>Ga0172382_10002021_pt1 | contig 34829 bp, 28 predicted proteins | sample Leawel138RmetaG_FD_122245 | JGI IMG/M metagenome (GOLD analysis project Ga0172382, IMG submission 122245) | Leachate microbial communities from a municipal landfill in Southern Ontario, Canada - Leachate well 138R metaG | ecosystem: Engineered > Solid waste > Landfill > Unclassified | place...
GCATCTTGCATCGTTATTATCCAACGACTGAAGCTTGCTAGGAGCCGTGTACGGGTCCGTACGCACGGTTCTTTGAGAGGGCCGCCGCTAGGAAAGACCACCTAGCGGCACCCTACTCGATTTAAGTCTAAGGATGGTACATTACCTGCGGGATCGTGTTGTTCGGAGGGAGAAACCCGCAGATTAGCCATACGTTGTAGATGGAGCAGTGCAGTCAAAGACGGAAGATACCTTATCTAAGGGGATTAGTCTTGTAGTAAGTGTTTAGTTATTGCAGTCGCTGCTAAAGGAGATGCGTTAGTCTTCGAAAAGACTGTCAGTTAGTGAGTGTTCAAGCTTGACGTGAATGCAGGGCTATGCTAATCTATAGATAGGTTACTCACAGAGTAAGTAACGTATCCATCAAGTGGATACGCGGAGGGCTGTTCCCTAAGCAACGGGCGAGCGGATCTCAGATGGTTTGAGCTTCTTGTCTGTCGACTCGACTCGATTGTTAGTTGGGAACCAAGCTAAGCTGCACGTAATAGTGGGCTAGAGGGGTTCTAACAAGATAATTGAGCCAAGTTCCTGTGAAATCTCTGAACAGTACACGACTGTTGACTAAGCTACATTAAGCTACTCATTATGAAATAGAACAGATTGATTGTTTAGTGGAATAGAGTGAGGTCTATATAATTGGCATAAAGTCCACACATATGCAAAAGCAAGGGAGGAACGAAGCTCATGTTGACGGAGTTTAGGAGGATGAAGGGTGCAGGTTGGGCTATTGCAGTTGTATTCTCAATAATACTATTGGCTACTGTAGTGTGCGCTAATACCACCGTTACGCTTTGGTATTGGAATTGGGCTGGAATGGATCGGGCTATGAAACGTATTGTCCCCATGTTCGAAGCCCAAAACCCAGGGATTACCGTGGAAACCGCAGGTTGGGGTAGCCCTGATCAGCTTATAGTTCGGACGCTTAGTGGAACGCCGCCGGATGTTGTTGTTACCCAAGAAGGACATCTAGGCCAATTCGTTTCAGAGGGTATCATATTACCACTGAATTCCCTTATTGATGCCACTCCTGAAGTAAAAGACGGTTTGGTGCCTCAGGCCTGGCGGGGCATTGCGATGAATGAGCAGTACTGGTTCATTCCTGGGATCGAATGGGGGCCAAGGGATGGTTTTGCCTGGAACAAAACGTTCTTTGACGAAGCCGGTCTACCCGGATTTGATCCTGATAAGGCTCCTTCTTGGGATCTTGTAGCTGAGTATAATGCAAAGTTGGCTCAAAGGAATGTCGAAGGAGAGGTTACACGCGTAGGGTATCATCCTGCCGAAGGAAGAAACGGTGATATCTACGTATGGGAGTTTGCATTAGGTGCGTGCTGGTGGGACGCTGCCGAGGAGAGAATTCGGTTGAATACGGCTGCCTTTACTGATGCCTTACAGTACTTATTTGATCGGTTCATTGCGCCCTATAGTACAGAGTTTATAGGGTTACGTTCGTGGTATGTGATCGCGCAAGGAAGAACCGCTATGGCCAACCTGGGATACTACGCACCAGGACAGCTTCGTTCTCGGGCAAGCCAATGGGATTTTAGGTATACATGGCATCCGACCATGAGTGGACAGCGTGCCACTGCGCTTAGCGGTTGGGGCTATGCGATACCTGCGGGAGCGCAGAAAGATGAAGCATGGAAACTCATTACGTTCCTTGTGGATAATCTGGAAGCCCAACAGATTATTTATGAAGAGACGGGTTACTTTCCCGCATCGACGAAGTTCTTCAGCGAGTTTAGGTCCGCCGACCCCGGTATGAACTGGTTTGCAAACGCCGTAAATGATACCGAATGGGCGGTCCCTGAGGATAATAGACCTAGCTGGGGTGTAGGTATAGTTCATAATGCCCTTGGCGATGTTATGAGCCAGGTCTATGGTGGAAAAGCTCCAGCTAAAACGGCCCTTGATTCTATTCAGTCCCAAGTTGATGCGCAAGCTGCACAATATGCCCAGAAATGATTCCTGTGGTTTTTGCTAGAGAATCTGTCCGACAATGATAAGGAATTTGTGAAAAAGGGGTCATATAGCAAAGGTACGTGTATCAGCCTGAACCTTCAGTTGATCCATCTTTGCTGCAGACATAAACAACCTGAAAGGGGAATCATCAATGTTAAGCAAGCGTTGTAAAAGGGTACAGTTCTTGACTTTCGCTGTATGGCTCAGTGTGATTGTTGTTCCCTTGGTGTCCGCACAAGCCAAGCTGCCCGAACCATTACTGGACTATTCCGTAAAGGAGACGTTCGTTGGTTTAACCAGTTTCATTGACGTAACTGAGGATCTAGATAAAGTAGCTGGATTGTCCGAAGCGACTATCGCGGTAAGGTTCAAAACATCGACTATGGGTGTTATGAGCCTCTTTAGCGCTTCAAATGACCAGTTCCCAGATGGCGAAGTATGTTTCCCCATGGCATGGGGTAATCTAATGTGCCACGTCCGTGGGCCGGGGAACGCGGCAGGGGGAAAGGCTCATCCGACCAAGGTTGTATACACTGCCTATCAGAATATCTGCGATGGGAAATGGCATGTGGCGATTTTGGTTCTTGGAAAGGATGGGACTGCCGTATACGTGGATGGAACAAAACTAGCTTCGGGTGATGTGGGTGTGTGCTTCGCCTCAGTGGAAGGCCTTAACACCATGAGTATCGGTAGGAACGTTCACGATGAGGGTGGGGAATGGTACTATGAAGGCGACATTGATTATGTGCAGATTTATGATCAGGTGCTAACGGAAGAGCAAATAGTTGAGCTTAGCAAATAGCTGGGATTAACGGGACTAGAACGAGCGTCTGGAGTATGTTTACATCGGCGGGTATGGGGCTAGATAGGACTTATGGGGCGGCGATGAGCCGCCCTATAAGTAACCTAATACCAGACCTATCGCAGACAGTATTCTATAAAGGTAGGATAACCAAGAGAGGGGAATAGATGGTGCAAAGTGGTTATTTGCATTACGTTGGGCTTTTGGTGCTGATGGTTGTTCTGTGTCCTATAGTTTGGGCGCAAAGCAATGTACCTGAACCGATCCTAGACTATGCTGTAAACAAGAGTTTCGCAGGAAAAACCAGCTTTATCGACATTACTGAGGACATAGACCAGGTGATCGGGATGTCTGAAGCTTCGGTACTGGCTCGGTTTCGGACTTCAGGGTTGGGGGTTTTTACCTTCTTTAGTGCCTCCAACGATCGTTTCCCCGACGGAGAAATGGCATTTACTATGGTCAATGGCCAATTGATGTGCCATGTGCGGGATACAGATGGTAAGGTTAAGCAAGTGTATACAGCCCCGGGAAACTACAGTGATGGTAAATGGCACACGGGGGTGCTTACCCTGGGATCGACAGGAACAGAAGTATATGTTGACGGAAGAAAGATTGCAGAGGGTAATGTGCCGGTATGCTTCAATTCGGTGAAGGATCTTAATTCCATGAGTATAGGTAGAAACGTCGATAATAAGGGTGAACCTGGTGAATGGCATTATGAAGGGGATATTGATCTTGTACAGGTTTACGACAAAGCCCTTTCGGAAGAAGAGATAGTGCGGCTAAGTATGCCCACGATCACAGAAACACACAAGATATCCCTACCTGATGGTGTTGTAAAAACAGAGCCGGCTAAGGTGTTCTACCCGGGGCTTGATGGCTCCAGAGCTTATCGGATACCATCTTTGATTACCACCAAAGACAATACGATCATAGCGGGTATAGACAAAAGGGTTAGCCACTCAGCAGATAGTCCGAATAATATCGATGCGGCCATCAGACGGAGTACCGACAATGGAGAGACGTGGCAGGATATTCAGGTTTTGATTGATTATCCGGGTGAAGGCAGTGATGGTGCTTCTGTAATTGATATGTCCTTACTTCAGGACAATTGTACCGGAACTATCTGGCTTTTGATCTGCCATTTCCCTGGGGGCTATGGGTTTCCTCAGGCGCAACCGGGTGTGGGGTTCGATGCCAATGGATACAAATTGCTCTACGATAGTGCAGGCAATGAGTATACGCTAAGAGAAAATGGCGAAGTGTTCGATAGTGCTAATCGCAAAACGGACATGGTTGTGGATGAAGCTGGAGATGTGCATCGCGCAGATGGAACTAAGTACGGAAACATCTACTTAAAGGGTGCTCCTCTACGAGAAAAGGGTACCGCCTTCTTGCAGATTATTCACAGCGATGATGACGGTTTAACTTGGTCGAAGCCTGTGGATCTCAACACCCAGGTCAAGGAACCATGGATGAGGTTTATCGGGACGGGTCCTGGCCGTGGGATTCAGCTTACTAAAGGAGAGCACAAGGGGAGATTAGTTTTTCCGATATACTTCACCAACACTAGAGGCATGCAGTCCAGCGCGGTTATTTACAGTGATGATCACGGTGCGACTTGGCAGCGGGGGGCCTCACCGAATGATGGTCGGATATGGATCGACAAGAGAACACTTTCTGCAGAGACGCTTAGTAATAGCCTTGCTCAGTTGACGGAGGCCCAGGTGGTAGAATTAGCCAACGGGGACTTGAAGATGTTCATGCGCAATACCAGTGTACCGCGGGTGGCTGTCGCTACTAGCAAAGATGGAGGCCACACGTGGGAAGCCAATGTTGAATTTGATTCGGCCTTGCTCGAACCATACTGTCAGTTGACCGTGATTAGCTATCCAGACCAACAGGACGGTAAAGATCGGTTGATCTTCGCCAATCCTGCTAATGCGAGTGCGCGTATCAACGGTGTGGTGAGGCTTAGTGAAGATGGAGGCAAGACTTGGCCCTATTCCAAGGTCATTACCCCCGATGGTTATGCTTATTCCTGCTTAACCGTCTTGCCCAATGGTGAGATTGGTTTACTCTATGAAGATAACGTTTACAGCGGTGGGTCAGGCTGCACCATCTGGTTTACACGGTTTAATCTTGAATGGTTGAAATACGAATTACCGGTTATTGTAGAAAGACCAGCACAGGTAGTTGATATTACCGCCCGTGGTGGGGTCTTCCGGCCAGGGGATGTTATTGATATCCAGGTGGTCTTTGATAAACCTGTTTTTGTGATTGGAACGCCACAGCTGACGTTAGTAACCGGCGGGGCTGCAAAAACCCAGGTATCCTATACCAAAGGTTCCGGTACCGATACTTTAGTCTTCCAGTATCATGTTCCAGGAGAGAATTACGGACAGCTTGACAACCTCGCTGATATTGATCTAGGTGGCGGTAGCATCACCGAGGCCAATGGTAAGCCAGTTGAGCTAACCCTTAAGGCGGGAGCCCTGGCCCATAAGCAGATTATGGTAGAACACTAAAGGCTTGTGAAATAATGGGGTGGGAAAGACATATTGTGTACTGCTCTATTCCACCCCTTTCGTTCTTCTTCTGTTATGCTGCCAATACAAACGGAAGTACTGAATCGCATGACTTACTCCTGTTATTTTGGTGCTTGGTCATCAAACCGCTCTGCCTCTGTGCTTGATGAGGTAGTAATTCCATGGTAGACTAGACTGAGATTACCCGGATAGCAAATATGTTAACCGCAATGTGGAAAAAGAGGGCTTGCCAGATAAGCCTATAGACCAAATGAGGGGATGATAAGGGTGCCCGATATGTTTAACACGCGATTTATTGATCTAGATGAAGATGTAAAGCGACAGGTGGTCGTAGACCGAGAACCTGGGCAATATCTTGGTCATCCAACGACGGTGCTCTTGGAGGACCAAAGGACAATACTCACTGTCTATCCCAAGGGTCATGGCAAGGGTCCGATCATCTTGAAAAAGAGTAACGATACCGGGCTAACTTGGTCGGAGCGACTTCCTGTGCCGGAGAGTTTCAAGACCAGTAAGGAAACCCCTACGATTCATCGAGTTATCGATGCTAACGGAACCAGACGACTGATCCTGTTTTCTGGGCTGTATCCGATTCGTATGGCTGTTTCCGAGGACGACGGAGTGACTTGGTCTGAACTTACCCCAATCGGAGATTTTGGGGGCATAGTCGCCATGGCCAGCGTGATTCCTTTACTGACTGGCAAAGGACATTATGCCGCATTCTTTCATGATGATGGTCGATATCTGCATAATGCCGGGAAATGGGCTGGTTTTCAAGTGTTCATGTGTACATCCGAAGATGGCGGTTTATCCTGGAGCGAACCAATTGCTGTTGCGGAGCTTCCTGATGCGCACCTATGCGAACCAGGTGCCGTGCGCTCACCCGATGGTAAGCAGATTGCCTTGCTGCTTCGGGAAAACAGTAAACAGTATCATTCCTTCGTGGTCTTCAGTAATGATGAGGGTGCGACCTGGTCCGAGCCTAGGCAGGTCTCCCTAGCCTTAACCGGAGATCGACACGTGGCACGCTATGCCCTAGATGGACGACTGGTTGTCACCTTTAGGGATACGGCCAAGGACTCGCCGACATGGGGCGATTGGATTGCTTGGGTTGGTACCTATGATGATCTCGTTCATGGTGGGGATGGCCAGTACCGAGTCAGATTAAAGGATAACAAATATGACGGGGATTGTGCTTACCCGGGTCTGGAGCTGTTGCCCGACGGTACTTTCGTTACAGTTACCTACGGGCATTGGATCGAAGGGGAAGAACCATATATTCTGGCGGTTCGCTTCAGACTTGAGGAACTAGATGTCTTAGCAAGGAAGACCATTTAGCAGGCGTAGAGCAGGAAGGAAGGAATTATATCGTGACGGTTTCAGATAGATTATCAGGTTTGATTGCCGCGACGTTTACTCCAATGCATCAGGATGGCTCCTTAAACCTAAAGCAGGTACCACTTATCGTTGAACACCTCATTCGCGAAGAGATCAGTGGTATGTATGTGTGCGGCAGTACAGGCGAAGGTCCATCCTTAACCACTGAGGAACGATGCGAGACTGTGGAGGCGTACGTTAATGCCTCATCCGGACGAATTCCGGTTATTACCCAGGTTGGTCATGACTCTTTGCAGGAAGCCAAGAAGCTTGCCGGACATTCAGCGCAGGTAGGTGTTGATGCCATAGCTGCCTTGCCACCAAGTTACTTCAAGTGCGGTTCCCTGGAGGTGCTCATCGAGTGCCTTGCTGAGATAGCCGGGGTTTGTCCATCTCTTCCGTTTTTCTATTATCACATTCCTGCATTAACCGGTTGTGATTTAGATATGATTGAGTTTCTGCAGAGGGCACCAGAGCGCATTCCGAACCTAGCTGGTATCAAGTATAGTGCACCGACTTTACATGAGTTCCAAGGATGTGTGAGATTTGCCCGCGGTCGATTTGATGTTTTGTTTGGAGTTGACGAAATGATGCTCGGAGCCTTGGCGATGGGTGCCAAGGGAGCTATTGGTAGTACCTACAACTTTGCAGCACCCATATATCGCCAAGTCGTCCGGACATATGGGCAGGGTGATCTGGAACGGGCCAGAGAATTCCAAGGTGTTGCCGGCGATATGATCCGGGTTTTGGCTCGGTTTGGGGGTCAACCAGCCATCAAGTCCATGATGAAGTTTCTTGGAATTGATTGTGGTCCCTCGAGGTTACCCCTTGTTGCATTGTCTGATAGCGAGCTCAGCGAATTGAGAAAGGCCATGGACGCCATAGGTTTGTTTGAATTTCTGAAACCAGGAGCGCACGCAGCTAATCTATAGGGTGGAATCATCATGATGGGAGCATTTTTGCAGGGAATAAGAGGCGGGTTAGTTGTTTCTTGTCAGGCCCGGGGGGACAATCCATTAAGTGGGGCAGACTACATGCTTGCTATGGCCAAGGCTGCTCAATTAGGTGGGGCTGTAGGGATTCGTGCTGAAGGAGAAGAGGATGTCAGAACAATCAAGCAACATGTGTCCCTCCCGATGATTGGGTTGATCAAGGAGGTCTATCCGGATTCGCCTGTATATATTACGCCCACAAAAAAAGAGGTAAAGCGAGTTATCGCCGCTGGTGCCGACATTATTGCTATTGATGCGACGGGTCAAAAAAGGCCTGGACAAGGAAGTCCAGATAGTGTACGGGAGCTAGTAAAACTAGTGCACCAGGCAGGAAAGCTGGCTATGGCGGATATCTCTACATTAGATGAGGCCATACAAGCTGAGTCACTCGGGTTTGATGTAATCGGGACTACCCTTTCCGGTTATACACCCTATAGCTCTAAGATCAGTGGACCGGATCTGGATCTTGTCCAGGGTATTGCTAAAAGATGCAAAGTCCCTGTGATTGCCGAAGGACGCTACTGGACCCGGGAGGATGTAGGGAAAGCTCTGGAATTAGGCGCTTGGGCGGTGGTAGTAGGTACCGCGATCACTAATCCATGGTTGATTACCAAAAGGTTTGTGTCGTATATCAGTACGCACAGTAAAAAGGGGTCGGGTTAATGCGTTACATTGCTGCCTTTGATGGTGGAGGGACCTCTACCATCTGCATCATTGCTGATGAGACAGGACATATCCTAAGTGTTTTCAGAGGGGAAGGAATCATTCCCATTTACCATCCGGAGGGACCCGCCAAGTGCCGTAAAGCGATACTCACCTCATTAGATGCAGCCCTTGCTCAAGCAGATCTGTCTCGGGCAAATGTTGACTTAGCTGCATTAGGTATGACCGGAGGGTGTCCTTTAATGGAGGAGACGGTTCGTTCTGTCCTCGGTTTCATACCACAAGTAGTTTTCGTTCATGACAGTGTTACCGCTCACGAAGGAGCCCTCATTGGTCAACCGGGCATTATTGTGATTGCTGGAACAGGCGCAATCGCCTATGGACGGGGAAAGCAGGGGGGTACTGCTATTGCAGGGGGGTGGGGTCCTTTGATGGGGGATGAGGGTAGTGCCTATTGGATTGGTCGTCAGGCCCTTTCCCTTGCGACTCAAGCTGAGGATGGTCGAGGACCCTCAACCAAAATCCGCGAAATATTGCTGGAGCAATTTGCTTGCAAGAGCTTGTGGGATATGCATCGAGTCCTTTACTCAGAGGCGGAGCCAAGACCCATGATTGCTTCCCTTGCTCCGATTGTAAGTGCAGCTGCAAGTTTAGGTGATCAACGGGCAATTGATCTTCTAGCTCAGGTGGCGAGACATCTTGCTTCCTCGGTCCTAGCAGTTAGCGCAGACCTAGGGGAAGATGACCTGATGTGTTCTTATGTCGGTGGTGTCTTTAAGGCAGGTAAGTGGGTCCTTGAACCCTTTGAAAGGGAGATACGCGAAAGAATGCCTAAGATGAGGGTTATTCCCCCGGTGTTATCCGGAGATGGAGGGGCAGTCTTACTTGGCCTAAGGGGCCTGGGGGTTCAGGTGGAGTCATCTATTGCAGAAAGCATACGACGACAATTAGAGGACTTCTGAGTTTTGCGCGGGGATTACTAGACTAAGCAGAAGCTATGGAATCAACTACCAACGCTTACTTCACAATTCAAGCCAGGTAGGTGCCTTTAGCCATGATATTTGCAGCGTTAGATATTATTTAATCGGAGTCTAAAGTACGGGTTAAACGAAGGTGTTTGGATGCGCTAGGTAAACCTCGGGGTTGGATTAACCTGAGAGAACAAGACGAACCAAGGCTATGTCCCGTTTAAACTAATGATTTAGGTCGTGGGAGTATGTGAATAAACTTATCTCCCAGACCTAGACTGTATAAACCCCAAGCTCTGAAGTGGCTAATCCGGGCTCCTATTACATGCACCACAGGCTCTTCTCATATGAGACAGGAACACATGCCGAAGGCCCAGATAGTATCAAAACCAAAAAACACTGTATCAGCTAGGCTGTGCCAAACCCGCGGTGTTTTAGTAACTCCTCATACCATAGCTTAGGATCCGGGCCAAGCATTCCGCCAATCGCCTTTGAGGCCTCTCTACAAGCCGCGCATACCACTACAGCAAATTCTGTGATGGTCTGTTCACTATCAAGGCGGTTTGCCGATGCGGATGCGGAGATCGCCGCTTCAGGATAACCAGCCTGGTTCGCCACAATAGAGGCAATACAACGGACTCCAATGGAGCTCTCCTCTTTGTCAATTGCATATCCTACTTGTCTAATCTGGTGAATCTCTGCCCACAATTCATCCGCAGACCCGATTGTATTCGGAGTGAAACGCTGGAATTCATAGTCTTCAAGAAGGGTTTCGATCTCCTCATCGGCACTAAAGGCAACCATCGCTTTTCCTAAGGCAGTGGAATGGATGGGTGAGCGGGAGCCCGCGGGTGTATACATAACAAAGGAGTGAGGGGGTAGAATGGTTTCTAGATACAGTACTTCATTAACGTGCCGTATTGCCAGGTGTACTGTCTCCTTAGTATCGTGGCTTAGCTTTGACAAAGGAGGATAGACCAATCGTCCTAACTGGTCTTGCTGGGTTACCGAACCGTAAAGATTGAGTAAACGTGGTCCAGTACGGTACACTTTATGGGCCTTCTGAAAGGACAGATAACCCGCGCTATGCAAAGTGGATAGGATACGGTGTGCCGTCGCATAGGGAAGATCTAACTGAGAACTGATCTCTTGGGCAGTGAGCCCATCTCTTTCCTTGGCTACAGCCTCAAGTACGGCTAGGGCTTTATGTACGCTCTTAATTGACAAGTAAACATCCTCCTACCAGAATGGCTAATCTCTGGGCAAGTACTAGCAGAATCAACTAACAGTATTTTAACACAGGTGGGATCCATGGTTCAAGCTATGGGGAGTTCAATATCAGCGCTTCGGGAACAAGGAGTAAATCTCTATAGCAACTCAACATAAGTAAAAATTGTGGTTATCAGCAAAATAGTAAGCACCAATCGTACAGCATTGCTTTTCCTGCTGGTGAGTGTCTTTGACCAGACTATTCCGGTGCAAGCAATACAGAGAATCATCCACAGTGCCACTGTGTAAATAGACATCTTAGAGAAACACACACTAATTAACACGGCAAAAGGCCCATTTAAGATCAGATGAGGTATAAGATGCTGAAGCAATATCCGTTCTTTGGATAACGGTATGAATAGTCCCAACGCTCTTTTGTCCAAAAGCGTCCTGTACTGCTTTGCAGGTATTTCGTATGCAGTGATGGCTACGGTTACGATGCAATAGGTAGCAACTATTGTAGACATCAAATGGTCTTCACCAAGCGACAGGAACGATAGTATCCTGGTATTCACTATGACAACGCCGAGAGCAAACAGGAGGGCAAGGAAGATCCAAATCTGCCTATGTGAACGCAGTATTTCGATGAGACTCTTGTAGATGAATACAGTATTTCTTCGCAGCGGAAACATAAATAGCTTGACGCCGGATACGGTTTGGGGTCGGTTCTCCTCAACAATTCGTACCATTTCGGCATAGTCTTTTCGGCTTGTTGCTGCCATGGTTTCATCGATGTAACACAGTTGTTCCTCATATTTGGCATAGTCCAGCTTTAAAAAACAGCAGACATATGCCAGGCAACCGATGATAAGCAGCCCCAGTGCTGCTGCTGAGAAGACTGACGGTAGGAACAGTAATACGGTGCTTGTTAGGTAGACGAGGGCTACCCATAGGATAATGCGCCCGTTATGATAAAGAATCCATGCGAGAGAATCTGCAATGGTAAGATAGGTTCCAAAAAGACAGAAGTATAACCAGAAAACAGTGTTGAACTGCAATCCCGAAACAACATATGCCAGGGCAAAGGAGAACAGTGCCTTCTTGCAGATGATGAGCAAGTAATGCATCAACAATATCTCGGAGAACAGGTGCGTGTTGCGGACATGATGCACCGTTGCTGCATCTAGTTTGACAACAGGATTTCCGTTTACGAAAACGCGAAATGCAGTGATGACAGCGATAAACCCACAGAGAAAGATTGTGGCAACGGGGCCACCGCTGCAAAACTTGATGACTGTTGAAGGAAGCCGATACACAAGTAGGCCCACAGTTACGAGCATAGCAACAACAACAGTCCAGTAATGGCGTAGAATTCCCCAAAACAACCGCAGCTTGTTCCTAAGGATCAATTTACATACGCTATGCAAGGTTGTTCACCAATTCGAGATATATGCTTTCCATGGAAGCATCATTGGCAATCCCTGCCTTTTCAGCAAGCTCTGTTTTCGTTCCATCGGCCAACACCGCGCCCTTGTGTAGCAGCACATAGCGGTCACACATATTCTCTGCCACATCAAGGAGATGGGTGGAAAGGATGACAAGCTTATTCTGTTTCTTATGTTGTGCGAAGAGATGTTTCAAAAGGGCGATTTGCTTTGGGTCAAGTCCCGAAAACGGCTCGTCCGCCAGTAGCATAGTGTAGCTGCGCAATAGCGCCATTGCAATCATGAGTTTTTGCCTTGTTCCCTTTGAAAGAGCCGAGGGTATCTTGTGTATGTGCTCCTCCAGCTCGAACAGTACCAACAGTTCTGCAATTTCTCTTTTATTCGAAGGGTACAATGCCTTCGTAAGGTGTAGATGCTCAAGTAGCGACAACTCTTCATAGAAAACAGGGGTATCCGGAATATAGGATATGGGGAAATCGGTATCTTTGATGGAACCTATATCAGTTCCATTTAATGTAATCTTACCTGTGCTTGGGGTGAGGTAGCCGGTTATGTTCTTGATGACCGTTGTTTTTCCTGCACCATTTGCACCAATGAGACCGATCGTCTCGCCTTTGCTTCCGCAAAAGGAGACGTTGTGTAAGACTCGGGTTTTTTTATAGGCATAGGATAGATTGCTGACGCAAAAGTACATCGAGGTACCTCCCTAGGGTCAGGACCCTATTCTGAGTGAGATTGGAGGCCCACCTTTGGGCGCCTCTGGGTTTCATTGGTTCGGGGAAAAAACCAGCCTCCAAAATGGGCCTGCACAGGTATCCGATCTCTGCTCCGGGGACAGGATTTACATAACGCAAAGGAGCGGGTATCGTCGGTCATAGCAGTCAATTAATGTTATCTTAACACAGGTAGAATCCATGGTTCAAGTTGCTTGGAGAGATGGTATAAGAGTAGCAATTTCTCCGTAAGATTAACAGACATCCAGTAGTCATCCTGGGCAATCCTCTTGGACGAATCCGGGTGCCATCATAATCTTGGCAGCATTCTGATACTTCCTTGAGGCAGTCTTCCCTTACTACACTTTAATTGTCTACCATTTGCCCTGCTTAAATCTGGTGTAAATCAAGACTGAGCGTGTGCATTGGTCCAGTGCCATCCCCATCCAGGCTCCGAAAAGACCGAGGTGTAGATGGTTTACCAATAGATATCCCACAGCGACCCTGACACCCCGGATACCAACAAAGCTGGAAACCAGAGGCCACCGTGTATCTCCTGCACCTCTCAATCCTCCAGTAAGGATTGAACTGGGTGGATTGAGCAGGTTGAATGAGAGCGACTACTTCAAGTACCATAGCGGTCTGACTAATTATCTCTTGCTCTGTGGTGTATAGCCGGGCGATCAAGGAGCCGCAGGAGAAAAAGAATAATGCAGCAGCACCTGAAACCAACATGTCTAGCTTTCGTGTCTCTAATGCACACTGTTCAGCAATATCCGGCCGCTTAGTACCTAGTTGTTGTCCTACTAGGGTAGTTGCTGCGATACTAAAGGCCTGACCTGGCATGAACGAAAGAGACAGGATATTCATGCCTATTTGATGGGTAGCAACCGTGGTAGTACCAAGCCCTGCTACGATCCGTAGATAGAGGATTTGTCCTGTCCTTAGGGCAAGCTGCTCTCCTGTTGCTGGAAGCCCTATTTGAAAGAGCCGTTCCAACAAGCCCAGTTCTACTTTATAAGGAGGGGCCAGAGAAAGGCGAAGAAGTGAGCCTCGGTTCATCACTGCGTATAAGGCCATAAGGCAGGATACAACCCGAGCAATACTTGTGGCTATAGCGGCACCGTTTATCCCCAAGGCTGGTAATCCTAGATGACCATAAATCAGCACGAAATTTCCAATGACATTGACCCCATTTGCGACTAAGTTGATGGTCATAGGCGTCTTAGTGTCTCCGGCCCCTCTTAGTGCCGAGGTCAATGCCATGGAGCCGGCTGTAAATAGCATACCCAACGAGATGATCCTCATATAAGAAGTGGCGAAGGGAAGCACATCGTCTTCTGCACCCATGGCGATAATGATCCGTGGAGCGGTAAGCTAGCTGATGATACTCAAAAGAGCACCAAGGAATAGGGTGATAGCTAGACTAACCCTTAGTGTATCATTGGCCCGATCAGCGCGGCCGGCACCGATGAACCTGGCAATCAGGGCTGTAGTGCCAACATTAAGGGCCCTGAGTATTGCAGGCAAAAAGAATACCGGTTGGTTGGTAAAGCCTATTGCGGCAATGGATGCCGCTCCTAGCCTTCCCACCATCATCATATCTACCATTCTCACCAGACTGACCAAAACCAGCCGACAAGCGCCATACCTGTTTTCGGATATCCTCTGGGGGAATGTCGACGTAAGGTGTCTTAGTCCCGCTATTGTCTAATAGGCTACTCGATTCCTATGCCTCCTGTATTGCGGTCTTATTCGATACCGTTTGCTAAGGCTCCAGGTGCTATTTTCTACAGGAAAGTCCATGCCACCAAATGCCAGGACAAGGGAAACCGACTTCTTCCTGGAGGTGAAGAATTGGCGTTCTATCTTTGGGAAGAGACTGAACTATGGCCCAGGCATGATTGCTCTATCGAAGTAAAAAGCCCCTACTACACTGAGCAGGGGCTTTCCCATGAAATACTTTGTCACCAAAATACACACGATTATGATCTTATGCAGACACCGGTTGGTTCAAACCTAGCGATTCTCATGGCATTTAGCACAGCAAGTAGTGTCACACCAACATCAGCAAAGATGGCTTCCCAAAGCGTGGATAGACCGAAGGCTCCCAGGATTAGCACCAAAACCTTTACACCTAAGGCAAAGGCGATGTTTTGCTGGGCGATCCTCTTCGTTTGCTTGGCAATTTGCACCGCGAGAACCAGTTGACCGGGCTGGTCATGCATGAGGACCACATCGGCAGTGCCAACCGCGGCATCGGAGCCCACTTGCCCCATAGCAATCCCGATATCGGCTTGGGCCAATACCGGCGCATCATTGATTCCGTCACCCACGAAGGCGGTGGTACCATTGCTTGTACTCAGTAATCGTTCAAGGTGGTCCACCTTATCCGCAGGGAGTAATTCGGCGTGAAATTCATCAAGCCCGAGTTTTGTAGCCACAGTCTGGGCGGAGTGGGAAGCATCACCTGTGAGCATGACCATGCGCCCTACGCCCTCTTTACGTAGTAACTGTATGGCTTCCTGGGTGTTCTTCTTAATTGTATCAGCAACGCCCACCCAACCCGCATACTTACCACCTACCGCCACATGAACAGCCGTTCCTAAAACTCCGGTTGCATAGGGTACCTGGAAGTAATCCATGAGTTTCTCATTTCCCACCAGGATCTCTTGGCCGTCCTTCACAGCTTTGATTCCCATCCCCGGTATTTCCTCATGAATAATCTTCTCATTTAGGAGGGGTCCCTCCAACGCTGCAGCGGATAGGATAGACTGAGCGATGGGGTGATTGGAGAAGCTTTCGGCATAGGCCGCATACCGCAATAGGTCCTCGGGAGTGAAGTCATTCTGGGGGTGGATCCCGCTTAGGTGAAACTCACCTGTGGTTAGAGTACCTGTCTTATCGAAAACGATGGTATCCAGTTTAGATAGCCCCTCTAGGTAATTGCCACCCCGTACTAGTACTCCCTCAGAAGCTGCTTTGCCGATGCCCGCGAAGAAACTTAAGGGAATCGAAAGCACCAAAGCACAAGGACACGAAATTACCAAAAAGACTAAGGAACGGTAAATCCATTGGGGAAATTCGCCAAATCCTACTAGGGGTGGGACTACGCCAATTGCCAGCGCCAAGGCCACCACCACCGGTGTATAATACCGGGCGAAGCGGGTAATGAACTTCTCTGTAGGCGCCTTCTGTTTACGGGCTTCTTCCACAAGCTCCACAATTTTTGCCGCCGCGGATTCGTTCATCGGCCGGATAACCTTTGCTTTTAGTACCGAGCTTAGGTTAACCATTCCACTGAGTAGGGTATCCTGTACGGCCATATCCTTGGGCATTGATTCACCGGTTAGAGCAGCGGTATCCACTTTGGAGTAGCCTTCCAGGATCAATGCATCGGTAGGGACCTTCTCGCCGGGCTTAATGATGATGACATCATCAATTTGCAGTTGGTCCGGATCCACCTCCTGGATTTGTCCGTTTTTGACTAAGTTTGCCTTCTCAGGCCATAGTTCTAAAAGGGAAGAGATCGATTTCTGGGACCGATGTACTGCCAAGTGTTCCAAAAGCTCACCAATCCGGTAAAAGAACATGACGGCAATTGCCTCCAGATGATTACCCAAAAAGATGGCACCAATGGTGGCAATACTCATTAATGTATTCTCATTGAACAGGTTTCCCCGGCATAGGCCAGCCAATGCAGTATGCACTACGGGATATCCCACCGCAATATATGCAAGGACAAAAGCGATCTCCCTGGCCGGGGACCTAAGTCCGAAGGCGATCAGTGTAAGCAGAAGGGCAACTGCCAGTTCCCATAGCGCACCTTTTGTTTCATGATGGTGTTCTTCTTCTACTACGTCTAGACCAGGTTCAATAGTTTGCACCACCGAGCGGATTTCCTGCAGGGTGGGCCCCGGTTCCTCTACAACCAAGGTGAACCGCTGTCCCTTCTGTTTGACGGAGTGAACCCGAGGTAAATCGCCAATTGCTTCAATAACAAGGGCTTGGCAGCTTGGACATGCGTGCCCGTGAAAACTGTAAACCAATTCTTTATGCGCCATAACAATCACCTTCTTAATTGTGCATGATGTGTTCTAGTCCCTCGCGGAAAAGACCCACAATGTGCTCATCATCCAAACTATAGATCACGTTTTTCCCATCCCGATAGTACTTGACGATCCGCATATTCCTTAAGGAGCGCAGCTGATGGGAAGCCGCCGACTGGGAGATCCCTAAAAGATTTGCAATATGGCAAACACAAAGTGGTCTTTGAAAAAGGGCATGGATAATCCGTACCCGGGTGGGATCCCCTAGGATTTTGAAGGTCTCAGCTAGTTTTATCGCAAGTTCATCGGAAAGGACTTCTCCTTGCATCTTTTGGAGAATGTCCTGATGTAGATGCAAGCTATCACAAACGTCCTTTTCTTGCATCGGTTTTCCCCCCCCCTCCCAAACATATGAATGAGTGTTCATATGTTCAGATATATCCTAAAGCGTAGAAGCGTCTTTGTCAAGCGATATTGCATCCACAGGGCCTGTATGATATTCTGAGATAGTTGCAAACATGCAAAATGCCTATTGCATATTTATACGTACTTCTGGTATAATTATGAGCAGCTCGAAGTAGGAGATGGTTACAGTTGATTAGAGTAGGAATTATTGGCGCATCTGGTTATGCAGGCAGAGAGCTTATTCGGCTGCTGTTAAATCACCCCTTTGCTAAGGTGACCTATGCCGGGTCCCGTACATATGTGGGGGAACCCCTGGGCAAAGCGACACCAGCCTTCCGTCACTTGGATCTTAAATCTTCCGAGATTAATACAGAGATGATCAAGGAGAACTGTGATTGTTTATTCACAGCAGTTCCCCATGGGGGCTGTATGGCATTAGCGGAAGAGGTGTTGGCCGGAGGAGTTAAGCTAATTGATCTGGGTACTGACTTTCGTTTCCGAGATGTAAAAATATACGAAGAATGGTATGGGATAGAGCATGTCTGCCCTGAGCTTTCTAAGACGGCGGTCTATGGTCTTTGTGAGTTGTATAAAGAACAGATCAAAGGGGCAGATCTGGTGGCTAATCCCGGTTGTTATCCCACTAGTATCATCCTCGGATTAGCTCCCCTATTAAGTAAGGGTTATCTAGACCTTGCTAGTATCGTTTCCGATTCCATGTCAGGAGTCTCGGGTGCTGGCGCTACAGCAAAGCCCATGTATCATTATCCTGAGTGTACTGAGAATCTACGGGCCTATGGACTTATCTCCCATCGGCATCGACCGGAAATTGAACAGGAGCTAAGCGCCTTAGCCGGCCAGGAGACTATGCTTACCTTTACGCCCCACTTAGTCCCCATGACCCGGGGTATTCATAGTACCATTTCCGGGAAGCTAGTGGTGGATGTTAATGAATCGGAACTATTTGATCTTTACCAGGATTTCTATGCTGATGCCTACTTTGTGCGGGTCTTAACCGAGGGGAATCCTGAGACTAAGGCGGTTTACGGCACCAATTTCTGTGATATGACCCTCCGGGTGGATCCCCGCATGAGACGGGTTGTCATTCTCTCGGTTATTGACAATCTCGGAAAGGGTGCCGCCGGGCAGGCTATTCAGAACATGAATCTCTTATTTGGGCGTCCCGAAACCGAGGGACTTCTTTCCACAGCTTTACTTCCATAGAGGAGGAAAACTTAGCCTATGAAGTTAATTGAAGGGGGAATCACTGCGGCAACGGGGTATGTTGCTGCAGGGGTTTACAGCGGAATAAAAAAGAAACGGACTGACCTTGCCTTGGTTTTTACAAAGCATCCCGCGGTGGCCGCAGCAATGTTCACAAAGAACCTAGTGGCGGCAGCTCCTGTTCAAGTCTGCAAGGAGCAATTGGCCAAGGGGCCACACATCCAGGCGATAGTAGTAAATAGTGGTAATGCCAATGCCTGTACAGGTCCCGATGGACTGGCCAAGGCCTGGCAGATGATTAAAAAAACAGCCCAGGTTCTCGGTCTAAGTGAGGATCAAGTACTGGTTGCTTCAACCGGAGTGATTGGTCAGTCCCTGCCCATCGAGAAAATCGAGTCTGGGATTGAGGAAGCTGCAGCTAGACTATCCGAGAATGGAGGATGTGATGCCGCATCGGCGATCATGACCACCGATACCTTCGCCAAAGAAATTGCAGTGGAGTATGTCCATCAAGGTCACACCATTCGGGTGGGAGGGATGGCCAAGGGTTCTGGGATGATTCATCCTAACATGGCCACCATGCTTGCTTTTGTAACCACCGATGTGGATATCGCACCGGAACTGTTAGATCGGGCCCTTAAGATGTGTGTTGACCGCACCTTCCATATGATTACCGTCGACGGTGACACCTCGACGAATGATTCGGTGATGTTGTTAGCCAATGGGGCCGCGGGTAATCCTCGGATCACCTGCGAAGATGACTCCTTTGCCGCTTTCTGCAAAGCCTTAGCACAGGTCACCGAGAAACTAGCTAAGGATATTGTTAAAGACGGTGAGGGGGCTACGAAAATGATCGAGATCAAGGTCCAAAACGCACCCACCGAGAAGCAGGCCAGGCAAATAGCCAAGTCCATTGCGGAATCTAACCTAGTGAAGACTGCAATGTTTGGTGAAGATGCCAATTGGGGCCGGATCCTGTGTGCCGCAGGTTACGCTGGAGTGGATTTTGATCCTTGGAAAACAGACGTTTTCATTGGTAATCTGCAAGTAGCCCAACAGGGTGGGGGATTGGAGTTTGACGAGGAACTAGCAAAGGAGATTCTAAGTCAAAAGACCATTGTGATTACGGTAGATCTAAAGCAGGGCCCAGCGGAAGCTACTGCTTGGACTTGCGATTTGACTTATGATTATGTGAAGATAAATGCACACTATCGAACGTAGGAGGGCTGTTTGGTTGGACCAACTAGTTAAGAAGGCAAATGTATTAATCGAGGCGTTACCATATATCCGCAACTTCTTTGGGAAGACCTTTGTAATTAAGTACGGTGGTGCCGCCATGACCCATGATTCCCTGCGGGAAGCGGTGGCACTGGATTTAATCCTGATGCGCTATGTGGGACTTAATCCAGTGGTGGTTCATGGAGGGGGCCCTGCCATCTCTAGCACGATGAAACGAATGGGTAAGGAACCCTGTTTTGTGGATGGAATGCGGGTGACCGATAGGGAAACCATGGAGATCGTGGAGATGGTCCTTGTGGGCAAGATTAACAAGGAGATCGTCAGTCTCATTAACCAAAACGGTGGCAAGGCGGTCGGAATTTGTGGTAAGGATGGTAACCTGATTCACGCAGAGAAAATGCAAAACGGCAAAAGGGACCTTGGTTATGTAGGAGAGATTACCCAAATTGATCCGAGCATCGTCAATACCCTCACTGAGAATGGCTACATCCCAGTGATTACTCCGGTGGGGATCGGTGCAGATGGGGAAAGCTACAATATTAATGCGGATCTGGTTGCTGGTCGACTGGCAGTGGCATTAGGGGCCGAGAAATTGATCATGCTTACCGATGTAGAGGGAATCTTCGGTAGTGGTGATGACCCGGCGAGCCTCATCAGTCAGCTGAGTATTGCCAAGGCCAGACTGATGATTGAAAGCGGGCAGATCAGTGGCGGCATGATTCCTAAGGTCACCGCCTGCATTGATGCCCTTGAACATAACGTGGCCAGGACCCATATTATTGATGGACGAAAACCCCACTCTCTATTACTGGAGATTTTCACCGATCAGGGGATTGGCACCATGGTTACTAAGGAGGACTAAACGTGGAGAAGACGACCTTTGAGAAGACCAAGGCCAAGACTAACCAGTACCTGATGCCCACCTATGCTAGGTTTGACTTGGCGTTGGTTAAGGGTAAAGGAACATCGGTGTGGGATGCATCGGGGAAGGAATACTTAGACTTTCTGGCGGGTATATCAGTCTGCAACTTAGGCCACTGCCATCCCAAGGTGGTGGCGGCGGTCACAGAGCAAGTGCAAACCCTGATGCATTGCTCGAATTTATATCATATTGAACAGCAAGCGGAATTGGCCCAGGTCCTGTGTACATTGGCCAAACTGGATCAGGCCTTTTTCTGCAATAGTGGAGCAGAGGCCAATGAAGGGGCGATTAAGTTAGCCCGACGCTATTCTTATGATAAATACGGCGCTGGTCGGGCAGATGTGATTACTGCCGAAAAGTCCTTCCATGGCCGTACCATTACCACGGTGACGGCCACAGGTCAGACAAAGTACCAGGAGGGCTTTGCTCCTTTGACGCCTGGTTTTAGCTATGTTCCGTTAAATGACCTGGACGCTTTACAGGAAGCCATTACGGATCGGACCTGCGCCATTATGCTTGAGCCCGTCCAAGGGGAAGGGGGCGTACGGCCCTGCGACTATGATTACCTCCAGGCTGTGGCAAAGCTGTGTCAAGAAAAGGATATACTCTTGATTTTGGATGAGGTTCAAGCAGGACTAGGTCGGACAGGCAAACTTTTTGCCTACGAACACTATGATTTAGTCCCGGATATTGTCACCTTGGCTAAATCCCTAGGCGGTGGCATTCCCATCGGGGCGGTACTGGCCAAGGCACAGGTGGCTAGAAGCTTTGTTCCTGGCACCCATGCCTCGACCTTTGGCGGGAATCCGGTAGCCTGTAAGGCTGCCCTGGCGGTGATGGAGGTACTCACTGGGGAGGGCCTCATGGCCCAGGTTGAGCATAAAGGATTATATTTCAAGAATCGCTTAGAGGAAGTACAGTCCCAGTGGCCTAATCTGGTAACAGGTGTCCGGGGCCTTGGGTTAATGCTCGGTGTTGATTTGACCTTTCCCGCCCGGGAGGTCGTGGCGGAATTCCTAAACGCCGGGGTTTTGGTGGGGGTCGCGGGAGCAAGCACCTTAAGATTCCTACCTCCACTGATTGTGACCGAAAAAGAGATTGACTTGGTGATTACCGTCTTAGAGAAGATCCTAAAAGGACGGGCCTAAAACAAGGAGGAAGCAAAAATGAGTAAGAAAATAGTCTTAGCCTATTCGGGAGGCCTAGATACATCGATTATTATCCCTTGGCTGAATGAGAATTACAACTATGAAGTAATTGCTTATGCTGCGGACCTAGGCCAAGAAGAGGATTGGGATAAGGTGCAGGAGAAGGCCTATAAAAGTGGCGCAGCCAAGGTAATTGTCGATGACCTGAAAGAAGAGTTTATTAGGGACTATGCTTTTCCCACCCTCCGGGCGGGAGCTTTGTATGAAAGGCAGTATTATCTGGGAACCGCCATTGGTCGACCCCTTATTGCCAAGAAACAGGTGGAATTGGCCCAAGCTGAGGGTGCTACTGCGGTCTGTCATGGTTGTACTGGTAAGGGAAACGATCAGGTTAGATTCGAACTAACCTTCCAGGCCCTAGGGCCAGAGCTTGAGATCATCGCCCCTTGGCGGATCTGGGATATTGCCTCAAGGGAGCAGGCCATTGACTATGCCAAAACCCGGGGTATCCCTGTGGAGGCTACCAAGGAAAAACCCTATAGTATGGACGGTAATCTCTGGCATATTAGCTATGAAGGTGGCATCTTGGAGGATGCTAAGTCCCCGGCCCGAAAAGACATGTTCAAATGGACGGTGGATCCCATGGATGCACCGGATGATCCAGCGGTGATCAGCATTGACTTCGAGGCAGGTATTCCCGTAGGAATTGATGGGGTGCGACTTGATCCGGTAACCATCATCGAGCGGGCCAATGACATTGCCGCCAAGAACGGTGTAGGCCGTGTAGATATTATCGAGAACCGCTTAGTGGGGATGAAATCGAGAGGAGTCTACGAGACTCCAGGGGGCACTCTACTGTTCTTTGCCCTACGTCATTTGGAAAGCCTCACCTTGGATCGTGAGGTAACTAAGTTTAAGTCCCTAGTTTCTGATCGCTATGCCGAGCTTGTCTATTATGGTCAGTGGTTTACTCCGCTAAAGGCAGGACTAGACTCCTTCCTAGAGGATGTCATGCGTTATGTCACTGGTACGGTTACGGTACAGCTTTACAAAGGGAACTTGACTCCGCTTAGCCGCTATTCCCCTTACGCGTTGTACGATGAAACCTTGGCCACCTTTGAGGCGGGCGGGGACTATGATCAAAAGGATTCTGCCGGGTTCATCCGGTTGTTTGGCCTAGGGACCCAAAGGGCTTCCAATCGGATGCTCAAAGGCAATGATTAAAGGTAGGGGTTACCGTGGGTAAACTATGGGGAGGCCGCTTCACCAAAGAAGCGGCTGCATTTGCAAATGAATTTGGCGCGTCGCTGAAATTTGACCAGCGGCTGTATAAATATGATATCCAAGGCAGTATCGTGCAAGCGAAGGCCTTAGTCCAGGCAGGGGTGTTTACCCCCGACGAGGCGGCAGGGGTGATTGCTGCCCTAGAGGATATTGACCAGGATATTGCTACGGGCAAAGTTCAGCTGTCACTGGGTTTAGAGGATATTCACACCAACATTGAGGCCCTTTTGACTGAACGAGTGGGGGATCTGGGGAAAAAGCTGCATACCGGTCGCAGCCGAAACGATCAAGTGGCGCTTGACATTCGTCTATTCCTAAAGGATGAGATCAAGAGAATCATGGGGCTTATTCATCATCTCCAGTCGGTCCTACTCGATCTCGCAGAGGAACATCAGGACACGATTATTCCAGGGTATACCCATCTACAACGGGCTCAGCCAATTCTGCTTGCCCATCATTTCCTGGCCTACTTTCATATGCTAGAACGGGATAAGGAACGGTTTGCCGATTGTGCTAAACGAAATGATCAGTCGCCCTTAGGCGCTGGTGCCTTGGCTGGCTCGGGGTATCCCATTGATCGACATTTTGTGGCCTCAGAACTAGGTCTTAAGTGTCCGATGCCTAACAGTATTGATGCGGTCTCTGCTAGGGATCATCTACTGGAATTTATGGGTGCAAGCAGTATCTTAATGAGTAATCTCAGTCGGCTTTGTGAGGAACTGGTGATCTGGCACTCTGTGGAGTTTGGTTTCATTGAAATGGACGATGCCTTCGCTACCGGCAGCAGCATCATGCCGCAAAAGAAAAACCCTGACTTTGCGGAGCTGATTCGGGGCAAAACCGGACGGGTGTATGGTAACTTAGTCAGTCTTCTCACGACGATGAAAGGGCTGCCTCTAGCATATAATAAGGATATGCAAGAGGATAAGGAGCCCCTTTTTGATACCATAGATACACTTACCGGGTGTTTGGAGATCCTAGCCCCGATGCTAGCCACCATGAAGGTCAAGAAAGAAAACCTGGCCCAAGGGGTACAGAAGGGTTTTCTTACGGCCACCGACTTGGCGGACTATCTGGCCAAACGGGGCGTACCCTTCCGGCAGGCCCATGAAATTGTGGGTCGTTGTGTATTGTTTTGCATCGAGAGTAATCGGGAATTATGGAGTCTTAGCCTAGAGGAGCTTAAAGAACTAGGCGCCCTAGTGGATCAGGATGTCTACGACCACCTGGATCCCAGAAAGAGTCTGAATAACCGAAGTGTCTACGGGGGAACCGCTCCACAGCAAGTCAAAGAAGCTATCAGCGAAGCAAGAAAGCTTCTAGGGCAGCAAGAAGGATAAAACATTTGCTTTGTAGAAGTAAAGGAAGCTGATAGGAGTTGTCCTTTAGACTTCGCAGTAAGGAGTGATTTGGATTGAACGCAGTATGGGAGTCGCGAGTTGCGCAAATGGTGCAGCAAGAACCCAAGGGTCGGATCTTTGCTGCCTTTAATACGAATATAGACAAGGTTGTACATGTAACACCAGAGAAAATGAAAGTGATTATCGACAGTAATCCCGATATAGATTGGCAGCGGGTGGAAAGCACCTCCATTGCCGATGTGGGGACTGTCTGCAGCAAGGAAACTTTTTTTGTGGTCCTCCAGGATCGTCTATCCAAGGGCAAATCCTTTCATATTGTTTTAGAAAATGAAGAGCTTCTCACTTGGCTGGATCGGTTTTTCACCGATGGGGTGGAGTCCATGGGAGGACAGGCCGGGATTATTGCTAACCAAATGGCCGCCCTTGATGTGGAGTCGGTGGTGTACACACCGCTGCTTGCTCCAAAACAGGCGAACCAGTTTGTTGCTACTGTAAGAACACCGGTGATTGAAGGGGAGACTCCCACACTCAAGCTAGTTACAGATGCAGCTTCCCCCAATGATGATGTGAAGATAAACTGGATCTTTGAATACGGAAAAGGGCTTACCTTTGAGTTTCCCAACGGTACTTTCACCACACCCCGGGCAAATCGGGTGATTTTGGCTACCAGGCCCCCGGGTTCGATCATGGGTTTTTCTAAACCGATGATCGATCTGTTGCCGAGACTTGGGGAAATGCTAAACATGGCCTTTATGGCAGGATACCACTATGCTGATCATGTGGGTGCTGATGGACGTACCTTCGAGGAATATATGGCTGATACCTTAAGAGATCTGAAGCTTCTACGCTCAAAAAACCCCAAGCTTTTGATTCACTATGAGTATGTACCAATGAAGGCCCGGGAACTAGAGCCACTAATGCTAAAACAGATCTCCACAGGGATTACAAGCTTTGGGATTAATGAGAATGAGATCCGGAGGGTCCTTGAGGACTTCGACTGCCAGAAGGAAATGGAAGCCATTTCCAAACGAGAGACCGCTTATACCTTGTATCTTGGTGGGTTGGCCTTACTCCGTCACATGCAGGTACAGCGGATCCAGATTCACAACCTAGGCTATTATGTTGTCCTGCTGAAAAAGCCCTATCCCATTGATCCAACTAAGGTACGGGAAGCCTGTCTATTTGGCTCATCAGTGAATGCGATTAAGGCAAAGTACGGGGGTTATGTGAAACTTGGTCAGTTAGGAGAGGCCAAAGAGCTACCCCTCTCTGATATCGGTTATGAACAGCTCCGCATTTTTGCATCGGAAGCTGAACTACCAGTACCGTCTAACTTCCTCGAAGAGGGGATTGTGGAGCTGGAAGATCATTATGTTCTCGTTGTGCCAGCCCACGTGGTACCCAATCCAGTAAGTACAGTTGGTATGGGGGATACCATTTCTTCTTGTGCATATACGGCGGAGTTGATTTAAGGATAGGTATAGAAAAGCCCCCGGGTTTTGAGGGTGCGTCTTAGGGATTCTCAATCCCGGAAAAATATCGGCATAGTTTGGTATGTATTTACCGGCTATGCCGATTTTTCATTCTTTGTGGTGGATGTAGAAACCGGTGGCTCAAACTCGCCAATGCAGTTCCATACGATTTTGATACGCTGTACCCGTCGGCCATCAATGCGCTCTGCCTTGTAAACAAAGATTTTTTCAACGAATTCCCGTATAACCTCGGCTGTGAGTTCATTTATGTCCGTATACTTTCTTACCAGTGAGAGGAAGTGGTTAACATTGAGAGCGCTTTCTTTTTCCTCTGTCATAATGGATTTCAGTTCCGTTACTCGCTTCTCAAGAGTCTGCTGCTCGGCTTCATAGTTTGCGGTCATCTTTGTAAAACGCTCATCGGATATCTTGCCCTCTATGTTATCTTCATAGAGCCTTTGAATAATCTCGTCCAGCTTGGCGATGCGGGCCTGTGCCTGTTCCAATTCGCGTCTGCTGTCACGCATACTTTTGTCAAGCTCTGACCTTGTTTTCTTAGTTACCATTTCCACGAATTCGTCCTCACAGTCTCTGGCAAAAGCCGTTACGCGGCGTATACCGTCAAGGAGCAGTTCCTCAACGACCGCATTGCGTATCTGGTGTGAACTGCATCCGCCTTTTATCTTGCGGTAGGTAGCGCATACAAAATACTCTTTTTCATGTTCCCAACCCCGCCCACGCACCTGATACATTTTGTTTCCGCAATCCGCACAGAACATCATGCCGGAGAGAAGCGGCATTTCACCCATCGGTGTGAGCCTGCGTCTGCCATCCCTGATTCTTTGCACTACTTCGAATACGGATTCCTCAATAATTGCTTCGTGGGTATTCTTGAAGATCATCCACTCCGACGGGTCATTTTTCATCTGCTTTTTCTGCTTATAGGACTTGCGGTAAGTTTTGAAATTAACCGTATGTCCCAAATACTCCTGCCTTGAAAGCATATGAACTATTGTGCTGCCTCGCCAGACATAATCATCGTCATGGCCTCTGTTGTCCGGAATATTGATTCCGTTTTTCCTGGCGTGAGCCGTTGGATTCATAATTCTGCGCCTTGTGAATTCCTTGGCTATCTGCGAAGGGCCATACCCTTGCATACACAAGCGGAATGCCTCGCGCACAACTTTGGCGGCTTCTTCATCGACTATCCAGCGTGTCTTGTCTTCCGGGTCTTTGATGTAGCCATAAGGCGGATTGGTGCAAAGCGGTTTGCCGGATTGCCCTTTCGACTTGAAAACGGCGCGTATCTTCTTGCTCGTATCCTTGGCATACCATTCGTTGATGATATTAAGAAACGGTGTAAAATCGCTGTCCTGCTGGTTGGCACTGTCAACATTATTGTTTATTGCTATGAAGCGAATGTCGGAGCCGGGAAAGAGCACTTCGGTATAATAGCCGACCTTTAGATAATCTCTTCCGAGACGGCTCATGTCCTTGACAATGATGGTGCCAATCCTGCCTTCTTCCACTAGGGAGATAAGGCGCTGCCAATCCGGGCGGTCGAAGTTCGTACCGCTATAGCCATCATCCACAAAGAACTCAGTGTTTGTAAAACCGTTGTCATCAGCGTACTTCTGTAAAATGGTCTTCTGATTTTTAATGCTGTTAGAATCACCCTGCAGCTCGTCATCTCGTGAAAGACGGCAATACAGAGCGGTTATTTTATCGTTATTCTTCACAGCAGTATAAGACTGCCTGCTATTCATGTTTACCTCCTTTCCGACAGTCTTCAAGCGGTACTCTATGTTCCCGTACTGCCGCGAAGAAGTCAAGTTATTTGTTTAAGAAGCCTTATTTAATTCAAGCTTTGCTGTGCCGTTAAGTATCATTCGTTTCAGCTTGTCATAGGCGGTTTCTTTGGCAGTGCTGCTGACTGCTGATTCTATAATGTAGAGCGTATCACCGATTACCTTTTCGGTAACGCAGATGGTCTTCTCAGCCATAAGGCACTCCTCCTTTCTGACATTGGGGTAGGGGGTAACAAATCCTTACACCCTTTCGATCGTGCAACGGGCGTGGGGTTTCGCGCGAAAAAACGCGAATTCAAACGGGGTATTAAGGGAACAACCGGGATAAAATGCGAATAATTGAAATAAACTTGGTGTGTATTTCATCTTGAAAAGTGCTTTTTTAGGTGAAAAGGCACAGCAGGATTTTCCACTGTGCCTTTCCACCATATGTCTTAACCGTTGGTTCCAGTATTCTTCTGAATTACCTTCACTGCCTCTTGGCGGATAAGTTTTCCGTCAATAAACTCAAAGGCAAGGTAACCTATCTGGTCGAGCAGGGCAAACTTCTCTGAGAGCGCCCTCACGCTGACAGGGCTTCTGCAGATGATCCAGTAGTAGCTGAAATCACCGAAGGCAACAGGCTTTGACCCGGACTCCATATCCGGCATAAACTCGGAGACAAATACCTTTTTGCCGAGAATGGTATCATCGCTGTCGCGCCAAAGGTAGTTTCCGGCTTCATCCTTCATTGTGCGAAGGGCAAGGGCTGTCTTATCGTTCATGAGCCATACAGCATTTTTGCGGTATTCCGGCTTCACAGAGAAGTACAGGCGGATTATATCATCATAGGTGATTTCATCAACAGCATAGGCAACCTCAGCGCCGTTTACACCGTTTAAGATACCTGTCGGCATTTGTACACCGGTACCGTTAATAAAGGCGTTGTCCTCAGCTTTGGCAAAGTTCCTGGCAAGGCGCTTTACAAGGTAGCTTTCAATGTCGAATGCGGCATCGCGGACAAAGTCCGAATTCATTTTTACAAGAACAGCGAGCTTATGGCTTTCAACGGTGTATTGAGTGAAATCATTTAGTCCGTCAAAAACTGGGATAGCGCCGCCTTCCGGCACAAATTGCACAAGGTCATCGTATTCCTTTGCAAGGATATGATAACTGCCTTCATATACGTTAAAGGTTGTGCCGATTTTACGGAACAGGCTCTCGCTTATGATGGCTGCTTCATATTTGTTATTTGTGGCATTTGGCATGACATAAGTACCCGTCTCGCTGCTGCGGCCTTCGGAAAGTCCGGAATAATCGCTTTCCTGGCCGCGCATGGCATTCCAGAAGTGCTTGCTGTAATCCGGCTGACCGGTATATACTCTGACTTCAGTATAATTCATGGCGTTCCCCTCCTTAAATCTTATCGCAGAATGGACAGGCATAGAGACCGAGGTCATGGTAGCTGAGCGATCTTCCCACCTGTTTCAAGTGGTGGTGGCATTTCGGACACAGAATGCTATATGCCATAGCACCTTCAATGGTATGAGGATGCTTTGCATGGAGGCGGTATCGCATTTTTAACTTTCCTTTATCGTCTTCGATGACAACATCGGAAAGATGCAGGTCGCACATGGCTTGGGCATACTCATCGGAATAATAAGTGTGCTGCGGTCGCAGCAGAGTGCCTTCCTTGTTCATTTTCATAAGCGGATAATTCATGTTTTTCCCTCCTCAAAATTAAGATGTTTGAATGCGGTTGATGATATTTTCTGTAGATCTAATTGCTGAGTGTTCGTCATGATGAATCGCTATAGCTGTTCCTCCCTCCAGTGATACTTCCGGTGACAGAAGTGACGGTTCAGTGACAGTAGTTTTGATGAACTGTCACGCTGAAAAGCGACTCGTAGCAAGGCTTTTATAGCTTAAGTGACAAAAATGACAGAACTTTTCATTTCATACTCACAACAGCTCATAATCCTTTCCTTGTTCTCTGTACAATTCCAAACTTTATTTTTCCCGCTAAGAAGTTTGAAAGACTGTCACTACTGTCACTTGTGGCTGGAAACCCTTGATATATGGGCGTTTTCGCGGTGACAGTTGCCTGTGAGAACTGTCACTCGACTGTCACTTCTGTCACTTTTAAGCAAGAAAATCCGTACTGTCATAGCCATAAGCCTTCTTGTACTGCTCCTTTGCCTCAATAGTGAGAGTGAGGTTTTTATAATAGGTGCCTTTATTGGTATGAACGGTCATTTCCTTAAAGGTGCAGCCGAGATGGGATGCCAATGTCTCTCTGAACTCTTTGGCTGTCTTGGCAAAACCGTTATTGTTGTCATGGCACCATGCCCTGTAAACATCGTAGATGCGGCTCGTTGTAGCGGAATCATTAAACTTGCCTTCTGACCGCTCGCACATACATTCCTCATAGAAGGAGATCACAGTATTGTTCTCCGACATATATTGCTCTCTTGCAAGGCTTACACTGTCCGGCTCGGAAAAGCTGTACCCGTTTGCAATGACCGCCTGCAGCGCCTTAACAGCCTTGTAGACGATGCCATCTCGCTCGGCATACATTTTGTCAAGGAGTGTTTTGTCCTGCTTGTCCTTTGGAATGACATTAGGGCAGCGCACCACCATAATACGGTCATAGACCCATCTGCCATCATCGCCGCCAAACTTGGGAAGTCTGTTCATGCAAAACCAGAGCAGCCCGTTGTAGGTGAACTCAAAGGCCTGCTGTCCTTTGAACTCGGCATATAGGCTGTCGCCGCCGGTTATTTTCTTAAATGTTTTCAACTCATCTACGGATAGAAAACTCATATCAGAGCTACCGGCAAGTCGTGTGCCGTAAATCGCGCCGGTGCCGAAACGCGCTTCAATCTCCTTAAGGTCGATTCCTATAAAGTTACCCTTGCCGAGCAACCGCTCTACAAGACTCTTTAGCTGAGATTTGCCGGTGTCGCCATCGCCGACAAGGAAAAGCGCTTTTTTCATTCGCCATCCCTTGATGTTGGAGATGCATACACCGATAAACTCAAGTAGCAGGTGTTCTATGGCCTTGTCTCCGCCTGTGAGGGTGCGCATATACCTGTCGAAGACCGGCGTGGGCGTTTCCCTTCCTGTCCAGTTGCACGGAATTTGAATGGTGGAGAGGATATCCGGGGAGTGTGGTACAAGAATGGCGTTATCTGCAGTGATACGGAGCAGGCCATTTCTGAAGTTGATTAAATCCTCATCGGCGTTCAATTCATCCTGGCTAACATAATTAAGGTCAGTGGTGATATGCTGTAAAGTTTCGCTGACGATGCCCATTCTCACAAGTTCCTCGTCATAATCTGCGATGTACTGCTTGATAATGCCCATCAGCATATTGTCGGCATAGAGCCGATAACAGCCGTTTTCGTAGACATATTTCAAAAGGCCCTGCTTTCCGTTATCCCTTACAAGCACATAGCGGAGGTGCTCGCGTACGTACTTTGCAAGGAGCGGAACGCTGACATAGGGTTCACCGGTCTGTTCGTGAAATTTGATGAAGTACGGATGCTCCATCCTGGATTTATGGAAAATGCCATGACAGGCATCGATACCGGCATTGATGGTGGCTTCTCTGTAATCGTCACGCTCCCATTTTTCACGGTAGAGGGCAGAACTGCGGAAGATATCATCAATAGCAGCAGGATCAGGCCCAGTGCGAAAGGCAATCATGGCGCACAGTGCCGCGTCAGCCTCGGAGTGTGAGTTATATCCGGAGATATCTCCATCGTCATATAGTTTCTTGAACTTATCTCCGTTTTTCTGTTTGCGGAGATTGCAGACAATATCAAAAGTGGCGCGGTCACCATCACGTTTTTCGCTGTATCTTGCTTTCCTGGACTTCCTCATATTCTTATCGAGAGTGAGCAAAATGGCTGCTGTGCTTTCTTTAAGTGGCTCATTCAGAATCACATCGCCGGTATAGGCTGCAAAGCGATTTGTAAGTCCGCCTATATAAAGCTCCAAATGATTGCTTGGATTTTTCATATAGTAAGCTTTATCTAGTCTGGGATTGCCGTTTTTGTCTGCATAAGTCGGTAGTTTCTCAAAATTACACTTACCGTAAATATGAATACCATTTCCGCTGACGGAACGCTCGGTATAGGAGTTAAAACGTTCAAGCAGTATCTGTACGAAGGGATCTGTGATAGGCCTGTGGTCGATGTCAAGGAAGAAGTAGCCTTTAGGTATTACAAAACCTAAACCTGCAGCGCTTTGCTTAGTCAGTGAGCTAAGTGCTTCGTCGTAGGTAACCCATGTGTGCCGGTATTTTTCATTAGTGCCTGTCGCCCCACCGCCAGCAGCAAAGGGAATTTTGTTGATACGGTCGCCATCCATTTCTTTGCGCCAAAGAAACCATATCTTCATATCCATCAGTTCCTGCATTGCGTTTGCCGTTTTGTCCACCTCCTCTCTGCTGCATTTTGTGCTGCCATTATTCGTGCGCCGAGTTTATGACCAGCCACTCCTTAAAAGCTTCAACCGGAATCAGGATTCTCGTACCAACCCGTATGACTGGAAATCCCGGCTTTTTTACAAGTTCGTAGGCCTTCGGCAGACTAATGCCCATCTGTGCCGACAGTTCCTGCACACTCATGGTCGTCTTTTCCATTTTCTCTTTCCTCCTTGTCTTGATAGTTGTTTTAGTCTCTACATCCACCATTCGCTACCGTTCCTAAGGCAGCCACCTGATCGTGGTCTCCTCGTATCCGATTGCAGCAGAAGCGCTCCGGCTTTCACCATCGTGGCGGCGACGCAGCAAAAGTATCTCTTGCGGGTGGACTATTCAGTTGTCAAGGAACCGGAAATTAAGTGGTTTTACAATTTGTTCTTGTTTTCAATGCCATTGTATAATACAATGTAAGTGATGTTAAATTTTCATCGCTTACAATAACGATTACATTTAAAGGATGATTGCCATGAAAAAACTGCCGGTAGAAAACCTCGGCTTTGTTGAAATTGGCGGCGTTGGCGAGATGATATATAGGGCTGTGCGATTTCCCGAGTATGTTCCGGACTATGACGACGACGGCGAAGTATTAAAGCCCGTTTTCACAGGGCTTCATGCTCCGGAAAGCGGTACTGATTATTCGCTTACCGGACAGGAGCTATTGGTCAGTCTGTGTAATCTTTACGGAAAATTAAATAACCCAGACAGCACTGTTTCGATTACAGATGCCGTCTGGGATTGGTGCAGAAACAATATTCATCCTTACAATATAGACAGTCTCTATGAAATGTTGAATAGCGAAAACTTTGCCCATATAACATACATGGATCTGATTCAGAAAGATGCCGCATTCTATGTAAATCAATTCATAAAGGATTTATGCAGTCTGGGTACTGTATTTGAGTTTTACTTTGCCTTGAGAAGGGTTAAATACTACGGAGAAATCGACTACGCAAGGAATCTTTATTATGAAGGCAGGCTTTGCGACAGTCTCGCTTTTCTTGAAAAATACCGACAATACGAGGATGATGAGGAATACAAGGCCCGTATATTAGAGAACTACAATGACCATGTATCCCAAGCGATAGATATGTTCCCGGACTTCCGTATGAGGCTGAAATTGGATAAGAAAACCGGGAAAGTGATGTACGGCGCCGACATTCAATCGGTATTCGATATTTGCTGGTACACCTTTTCCAGAATGGTGGCTGACGTTGCACCACCGGTGGATGAAGATTTAAACTATTTTGAATCGCAAGGCTCGATACTCTCATGCCTTGCCTGCGGCAAATACTTTGTACGGCATTCAAGCCGCCAGCTATATTGTAATAGTTGGGATTGCCAAGCCGAGCGGAATCGGAGAAACAGGCGAGCGAGCTATGCCCGGAAGAAGGCGGCTGAAGTAGAAAACAAAAATAAAAGATCTCGTTACCGGCCCGGTTTGGTAAGGTAATGAGGATAGATTATTCATTAATGTTACTGTGTTTTTTCAAACAAAAGACTTTTATATAGAAGAAATACCGCAATAGCAGAACATTTTGACACTGTAGTGAAGTATTTGATGTTTGGATTGGTTTAAATAAAACGAGGTTGCACGTTGCTAATACTCGCTGCTCACTTTAGTCCCGCTTTATACATTAGTTCTTCAATTATAGTCCTAAATTTTAGAATGTGCGGCTTAATATCTTGCTGGGTGGTGTTAAACCAAATTTTATGTGCCGAATAATTGCCGAGATCCTTAAATAATACCATGTCCTGACGAGTATTTGCTGACAGTGCCAAAGTGGAATTTTGCTCCGCATTTCTGATTATTTTATCAAGGGTTGAGTGCCGCCCACTTTTTTCGGTGATTTCCTCCTCAATACCAAGGTTTTGGTAAGTTAGTACCAAAAGTCCTTCTAATAGCCGCCTCATCATCACTGCTGTACAGTCAAAGAGATTATTCTCATAACTTGCATTAATCTGCTTGCATACGGATCGAATATTAGGCGAGAGGTTTTCGAAAATTGGAGTTGGAAGAATCGTGCCGTCTTGCTTAATACTGGTGTTGTCTTCATCTTCCCAATGGTTTATATCATCAATCCATTTTTCCATAGTATCAGACCATTGCGACCAATTTCGAGATGAATTGATCAGCCTGTTTACTTCAGTCTGTAAATCCTTCAAAATTTGGTTATCTGTCCAGCCTGATTTTCTAAGGGCTAATATGTATCTGTAAAGGATATCATCTGCTTTATAATCATTCCAATATGCATATATTTTTTTGCACTTGTTCTTGATATGGGATATCTCTTGGTCAATAGGGTTTTTAGACCTGTTGTAAGCTATTCCCCCAAGCTTATTTAAAAATTCATTAACTGATTCTTGAGTTAAGGCTCCATCTTTGTCATAATGAAAATACTGTTTTATACCAATATCAATGCATTCAACCAGCATCTCATATGGATATTTTCTAATGATTTGTGCCAATTGTGCTTTACCCCTCTCGTTAAGCGAATATGGCGCTATTTTCTCGTTTACAATTGTTTCAATTTTTTTACGGGCCATAAAAATTCACCTAATTTCAGTTTCTCACAAAGAGGAAGAATTTCTTCCAGTTTGGCTACGATACGCTTTTGCTCAGCAAGGGGAGGGAGAGGAACTAAGAGTGTGTCCCATATGCCTCTATTTATAATTGGTGTTGCCGTTCCACCAGCTTTTTCTTTCATGGTGCTTATGAAATAATGCGATGTA
>Ga0172382_10002022_pt1 | contig 34825 bp, 41 predicted proteins | sample Leawel138RmetaG_FD_122245 | JGI IMG/M metagenome (GOLD analysis project Ga0172382, IMG submission 122245) | Leachate microbial communities from a municipal landfill in Southern Ontario, Canada - Leachate well 138R metaG | ecosystem: Engineered > Solid waste > Landfill > Unclassified | place...
GCGAGCTTTTGCCGCCGGCAAAGATGACACAAGGTATATCAAACATTATCTAGGGTCTGTTATGTAACCGGTGATTGCAGAGATGGCAGCAACTGCCGAGTTTGCCAAATAGACTTTTGAACTTCTGCTTCCCATGCGTCCGACAAAGTTACGGTTTGTTGTTGAGACTGCAACTTCATTATCGCCAAGTATCCCCATGTACCCGCCAAGACAAGCTCCACATGTAGGGTTACTTACAACACCGCCGGCATCTATAATAATGTCCATATATCCGAGTTTATACGCCTCTTGTAAGATTTTTTGAGTTCCCGGTGTTACAATTAGACGAACATCTTCATGAACTTTTTTACCCTTTAAAATCTCTGCAGCAGTTTTTAAATCACCTAATCTTCCATTTGTACAGCTCCCGATGAAAGCTTGATCAATTTTGATGTTATCTTTTACCGCTTGAGTTATAGAGTGTCCGTTTGAAGGTAAGAAAGGATAAGCAATAACAGGCTCAAGATTTGCTACATCAATCTCTAAAGTCTGGCAGTAAGAGGCATCTTCATCAGAGTGGTGAATTTTAGGCTTGCGAGCTAAGTTTTTATCGCTTAAGAACTCTTTTGTTACATCATCATAAGCCACGATTCCGCTTTTTGCACCCGCTTCTATAGCCATATTACACATTGAAAATCTATCATCCATATTTAAATGCTCAATTGTGCTTCCGGTAAACTCCAAAGTTTTGTAAAGTGCACCGTCAACGCCAATCATGCGAATAATCTCTAAGATAATATCTTTTCCGGTTGTATATTTGCCGGGTTTTCCGCTTAAGATTACTTTTATAGATTCAGGAACTTTAAACCAGTTTCCGCCAGTAATCATGGCAAAAGCTAAGTCGGTCGAACCCATACCGGTTGAGAATGCTCCAAGTGCGCCGTGAGTACATGTGTGGCTATCTGCACCGATGATGACATCCCCGGGGACTATAAGACCTTTTTCCGGTAGAAGTGCGTGTTCGATTCCCATATCTTTTTCATCAAAAAAGTTCTTTAGGTTATGCTTTTTTGCAAAGTCGCGACTGATTCTTGCTTGATTTGCACTTGCGATATCTTTTGCGGGAATGAAGTGGTCAAGAACGATAGAAAATCCATCTGGATTTGCAAGTTTTGTAGCACCGCTTAGATTAAAAGCACTGATTGAGATTGGTGTTGTTATATCGTTTCCGATAACCATATCTATGCTGGAGCGGACTATTTCACCCGCAAAAACTTTTTTTCCGACATGCTCAGAGAATATTTTTTCGGTTATAGTTTGAGCCATAATAAGCCTTTAAGAATGTAATTTAAGTTTGCGATTATACCCATTTTTGTTTTGTATATAATTTAACCCAAAAAATGCTATATTGAGAAAAAAGTAGAAAAGTATGCAAAAGAGTTATAAAAGAGTGGATGCGCATCTCTCAAGTTTAGGATACTGCTCAAGAAGCGAAGCAAAAAAGTTTTTGAGTAAAAATTTAGTATGTGTAGATGGGGTCAGGGTTTTTGATGTTAGGCAAAAAGCTTATAACAACGAAATAACGGTCGATGGCGAGAGGCTTGATGATGAGTGCTTGGTTATTTTAATGAACAAGCCTAGCGGTGTAGTCTGCTCTCATGATGATGCAGGGGTGCTTATCTACTCACTGCTTCCTCCCCGTTGGCAAAGAAGAAATCCAAAAATCTCAACGGTAGGCAGATTAGATGCGGATACTACCGGAGCGATTTTATTAACGGATGACGGAGCACTTAATCATAAGCTCACAAGTCCAAAAAGTGAGATTTCAAAAGTGTATGAAGTTACCCTTGCTGAGCCTTTAAGAGGGGATGAAGCGGAGATTTTTGCAAGCGGAAACCTTATGTTAAACGGCGAAAAAAAGCCGCTTAAAAGTGCTAAGATGCAGATAATAAATCCAACTCTTGTAAGATTAGAGATTAGCGAGGGGAGATACCATCAGGTAAAGAGAATGTTTGGTGCAGTAAAAAACAGGGTAGTCGCACTTCATAGAGTGCGCTTTGGAGAGTATGGTGTTGAAGGCTTAGAGCCATCGGAGTATAGAGTTATTAATCTTTAGTAGTATCTAGGTCATAAATTTCATATTTTAGGGCTTTTTTCATATACTCTGTTGAGCAGAAGAACATTGCGACAAAAAGAGGGTTTAGCTCTGCACAATCCTCTTTGATAGTATCAAATATTTTAAAGCTAAATCCGGTAAGTTCATCACTATTTTTAACGCTTACTTTAAACTCAATGGGTGCTAAAGTCTTTACCATGTTTAATATTTTCTTCTTTTTCTTCTGATTTTCGTTTTGTAAGATATTAAAACTTTCATCTTCTAAACTTTTATGAGAGCCGATAGCCTCTTCTAAAACATCAAACTTATCTTTAAAAACTATTTTATTCCATCTTATATTTAGATCTTTGGAGTCAACTTTACAGGCACTATCTATTAAAGCATTGGGTTTTTTCTCTTTTATGGCTTCTATTAATCCCAAAAGAGAGTTGGCTCCTCCGACGCTCTTGGAGCATTTTTGCACTAAAATATGTATTAATGCTTTCGTATCGCTATTATATTTGTTAAAATTACACATGATGTATTCCTGATTTGTTATAGTATGTATAATTATAGCTTAAATATTGAATTAGTACAGCTTCATTTAAGCTTATTCAAATAACAAAACTAATATCATAGCAGAAGTAAAACAAGACAAAAAATGTCTTAATTAAAAATAATTCGATTCAACAAGGTTAAATATGCAAGTTTATTTAGATAATAATGCTACGACAATGGTTGATCCATTAGTTGTAAAGGAGATGCAACCGTTTTTTAGTGAGATATATGGAAATCCAAACTCACTTCATAAATTTGGAACAGCTTCTCATCCTGCGCTAACAAAGGCAATGGATCAGCTCTATAAAGCACTCAATGCAAGTGATAATGATGATATAATCTTTACATCGTGTGCAACCGAATCAAACAACTGGGTTTTAAAATCGGTCTATTTAGACCATATAGTAAACGGCGATAAGAACCATATTATCACAACCGAGGTTGAGCACCCATCCGTCTACTCTGCGTGTAAAGCTCTTGAAGAGCAGGGCGTAAAGGTTACATATCTTCCGGTAAATCACGAAGGTGTGGTAGAGGCTCATGTAGTAAAAAGCTTTATTACGGATAAGACTGCTCTAGTGTCCGTTATGTGGGCTTCAAATGAGACAGGCGTTATAAATCCTATAAAAGAGATAGGCGAGATATGTAAAGAGAAGGGTGTTTTATTTCACACTGACGGTGTTCAAGCGGTAGGTAAAATCCCTATCGATTTGCAGGATATACATGTTGACTTTCTCTCTATAAGTGCACATAAATTCCATGGACCAAAAGGTATAGGCGCACTATATATCAAAGATTCGCAACCACTCACTCCTCTTTTACATGGCGGTGAACATATGGGCGGAAGACGATCTGGTACTTTAAATGTTCCATATATTGTGGCAATGGGCAAAGCAATTGAGCTTGCAACTACAGATATAGAAGAAAAAATAGCTTCAATCAGAGCAAAAAGAGATCGCTTAGAAGATGCAATCTTGGAGTTAAGTGATACATTTGTAGTTGGTGAACGTGAAAATAGAACGCCAAATACGATACTTATATCTATTAGAGGTGTTGAGGGTGAAGGTATGCTTTGGGATTTAAATAATAGTCAAATCGGAGCTTCTACAGGTTCGGCATGTGCTAGTGAAGATCTTCAGGCAAATACGGTAATGCTTGCAATCGGAGCAGACAACGAACTTGCTCACACAGGAATTCGACTAAGCCTTAGTCGCTTTACTACCGATGAGGAGATTGATTATACTATAGAGCACTTTAAAAAAGCGGTTTTTAGACTTCGTGCAATCTCAAGTTCATTTGCAAAGGTAGGTCCAACTCCGGGCGGCGAAGCAAAAGAGTGCGAGCTGCATTTCCATTAATAGCTAAGCAATTAATGCAAAACACCTTGCTAAAAGAGAATAAATTTTTGGCACGCCGATGTCAAGCTTCAGTGCCACAGCGGTTTATCCTCTTTGGTCGAGGGCTAGCAAAGCAAAATGGGCGAGTCTCTTTTGCAGACAAATTAGGGAAAAAGTTCCCATAGATTTAATAAAAGGAAAAAATTATGGCAAAAAATGATTTACTAGGCGCTTCTTTATGGGATGCCTACTCAAATAAAGTAACAACTTTAATGAATAATCCAAATCATCAAGGCGAAATTACGCAAGAAGAGGTAGATGCAAATGGTAACAAGCTGATAGTAGCAGATTTTGGTGCTGAGAGCTGCGGCGATGCTGTTCGTCTCTACTGGGAAGTTGACCCAAAGACAGATGTTATTGTTAACTCCAAATTTAAAAGTTTTGGATGCGGAACTGCAATAGCAAGCTCTGATATTATGACTGAACTTTGTATCGGTAAAACTGTTCAAGAGGCTGTTAAGATAACAAATATAGATGTTGAGTTTGCACTTCGTGACGACCCTGAAACTCCTGCAGTTCCACCTCAAAAGATGCACTGTTCTGTTATGGCTTACGATGTTATTAAAAAAGCAGCAGGACTCTATCTTGGTGTTGATAGTGAGAGTTTTGAAGAGGAGATTATTGTTTGTGAGTGTGCTCGTGTTAGCCTAAAGACGCTTCAAGAAGTTATTAGACTAAATGACCTCACTACAATTGAGCAGATTACAGACTATACAAAAGCAGGCGGGTTCTGTAAAAGCTGTATTAGACCCGGAGGACATGAAGAGAGGGAGTATTACTTGGTAGATATTTTAGAAGATACACGCCGTGAGATGGCAGAAGAGAAGATGAAGGCCGCTGCTGATGCAGGAGCAGCAGGAAGTTTTGAGACTATGACATTAGTTCAGCAGATTAAAGCTATTGATGCTGAAATTGATGAGAGTGTTCGTCAATTTTTAATTATGGATGGTGGAGACATGGAAGTAATTGATGTAAAGCCAAGTGATGAGTATATAGATGTTTACATCAGATATCTTGGAGCATGTAACGGATGTGCTAGCTCTGCAACAGGAACTCTCTATGCAATCGAGTCAACTCTAAAAGAGAAACTATCTAAAAAAATCAGAGTCTTACCAATTTAATTCCTACCTCTTGTAGGGATTAAAAAGAGGAGATGCCTCACCCATATATCTACTATCTAAAACAGCTATCTCGCACTCTAGCCAAATATCAAACTTCTCATAAACTCTTTTTTGAGCCTCTTTTATAAGATATATCGCTTCATCAAATGTTGCGTTTTTTACATTTACCAAAAAGTTTGCGTGCTCTTTGCTAAACTCCGCGCCCCCAACTCTGTAACCTTTAAGCCCAACTGCCTCTATGAGTCTACCGGCATAGTCGCCTTTTGGGTTTTTAAAACAGCTTCCTGCACTAGGAGTCGATGGCTGGTTTTGACGCAAAAGCTTAAATATTGAAAGTTTCTCATCGCTATAGCCATACTTTAGTGTAAATATTGCTTCTAAAATAGGAGTTTTTATATTAGTAAATCTGTAGCCATAATCAATATCTTTTTTTTCAATATCACCGCCACAGGTTTTTATAGAAATTAGGTTATTAAATATCTCATGCTCTTTTAATCCGGCATTCATATATACCAAACCGCCTAAAGTTCCCGGAAGATGTGAAAGAAATTCAAAGTTTGCAATATTGTGTTTTTTGCAAAATGAGGCAATCTTTCCAGATGGCGTAGCAGCGCCGATTTTAAGGGTGTTATTCTCGATCTTTATATAGTCATACCTCTTTGAGAGTTTTAATAGAGGTGGAGGTTCTGTTCCCATCAAGATATTGTTACATGAGCCAATCATGTAGTAATCTTTATAATTTTGGTCGCAATCTTCTAGCAAAAAAACATCTAACCTCTCGCCGATTTTAATCGAAGAAAAGCTAGAGAAATCAATACTCTTGCTCTTCATCACTCTACAAAATCTGGAATCATGTTAAAAATACCTAAAGAGAAGTCGGTCATTGCATTTAGCATCCAAGGCATTGTAAGGATTACAATGATAACAACACCGATAATTTTAGGAATAAAGCTAAGAGTCATCTCGTTTATCTGAGTGGTAGCTTGAAATATACTTACCGCTAAACCTATGAACATACCGGCTAAAAGACCGGGAAGAGCAAGCATTAGAGCTATTTTAAAGGTGTCTATTCCAAGAGAGATGAGCTTTGCTTCCACTATGAGTTTCTCATCTCTTTATACTCTGTGGGTATCGTAAACTCTTCAACCTTTACCAAGGAGTCGTAAAAACCGTGTTTGTAGCCAATTTCAAAAAGTTTGTTAATTGCTCTATATTGTATATCGCTGAGTGTTATAGAGTCATCATTTGCATAAAGTTCAAGATATTTATCTAAGGTAGGCGCGTCTATACGAACCAAATCTCTCTCTAGCAACATCTGCGAGAGTTTCTCTTTGTGCTCTCTTGCTACTTGAACTGCTTTTGTAAGAGTTTGTTCATACTCTATGGCTTTGTTTAGCGGAATGGAGCGACTAATAGCCATTCCTCCAAGAGGAAGAGGTAACTCTTTGCCGGCTAACTCCTGCCAAATATCCCACATCTCCCGCTCAACTTCAAGCTTCTCATCGTATGTTAAAATACTCTCATGAATGAGTACACCCGCATCAACTGTACCATCAAGAACAGCCTGCTCAATCTCTAAAAAGTTCATATATGTGACTTTTGCATCAGGGTAAGCAATGCGAAAAAGCATAGCATTTGTTGTATGTTTACCGCTAAGAGCAACCTTGAAGTTACGCTTTAGTTTAACACCTTTTTTTTTGATAAGCTTAGGTCCATAGCCCTCTCCAAAACTAACGGCAGTGCGCAACATGGCATAATCATCTCTTATATGTGGATAGAGGGCAAAGCTTATGGCAACAATCTCATATACGCCATTTAGTGCTTTTTCATTAAGAGTTTGAATATCCTCAGCAATATTGTCAAACTTAACACTACTCATATCTACCCAGCCAAATTTAATGGCATAATACATAAACACATCATCAGCGTCAGGAGAGTGTGCAATAACCGTTTTTTTCAAATTATCAGCCTATCTACTTAAATATATAAACTAGATTTTAACCAAATAAGGATAAAATCCCACTAATTTTATATAAAATTTTGCTTCTAAACACTCTAAAGAGCTTTTATTGAGGTGTAATATATAAAAGTATGACAATTTGCAATATTTTAAAATAAAAATTAAAAGTTGTCATACAATAAGTCTAAATTTAATATAAGAGAGCCAAAGATGGACGCAAATAAACAAAAATCATTAGACTTAGCGATGAAACAGATTGATAAGGCATTCGGTAAGGGTGCGCTTATGAGACTCGGGGATAAAGAGATAGTGCCGATTGAGTCGATTAGTACAGGCTCTCTTGGGCTTGACCTTGCACTCGGTATTGGCGGTGTTCCACAGGGAAGAGTTGTCGAGATATATGGACCTGAGAGTTCAGGTAAGACGACGTTAGCACTACAGATAACAGCAGAGTGCCAGAAAAAAGGCGGAGTTTGTGCATTTGTAGATGCAGAGCATGCACTTGATGTTGCCTATGCCAAAAATCTTGGTGTCGATGTAGATAATCTTCTTGTCTCTCAGCCTGATTACGGTGAGCAGGCTTTGGATATTGTTGAGACTATAGCTCGTAGCGGCGCAGTTGACCTTATAGTTATCGACTCGGTTGCAGCTCTTACTCCAAAGTCTGAGATTGAGGGCGAGATGTCGGATCAAAATGTCGGTGTTCAAGCGCGTCTTATGTCAAAAGCACTTCGTAAACTGACGGGAATTTTGCACAAGATGAACTGTACGGTAATTTTTATCAATCAGATTCGTATGAAAATCGGCATGATGGGGTATGGCTCGCCGGAGACAACAACCGGAGGAAATGCGCTTAAGTTTTATGCTTCTGTAAGGATAGATGTAAGACGTATTGCATCGTTAAAACAGGGTGAGAGCCAAATAGGAAACCGTGTAAAAGCAAAAGTCATAAAGAACAAAGTTGCACCTCCGTTTCGTCAGGCTGAGTTTGATATAATGTTTGGCGAAGGCATCTCAAAAGAGGGCGAGCTTGTTGATTACGGCGTTAAACTAGATATCATCGACAAAAGCGGCGCATGGTTCTCTTATGGAGAGACTAAACTAGGGCAGGGGCGTGAAAATGTTAAGGCTAAGTTTATAGAGGAGCCTGAACTAGCTCAAGAAATAGAAGAAAAGATAAAGACGGCCATGGGCATAGACTCTATCATGATTATGGATGCTCTAGATGTGGAAGAGTCAGATGTATAAATTGCTGATAAATAAAATTTAGTATAAAATTAAAATTTTTAGGATAAAAGAGGTGAATAGATAATGTTTATAGACAATATTAGTGCAATAGAGGTAATGGATTCACGTGGGAACCCTACAGTAAAAGCTACGGTAGAGCTAAGTGATGGAACAAAAGAGAGTGCTATAGTGCCTTCGGGTGCAAGTACCGGCAAGCGTGAAGCGCTGGAGCTTCGTGATGGCGGTAGCAGATACATGGGCAAAGGCGTATTAAACGCTGTTGAAAATGTAAATAATCAAATCGCAGATGCACTACTTGGTTTCTCACCGTTTAATCAGGCTGTAATAGATGCTACTATGAAAGAGCTTGATGGAACACAGAATTATGCAAACTTAGGCGCTAATGCTGTTCTTGGTGTATCAATGGCAGTTGCACGTGCCGCTGCAAAGAGCCTTGGCATTCCACTTTATCGTTATCTCGGCGGTGCTAATGCTATGGTGATACCAACCCCTATGCTTAATATTATCAATGGTGGAAGTCATGCAGATAACTCAGTAGATTTTCAAGAGTACATGATAATGCCGGTAGGCTTTGATGATTTTGCAACCTCGCTTCAGGCAAGCGCTGAGGTTTACCACAACTTAAAAGCTATTTTAAAAGCTAAAAAACACAACACTGCACTTGGAGACGAAGGCGGCTTCGCACCTGATTTGAGCTCAAACGAAGAGCCTATTCAAATCATCATGGAGGCTATCAAAAAAGCCGGATACAGAGCTGGAGAGCAGATGGCAATAGCACTAGATGTTGCAGCAAGTGAACTTGTAGCAGAGGGCGGATATAGATTAGATAGCGAGAACAGAACAGTTACATCTGCAGAACTTGTTGATTACTATGTTGATCTATGCTCAAAATATCCAATCGTATCTATTGAAGATGGTTTGAGTGAAGATGACTGGGATGGTTGGAAGCTACTAACTGAGAAGCTAGGAGAGAGAGTTCAGCTAGTCGGTGATGATCTCTTTGTTACTAATGCAAGTATCTTAAATGAAGGAATCAAAAAAGGGGTTGCAAACTCTATTTTGATTAAACCAAATCAAATCGGCTCAGTTAGTGAGACAATGCTTACCGTTCGTCTTGCACAAAGAAGCGGTTACAAGTGTGTCATGAGCCACCGTTCAGGTGAGAGTGAAGATGCTTTTATCGCAGATTTTGCCGTTGCGTTAAACTGCGGTGAGATAAAAACAGGCTCAACTGCGCGCGGGGAGAGAACTGCTAAATATAATCGTCTCTTAGAGATAGAAAATGAAGTAGTTTACGGTGAGTATTTGGGTTCTGAGCTTTTTAATTAAGAGCACTATATGACAAACGAAGAGCTTTATGAAGGAATTGACGATACTCAGAGTTTTACACAGAAGTATTTTGGTCTCTCTTTAGTAAAGTTTCTAATACTTCTTCTTTTAGTTTTGGCAACAGGAGTATATATCGGTGTTCTTCTTTATGGCACAAACTCTTTGGAAGTTTTTCTAGGGCTTCAAGATTATGAAGAGTATCTACAGAGTGAAGTTGATAGATTAAAAACGCAAAATGCAGAGCTTCAAAAAGAGTATTTTGAATTAAAAGAGATTTCTGCAAAATAGCGCTTAATCTTGATATAATACATATAAACAAAATTTAGGGGTAGTTTTGATTAAAGGTATGTTTATATTTTCTTTGTTCTTTATCCTTCTTGATGCTAGGGAAAACCCTTTCTTTCCCTCTGAGGGAGAGAAGGATATTTTGATAACATCAAATGAAAGTATGGATAAAGAGCCCTTAAAAAGAGCTACTATCACGCTACCGCCTCAAGCAAGAATACTTAAAAAAGTAACACTTGAGTTTAAAAACCTAGACGGTTCCATAGAGAGCAGAAGCATAGAGCTTGAGAACTCTGTTGACTGGCATCTTCCTGTATTTATCTCTCAAAGCTATACAGAGACAAAAGATGAAGTCAATCTTCAATCCCCAACAAACAGACAAATATATAAAAATATAGCATCTATTAAACACTTATCGCTATCTTCGTTTGGAAAAAATTTAAAACTAACAACAAAAGATAAGGCAATAAGAAATTTTCTACTAGTAAATCCTCATAGAGTTGTTGTTGATTTTAAAAAAGATACAGATATAAGAAGTTATGTTAAAAAAATACCAAATGCAATATTTAAAGAGATTAGAATTGGTAATCATAATGGCTACTACAGAGCTGTTATTGAGCTTGACGGACATTACAGATATGAGTTCAAAAAGATCTCAGAGGGTTATTTAATAGAGTTAAAATAAAATATTAAAAATAGTAATTCAAATATGCTCTAAAGCTGTTTTCACTTTTTTTTGCTTCTAATAGGTCTCTCTCTTTATAGTTGTATTTAAACTTTAGCTGAATATTTTGTGAGACTCTAAAGCTTTGCGATGCTTCAAATAAATTTTGTTCCCTGCCATTGTCATACCATCTTCTTGTTGCTTCTATATTTGTGCTCATGTTGGAGTACTTATCAAATACAAGACCGAAACTGCCTCCTATTGCAGGGCTAAACTCCCCATCAAGGTAGAAGAGTGGGTCTGCCATAATATATGTATACCCAAAGCTGTTTCCCCAGCTAAGCCCAAGACCGACAGTACCTATGAAGTTAGTAGAAGAATCAAGGGAGTTTCTATCCCATCCAAACTTTGTTCTCCAAGAGAGAGAGTCAAAAAATTCGCTTCTTTGTGCGAGTGAAACTATGGAGAGGATAGTCGCATCTTCAACCTCTAAATCACTTTTAGAGTAAGAGAGCTCCAGATTTATAAACTCTATCTGAGTTCCTCTTAGAAAGCCATAGTTGCTATCTTCTAGGTCATGATAAGCCGGTCGTATCCCCAAAAATCCGATTGACTCTCCATCTCTAGAACCTGCACCTATTGTAGCCCTGATTGCTCTATGGCTATCAATAGGATTTGGAGGAGTTTTAATATCGAGTTTTTCTCCAACTCCAAGTGCGGCTCTATGTTTTGAGAGCTTATGAAAGAGGTTAAGATACTCCTCTTTTTCTATCTTACTTTTGCTAAATCTATACTCTAGAAGCTCAATTGAGGCTTCAAGAATAAATCTTTTTTGCTGTTTATCTATAGTTGAACTATTTGTAATCTCCTCTACATCAAGCAAAGAGCCAACTAGTTGCTTAGGCTTATCTATATGCTCTTTATCTATAAGCTCTTCATATTTAAGAAGAGTAGTTCTTTTTGAGGGTCTAAAAAATTTATCTTTGATAATATTTTCTAAATTTGCAGCATGCGCAGTCTCAAGTGGGATGACTTGGTAGTTAAAATATTCTCTTAAATAAAGAGTGGGTCTTGCAACCTCTAAAAACCACAACATGTTGTATGAGCAGTTCTCTGTAAAAAAGTAGTAGTATGAGTGAGTCTCATTAAGCTCCCAGATGTGCTCCATCATTCTAAGCGTCTCCTCTTCGCTTAAATCCAAATCATACTCCCATATGTCTCTTTGTTCACTATCTCTATACTCCTTTAATTTATCATAGTATGGAAGTAGTGAGTACTTTCCGAAGTAGCCGCCAAAGAGTCCTTTAATTGCAAAGAGCATGGCATTTTCTTCATCAGGATTAGCATCAGCGGCATAATTTACGGCATAAGATAACAATTTTGAGTTATAGGCAGAGTTTATTCTTAAAAATGTGTGCCCAAACATTGAAGCGGGTGAGTTTATATGAGCCGATGGGAAAACTAAGGTTACGGACTTTGGGTTTAATCTCTTTAGTATGGTGTTATACTTCTTGCACTCAACTTTTGGAAAATCTATAATGCCAAGTTCATTTTTAAGCCAAGCTTTTCTTGCAGGGAATTTACATGCAGTTGAATTATCGTCAAATACCACTTCATTTATAAGAGCATCAATGGTAGCATTTAGTTCACTGCTAGCATTAGTTTTACCGTCATTAGATAAGAAAAAACTTCTATCATCAATCTCGCTTACACCGCTGTGCATATGAAGAAGCAGATTCCAGTATCTTGAGTCTGACAAGTTTAGCTCTTTTGCTTTTTGTTTGTATAAATCAGCAGAGGCAGTTAAGAGATTTACACAGACAATGAGCAGTAAAATTAATTTTTTAAAAATGGAAGATTCCTGAGTTTAATATTTAAAAATGGAGAAGAATCAAACGAAAATATTCGTTTGATTCTTACTTTTTATAGAGTTGTTGTAGAGATATTGTCAAGAACATCAGCCATTTTGACATCTTGGCTAGTGTAGATTTTGTTATAGTTTTCTTGTAGAGATGCAGAAAAAGTAGCTTTATCAGATATCTCTAAAAGCTCTGCAAGTGTGTCAATGCTCTCCCCGTGACCAATCGCTATCTCTTTTGCAAGTTGATCCATATTTGAAGCAACGAACTCCTCAGCGATTTCGTTCATAACGAATTGAGTTTTTTGACAACCTAAAGTTCCAGAAGTGATACCAAAAGTTTGGTTTCCTGAAGTACCGTTTGTTGTAGCCTGAAGAGCCAACATAACTGCCGTTGAATCATCTTTAATTATCATCGCACCCAAACCACAACCGGTTTGATTATTTACGTTTGCCATTACCGAGGAGCTTAATGCAACAACTGCTGCAAGACTAATTAGAATTTTTTTCATTGAACTTCCTTTAATTTAAAATCATAGCTATTGTAAGATTTATTAGCTTAACTAAAAATTAGTTTTTGTTAAGTTCCGTATCTTTCCAATATTTTGTTCCCTGAACGGTAGCTTGAAGCGCTAGGCCGTTTTGGGTCAGTTTATAGAGCCTTACACCCGGAGCAACAGTGATCGCTGCGTTAAGGGAACCTCCGCTATCTTCATACTTTGCAGCAGCGTCAGCTTGCGCGTTTGCTTCCCAGCCTGATCTTACAAAGGTATCATATGCTTTTTTATTTTCAAATAGAAATACTGCTCTAAAATCTTTTACACCGATACCAAGTCCTAATCCTCCCGAAGCCATATTCATATATGTATTTATCCCTGTTCTGTTGTTGTGAGCAAGTCCTTTTCCGCCTTCTGCCGATAAAAGAATAAGATTTACCCCAACATTGCTAAATGTTGCATATCCATAAGAGCGCAGCACCATCTTTCTCGCCTCCGGTGCATACTCATAGAGTAGTTGCATAGTTTGATTGCTAGATACTATACGGTTGACCCTCTCAAGCCTGTTTTCTTCCCTAATTTCACGCTTACTTTTGCCTGACCAAAAACCTGAGAAAAGAAGAACGATAAGAAGAAGAGAGAGAATTAATTTTAAATGTTTCATTGTGTCAACCTTGAGCGAGCGCCCTAATTTTTGTAAATAATAATAACATAATTTATTAAAATATCTAAACACTATTTTACAAGCATAAATAGACGCTTCTTTATCTATTTAGCGGGATATTCTTGTTTATTTTAAAAATAGCTATTTTTATTATCAATTAGCATATGGAGAGTATAATTTTATTTCAACAGTCCCAAGGAAAAATATGAACAAATTTTTAGCAGCTCTAACTATGGGTATCGCTTTATTGAATGCGGACTCTCTTAAAATAGACTCCCCGCTGAAGATGTTGGAGAGTTTTAGGTATGAGACACCGGCAGGTCGTCAGATAAAGATACCACAAAAAATAGAGCTGGTGATAGTCGCTTTTGAAAAAGATACAGGAGCCTTAGTCAATGAATACCTTGATACGCAGAGCCCGTTTTACCTTCAAAAGAGCAACTCAATCTTTATAGCCGACATAAATAAGATGCCTACCGTTATTGCAAATATGTTTGCTCTGCCAAAACTTCAAAAGTATAAACATCTTATATACTTACACTACGGAGAAAAATTACAAGCTGTAGTACCAAATAAAGAGCAAAAAGTTACTCTTTTATACATAGAAGACTCCAAAATTAAAGAGATATCTTTTATATCGACACATAAAGAGTTAAAAATGGCGATTGAAAAGCGGTATCGCTAAGCTTCTTCTATTCTGGATAATTCATTTGTAAGATATGCGTTCTTTGACGGTTTGATATTGGTTTGTCAGTTGTAGTGTTGAAGGCTCGATATTAAAATATATGTTAAAATTGTGCTAATTTATTAGTAGGAGTTTATGATGAAAAAGATGTTTATGATGCTACTTTTTACTCTTCCGCTATTGGCGTTAAATCTGGAGCTAAAGAGCGGTTATGTGGCTGCACATACGGAGATGTTTATGGACAAAACTATCGATCCGATAAATAACTATCTTAACGCTAAGGTAACTATAGACAACAATGATATTACTACTATAAAAGGAAAATTTTGGGTTGAGATGGCTCTTTTTAGTAGTGATAAAGCTCGTAGAGATGAGAGCATGTATGAAGAGATTCAGACAGATGAGTTTAAAGTTGCGACATACACTATAACTGATGTGAAAAAGGCTGAGGGTAAAGAGAATTATATTATTAATGGTGTACTCGATTTTCACGGCGAAAAAAGAGAGCTTAGCGCAAATGCAAAAATAACTACCGTAGACGGCAGCTTAACAATTGATGCTACTTCGATGATTTTAATGAGTGACTACGGTGTTAAAATGCCGTGTTTGATGTTTATGTGTGTGCGTGACCAAGTCGATTTGTTAGTTAAAGCAATATTTTAATATAATCTAATTATGAATAAATTACAAGAGTACTTAAGTCACCATGAATTAAGCGAGATTCACCCCTCAGATATAGCAAAAATACTTAAACAGCTTGATGAAAGCGAGTTTGCAGCATCTTTAAATCTTATACCAAAAGATTTGATTGGAGATGTCGCACTTGCACTTCCTGAGAGATACTTTGATGATGTTGTTGAGAATTTTAGTGTTCAAGAGTTAAGAGATGCAGTAACGGCGCTTGAAAGTGATGATCAAGTTGATTTTATGCATGAGCTAAAAGAGGTTGATGAGAGTGTAGCTTCTAAGGTTTTTGATACTCTTAGTGAGATTGATAAAGAGGAGATTACAAAGCTTCAATCATACACTCAAGAAGAGGCCGGTGCATATATGCAGCTTGAGGTCTTTACTGCAAATAAAGATGAGATAGTTCATGACGTAATAAAAAGATTTGCCGAACTTAGAAAAGCCAATAAGATAGAAAATGTTCAAAATCTATTTATAATTAATAATAATAAAGAACTTCTCTTTACAATCGGTTTGGATGATTTGCTTATTTTTGATTTTGATAAAACATTAGCAAAGAACATAGAGTTCAGCGAAGATAGCTTTGAGCCTAAAAAAGCACAAGATAGAGAAAATATTAAAGAGGTAGTCCGCTATTTTAGAGAGTATGACCTCTCTGTAATGCCTGTTATTAATACCTATGGGGTTTTGTTGGGGCGTATAACGTCAGACGATGTTTACGATATTATCAATGAACATGCAACTGAGCAGATGTACCATCTTGCCGGAGTCGATGATGAAGCTGAGGAGGATGAAGAGGTATTTAAAGCGGGTAAAAAAAGAGCCTCTTGGCTTGGAGTCAACCTCTTGACAGCTATTTTTGTCTCTATTACAATAGGTCTTTTCGCGGATACTTTAGAGAGTATGGTGGCATTGGCGATTCTAATGCCTATTGTTGCCTCTATGGGCGGAAATGTCGGAACTCAAAGTTTGACAGTTGTTGTAAGACAACTTGCTCTTGGTGGGATTTTACAAGGCGATGCTATGCGAACTATCAAAAAAGAGGTTTTAATCTCTTTGATGAACGGACTTATCTTCGCATTTATTATAGGAGTTGTAGCCGCCGTTTGGTTTAATATAAATATGCTCGGTGTTGTAATTGCGCTAAGTATGATGATTAATTTTTTAATGGCAGGTCTTTTTGGAGCAGCAATACCGCTCTTTTTAAAAAAGATAAATATAGATCCAGCCATAGGGAGCACGGTTATTTTAAGCATGGTTACCGATGTTGTCGGTTTTTTTAGCTTTTTAGCCCTTGCTACTTATATTTTACTTTAGAGATGATGCCTACATGATACAAAAATTTAAAAAATACTCCACAATTAATAGATTGGTTCTTTTAGGGATAATTTTAGGAATCCTTTTTGGAGTATTTTTACCTGAACTTGCACTCAAGCAGCAAGTTATAGGACAGATTTTTATAAACTTCTTAAAGATGCTTGTAGTGCCGCTTGTTTTTTCAAGTATCTATGTCTCTATAGTAGGGCTTAAAAATTTACAAAATCTAAAAGAGATAGGAGCTAAGACCATCTCTCTTTATATTTTAACGACGACACTAGCCGTTCTTACAGCAATAGTTGCTATAAATATAGTACCTATTGGCGAAGCGGTTTCCGTTGAGGGGTTAGAGTATGCGCAAGCCTCTGAGATTGCACCTTTTTCTTTTAGTGCAATGATACTGAGTTTTATACCTGTAAATATATTTAACGCTTTGGCAAATGGCTCCATGATGCAGATTATTATATTTTCATCTCTATTTGGAATAGCTTCTCTACATTTAAAACAGGAGAGACAACTTCTGCTCTTAGAGTTTTTTAGCGGGATTACAAATGCGATACTTACAATGGCAGAGTGGGTTATAAAGATGACACCCATAGGTGTCTTTAGCCTTATTTCATACGTTATAGCCGATCAGGGTGCTGATGTGATTATTGGGTTATGGAAATATGTTTTGATGGTTATTGCTGTTTTATCTTTTCACGCGCTAGTAACGCTACCTGCTATTTTGGCTCTTTTTGGACGGATTAATCCATTTAGATACCTAAGCGACATACGTGAGGCTCCCATAATGGCTTTTTCTACCGCATCAAGCACCGCAACACTACCCGTATCTATGCGCGTGGTTGAAGAGGTCGGCGGAGTAGATAAGAAAAATGCATCTTTTGTTCTGCCTCTTGGAGCTACCGTCTCCATGGACGGCACGGCGGCATATCTAACAGTAGCGGTTCTTTATATCTCTCATCTTGCAGGGGTTGATTTAACTCTGAGCGATCAGCTTGTTCTTGGCTTAACGGTCGTAGCCCTTAGTGTTGGAGTTGCAGCGCTTCCGAGTGCCTCTTTGGTTATGATGGTTGTAATTTTAAATCAGCTCGGTTTGGCGGTTGAGTATATAGCGTTAATTGTTGCAGTAGATAGAGTATTGGATATGGCAAGAACATCCATAAACGTTACATCTGATTTAGTTGTTGTAAAAATTGTGGATCAGTTGCAAAAGATTAAAAAGTCCAATGTATAATTATGTATTAATATTGAAAGGGTAAGTATGTTTAAGTTTATAATTGTGGGGTTTATGTTGCTTTTTAACCTTCAAGCAGACAATAAAGAGGCGCTAGACGCATTTAAGAAGAGTGATTACAAGAGAGCGTTTGAGCTTTACGAAAAAAATGCAAAGAGCGGTGACGGAGTCGCACAAAGCGCACTTAGCTATCTCTACGCAAACGGCTTAGGAACAAAAAAAGATATTGAAAAATCTATACATTGGCTCGAAGAAGCGGCAAAGAGTGAAAATGCAAATGCACAGTATGATTTGGGTATGTTTTATCTGCGTGGCAATAATGTAAAAAAAGATAGCAAAAAAGCTTTTAAATTGCTAAGTAAATCCTCTGAGCAAAATAACACAAACGCTAAGTATGACTTGGCACTAATGTACTATAATGGCGAAGGAGTTGATTTAAATGTTACAAAATCAGCCGAGCTTCTAGAGAGTGCCGCAATCTCCGGACATAAAATAGCACAACAGAATGTTGGACGCGTCTATATGCAGTTGTTAAACTTTGATAAGGCAGCAGAATGGCTTGAGAAAAATGCAGCAGATGGAGATGAGAGTGTATATTATCTGCTTGCTGAGATATATTGTGAACAAGAGAAGTTTAATAAAGCAAAAAAATGGGCACAAAAAGCGATAGATAAGGGAAGTAAAGAGGCAGAGGAGCTATATAAAAAACATAAGCTTCAAGACTATTAGGGGTTTTTAAAACCCTTAAATAGGAATAACTTTATATCCTGAACCATATATATTGTGTATTACTCCCTCAGGCAGTTTTATGCGGATTCTCTTCATAAGAGAAGTAACGGCATGCGAGGAGAACTTTTTTTCATCTTTTTGCTCATGTAGGTATTTAAAAATATCTTCTGCTGAGAAACAGACATTTGGGTCTGAGAAGAGTAGCTTTAAGAGAAGACGCTCCATTTTTCTAAGCTTTATCTCTTTAGAATTATCCCAAAGCGTATCTGTATCATAATCCCAATAAGTAGTATCGCTTACATAAACACGGTTAGTTGTCTTTCGAATAAGCTCAACGGTATCAAGTAAAATATTTTTGAGAGCATCAGTCTTTATCGGTTTGATAAGATATGATTCAAGATGAAGCTTTATTGCGTGAAGGAGTTTTTCTTGATCAGAGTGAGCGCTCATAACAATAATTTTACTCTCTTTATCATGCTCTCTTATCATGGCAATCATATCTAGACCGTCAAGATTTGGCATACTAATATCTGTTAAAATAATGTTTGGTCTCTTCTGCTTATATATATCATAAGCTTCATCCCCGCATGATGCAACATAGACTCTATGGAAGAATATTTGTAAATACTCCAAGAGAGCCTCTCGTAACTCCGTCTCATCCTCTGCTAACAATATAGATATATCTTTAATTTTTTCAATTTTCATTTTTTATCTTTATGCTGAATTGTGCTCCAAGTTTTTTGTGCTCGCTAGAGTAGACATTTTTTGCACCTAAAATTCCGTGCATATTCTCCTCTATAATCATTTTTGCTATATGAAGACCAAGCCCAGTTCCGATTGATTTATGTTTTGTAGTAAAGTATGGATCAAACAGTTTACTTAGATTTTCTTCATCAATTCCACCGCAATTATCTTCTATAATTAGAGTAATATACTCATCATCGCCATGCAGTGAGATTGTTACCTCTGGATTTGTGATTTTGTTTATTGAGATTAGGTCGTTTATGTTTGATAGTATTGAGACGACTACCTGTACAAACTCATTCATCAATCCATAAGCCTTGTAGCTATCTTTTAGTAGTAGATTTAGAGCAATACCTCTTTCGTTGGCCTTTAAGTTTACCAACTCAAGTGCTTTTTCTATTGCTTCGTTTAGACTAAACCATGCTTTCTCTCTATCAGGAGTGTAGTAATTCATAAAGTCTTCTATTGTTTCGGAGAGATATATTACGCGCTTTTCCATCTTTTGAAGCTTATCTGTTATCTCCTCTTTATTTAACATATCTGCTCTGTTTTTCTCTTTTAGTATTGCAAGCGATGTGTTTATAATTGCCAATGGCTGACGCCACTGGTGCGCTATATTTCCAATCATCTCTCCAATCTCCGCTCTCTTTGATTGCTCTAAGAGTAATAAACCATGCTCCTTTAGCGCCTTTTCTTTCTCTCTAAGTTCCTCTATAGTGTCGGTTAGCTCTTTATTATACTTCTCTTCTATGTATAGGCCACAATCGAGATTTTTCATATCTTGAATTAGTTTTGCTATATATTTTTTCTCTATAATAGAGCCATGTTGAGGAGCAATCATATCAATATCTAATTTTTCAATTCTCTTAAGTGCATAGTTAAAGATATCTTTGCTTGGCATATACTCCTGATGAAACTTTTTTGCTTTTAAGAAGTAGCTCTCATCTGCATAAAAATCCCAAGACTCTTCAAGACCGCCAAATATATCGCCAGAGAAAAGAGTTTTTGAGTTAGGGTCATAACTGACAAACGCTCCGGGAGAGTGACAGTATGGAGTTAATAAAAATTCAAGCTTAAAACCGCTGGAGGTCACTAGTTTGTTATCATGTTGATCAATATTATAGTAGCTAGAGCTTACAAGATAGTGCTTGATTAAGAGTGATGTTCTGGAGTGCGTAACTATTTGAAGGTCATCTCTGTTAATGAGCTTTTCTATCTCCGGTACAGCTGCTGCAAGGTCGGGGTCTTGATGATGAAGAATAATATATTTTATATCTCTCATATCTATAAGAGTTTTTATTTTTCTAACCGTTTCACTAAATTCAATCATAGAGCCCGGATCAATTAGAATGGATTCATCTCCATTTACAATTAGGTATGGGTGACACTGAAAAGGATCATTTTCTAGGTACATGCCGACCCAGTATATCTTTGGTGCGATTAAAACTGCTTGCGTTGTATCCGGGAGTTTAGACATTTTCCTCAAACCACTGCAACTGCTCTCTAAGCTCAACAACTCTTCCAACAACTATTAGAGCGGGAGTTGGAACATCTTTAGTCTTTTCTACAATATTTTCTAAGGTTCCAATAACGACAATTTGATCTTTTGTCGTTCCTTTTGATATAACAGCACATGGATAATCTTTCGCTTTTCCTATTTCGATAAGCTTTTTGCTTATCTTAGGAAGATTGTGAAGACCCATTAAAAATACGATTGTATCGTCAGTTTTAAATGTCTCCCAAGGAATCTGAGACTCTTTTTTATTTGGAGACTCATGCCCTGTAACAACTCTAAAACTAACAGAAACGCCGCGATGAGTTACCGGTATACCGGCATAAGCGGGAGCGCTAATAGAAGAGGTTATCCCGGGGATAACTTCATATCTAACACCTCTTTCTTGAATGTAAAGAGCCTCTTCCCCGCCTCGACCAAACACAAATGGATCTCCACCTTTAAGGCGCACAACGATGTCATACTTAAGAGCATTTTGATAAATTACTTCATTTATATCATCTTGAGGCATAATATGTCTGCCATCTTCTTTTCCGACATATACAAATTCACAGCCGCTTTTTGCCTCTTTTAAAATATCTGGATTTGCCAAACGGTCATAAATTATTACATCCGCCTCCTTAATGACCCTAAGTGCTTTTAGAGTCAACAGCTCAATATCTCCCGGACCTGCACCCGTTAAGTAGACCTTACCCATTACTTGTTTTCCTCTTCGTAGATAAATATACCGGATGGTTTTTGAATGTTGAATATTTCACGTGAGAGGTACCACTCTTTAGTGTTTATAACAGCAACTTTATTTGTGTCATTGACAGATATATAGAGGTTAGGTCTAAGATTTGACCATCTTACATGTAGAACTTTTCCGTCAAACTCAAATCTTTTGATAATCTCAAGAGTTTGAGTATCTATAATCTGAACAACAGGGAATTTGTCACCGCTAAAGGTAACTGCCATATATTTTTGATCAGGAGATAGCGCGGTAAAAACCGGAAGTCCTTCTGTCTCAATGCTTTTTACAAATTTAAAGTCAGGAGTATATGCAAGAACTTTATTATTACCTACAGCAGGTATGAAAACATGTCCGTCACTTATGCTCCAAAAGCCAAAGTGCGGAACTTTTAGTACAGGTTTTCTATCTTCGAGCAAAATATCTATTTTTGAGTATGTCATAGTATCGAGATCTACAACTCCATAAAAGTCACTATTGAAAAAACCGGTGATGAAATGGTTGTTTTTTATCATGGCATCAAAAGGCATAACGCCGACATCTTCAAACTCTTTATATATCTCAAAATCAGGAAGACCTTTACCTTCGTTTTTATCTTTTAACACGGTAATTTTGTCATTATTCATTTGAGAAAATACAAGGTAGTGCTTGTACTGCTTAATGCCGACATTTTTAGAGTTTGTTTCAAATGATTGTAAAGGGTTTAAGTCTCTATCTAAAATATCTACACTCTTTTTTGCATAGTTTGCAACGGCTATATAGTTTTTAGTAACCGTAAAACCGATAGCACTATCGCTTGTTTTATACTCTTTGATTATTTTTTCTTCTATAGGGTCAAATTTTATTATATAACCGTCACGGCTTATTACGTAACCATCATTTTCATAAAATTTTACAACGCCATGATTCATATCATGCATACCTTGCATATGATTTCTAGTTAGTCCCTGCTCTATAACGGCAAGAGAGCTACTCTCTCTCTCGACTACAAATATTTTATCATTGCCTCTTAGCTCTGCAAATATTGGATTAACTCCTTTTGCTTGAGCATTTACAAAAAGGGCTGCTACTAAAGCAGCAGCCGATATGATTTTATCTATTTTCATTAATTTTTCCTTCTTTCTTGCTCACTTAGGTAGCATGATGGATCTTCACTCCATAAATCGCCGGTAATAGCATAAGCTCTTGATCTTGAGCCGCCGTTACAAATATCTATCTGCTCACACTCCGCACATATACCGCTAATCTGCTTTCTTGGATGAATACGCAGCTGATCTAAGAGTTCACCGCTTTGCCAAATTTCGCCAAAATCTTTCTCTATAATGTTTCCGACTGTAAGTGGAAAGAATGGATCTGGACGCACATCGCCTTCACTATTTATATTTAGAAGTTTTCGGCCTGCACTATTTCCTCCCCAAGTGACAAGACGCTCTCTCATGTTCTCTTTGAGGTGTGGATATCTCTTTGCAAATCTATTTAAAAATAGTATCGCATCTTGTTCCATATTTCCGGTAACTATCTCTATATCTCTGCCTGTTTCATAATACTCAAATGCTTTGTCTAGTATGAACTCTACTGCCTCTCTTCTTTGCTCTTTTGAGAGGTCCATTTTCAGATTATCCAAGCCGCGTCCTGAGTATACAAGATGCGATATGTATATTTTTGGGATATTCTCTCTCTCTGCAAGATCAAAAATATACTCTAAAGAGTTAATCGTATCCTTTGTTATTGTAAAACGGATTCCTACTTTAGCTCCTGTTGCGTTTGCAAGCTGGACTGCTTTGAGTGTCTCTCTAAAGGCACCCTTTAGACCTCGGAAGTAGTCATGAGTAGGCTCATCTCCATCAATGCTCACTCCGACATAGTTGAAAGTATCTACTATTCGTTGTATATTTCCTTTTGTAAAGTAGAGACCGTTACTTGAAAGATAGGTGATAATTCCATTTGCTTTACAAAAGTCAGCAATCTCAAAAAGATCTTTTCTTGTAAGCGGCTCTCCTCCGGAGAAGATAATAAACTTAACACCGTTTGCTTTCATCTCTAAGATAGTCTTTTTAATCTGTTCTGTTGTAAGCGTATCAACCTCATCTAAAGTCGATTTTGAGTAGCAGTGAAGACATGAAAGATTACAGCGGTTTGTAAAGTTCCATATAGCAATTGAGCCATCTAAGACTCTCTCCGGCTTCCCCTCTACAACAGAAGATATAAGATTTGATAGCCTAAACATCTATTTACCTTTATACAAGAGAATGTATTTTGCGACTTCTTCTCTCTCTTTATCTGTTAATTTTAATTTTGTCATTACCGTTCGTTTATATCCAAAAGCTTTATACATGGACTCAGGGTCTAAAATATAAGCTTGAATCTCATCATAAGAGCGCTTGGATGCTATTTCGGCAAATGAAGGACCGAATGCTTCTGAGAGCTGATGATGACATCCCCAACAGTAAGTTTTAAACACTTTCTCACCATCTGCTTTATCAGCTGATAGAAGTGAGGTTAGAAGCAGTGAAATTAGTATACTTTTTTTCATTATTATCTCTTTATCTTGATGTATTTATTTTAGCTAAACAAAGCTTGAAATTTGGCTTATAATTGTCAAAAACTATTAATTTTACGCGGTGCTGTATAGTTGAGAAGCTTTAGGTGCTGTTATGTATATGATTGTTTAGTTAAGAAACTTAAATAGTATTATAAATTTTTCTCTCCGCGAAGGAGAGAGGGTGCAAATTATGCACCTGGAATAGTTTGTCTATGCTCGATAGAGTAAGTAAATGTAGGAGTTGTTAAACCAGTGATATACTTAACAAATTTACCGGTTTTAGCTTCATAAATACCGATACGACCTGCATTCCACTCAGAAATCATAGTCCAGTAACCGTGGTTAGCCGGCTCTGCATGAAGAATTCTTGGAACAACAGCATTGCCATCTGCATCTTTAACAGTTGGAACATCCCATCTGTATAGTACTTTATGAGTAACAGGATCTATAACAGTACCTTCTTTTGTACCAACAGTAAGAATTCTATCAACTTCAAGAGTTTGCTTGTTGATTAAATGAATTTGATTCCAAACTTCACTTGAACCAAGAACATTATCTGCCCATAGGAACGGAGTATGCTCAGAAGTACCGATGAATAGTCCACCGCCACCGATTGGGATTTGACGAATAACATCAAAGTTGCTGTCCCAGATAGTTACTTGACCTAAGTTCATGTTAACAGTAGCACCAAGTTGTTGACCTAGACCCTCGTTGTACCAAGACGAACCTTGACCCGGATGTGGCTTAGATGATGGACCTGTGTAGATTTTTGTAACTAAAGATTTAGTTTTAAAGTCTACAACACCAACAACGTCACTTCCTTGAGAAGCGATAAATAGGTAACGACCAATCTCTTTACCTTCATTTAAGAAACCATCATGAAGAATATCACCTATATTTGGAATATCTCCAACGATTGGAAAATCTGGCTTAGAGTAATCTATAATATAAACGTGACCGCCATCTTTAAGTGCAAATGCAATATAAGGACCGTATGGAGTGTCGAAAATACCAGCTACACGAGATGAGTCGATGTCACCGTTTGGCTTAATAACACTTGATGTAGGATAAACTTTTAACGGCTCTAACGTCATAGCATCCATAAGTACAGCACCACCTGGAACATAGTTTCCAGCCATTAGGTATTTACCATCTGGAGAAACCGCTAGACCACGAGAGTCAGAACCAACTTGAGTCTCAGCAATTTTTTGTTGACCTGGAGTATTAAGGTCGAACATTGTTACTAAACCTGAACGAGAGATTGAGTAAGCATAACGAGGCTGACGCTTATTTGTAACTGTTACGTGAACAGCAAAACCAGCTGGGTGCTTTGATAAAATTTTACCGCTTGTTCCATCAACGAATGCAACACGCTCAGCGTCACGCTCTGTTACGAAACAGATATCTGTAACTTTTTTAACATCTGCAGCATTTGGATATTTTGTGAAAAACTCCATTCTGTCATTAAGAGGCTTCCATCCTGCTTTAACTGTCTCAAGAGTTAGTTGCTTAATTACTCTACCTTTAAAGTGTTGGATATAGTCAACCATTTTATCAGCATCATCTTTAGTGAACTTATCTTTAAATGGAGGCATTGCAGTGCCGGCACGACCGTTTAAGATAACTTCTGCAAGCTCATAAGAGTTTTTCTTAGCAGTAACTGCAGGACGTAAATCAGATCCAACACCACCCTCTAAGTTAGGACCATGACAACCTTGACACTCTTTCTCAAAAACCTTCTCAACGTCCATGTTAGACGCTTGAAGAAGCATACCTGAACCAACAACAGCCATTGCAGCTACTGACATTACTAATTTATTTAATCCCATTTTATTTCTCCTTCTAAAATAGATAAACGTGCGGGCCCATGGGGCCCTGCACAACTAATGGTTAATTAACCCTCTTGCTCTAGACGAGCTTTCTCTTGTCTGTAAATCCAAAACATTGGAAGTACAATCAAAGTGTGTAAAAATATAGTTAAGGTTAATGGACCTTGAGCCAATGTACCGAAAAAACTTGGTACAACATCCACAAATGGTTCAAACATTACATTCATCTTATTCTCCTTAACGTTCGTGATGAGCAGCTCTACCTGTACTCAATAAATCTTTTACCAAGAAAAGGAAACCAATAAATGTAACAACACCCATAATAAGTCTCCAGTTCATACCTTGAAGGTACCAAACACCTGATTGACCTGCAAAGTAACCTTCCCAAGTTGCACCCCATTGTGCACGAGAGATGATAAAGTCTGCATATCCGGCAATTGTAAGTGCCATAGTCATACCAAGAACACCACCAAATATCATACTAGTTGCCCAGATAGAAGATTTAGTGTGTCTCATGATTTTGATACCGTTTTTACCTTGAACACCAAGATACATCATACCTATAAGTATGGTTGCATAAGCTCCAAAGAACGCTAAGTGACCGTGCGCCGATGTAAACTGCGTACCATGTGTGTATAGGTTAACTTGTGGTAGTGTATGGAAGAATCCCCAAATACCAGCACCTAAGAAGTTACCAAATGCATTTAAGATAAACCAAGTAAACGCAGGTTTATTAGTAATAACAGACTGCTCAAGACCTTTTGCATCCTCTTGACCTTGCATTTTACCCCAGTCATAAAGAACGTGGATAAACATCGCAACAAGCGGTAACGGCTCTAGTGCAGAGAAAAGTGCTCCAATTTCCCACCAGTACTCAGGTGTACCGATCCAGAAGTAGTGGTGACCCATACCAAGGATACCTGAACCAAATAGCATAGCTACTTCAATCCATAACCACATCTCAACAACTTTACGATGTGCACCAATCATAGTGATTAGACCGTAAGCTGCAAGTGCTCCAACGAAAACTTCCCAAGTAGCTTCAACCCATAAGTGGATTACCCACCACCACCAGAATTGATCCATAGAGATATTATCTGTATAGAACATACCTGTTAAGTATAAGCCAGAAAAAGCAATCATATCTGCCATTAAAACAGTTACGATTCCAGAACGGTTACCCTTTATACCGGTCATGTAAAGGTTAGCAACAAATCCAAGAGCAACTACAACAATAGCGAAGTCTGCCCAACGAGGAGCTTCAATATACTCACGACCTTCATGGATAAACCAGATAGTAGTCTCATCTGCAGGTCCAACTTGAATAAATAGATAAACAAGAACAACAACAACGATAGCAGCAGCAAAAGCCCAGAAAAGAAGCTTACCTATACCAACGCCAACTGTCTCAATACCTGTTTCATCCGGTAGTAACCAGTAAACAGAACCAAACATAGCAAATACCATCCAAACAACAAGTGCATTGATGTGTATCATTCTTGCAACAGAAAAGTCAACAACTTCGAACATAAAACTTGGCATTACATATTGAATAGCAGCCACAAGACCAAAAAGTAGTTGTGCACCAAAAATAATTGCAGCAAAAGTAAAATACCATGTTGCCAATTTTTTCGATTCATATTTTAAATGACTATTTGCCATGTACTGCTCCTTCTATTTTACCAAAGTTTCTTGGGAAACCATTTGTATCAATTGATGACATATGTTTTAAGAAAGCAACTAGACCTTTAGCCTCTTCAGCAGTAATACCAAGGTTTGGCATCATACGTGCATGAGTAGGATATTGAGATGGAAATTGTAAAAATTCCGCCATAGCCTCTTCCTTTGTATTTTTGCCTGTCATTGCTTGCATTGGACCATTAGGACCCCAAGCTGGATCTAACCAAGCTTTTGTTAAATCCGGAGCATAGTAAGCACCGTTTCCAAGAAGTGTATGACAATTCATACAGTTTTTAGCTTGCGAACCTAGTTTACCTAAACGAAGTAGTGCTCTTGCTTCTTCTTCGCTCCAGTCATCTCTTCCGAAAAACTTCTCTTTTTCTTGAAAAGATGATTTGCCTTCTGCATTTGCTCCACCGATTACCGGAACTTCATGATGACGTTTTTTGTCCATCTCATAAGTAATCTTATAATTAATAACCGTAGGTCCAGGAACCCTTTTAGTTACACCATTTTCCAAATCAGCATCAGTACCTAATGTTATTTGTGGTATCGTATCGAACGTCAACCACATTAAAAGAACTGACGCAACTCCTGTTACCCATCCTGCCGAACGTTGCCAGAAGCGATTGTCACTCCATACGGATTTTTTTGCCACTGTACCCTCCTATAAATTATGGGTCAATATATATATAGACTAGTGCTCATTCTCTTCATGAACACGATCTTGCATGTAGTAAACTGCATGTGGAAGTAGTAGTAATCCAATAGCAGCAACAACTAGCGCCTTTGCCGTAAAATCATTTACATGCATCAAACTTCCCATTAGATACAAACAGTAAGCTGTTAACACCCAAAATATGTATCCAAAAGGCATTGTCCACTTTTTGAGAAGATTAACTTTTACAGCCGTATATATACCAACATAGAATCCTCCAAATATTAAAACAAGAGTAGAAGATATAAATATTGTTAAGAAATCATCAACATGTATATCCTGTGTCATTAAAATTTCACCAACCATTTTGTATCTCCTTCAATCACCTTAATTTTTCAGAATCAAAGAGAAGTTTAGTCCTATTTAGTTTAAAAACTGTTGATATATATCAATTTATTTACTAAATTTAAAAATTAAGGTTCGTTTTATTATTTCTGTAACTATCTGAAACATATTGGAGTGTTTTTATCATTTTTGCTAATACAGACAAGGTCTTTTTTTAGCATAGTTAAATAAAGTGTAGCAGTGATGAAAGAGTTATCGCAAATAGCAGTGTTGTAGCTATTGTAACGATTCGCTTTTGCTTCTCTTGAAGGTCATATTTTTCTTGGAGATAGTCACCAAGCTTAATTCCCGGAAAAACAGAAAACATTAACATTGGAACTGACATAGCTAGTATAAATATAATATCTGGAAGCATAATTTGGTAACTCTTTTCAATTTTATTTTTAAGTTTGCCATTATATCATTGATTAATTAATTTTTTTTAAATATAATTAATTTTAAAAATAAAGCCAAGAAGGTGAGGAAAAATAAAATGAGAAAAATTCTTTCGATTGTTGCTACATCGGTAGCAGTTTTAATGTTAAGCAGTGGTTGTAGTAGCTCTAGTAGTAATGGCTTAGAGATGTCTGCTCACCCTGATGGAGACAAGAGTATATGTAAGACAGCAATTTTTGTTGGAGATAAAAATAGTGAAGAGATAATTCATGCTATTAAGATTGCAGGCAAAGAGCATGGATGGAGAATGACTCCTTTTAAGTCAAATGCTATCATTGCAGAAAAAGAAATTGATGGAAAAACAGTATCAACAACAATAAGCTTTAAAAAAGAGCACATCTCTTGCTCTTTAGACGGAGTAGCCGAAAAAGATTTAAAAACTCTTAGAGAAGCTATAGTAGAAGAGATTAAGCGAGAGAGATTAAACCACTAATCTCTTCTTAATGTTGGTGAAAAATTATAACTCTTTATAGTTTTTCACGTAACTCCTATTGATTTATAACTACATAAATTTTTATACTACTGCATACTTTTGACTTGGATTTAAACCAAGAGACTATAAGATGTCATTGCAAAACAAATCGATTAAAATTATTAAAAAGAGAAGATATGGATTTTTTTAAATATATTCATGCTGTTGGAACAGGTGAAAAAGGCAATAGGGATTTAAGCCTTGAAGAGGCAAAAGATATGATGGAGCAGACCTTAAATAGAACTGCTTATGACGAGCAGATTGCTGCTTTTTTATTAGGGTGGAGGCTCAAACCTGAGACAATAGATGAGTTTAGGGGTGTTGTTGAGGTGTGTGATGGGTTTATTAAAAAAAGAGCAGTGCCAAACTCAATAGAGCTAGGTTACCCGTTTGACGGTAAAGTTAATAACCCATTTATATTTCCTCTTGTTGCAAAGATTTTTAAAAATTCAGAGCTTAATCTTGTTGTCGTAGGAGATGACTTAGCGCCCGCAAAAAAGGGAATAACTCTTAAGGAGACGGCAACTAGTCTAAAGTTAGATGAAAATATTTACTATTTTGATAGAGCTGATTTTTTTAAAGAGATGCATGATTTAACTCCGTTGCGCATGAGACTTGGGCTTCGTACAGGGTTAAATACAATAGAGAAGTTAACTAATGTATCTTTGAGTGATTATGCCATTACAGGGATTTTTCATAAACCGTTTGTACAAAAATATGTAGATGTTTTTTCGCATAGATATAAAAGACTTGCCCTTATTCAAGGAAACGAAGGTACTCCGGAACTATTTAGTAAAGGACGCTTGTGGATTGCTGATGGTAACAAGGTCGAGGAGATTATAGTAGATCCTGAATATTACGGGATTAACTATACCAAATCTTGGGAGAAAATAACTCTTAGTGAATCACTAGAGCAAACAAATAATCCTTCGGATGAGTTTTTAAAGTTAGCACGACTTAACGCAGCTGTTTTTCTTTTTGTGGCACAAAAGGCTGCCTCAATAGAAGAAGCTTACGAAATGTTAAATGGATAAATTCTCTAACCATGTAAAAAACATTTTACATGGTTTCTTCTTGGCAATAGGAACTACAATTGCCGAGCCATCAACAATTTTGCCGCTTATTGTAAACTACTTTGGCGGTAGCTCAATGCTTGTTGGTTTTTTTGCGGCTCTTCTTAGAGGCGGTGCAATCGTAGTGCAACTGTTTGCAGCTTTTCATGCTCAAACATATAAGTTAATGATGCCATATCTTCGCAAAATCTTTTTTATACGCTTTTTATCATGGTTTTTAATCGGTATTGCAATTACTCTTTTTGGAGAAAATTATCCAAATTTAACGCTAGTATCCATAGGCTTTGGTCTTTTTATGTTCTCTTTTAGTGCCGGTTTTGCAGCAATATACTTTAGAGAGATAATGGCTAAGATTTTTTCTCATAAATTTCGTGGAAAAACTATGGCATATCGCCAGTTTTTCAGCGCTGTAGGCGGTCTTATAAGCGGTGCGCTTGCTGCTTGGATTCTAGAATCATTCCAGCCGCCTCAAAGTTACGGCTACCTCTTTATAATAAGCTCTTTTATTATGGGCTTTGGATATATAGCATTTGCTTCGGTAGATGAGCCGATAAAAGAGGAGGTCTCTAAAAGGGAGAACTCCTTTAAAGAGTTTTTAAAAAACTCTTATGCTCTTTTAAAGGCAGACAATAATCTTCAGATTCAAGTCACTACGTTTTTTTTGGCTTACGGATATCTAATTGCTCTGCCGTTTATTATTCTTGATGCGCAGCAGAAGATAGACCTTGACGGTATAGCGATAGGCTCTTTGATTACAACTCAGATGATTGGTGCAATGCTGAGTAATTTTCTGTGGGGAAATCTTAGTGGACGCGGAAACAACTCCTTAACCGCAAAAATCTCTATATTCTTTCAGATAACTGCTGTAGTTATGGCGGCAAACGCATCATCGCTTTATGAGTATATGTTCATCTTCTTTTTAGTCGGTGCTTCAATTGATGGAAACAGGATAGCCTCTAGCAACCTTATACTCAAGATTGCACCAGCACAGAAGAGACCGATTTATATTGCTCTTCAGATGAATATTGTCTCCTTGGGGATGTTTTTCTCAATTGCAGGAGGAGTGATTTTGCACTATTTTAGCTATACGGTCCTGTACAGCACTTCTGTTTTTGTGCTTTTTTTAGCGCTATGCCTATCTTTTAAGATAAGGCATTAGAGAAGCAGTTTTACTTCAAGCGAGCTTAGATACCGTAGAAATTTTTAAGAAAATCTCTCTCTTTGTTTGTTTTAATAAAGATTCTAGCGACTGTTTGGTTGTTTTCACCAATGACTAAAACCTCATTGTTCTCAACTCTTAGGTGCTCTTTTCCCCATTTTTTGTCAAGCTCATCAAGTCTATGAAAAAACTCTTTTGAGCTAGGGCTCTCTTTCTCTCCGTCACGCTTGTCGATAATGTTTAAGCCGCCTACTTTTTTCTCTACTTCATATGGACTGTAAACCCTTATAGCCTTATATATACGTTCTTCTTTTGCTTCGGGTACCGCTCTTTGCATTGAGACTATTCCCAGTAACAAAAAGGCTGTAAAAAATCCAAATATTAAAGCTTTTTTCATGCTCATTTACTACTCCATGTTTTAAAATAATTTTGCGCTTTTGTATCAAGCATCTGCATTCTCTCTTTGCCTTTTGGCAAACTTTTCCTTAGTTCTCTCATCTCTTTTAAGAAATTGATTATATCCGATGGGAGCAACTTTTGAAGATATCTTTTGAGATGTTTTGCTATTGCGGGGGAAGCTCCTGCTGTAGATACCGCAATGGTTAAATCATCTTTTTTTATATATGACGGAAAAATAAAGTCACAATACTCTACCGAATCAACAGAGTTGCAAAGGCAATTATACTGTTTTGACTCTTCAAATATCTCTGCTTGAAGAGAAATATCATCAATTGCAACTATAACAATCGCAAAATCTTTTATATCACCCCTATTGTAGCCTCTTTTTTCAAAATAGAGACTATTTTCTTCTATTAACTTGAGCATATCTGCTGAAAACTCGAGTGCTATTATCGAGATATCTGATGTAAAATCTAAAAGATGCTTTAGCTTGTTAGAAGCGACACCGCCACCACCGACTATTAGGACCTTTTTATTTTCGAGTTTTAAAAATGCTGGAAAATAACTCAAATTGTCTCTTTTTGTCTATATTTAAGCAACATAATATCATAGTTTTTTTGAAACTCTTATTGATAGAAATCAACTTAGATTAATTGAAATTAGATTACAATCAAAGCAAATAAAAATAATGAATGGAAAAACAATATATATGAAAGATGAAATTTTATCACGTATTCAAAAGAAGTTTCCTTTGGTTGCAAGACCCTTTAAGGTAATAGCGGATGAGTTAAATATGAGTGAGGATGAGGTTCTTGATATTTTGCAAGAGCAGAAAAAAAGCAATATTATCCGTCAAACATCGGCTATTTTTGATACAAAAAGATTGGGTTACATATCTTCTTTGGTTGCATTTAAAATCTCACCTGAGAAAATAAGCGATGCGGTTAAGATTATAAACTCTCACCCGGGAATTTCGCACAACTATGAGAGAAATCATGATTTTAACATCTGGTTTACGCTTGCGGTTGCTCCTGACTCTAAACTCGGTTTGGAGAAGACTCTGGAAGTACTAGCATCAGCCACTAAAGCGGATGATTATATTATGCTTCCTACCCTAAAGCTCTTTAAGATAAATGTCAAGCTTAACACTACCGGAAAAGATGAGAAAAAAGAGGAAGTAAAAAAAGTAAAGCATAGAGAAATAGAGCTTACTCCTCTTCATCATGCAGTAATTAGACGTGCTCAGTATGATATAGATATGGTAAGCGAGCCGTTTAAAAAGATGGTAGATGAGCTAGGGATTGATTATGATACTTTCTTTGGAATTTTAAGCGAACTGCAAGAGGCGGGGGTTATGAGAAGATTCGCTTCAATTCTTAATCATAGAAAAGCCGGCTTTAGCGCTAATGCGATGGTGGTCTGGGATGTTGATGAAGAAAATGGAGAAGCTATTGGGGAGAAGGCTGCCGCATTTAGTGCGGTAAGTCACTGTTACCTTCGCCCAAAATATGCAAACTGGCCATATAACCTCTTTACTATGGTTCATGGAAAGAGCACTGATGAGACAAATGCAATAATAGAGGAGATGGCATCGGAAATTGAGTCAAAGAGCCATATGCCCCTATATAGTTCAAGAGAGTTTAAAAAAGTAAGAATAGAGTACTTTACTCCCGAGTTTGAAGCTTGGGAAAAACAATATACAAATTAGGAGATAATATGGAGCTTTTTTTAGAGTTAGAGATTGTATATATAGTAATTGGTATTTTTATATTAACTATAACCGCAATTGTCACAACAAGAGAGTTTATGCCAAAGGGTGCATTTAAAAAAGGGATGATATCAGTTGGGGTTATGGTCTCTTTGATGATTGCTTTTCACTACAACATGACAACCTCAAGAATGCAAAATGTTGAGGACATGTTCAATAAAGGTGATACATTAATTTGTGAAAACAAGATGCGCAGAACAACATCAAGATCTGTTTTAGTTGCTCAGAAAATGGGCTGGATACTTGAAGATCATCTCTTTAAAAATGATGATTATGAGAGAGACTTCCATACCTCTAGATGTGTTGAGTGGATTGGCATTGAGCCGGATATAGAAGAAGAGATAAAAAAGAGTGAAGAGTAGATGAAAGAGAGATTTAAGAGATACGGGCTGGCACTCTTTTTCTTATTGTTTGTTTCCGGATTAATGGTTCTTGGAACTATGGGTGTCAGGCTTCTTGGAGACAAGATGATAGAGGGAACAGGTATAGAGATGAAACCAAGAGGGGAGCATTTAACAAGATGAGTCTTACAATAGTAATTACGGTAGCCGTACTTCTTAGTATAGCTTTTCATTTTATTGGAGTTTATGCCGGTGCAAAAAAAATTGTCTGGCTAGTGATTGTTCTGTTTTGGGCAGCCGGTATTAATTTGGCAATGAGCGAGATTAAGCCAAATGGATACAAGGAGATTGAAAGTATGAAGGGTCAATACAGCGATACCGATCAACTTATCCAAGATGCCGGAGAGGAAGTCTCACTATATGAGATGCTAGCAATCAAAAAAAGCTATAACCTAAATAAAAAAAATAGCAAATGATAAAACCAAAGAGCCTCGGCATTGTTGGGTGCGGTTGGCTTGGAAAACCACTCTCGCATGAGCTTGCCAAGGAGATGCATGTAGAGTGCTTTTCAAGAGAGTTAATCAAAGACGACTCTACTTTTTGGCAAAGCGATACAATAATAATTGCAATAAACACTAAAGATAACTACTTAAAAACACTTCAAAAAATAGCAACATTAACAAAGCCTACGTGTAATATAATTTTAATGAGTTCAACTTCTGTCTACAAAGAGTTTGATTCAGAGGTAGATGAGAGCTTTAAAATTA
>Ga0172382_10002023_pt1 | contig 34818 bp, 21 predicted proteins | sample Leawel138RmetaG_FD_122245 | JGI IMG/M metagenome (GOLD analysis project Ga0172382, IMG submission 122245) | Leachate microbial communities from a municipal landfill in Southern Ontario, Canada - Leachate well 138R metaG | ecosystem: Engineered > Solid waste > Landfill > Unclassified | place...
AGAGTAGGGGAACAAAAGGCTTGAACCTTTTGTTAACAGCCCGATTCTTGCTTGAGTTGTAGTAGCACCTCGTAATTCGTTCATAGACACATACTTTTTTAACGAAAGAAAAGAAAAGCGTATGTGGTGTCTACTCTCTCCCTCTCTTGGCCCTTACCCTTGGGGGAGAGGGATTAAGGGTGAGGGGGTCTTTACGTCTTTGCCCCATTCCGTCTTTTGTAGTTTATCTTGCGAGCTTTATCCACCGAAGCCAACCTACGCTAAAGTACAAGCTTCGGCAGGTATACCTTGGCGTAGGTGGAGGGGCGGTTAGCAAGTTAAGAGAAAACGAAAAAACGTAATGATAAAGGATAAAGTTACCCCCACGCTTGTCATTCCGGCCTTGATCCGGAATCTCGTTTTTCACGTTGTGCATACTACCGGCGTGGGTTAAATGAGAGATCCTGAAACAAGTTCAGGATAACAAACTGGGGCGTTAGGTGACAAAACGGCGACAAGGCAAGGATAAATACGAGGGTTGCCACGTCATTAAAAGCATTCCTCGCAAAAATAGATTCTATGAAGACTAAGGCCAGACCTCCATAAAATCCCGAGGTCCGACCTTCATCACTACATCAGCGGAAAAAGAAGGGGAAGGAACAAAAATAAAGAAAGGAGTTAAAATGGAGAAGATAAAGAAGTGCTTTCTTATTATATTTTTTCTCTTCTTTAGTTTTACATTAAAGGCAGGAGAATTTCCTATAAAAATCAATGATATATCAGGTTTAAGCACTCCCTGGCCTTTAATCGCCAGTATACCTTTCCCAGAAGGAGAACTTACAGATTCTTCAAATATAAGAATACTGAGCGGAGAGAAAGAAGTTCCTTCCCAGATAGATGTAACAGCAACTTGGCGTGACGGCAGTATTAGGTGGGCATTAGCAGGGTTTACTGCATCCCCACAAGGTAATTACAGAGTTGAATTTGGAGAAGGTATCAAGCGAGGAAAATACCCCAACCCTTTAAAAGTAGCAAAACAACCCAACGGTGGATTTGAGATAAACACAGGGGTTGCAATATATAGGTTTGATAAAAATCAACTTCTTCCAGACGAAGGTTGGCTTATTGCTGGTAAAGAGAAAAGACAAATCTTGAAAAACTCTGGCGCTGGTGTCTACTTGATAGACAATGCCAACAGAGAAGCAAGAGTATCAGGAGAGGCATCTGAAATAACAAACACTTTCCTTAAGGAAGGTCCCAACCGTTTAGCAGTTAAACGTTCTGGCTGGTATGTAACCACCTCTGGCAAAAAACTTGCGCGGGCAGATATATGGTTATATTTCACTGCTGGTGTACCTTATGTAAAGATAACACACACACTTATATTTACAGAAGATACAAATAAAGTCTGGTTCAAAGATTACGGTCTTGAGTTCAAAACGCCTGAACAACCAAAAGAAACATATTTTGCACTTGGAAAACCCGAAACTGACGCTCAGATTAGCAGAATTATCAATAACGGGGATGAAACATATATACTACAAGCCGATTACCCACACTTTGCCGAGAGAGACTATAAAGCAACTCTTGGTAGAAGTGATAATGGTAAAGACACAATTGTTGCAGAACTGCAGACAGTAGGTGACTGGGGTTATGGGGATTATGGTAATTACGGAATAACGCTGGTAATGCCTTGGTTGGCAGAGAGGTTTCCCAAAGAAATATCTTTTGGAAAAAAAGGTGCGAAAACTGTATTCTGGTCTGGGCGTTCAGGGAAAGAACTTGATTTCCGTATAAGTTCATTGATAAAAGATTATTGGCAAAACTGGGCTCCTGGGTTCCCGACCCCTAACGAAAGTATTCTTTCAAGACCAAGTAATGCCCAAGGAGGTTCAAGAACACACGATATATGGTTTTTACCAGTACCTGACACGTATAAAGAGGAAAAAGTAAAAAAACTTGCTTTAGCATCAACAAAACAGGTTCTTGTTTTAGCTACTCCTGAATGGGTATGTTCAACAGAAGCGTTTGGTTGTCCGATGTTACATAAAGATACAAAAAACTTTCCAGCAGAAGAGAACCTTCTTTCAGAATACTGGCAAAGAATGATACTTCCACTTAAGGCATTCCCTATGAACGGGTTTATGGCATGGGGATGTTTTCCATCAAGAAGTTACCACGAAGCAAAAGGTAAGCCCTATGCTGCCTTAAATACTATTGAATCTTTAAGAGATTACGGTTTACGCAGAGAACCGTGGCGGCTTTATGCAAGAAGTGGGGAACGAACATACTATGATTTGGGGCATTGTTTTAGCCGTTTTACAGGCGACTGGTACGTTGCCCATTGTGATGCTCCCGAAAAAAGGATGGGTAATTTTATAAACTCAAGATCTTATGGCGGAAAATACCCAAAACTTCCTGTTTTTTGGGGAGATTACACATCGGTTAATATCAATGCTGGTGTTATAGATAACTGGCTCTTTGAATACTATTTAACAGGAGATGAAAAATCTCTTGATATTGTATATAAGATTAAAGAGGCTTTTGTTGAAACTAAATGGACTATTCAACCCACTGATACGTCTATAAAAACTTTTATTACATTATCTATGCTCGATTGGGATGAAAACGCTATACAGACTGCCAAAAATATTGCCTATTCCATTATAGATCTCAAAAGTCAGAATGGGTTGAAAGGAGGCGGTTATGGGGCTTTATATAAAGACCATCGTACCAGTTTTGCTCTTGCTGAGTATTACTTGCAGACAGGTGACGAACTGGTGAAAGAGGCAATATTGAAACTTATTGACCAGAGATACCGCTTTGACCGTAGGTATAGGCCTGCCGGTCACAAAAACCACGACCTTTTTATGCATTCTCTTGGTTACTGGCTCACAGGAGAAGAGAGCCACAAAAGGGTTGTTGAACAGACTCTACGAGATTTGTTACATTATACAAGTTTAAATCCTCTTAAAGAACAACTAAAACAGAAGCCAGAGAATCCTCTCGAATGGTCAAATCTTTATATCTTTCCGATTTTTCCTGGGCCCCGCACAACTTTTCATCTTGGTCAACACGAATTCCACAACCCTTTCATAGGAATTCCCACCGCTTTGAAATTTCTTGATAAGGAAGGCTGGAGCGGAAAGACTACCCCTATTTTAGTTAAACCTATGAGTAACCCAGTAGGGAAAATACTGTTTTCACATAAAAAAGGAGAGAAAACAAAAATGAGTTTATATCTCGAAACAGAAGAAAAAGAGATAAAACTTAACATCTTCCCCTACCCAGAAAACAAGCAAAGCAGACCTGTCGCTGGTATAAAAACAGACATTGAAGAGATGATGCCTTTTGGAAAATATTTTCTTAGTAGGCCAGAAAAATATCCCGTAACAGATAAAAAATACCATATTTATCTTGAAATTCCCTCAGAAACTACAAGCGGACTATATCTTTTATCTTTTTCTGAAAAAGATACTTTTACCCTTCTGGAAATAAGTTCTGATAAAGCAGGATTATACTGTCCAGACGGTTTCTGGTCAATATGTGTAGGTGACCACTCTGGTTCTGAGTTTGGTAGAGCAGGAGAAGGGAGGCCGGCTTTCTTTTACGTACCAGAAAACCTTAAAGAACTTGAAATTTTTCTGGGACGTTCAGTACGTCTAAGAGCACCAGATGGTTCTATTGTCGTTGATTGGTCTAACAAAAATATAGGGGAACTGGTAGTTCCAACAGAAGGTAGGGGAGGAATGTGGAGTGTGGAATTCTACACTACTTCTGTACAAGGTCGTTCCACTCCTTTCTTTGTAAAATTGCTGAACGTTGAGCCTATAGTAACTTTTGGCTCGCCAGATTTTTTTCCCGAAAATACAACAGGTAAACCAATTAAAGTAGCCTCAGTTGCATCTCCTTCTTCGAAAACAGACCTACAATTTTCAGAAGGAATAACAGGAAAAGCTGTCAAACTATCAGGAGCACAGACTTTAAAATTTTCCAAAGGAGAACCTGTCAATTCAGGAGGGTACACATATTTTCCTTTTGAGAAAGGAACAATAGAATTCTGGTTTAAACCAGATTGGACAACATGGGAAATTCCTATGGAGATGACCCAAATAATTGATATTCCTTTCTTAACAAGTTCTCATATCAAACTTTTTCACAGGTATTGGAATTTGCTCAATTTCACCAATATCTACGGAATGTTAAGAGTAGAAGTTTTAGAACAAGAGAAAAATAGAGTTGCTGCTGGGTTTCAAGGCAGGCATTTTTTTAAAACAGGAGAGTGGGCTCATATTTCTTACACGTGGGATATAAAAGAAAGCGACAAAAATATGGAAGGGGAAATGAATATTTTTATCAATGGCAAAAAATTGCTTACGAAAAATGCTCCCTATAGAATAAATCAAGTGAAAGGAACAACATTTTTTAAACTTGCCGATGATAAAAATAAAGAAATTGTTTTAGGACCTTTCAATGGAAATATGGACCTTTTAAGAATATCTGATAGGGTTGTGTACACAGAAGATTTTGAGCCATCAAAAAAATATGGGCTTGATAAGAATACACGGGTATTTTTTAATTTTGACAATAACCTTAAAGGAGTATCGGCTTTTACTAAAGAACCTGTCGTTGGTAAAAAATAATATGTGGTGTCTACTCACTCCCTCTTTTTGCCTTCTCCCCTTGGAGTGTTTGTAGTAGTAAGTCCCCAAGGGGTTGCAGAGAGGTTAATGGGATGAGATTTATCCGCCGAAGCCTTGGCGTAGGAGGGTTTCGTAACGTGGCAATCTCGCCGTAGGCGGAAAAGGAATGGGAATAAACAATAGTAGGGAAAAATACGAGGGATTGCCCACGCTTGTCATTCCGAACTTGATCCGGAATCTCGTTTTTCACGTTGTGCCTACTACCGGCGTGGGTTAAGTGAGAGATCCTGAAACAAGTTCAGGATGGTAAAACTGGTGCGTTAGGCGACAAAACGGTGACAAGGCAAGGATAAAAAAGCAAAAACAAACAAAGGAGTTAAAATGGAGCAAATAAAGAAGTGTTTTCTTATGGTATTTTTTCTTTTATTTAGTTTCACACTAAAGGCAGGAGAATTCCCTATAAAAATCAATGATGTTTCTGGTCTTAACACCTCTTGGCCTATTCTAACAAGTATTTCTTTTCCAGAAGGAGAAATTATTGATTCTTCAAATATAAGAATAATGAGCGGAGAGAAAGAAGTCCCTTCGCAAGTAGATGTAACAGCAACCTGGCGCGATGGTAGTATTAGGTGGGCATTAGCAGGGTTTACTGCATCTCCGCAAGGTAATTACAGAGTTGAATTTGGAGAAGGTATCAAACGAGGAAGATACCCTAACCCTTTAAAAGTTACAAAACTGCCCAATGACGGATTTGAAGTAAATACTGGGGTTGCAATATATAGGTTCGTTAAAAATAAACTTCTCCCTGATGAAGGTTGGATTGTTTCGGGTAAAGAGAAAAGACAGATATTGGAAAACTCTGGTGCAGGCGCATATTTGATTGACAATTCCAACAGAGAAGCAAGGGTATCAGGAGAGACATCTGAAATAACAAATGAGGTACTTAAAGAAGGACCTAACCGTTTAGCGATTAAACGTTCTGGTTGGTATGTAACCACCTCTGGCGAAAAACTTGCAAGGGCAGATGTATGGTTATATTTCACTGCTGGAGTACCTCATATCAAGATAACACATTCTCTAATATTTACTGAGGATACAAACAAGGTCTGGTTTAAGGATTACGGGCTTGAATTTAAAACACCCGAACAGCCAAAAGATATATTTTTTGCTCTCGGAGAACCGGGTGAAAAAGAAACTGTTGGTAAGATAATAAATAATAGTGATGAAACATATATTTTACAATCTGATTACCCACATTTTGCTGAGAGAGACTATAAAGCAGTTCTTGGTAAAAGTGCTAATGGTAAAGACTCAACTATTGCAGAACTACAAATAGCAGGTGATTGGGGTTATGGGGATTATGGTAGTTACGGGATAACGATTGTAATGCCTTGGTTAGCAGAGAGATTCCCCAAAGAGATATCTTTTGGACAAAGAGGTGCAAGGGCAGTTTTATGGTCAGGCAGGAGCGGTAACGAACTTGATTTTAGAGCTAAAACTCTTGTTAAGGATTACTACAAGAATTGGGTAACAAAAGGGTTAAGTTTGCTAAAAGATACTGAACTTGACGCCTTAAAGAGCAATGCACAAGGTACAGCAAGAACTCATGATATTTGGTTCTTACCTCTTTTTGGGGAATATAAAGAAGGAATTGTCAGAAAAACGGCTTTAGCAGGTGCAAGGCAAATTCTTGCCTTTGCTGACCATAAATGGTTATGCGAAACAGAAGCAATGGGATACCCGATGCTACATAAAGACACTGAAAAATTCCTTGAAGAAGAAACAATTATTTCTGAACATTGGGATAGATTTATTATGCCTTTAAAAGCCTTTCCAATGATGGGGTATATTGCTTGGGGTTGTTACCCTGATAGAAGTTACGGAGAGGCTGGTGGTAAACCTATGTCAACCTTCCACGCTTTATCTAATTTAAGAGAATACGGAGTTAGAAGAGAACCGTGGAGACATCTGGCAAGGAGCGGAGAAAGAAGGTATTACGACTACGGGCATCGTTTTAGCCGTTTTACAGGTGACTGGTACCTTGCCCATTGGGATGCACCCGGTTCACCTGTGAAAATTAAAGGCAGATTTATTACCACACCAGGAGGTAGCGGTAGAGCAGGGTTGATACCTCTTTTTTGGGGGGACCGTACTCACCCTTTTAGTATAAACGCAGGAGATATAGGACACTGGTTATTAGACTATTATCTTACAGGAGACGAGCAATCTTTTGAGTTGGTTAAAATAATAAAAGACTCTTTTAAAAAACTTGGTTGGAGACCTAAAGGTGTTCCTGGTCATTTTCACGCTCTCGGAATAAGAACATTGTTAACACTCCACATAATGGATTGGGATGAAGACGCAGGTAAGGCTTTAAAAGAACTTGTAGACGAGATGATAGACCTTGAAAGCCAGAACGGGTTTTGTCTCTTTAAAGATCACTACGGTTCAATGTACAAAGACCATAGAACAAGCCATAATATAGTTGAATACTATCTTGAAACAAAAGATGAACTTGCAAAAGAAGCGTTTTTGAAACTTCTTGACCAGAGGTACAGGTTTGACAGGAGAGGTGCGTTTGTATCTTATAAAAATTATGATGGTTTCACTCATTCTATTGCTTACTGGCTTACAGGTGATGAGAAGTATAGAACAATCGCAGAGGAAGTTGTAAGAGAAACCCGTTATTACCATCACTCTTCTCCTTTATCAGAAGACCTTGCTCAAAAACCGACAAACCCGCTTGATTGGAAAAACCTGTATGTTCCGGGCAGGTTTCCTGGACCAAGAACAACTTTTTTTATGGGTCATCACGAATACCATAACCCTTTTATAGGGTTACCAACTGCCTTAAAACTTCTCTCAGAAAAAGGGTGGAGTGGTAAAACAACACCTCTTGTTGTAAAACCTATGAAAGAACCAGTTAGTGAAGTAATATTTTACCACCAAAAAGGTAAAGATACAGAGTTGAATATATGCGTGAAAATTAGTAGCAACATTGAACTTTTACTCCCACAAATCACTTCTTATAAAAGCAAAAAGCATATTAAAGGAGTTAAAACAGAAATTGAAAAAGTTATGAGTTTAGGGCCTTTCTTTACAACTAAACCTGATATTTACCCATCAACTTCTAAAACTTTTAATTTGAATGTAACAGTTCCTTCAGAAACTCTTGAAGGTTTGTATTTCCTCAGTTTTACTCAGGATGTTACTTTTACCGTACTTGATTCAACCTCTGATAAAGTTGCCCTTTATTGTCCTTTAGGGTTCTGGTCTATATCTATGGGACAACATTCAGGGAGCGGTTCGTATGGACGTTCAGGAGAGGGTCTGCCAGCATTTTTTAAAGTACCTGAAAAGTTGAAAGAAGTGGAAATTTTTCTTGGTCGCCCTGCAAAAATCTTGTACCCTGACGGAGAAATAGCGTTAGATTTTTCTGAAGAAAATATTGGAAATGTAAAGATACCAGTAGAAGGGAAGGGCGGCATTTGGAGTGTAGAATATGACAATACTTTCCGTTCAACTTGTCCGCCTGTCTTTATTAAACTTATTAATGTTGAGCCGATAGTCTCCTTTATCAGTCCAGATTTACTACCTGAAAAAACTGTTGGGCAACCTGTACAAACTGTTCGAACCTCATTACCAAGTCCAACAGAACCGTTTGAGTTTGTGGAAGGTATTTCTAACAAAGGTATGCGGTTATCAGACGGTCAGACAATAGTTTTTTCAAGAGGTAAACAACTTGAGGCAGGCGGGTATACTTTTTTCCCTGAAAATGAAGGGACAGTAGAATTCTGGTTCAGATCAGACAGAACCTCCCACGAAACTCCAATGAAGATGACTCAGGTTATAAGTCAGACCTTTTTAAAATCCTCAAGTCTACATCTAAGACATCATACTGAAACAAGGGCAGGACAAAGAAGTTTTGATTCTAATCTAAGACTTGAATTAAGACCTATTAAGACAACTTTTCCTTTACCAGGATTTATAGGAAACTGTTTCTTTTATAAAGACGAATGGAACCACTTAGCTTTTGTTTGGAAAGTAGAAGAAGGCAAAAAGATGGACGGAAACTTAGATATTTACCTAAATGGAAAACGGCTTCTCCCCACCAGTGGATATACTAGGGTAACAAATCTAAAAGGTTCTCCCCAGTTTAAACTTTCATTTGAAGTAGAAAATATATCAATAGGTCCGTTTGATGGAACAATTGACCTTTTAAGAATTTCGGATATCGTTAGGTATACAAACGATTTTGAACCATCAAAAAAATACGGGCTTGATAAGAATACAAGGGCATTATTTGAATTTGATAATAACCTTAAAGGGGTTTCTGCTTTTACAAAAGAGCCTATTGTTGGTAAAAAAGCGTATGGGGTGTCTACTCACTCTGGTACTACAGCGCATACACCATCTACGCCACAATCGGGCACTCTGAGAACTCACCCTTCTGCATATAAAGCATCTCCGAAGGGCTTAACAGGCTTAGAGTAGGGGAACAAAAGGCTTGAACCTTTAGTTAACAGCCCCCCATTCCGTCTTTTGTAGTTTATCTTGCGAGCTTTACCCGCCGAAGCCTTGGCGTAGGAGGGGTTTCGTAACGTGGCAATCTCGCCGAAGGCGGAAAAGGAATGGGAATAAACAATAGTGTATAGGATAAAGACGAGGATTGCCACGTCGCAATTCCTACGAAAACTATGGAATAAAACGCTCCTCGCAACGCCACAAAACGGCGACAAGGCAAGGATAAAAGAGGAGTTTGTCCCTTGATGATACTCAGAATAAACAATTAAAGGAGAAAATTAATGGCAAAAAAAAGCGGTTTCAAAGAAAAAAGTTTTTTAGAAGTTTCAGAGTGGTCACAAGGAGTAAAAGCAAGGTTGCCTGTCTTAAAAATTAAGGGCTCTTCTGATGGACCTCTTGTAGTGATAACAGCAGGTCAGCACGGTAGAGAACTTAACGGAATTGCTGCAATAGAAAAAGTTTTTAATCAGATAGACCCCACAAAATTGAAAGGTACAATAGTTTTTCTACCTGTAATGAACCCTATTGCAGTCCTCACAAGAAGACAAGATTACCCTATGGAAGAATTTAGGTATAGAAAAGTCTATCTTGACAGGTCCGGCGGTCCAACTTTGGCGTACAATATGGATAGATGCTGGATAGACAAACCTTCTGCCGATACTTACACTTTTGCTATTACTCAAACAGTAATGAAAACCTGGCTAAAGAAAGCCGACCTTATAATAGACCTTCACGGTTGGAGCAGTACTTCTATTTCGTTGGTTTGGGGATACAAAGAAAATACTGACCTTGTTAGAGCTTTTGGGCTTCCTTGGTTAAAAATAAGAGAGAGAAAAAAAGAAATTCCTTTTGGTATGATACTAAATCTTGCCCAAAAAACAGGTAAACCCAAAATTCTTGTATGTGAATTAACTCCTCAATCCGTGCTTAACCCTGTTTCTGTTGAATATGGGGTTAGAGGTATTACTAACAGTTTAAAGTTTACTGGTATGTTGGAAGGAGAAATTGAGTTACCTCCAATACAATATGAAATGTACCAAGAAAGCGAAATGGTTTCGATAATATCCGAAGCAGAAGGACTTATTATATCTGAAGCAAATGTAGGGGATTTTGTAAAAAAAGGTCAGGTAACAACCAGAGTAGTTTCACTTGAAACTTTTGAAACTCTTTGGAGTTATAAAGCACCTTTTGACGGTCTAATATATAGTAATGGTCGGACAACTTGGGGTGAAGATGTTAAGGAGAGTTCTATATGTTATCAGGGGTTTACCGTTGGTCGGCTTGTAAAGGTAGAAAATATAATAGAGAACCATAAATAAACCTTAGAAGTCGGTTCCTTGTTCTAACTTTGCAAGGGAAAACTAACCAATCCCATAATGTTTTCAGAAAGGTTAATGGAGAAAAGAAGAAAAATGAGAAAATATCAAATTTTTTATACTGTACTTTTTGCTTTTTCGTTAATTGCCTTTTCAGGCAACAGTGAAACCATAAAAATTGAGTTTTCAAACTTAGCAAAAATTCTTCCTTGGCAAAAAACTGCTAATACTTTAAGTTTGAACGGTTTAACTTTACATAGTTGCCGGAACAAAATAAAATCCTCAGAAAGATGGTTTGATATACTTGTTAAACTTGATACCAATATTGGCAATTACAAAGATAACACTTTAAAAATAGCAATTTCTGATATCAGTTCTAACAAAACTCTTTTTGAAAAAACTGAACCTGTTCTTGATTCTCACGCAATTATACGAATAGATATGAGAAACATACCTTCTGAAACAGTAAAGCTTCGTGCTGAGTGGTTTGATAACAAAAAAAATGTTCTGGGTGTATCTGAAACTTGGATATCTGCCAACCCTATAAAACCTCTCACAAAAGGGACCAAAATACCGATTACTATTGATATACCCGAGGGTGTTGAGAAAGTAAAGAATTATCCTTTAAGGTTCGGACTTCCTTTGCCTGCTGGGAGTGTATGGGAACCATCTACATTAAGGGTAGTTAATGCACAGGGCAGAGAAATCCCTTCGCAACTTGAAACTGCAGGGTTATGGTCTGAAGAGGGCTCAATAAAATGGCTTTGGGTTGATACCCTTGTTTCTGGTAAAAAAGATGACAAAATATATGTTGAGGCGAATAAAAGAAGTGTAGCAAGCACCCCTTCAACCCCTTTACGAGTTGAAAAAAAAGGAGACACCTTTTTTATTAACACAGGTATAGTGGAATATGTTGTTGAACCAAGCGGTTCTCTTATTAAAGAAGTTCGTTTTAACAATAAGGTTGTTGCAAAAGAAGGGAGTTCTAAAGGACTTTATGTTATTGATCAAAATGGGCGTCTTGCAAAAGCATCATCTAAAAACAGTTTGGTTAAACTTGAGTCAAAAGGACCTGTGTCAGCAGTAGTAAGGATAGAGGGCGATTATATAACTCAAGATGAGCCTATTGCAAGGCATATAACCCGTTTAAAATTTTCTGCTGGTAGACCTGAAGTAAAAGTTACTCATACATTTATAGTCACAGAAGATACAGAAAAAATATGGTTTAAAGATATTGGGTGGGAATTAGAAGTTGCTTCTGGGTTAGTTTCAAAAGCAATCTTTTGTATGAGTCCAGCAAACGACAGGTTTCCTGCTGATAAAAATATTACTTTAAAAGGGTGGGCAGCTTACACATCAGAGAAAACTGATACAGAAAAGCAAGATATAAAAATAGTATCTTTACCCATTTCTGATGGGAAAGTTTACAGGAGTATACAAAAAGAAGGAAAAACTTTTGGGCTTAAACCTAGCATATATCATTGGACACGCAAAAACCCAACAACACCGTGGACGCCATACTTAAAAGGGGAGAATGTTGCACAGGTAATTGAAGAAGGAACTCAAGAACCTCTTTATCAAGACAAAAAGATTGGGGATTGGGCAGGTTTGGAAGGAAAAGACTTCGGATTTATCTTTTCTTGTAGAGATGCTTCTGCTCAACATCCTAAGGAGTTCGAAGTTACTTCCAACAGAATTAACCTAAAACTTTTCAGTTCAAAAGTTGCAGGCGATGAACTTGACTTCAAGATGGAAAGTGTAATGAAAAACTGGGGTATGTTACCTAAAGAAAATATACCAGAAGTTGATAAGGTATCAGGAGAACTTCTTGATGAATATATCTCTTCTGTTTCTAAACATTCAAGTAACGCTGTTGGATGGAGTAAAACTCACCATCTGCTTTTATCCCCTACCTTAACCAATTACACACCTAATGAAATAAGTTTTTTACATTCAAGACAAGTGTTTGCACATATTAGCCCTGAGTGGGTAAGAGAAACGGAAGTGTTTGGAGCCTTACACCCTAAAAATAAACAAGAGTTTCCTTTTGAAGAGACCCTTATTTCTAACCTTTTTTGGGGGAAAGTTAAACAAGGATTGGGAGGAGAGTTAGGTGGGTTTATAGATTATAATGCAGGTCCAATTTGGATTATACACGATTTAAGGGGTGGAAGTTATACTATAAGGTCTGATAGTTGGTACTTATACGCACGTTCAGGTGACCGTTTAATAAGAGAGTTTGCAGAAGGAGCCAATAGAGCATTTCTGGATAACAATATTTCTCACTGGAATTTTACCAATAAAAGAAAAGGGTTTCTTCTTAATGATATTGGTACTCCAGGTTCTCTGAAACAGAGGAACCGACCTCTCGATTTACCTCTATATTGGGTTGGCACTTCCAACCCTGATAAACCTCTTTCTACTGCTGGTAACCTTGACCAAGCACTTTTTGACTATTATATGACAGGGTACCGCAGAGCTGGGGATATATTAAGCAATTATTCAGACGCCGTTGTGGAAAATGTTACTTCAAAAACAAAACATTGGCGGGTTATCTCTGTTATGAGAAACATTGCTGAAGCATACGAGTTTTCTTGGCACCCAAAGTTAAAAGAACTTTTATATGAACTGACTCTGTTTCATCTTTATGACCCTGAAAGTGAAATACTTTTAACCAAAGCCCGGCCACATAGAAGTTCAACATACAAAATGGAGACCGACGGCGATGTATTGGTAATGTTATACGAAATTTTTGGGGATAAACTATTTTATGAGATGGCAAAATCTGTATCAATATATAATTGGGAAAAAAGTGGTATTACTCCGCCTATATATGGGCAGAATCGCTCAACAGGGTATATGGGACACTTTTTATGGAGAGAAACTTTTGAACCATCTGTTGCTTCAAGATTTGATTATAGCCAAAGAAGACTTGTTGCAGAAAGAACTGTCGATTATGAGACTGGCGAGGTTAAACTTACCTGTGTTTCTCAGATACCAAGATATTTTAAAGGGTTACCACTTGCTATGGACGTAAAAAAAGAGGTTGAAACCAGAAAAATAAAACCTTCAACATATATATCTTTTAAAGTTGATAAACCGCCTGCGAGAATTTTCTTTATCAAACCAGGAGAAAACGCTACAAGAAGAGATTTTCCTTTTGAGAAAGAAGAAACGTCTATGGACCTTATTGTTATGATAGAAGGCAGTTCATCAGCAGAGCATTTTACTGGTAGGCAAGAGAACGGGGTACTAAAACCTTGGACAACAGGTGGAAAAGTTAAACTTAAACCTCATTCAGTTTTTGGACATATTTGGGCTGGTAACGATCTACATACTATCACAGAAAAAAGTTATGGTGTTTTCAATATTAATATTCCCAAAGATGCACCAGGTGGTCTTTACGAACTTGAAATTAACGGGAAAGAAAATTTTGTAGTATTTACCGATAGACACACTCCTCTTGTTATTTACGCACCAGACGGCTGGACTCCTCCAGCGTTAACGCCACCGTTAAAAATATCTTTTAGAGTACAAAAAGGAGTAGAGAACGGAAAAATCTTTATTGAAAAAGGTGGTACACTTTTTATGCCTAATGGAGAATTATTTAATGATGGTAAAAAGATGAAAGGATGGGTTGAACTTCCTTCAAATAGCCCTGGATTATGGGCTCTTGAAAGTGTTGATAGCGGGCTTATTAAAACCGAAAATATGCCTTCTTTTTTCGCTATGGGTAACCAAGATTTGTATAAAATACCTTTAATAAAAAAATTGCCTCCGCTTGAAAAAATCTCTGGTTCCCTAAAATGGCCATCAACATGGAGAGTGTTTGGACCGTTTCATCAGAACGACCCTATTTTAAAGTCGGATATACTAAACTCTTACCCTGAAAAAATAGTGGTTGCAGGCAAAGAGGTTGACGCAATAGATATTGATATAAAGGGTACCATTTATGATTTTCCAAATATATTGAAACAATCGTCAACTGGTAGTGTTGCATATATATTTCTGACTTTTAATTCAGATAAAAAACAGAAAGTTACACTCGGTATGGGAGCAGATTGGTGGATGCAAGCGTGGATAAATGGTAAACTTATACATAACACTGTGGAAACAAGCAATATGTATTATCCTTTTTCAATATGGAACCACCTTGTAGATGTTGATGTTTTGAAAGGAAAAAATATTCTTGCAGTAAGATACATCAGAGCACAATCTTCCCAACTGGCTCTTGGTGGTCCTGACCAGTTAAGAATAACCTCTTTACCTGCGACTCCAGAAGAGGTAAAACAATTAAGTCAAATAGAAAAAGAATTCAACATATTTTTGAATGATGAAATATAATATGGAGGTACGTAAAGTGAGAAAAAGCATATTGTTTGTGACAATGGCTACCTTATTATGGGCAGTAAGTTGTTCAGCTGGAAATTTTGGGATAAAAATAAACGATGTTTCAGGACTAAACTCCCCTTGGCCTATAATTGCTAGCATACCTTTTTCTGAAGGCGAATTAAACAATGTTTCAACCATAAGAATTATGAACGGCGCGGAAGAAGTACCTTCTCAGGTAGATATAACCGCAACCTGGCGTGATGGCAGTATTAGGTGGGCATTAGCAGGGTTCACAGCGTCTCCACAAGGTAACTACAGGGTTGAATTTGGAGAAAACATCAAAAGAGGCACTTACCCTAACCCTTTAAAAGTAACAGAACTATCAGACGGTGGATTTGAGGTTAATACAGGTGTTGCTGTATACAGATTTGAAAAAGACAAACTTCTTCCAGAAGAAGGGTGGCTTATCTCTGGTGCTGATAGAGTACAAATATTAAAAAATTCAGGCGCAGGAACGTACTTGATTGACAATTCAGGTAGGCAAGCAAGGGTAGCAGGAGAAACTGCACAAATTATAAGCAAAGTACTCAAAAAAGGACCCAACCGTTTAGTTATTAAACGTTCTGGTTGGTACGTAACCGATACTGGAGAAAAACTTGCAGGGGCAGATGTATGGCTATATTTTACTGCTGGTGTACCTCATATAAAAGTAACCCATTCTTTGATTTTTATTTTAGATACCAACAAGGTATGGTTCAAAGATTATGGGCTTGAATTTAAGACCCCTAACCAACCAACAGACACATATTTTGGAATAAAAGAAACTGGAAACTCAAAGGATGTGGTAAACAAAGTAAGCAACCAAGGCGATGAAACATATATGCTTCAGTCCGATTACCCTCACTTTTTAGAACGAGAATATAAAGGTTTTTTAGGTAAATCTAATAACGGAAATAGTAAGGTTGTGACAAAAATTAAAACAGCGGGAGATTGGGGTTACGGAGATTATAATAATTACGGTATTGTTTTAGCAATGCCCTGGCTTGCTGAAAGGTTTCCTAAAGAAATCTCTTTTGGGCAGAATGGAGCAAAAGCAGTTTTATGGTCTGCACGTTCAGGGAAAGAACTCGATTTTCGGAGCGAAACAGTCTTCAAAGACTATTTCGAAACCTGGGGAAAATCTTACCGTCCAAGTTGGGGAGGTTCTGCAAAAAATATTGCCGAAATAAAGAGTAATGCTCAAGGATGTTGCAGAACTCACGATATCTGGTTTATACCCACAATAGGTACCTACAACCCAGAAAAAGTTATGCAAACAGCAACAGCTGCTTCAAAAGAGATTCTTGCAATTGCAGAACCAGAATGGATATGCAAAAGTGAGGCTATGGGCTATCCTATGCTTCACAAAGATACCGACCAATTTCCAGTTGAAGAGAAACTTATATCTGAACTCTGGGATAGGTTAGAAATTCCAATGAGAGCTTTTCCTGTAACAGGATTTTTAGCGTGGGGTATAACTCCATGCAGGTACGGAGAGCAGAAAAGTGGTAAAGCTGTAATGGCTTGGAACTCTTTTTTCCCCGGAGAATACGGAATGAAGAGAGAAACATGGAGACATTATGCCAGAAGTGGAGAACGCAGGTATTTTGATTTGGGCTACAGGTTTAGCAACTTTACAGGAGATTGGTCTGTTGTAAGATTTGAATCTCCTGGAAAAAAGAAAGGAACTATTATTGAAGCAAGATATGTTCCGTTTCCTTGGGGAGACCGAACATCTGTATTTGTTGCCCACGGAGGCGATATTGGACACTGGCTTTATGATTATTATTTTACTGGGAATGAAAGGTCCCGTGATATTCTTAACTCTATACAAGACTCTTTTGACAGAAACTCTAAAGGTAGCGCAAGACTATCGATACCAATGGGTTTCCTTGCAATGAGAACACTTTTAACCACAGCAATAATTGACTGGAACCCAGTTAGTGTTCAACGTTCCATAAATTTTACAAGAGGGTTAATAGACCTTAAGAGCCAGAACGGAATACGCCTTACTGCAAACGGTACTTACGGAGCAGAATATAAGGACCATAGGGCGAGCCATAATTTTCTTGAGTACTATCTTGAAACAAAAGATGAACTTGGAAAAGAAGCTTTCTTAAAAACAGTTGACCAAAGATACCGTTTTGATAGAAGAACCAGTGCCATCTCATACAAGAATTACGACGCATTTACATACTCTCTTGCATACTGGCTTACAGGAGAAGAAAAGTATAGGGGAGTAGTTGAGCAAACATTGAGAGATATTAAATACTATTCCTCAAAATATCCTCTTTCAAAAGACCTTGCAGGAATGCCAAAAGACCCACTCGATTGGAAAAACCTACCACCCCATCTCGGTTCGTGGGAATGGCATAACCCGTTAATTGGGTTACCAACAGCCCTAAAACTTATTTCAGATAAAGGGTGGAGTGGAAAGGTTTCACCTCTCGTTGTTAAACCAATGAATTTAGTTGAAGGGAAAGTGTTATTTAATCATATTAAAGGTAAAGATACAAGTATCAACATTTTCATGGATACCTTATCTGAACAACCGAATCTTGAGGTTTTGAGATATCCTGTTTCGAATGGTGATAGACCTCTTTCGAACGTAAGGATAGAAACAGAAAAAAGAATGCCAACAGGTTCTTATTTTCTTAAAGCAATAGAAGATTATGAAAAAGTTTCGCAGAATATCTATGCAAGTATTGTTATTCCTGCAGAAACAAATTCAGGGTTATACCTTCTTTCTATCAAAGATGAAGACAGTTTCACAGTTTTAGATTCTACCGCTACAAATATTGCACTCTACTGCCCAGAAGGTTTCTGGTCTGTTTCCGGAGGACGTTCTTCATACGGAAGGTCTTCAGAGGGAGTACCTCTATTTTTTTCAGTACCAGAAGGTCTTAAAAATCTTGATATTCTACTAACTCGACCAGCGACTATCAGAAGACCAGATAATTCTGTGGCTTTAGGGCCTTCACTAAAAAATATTGGGACTGTTTCAATTCCTATTAATGGAAATTACGGGGTATGGAGCATAGAAACTGTTTTCGTAGATTTTAAAGGTAAAACTCCTACCTATTTCTATAAATTGTTGAATATAGATTCTATAATATCTTTTGGCTCACCAAAATATTTACCTGAAGTTACAATAAATACGTATCCCACTCCACCTGCCAAACCACAATTTTCTTCTAAAACCTTCCAATTTACTGACGGTTTAGACGGAAAAGCGTTAAGGTTATCAGGGGCAAAAGAGCAAAAATTATCTTTCCCTTGCGGAGATAAACTTTTAGACGATGGTTTTACGTTTTTACCTGGAAAAACAGGAACAATAGAATTCTGGTACAGGTCGGATAATACAACCTATGAAATTCCTCTACCTGAAAATGTCAGAAGAGATTATCAATATTTCCTTAGAGGACCAGGTTTAGGTGTAAGCCATAGTTATTATGCAAGAGCCAATATAAGAAATTTGTATTCAAATATTAGGTTAGAATTCTTTTCAGATAAAAGTAAAAACTCTATCTCTGGTAGAGAGGGAGAACACTTCTTTAAAGAAGGCGAATGGGTACATTTTGCGTATGTATGGGATATAAAAGAAGGGGCAAAAAAAATGGAAGGAAAGGTAAATATTTTTGTTAATGGAAAACAACTACCCTTACAACGTCCATTATATGGAATTAAGCAATTTCCAGATAAAGGAGTATTTCAATTATCTGAATCTGAAAAGAGAGTTACAGTTGGACCCTTTGCTGGAAGTATTGATATGCTCAGAGTTTCTGACACAGCAAGATATACTCAAGACTTTGTTCCTTCAAAGACAGCACCAAAGGTTGATAAAAACACCAGAGCACTCTTTCTTTTTGACGGCAACCTTGAAGGGGTATCAGCGTTTTCAACCGAGCAGTTGAAACTCAATTAATAATCTTTTGGGAGGTATTACAAAATGACAAAAAAAGACCTTGTAGAAGAGGTTGTATATAAAACAGGATTAAATAAAACATTAGTAAAAGAGACCGTAGATTCTTTTCTTGAAATATTATTTACAGCAATGAGCGACGGTAAAAGAATTGAACTTAGAGGGTTCGGAGTATTTGAAACCAGAAGAATGAAGCCCAAAAAGGCTCGAAACCCAAGAACCGGCGAAACATTAATAATACCAGAACGAGATAAAGTTCTATTTAAAATCTCTAAAGTATCAAAAAAATAATTTGTTTTATTAAAATGGTATTTTAGAAGATGGGGGAGGTTCTCTATAAATATTAAGATAATAGTTCAGTTTGTTTGGAGAATGTCCACCTTTAGTTTTCTGCCATTGCGCAACCATACAATAGGAATAAATCCCTAAAGCAAAAAGAACTAATGAGAGAATAAAGATAAAAATCCCTTTCTTTTTGTTTATTTCATCAATAATTAAAGCCAGAAAAAAACCAAGAAAACTAAGACCAATCACGACTAAAGCCAGTATATAACCTATTTCAAATTCCATTATACCTCCCGGTAGTTAAAAAATTTTATTCTCCAATTTCATATTTAATAAATCTTTTAACTCTAATATTTTCACCAAGTTTTGCTATTTTAGAATCTATATATTCTTTTATTGTTATCTCTTCATCCTTAATATAAACCTGTTCAAGAAGAACGTTTTCTTTATAAAAATCGTTCAGTTTACCTTCAGTTATCTTCTCAATAATAGAAGCTGGTTTATCTTTATATTGTGCAGCAATAATCTCTTTTTCTTGCTGGATAACGTCAGCTGGAACAGATTCTCTATCGAGCCAAGATGGACTTGAAGCAGTTATTTGGAGTGAAATATTCTTAACAAGTTCCTTAAATTCTTCATTTCTTGCAACAAAATCACTTTCTGTATTAACCTCAACAAGTACTCCTATTTTTCCATTTAAGTGCACATAAGAACCAATTAAACCTTCTCTTGTTTCTCTTACTGATTTTTTCTGAGATGTAAGCATACCTTTCTTTTTAAGAATAACTACTGCTTTTTCTATATCTCCTCCTGCCTCTTCAAGAGCTTTTTTGCACTCTAAAACACTTATACTTGTTCTTTCTCTTAATTGTTTTACCAACGCAGTATCAACCTTCATTAACAGTCTCCTTTCCTGATTTTTTAACATCTTCTTCTATCTTTTCTTTTACAATCTCTTCCTTTTTTACAGGAATATTTTTATTCTCTTCTATACTTTCAATTTTTTCTGCAACATCAGCAGCGTCTGGAGTTTGCATTGCTTCAGTTTTGCCTTCTATTATAGATTCTGAAAGTTTATTTAAAATTAAAGCTATAGATTTTAAACCATCATCATTAGCGGGTATCGGATAATCTACAAGTTCAGGGTTACTATTAGTATCAACAATACCTACCAAAGTACAGTCCACTTTTTTAGCTTCTCTAATAAGATTAATCTCTTTTCTTACGTCAACCACAACTATAACATCTGGAAACTTGGTTACACTTCTTATCCCACCAAATTTCTTTATAAGGTTATCTTTTTCTTTCAAAATAATAGCAACCTCTTTTTTTGTGTAAAGAGAAAGTTTACCGCTCTTTTCAAGTTCTTCAATCTCTTCAAGTCTATCAATCCTTGTTCTTATCTGATGAAAATTTGTTAAAGTGCCGCCAATCCATCTATAATTAACATACGGCATTCCACATTTTTCAGCAGATTCTTTTATTGTTTGTTGGGCATGTCTTTTTGTACCGACAAAAAGTATTGTCTTCTTGGATGCAGCAGATTTTTTTAAAAACTCTCCAGCTTCTTGTATTTTTTGAAGGGTTTTTTCAATATCTATTATATAGATGCCCTGTCTTTTCCCATACAGATACTTCTTTATTCTTGGGTCATACTGACGAGTAGGGTGACCAAAATAAACTCCACTTTCTAAAAGTTCCTTTATTGTGACTTCCATTTTTTCCTTTCTTTGTTTTAAAAATTGTTAAGTTACTATTATACTTTTTTATAAAAATTTCATACAATTTTATATTATATTATTACATTTGTCAAAATGGTATTGCAATTACATTAAAAAAATTATACAATATAAAGGTATTTATGTAAAGAGAAAAAATTATCACCTCTTTCTTTTCAACTCATAGAAGTCATCTTGAAGTTCTTGTGAAAGATTTGTTAGACAGTATTTCTAAATTAGAGAAGGGTTAAAAACAAGTTTTATCTACCAACCCACCACACGTTAAACTGCAAACTTCGGCAAGTAAGTGTGGAAATATTTAGCAAACAACAAGAAGGTCGAATGTAGCAAAAAAACAATTGTGGTAAGGAGAAGTTATGAAAAGTGTTCTGCAATATATGTCAAAAGATTTACCTTTAATCAAGGAAGAACTTCCCTTAAAAGAAATTATTACTATTTTTTCTAATTCTCATCATAGTGTATTGCCTGTCGTAAACGCAAGAAACAGGTTGATAGGTCATATAAATATAGAGGATATAGTCTATTTTTTTCTTTTTTCACATATGGATATCACTTTCCTTGAAAAGATGCCTTCTTTAATAGATTTCTTTTCTGATACAATTGAAAATGTGGACAATATTTCTCCTATTGTTTTTGCTAAAGATGTTATGCGAACAAATGTTTTTACAATAAAAGAAACAGATTCAATAATAAAAGCTGCTATTAGGATGAAAAAAAGGAATGTGCATAGGTTAATCGTTGTTGATATACACCAAACTCCAGTTGGGTTCATCTCAAGAAATGAGATATGTAAAGCCCTTCTAATCTAATATAAAATGGAAATAAAAGCAATAATTAGTATTTGTGTATTTGTTATATGTTATTTTCTTATAGCCATAGAACGAGCTCCAAAAGTTTATGTTGCTTTCGCGGGTGTAGTAGCTCTTATTTTATTTAAGATATATACCCCCCACGAAGTTGCGTATTATGTTGACTGGGAAACAATTGGATTTCTTTTCGGAATATTTATATCAGTAAAAATAGTTGAAGATTCAGGGTTTTTTAATTTTTTTGCTCTATTTTTAGCCAAAAAACTTGAGTTTAACACTATAAAAATATTTATATTCTTCCCTTTAATGGCTGCTTTCCTTTCAGGGTTTATAGATTCAATAAGCGTTATAGTGTTTCTTGCTCCTCTTACCATAGCTTTAAGTAAACTATTAAAATTTAACCCAGTTCCCTTCGTTATAACAGAAATATGTCTTTCAAATATCGGTGGTGCTGGAACACTTATGGGAGATCCGCCTAATGTAATATTGGGTTCTATGTTTCACCTTGGTTTTATTGATTTTATCAAACACAACTGGATATTAAGTTTTTTTGCCTCAATTTCAGCAATAACTGTTTTTTACAAAATGAACAGAAAATATCTTATCAAAATAAACCAAAAACTTAAAAAAGATGAACTTGAAAAACTTGTACCTCTTGAGGAAATAAATGACTTTTTTTTAATGAAGGTAGGATTAACCAGTCTCGTTTCAACAGTTCTTTTGTTGATATTAAGGGATTTTATAAAAAATATCATCCCCTTAAATATTGCATTGGCAAGTCTTCTACCAGCTTTTACTGTTCTAACTCTCAAAGGTAACAATGAAAAACTTAAAGATATTTACAAAAAAATCGATTTAGAAACACTTCTTTTTTTAACAGGACTTTTTGTAATAGTAGGTTCACTTGAAAAAACAGGTGTTATGGCAATCATTGCAAATGGTGTTAGCACTTTTGCTAAAGACGGTTTACAGATGGCAAGCATACTTTTCTGGGGTGGCGCTATCACCAGTAGCGTTATAGACAATGTTCCAGAAGCAATGAGTATAGGATACCTTATAAAAAACCTTTCCCCTATGCTAACATATTCATACACACTTTTGATTTGGGCTGCAAGCCTTGGACTTGACATAGGAGGCAACTTTACACCTGTTGGAGCAAGCGCAAATGTAGTTGGATACGTTCACCTTGAAGAACACGGAATTAAGGTTGGTTGGACAAAGTGGATTAAGTTTGCTTTTGTTCCAACTTTTGTAGCTCTATTAGTCTGTTGGGTTGGCTTACTTATAAAATATCTTATTGGCTTTTATTAATAGAATACCGATAGTTATGGCAACTCCTATTAAGTTCCAGTGTTCCCCGTTTAGTAATGCCTGTTTCACCGAAAACATCTCTCTATTTTTAGGTCCTTTTAATTTTGGTAAAAATGAAGGCACCTGTTTTTTGTAATCTATATATGTCTGCCCGAATATCTCTGTTAAAACCTTTTCTTCCGAAACAATTGTAGGTATATACGCAATTGGAAAAAAGATGAGAAAATATAACAGAATAAATATGTTAAAAGATGCCACAACAAACCCCAAACATATAAGAAAACTTCCCAAATAAAGAGGGTTGCGACATAAACTGTACGGACCGGTAGTTGTAAGCACTCTGTTTTTCTTGATAACGCCAGCTGAAACAAATCTTATAACCAGTCCAGCTAAAATTAAAGGTAATCCAAGAAGAATATATTTGTTACCACCATTTCCTAACAAAGCGACAAAAACAAAAAACAACCATCCCAAAGTAGTTCTCTTTTTTGATATATTCACAATGAAATTAGTTCTATATTTCCCCATAAAAACATCTCTCTTTCTTTGATTATTAACATTCCCTCTATAAAAGGAAACTTTTTTATCTCTTTTTCTATCTTATCTTTCTCTATTCTATCCTTTACTATATTGCAAAAATATGTTGCTGCGCCGTCTGAAAAAGTCGCAGACCTTGAGACCACAGTCACAGCATCAGCGTTACCATAACTAAAAGAATGCCCAACAGTTCCGCTTGAGGTGGCTATCCCCAGAGGCAATAAACCTCCTTTAAATTTTATTCCTAACCTCATAGAAAAAGGAGAAGTTCCAGCATAAATTGCCACTACAAACTCGTTCTGCATACGGGCATAAATATCTCCACCGTTTTCTATAAAGATTTCATCAGTTTCAGAAAACAACTTCTCACCTACCACCTCAGCAATAGCTCCAGACACCGATGCCATAGGACCAGTATCTGTCATCTCGCTTGATAAACACATAAGTTTAATTATTCTGCTTTCCGTATCACAAATTAAAGGAGAAAAAGATATATAAAACTCTGGGTTCTCCTCAATATATCTTTTAATAATATCTCTCTGCTTAACTACCTCGCCTTGAACCTCTCTTTTCAAAAACTTTTGTGACATTACCAAAAGGTCAGTTTCTTCCACTTTGATTGTATACCTTTTAAGTCCGCTACTGGTTGCCATATCTCTATAAAATCTTTCTTTAAAATTTGCTTTATTCATAAAAGATATTTATGGTAGTTAAGTTTGTTTTCTCCTCTAACAACTCTTCTAATTATTTGAGAAGAATCCTTTTCCACAACAACTTCAATCTCTTGTGCTGAGATATAAGAAGCAAAGATTTTTAGTGCCAACTCATTAGGCATTCCATCTATAACGGCTTTAACTTCGGGGAGAATTGAAGAGTAGACAGTATATTTATCGCACCCTAAATGGTTTATCATCTTTTCATTTTCATCAGCATCTCTTGCAACTATAAGTTTTGTATCTTCTGATACCCTAAAATGTCTGCCCAACTGAAGCAAAACATAGTCCTCATTATATGAGTTAGGTTTATATTTGAACAAATCTTTTAACCTGTTACAGAATCTCTCTTCAGTAAGAAGACAACCACCTGCTGGAGTTTGAAAAAATTTCAACCCTTTTTCTTTAGCTATTTTCAATTGCAAAACTCGTTGTTTCCCTTCAATAGATAAAAGTTTGTTCCGGTCAATTAACCCGTTTATCTCCATTTGAGTTTCTGGTAGAAGTTGAGCAGATAACGGTCTTAAAAGTTTACCCTCGAGACCTAAATCTCTTTCAATTATCCTTAAAGCTTCTTTTGTTTGTGATTTTTTCCTCTGCCCAACAACTTCACCAGTAAAAACAAAGTCTGCCCCTTCTTCATCCATAATCTTTTTTGCTTTCGAAAGCATATATATATGGCAATCTATACAAGGGTTGATATTTTTTCCATAACCATATTTAGGATTTTTAACAAGTTCTATATATTCTTCATCAGATTTAAGTATCCTTAAATCAAATTCTAATGATTCAGAAATATATTTTAATGTCGTTAATGTCTTACTACCAAGCCCAGAAACAAACGGTGTAAGAATATGGACTCCAATAATATCATACCCTTCTTCTTTAACAATAGCCGCAGAAACGACGCTATCAAGACCAGCAGATATCAATCCTACAGCTTTTCTATTTTTTTTCATCCACATATTATAACATATCTTAAACCTTTTGACCTGTTGCTCATTCTGGTATATAATTTAACCTCAAATAGTTTTAGTTTTTTGCTTAAATAATTCTTTTAATAATATAGCAATCTCGCCGAAGGCGGAAAAGGAATATACTCGTTTTTGCCCTCTACCCTTGGGGAGGGGTAGTTAGCAGGCTAAGGAAAAATGAAAGGCGTAACGATAAAAAATTAGACTACCCCTGTATGTCATTCCGGACTTGATCCGGAATCTCGTTTTTCACGTTGTGCCTTTTACCAAAGTGGGTTAGGTTAGAGATCCTGAAACAAGTTCAGGATAACAAACTGGGGCGTTCTGGCGGCAAAAAGGCAAGGATAAGAGCATAAAAGAAAAGCGTAATAATAAATGAGGAAAAAAATGAAATATATGTGGGAAGGAAGATTTGAAAAGAAAGTAAGAGACGATGTAATAGATTTTACTTCTTCACTTGAGTTAGATAAACATCTTGCTTTTTATGATATAAAGGGGAGCATCGCACACTGTAAAATGCTCAATAAAGCCAATATACTTACATCTGAAGAATCAAAAACAATAATAGAAGGGTTAAACCTTGTAGAAAAAGAACTCCGTGAAGGAAAATTTGTTTTTCAACAATCAGATGAAGATATCCACACAGCAATTGAAAGACGGCTCGTCGAACTTGTTGGGAAAGCTGGAGAAAAACTTCATACTGCACGTTCAAGAAATGACCAGATTGTTCTTGATGAAAAACTTTTCACGAAAGATATTATTCTTGCTATCATTTCAGAAATAGAGGTTTTACAGAAATCCCTTCTCAGTAAAGCGGAAGAAATGTTTCCCGCAATTATGTCAGCATATACACACTTACAACAAAGCCAACCAGTACTTCTTTCACACTACCTTCTTGCTTATATAGAAATGTTGGAAAGAGATAAAAATAGGTTAAAAGATTCTTTGAAGAGAGTAGATATTCTCCCTTCAGGAGCATGTGCTTGTTGCGGAACTTCTCTTAATATCGACAGAAACTATATGGCAGAACTTCTTGGGTTTTCTAATGTTTCAAAAAACAGTCTTGATACTGTTTCAGATAGAGATTTTCTTGCTGAACCTATTAGCGATTGCGCTATATTGATGGTTCACTTATCAAGATTTGCTGAAGATATGATTATATGGAACACATCAGAGTTTGCGTTTATAGAACTGCCAGACGAATACTGTACAGGTTCAAGCATAATGCCTCAGAAAAAAAACCCCGATGTACTTGAACTAATAAGAGGTAAAGCATCGTCTTGTATTGCTTCTATTACTGGGATACTTTCTCTACAAAAAGGTCTACCGTTATCATACAACAGAGACCTACAAGAAGATAAAAAGTTTTTTATCCAAAGTCTTACAGAAACATTGTATTCAGTAAAACTACTTTCTGGCGTTGTGTTAGGCACAATATTTAAAAAGGACCGGCTTATATCTTCTATTACCGAATTTACTTTAACAACCGATATAGCTGAGTATCTTGTCAAAAAAAATGTCCCTTTTAGAGAAGCACATAGAATCTGCGGTAAGATAGTACGTTACTGTATAAGTGAGAAGAAAACTTTTGACTCACTAACCAAAAACGAATGGGAAGAGTTTTCACCCAATTTTTCTGATGATATAATAAACATTTTAAATTATGACACCTCAGTCAACTCCAAAAACTCTTACGGTGGAACTTCACCTAAACTTGTTCAAAAGGAAATAGAAATATGGAAAAAAAAGATATTAAAATAATTTTTGAAGATTTTTTTGATTACAAAAAAAACATTTTATATGCTGAAGACGTTAGTTTAAAAACAATTGCAACTGAATACGGAACTCCTTCTTTTGTGTATAGCAAAAACTATCTTCTATCACAAATCAGAAGATTTAAAAATGCTTTTTCAGGAGCAAACTCTCTTATATGTTATTCTGTAAAAGCAAATTCAAACCTAAACATACTAAAAATGATGGAAAAAGAAGGCTACGGGGCAGATGTAGTATCAGAAGGAGAGTTAAGGGGCGCTATACTTGCAGGGTTTACTCCTGATAAAATAGTTTTTGCAGGAGTAGGGAAAAGTGAAGAAGAGATCTCTTATGGCATAAAAAACAATATAAACTGTTTTAATATAGAGAATCAAGAAGAACTCGCTTTAATAGAAAAATATGGAAAGAAGTTTAACCAGAAAGTTGTATGCAACCTTAGACTAAATTTGGATATAGATGTTGATACTCACGAATATGTAAAAACATCAAAAAACGAAACAAAGTTTGGTATAGACTTACCGTTAGCTGAAAAGATTATAAAAGAGAGAAAAAAGTATAAATATGCACAAATATTAGGATTTCATCTACACCTTGGTTCTCAACTTAAAGATGTTACGCCTTATACCTCTGCTTTAAAAAAGGTTAAGATATTTTCCGAGAAAGTAAAGTTCCAACCTAAAATAATTGATATTGGTGGAGGTTTTGGTATACCTTACTCTAACAAAGATATAGTAACAGAGATTGAGGAGTTTGGTAATGTAATAACACCAATTATCAACTCAATGAAGATAGAATCGCTTATCCTTGAACCGGGTAGGTTTATTGTTGGTAACACGGCAGTTCTTCTAACAAAAGTTTTATACGTAAAAAAGAGAGACAAGAAGAATTTTGTTATTGTAGACGCTGCTATGAATGACCTTATCAGACCATCTATTTATGGTAGTTACCACTCTATTTTCCCTATATTGGCTAAAAAGAACAGTATGAGAGCAGATATAGTAGGACCTATCTGCGAATCAGGAGATTTTCTTGGTAAAGATATAGATATTCCTTCTGATATAAAAGCAGGCGACCTTATAGCTGTTGCAAGTGCAGGAGCATACTCTTTTACTATGTCTTCAAATTACAATAGCAGGTTAAAACCTTGCGAAATCTTGGTAGATAACAAAAAAGCCAGTATCATTAGGAAGAGAGAAACTTATAAAGATTTATGGAAAAGATAGTTTTGAAAAATTGTTACTTTCATAAATTTTTCTGTTTCCATCTATTATGAAAGCTCCAATATTATTTACTTTCTGGATAGTCTGAAGACTTTTTTTTGCCCCAAGAACAAAGAAAGCAGTTGCAAACCCATCTGCAGTTGCACAATCAGAAGCAACAACTGTTACGCTTAAAGGAAACCCCTGAACAGTTTTACCAGTTAAAGGGTTTATAATATGCCCGTATTTTTTACCTTTAATAGAGTAGAACCTTTCATAAGTACCAGATGTTGCAATAGCAGAATTTTTTATTCCAACCCTTCTTAGTATATATCTTTTTCTTAATGGATGTTGTATCCCAATCTGCCAATCTTTTCCTTTTAAGTTTTTCCCAAAAGCAAATATATCGCCTCCAGCATTAACCATACCGTTCTTTACGCCTTCTTTTTTAAGAAACTCTACAACCTTATCAACCATATATCCTTTTGCTATCCCTCCAAGGTCTATCTCAAAATTTTTAGGCATCTCCACAACGTTTCCTTTTAAAACAATTTTTTCCCAACCAACAGATTTCAGGGTCTCTTCAATTTCATTTTTTGTTGGGGCACTATTTCGTTTTTCAGCTTTCTTATAAATTTTAATCAATGGTTTACAGGTTATATCAAAAGCTCCATTTGTAATACTGCTTATATAAAAAGATTTTTTAAGCAGGTAAATTGTATCATCAGAAACCTTTAATTTTTTTAGTCTATTAAGTTGGCTGATTTCACTATCTTTATCATAAATAGAAAAGATTTTTTCTATCCTTTTCATTTCAATAAAAGCTTCATCTAAAACCTTTTCATTTTCTTTTATAGGTTCAATAGTGATTTTGACAAAAGTTCCAGCAACTATCTCTTGCTGAGATACATAGGTTTTTCCATAAACAACAGGTACTATAAAGAAAGTTGTAAGTAGAAACAATATAGTTAGTTTTATTTGAGTTTTTAACATTGTTATACTATTGTTTTATTTCAAAATTCTCTCGTTAAGTATTGATAACACAGAAACTATATCTCTTTTTTGTAAACAATGCTCAAGGTTGGAACTTCTCAACTCTTTAGCGAGTTTTATAAAATTAATCGTATTGTTTACTGAACATTCTAACGCTTTAACTCCATTTTCCCTATACGGAAAAACATCCATCAGATACCAACCATCATAGTTACAAACATCTAGCCAATAACAGAACTCAAGAGTTTCCCAAAATGAAACACTTCCAACTATAAGGTCGTGGTCAAAATCTCTATAATTATCGTTAAGGTGCACTTCAAAGAGTTTATCTTCATTTGCAAGAAGAACCACTGATTCAGCAGGATTTTCACCTGCTACAAGACTATGTCCATAGTCAACCACACCTCCAACATTAGGTAAATCGATAGATTTTAATAGGTATAACAGTATCCCTACATTTCTTATAAAAAGATTTGTACGTGGTTCCTTTGGCTTATATTCAATACCTATCTTAACATCTTTCCTATACTCGCCTATCTCTTGCAAAGATTCAACAATATACCCCCAAGACTTTTTGTAGTCTGCTTGAAAAGGATAGTCAAACCCATCTTGCCCAGGCCAAATCAGAACACTTTCAGCTCCCATTAAAACCGAAACATCTATTGTTTCTTTGAGAACTCTTATAGATTCCCTTCTTATACCTAAGTCTGGTGAAGAGATACTACCCTGTTTCCATCTTTTGTCTGGGTATATACCTGCCTCTACAGTACATAAAACCTTACCTTCTTTTTCGCAGGCAGATTTTATGTCAGGTATATCTTCCTTTACAAACTGGTACGGATAATCGAGAGCAATCCCTAATAGCCCTTCAATCTTACCTGCCATCTGTATCTGTTCTACCAAAGAAACTTTTTCTCTATAACCGTCTGTAACAAACCTTTCAACGCAAGGTGAAAAAGGTGAAAATCCGCTTCCAATTTTATATGTTTTCATAAAGCCTCTCTTTTTTTAGTTTTTATCGTTACCGCCCCAATTTTACCATCCTGAACTTGTTTCAGGATCTCTAACTTAACCCACTTTGGTAAAAGGCACAACGTGAAAAACGAGATTCCGGATCAAGTCCGGAATGACATGCAGGGGTTGTCTAATTTTTTATCGTTACGGCTTTCATTTTTTCTTAGCCTGCCAACAGCCACTCACCCTTGATCCTTCTCTCCCTCGGAAATACTCGGGACAAGCCCAAGGGTAGAGGGCAAAGAAGGGGAGTGAGTAGACACCCCATACGTCTTTCTTTTATGCTTTTATCTGCCGCTTTGTGGCATTGCGAGGAATGCCTTCTAATGACGTGGCAACCCTCGTCTTTATCCTTATTATTTTTTGTCGTTAAAAAAGATTTGGCTCATAAACCTTTAGAGCATTTAACCCCAAAATCTTTTCTTTCTGCTCATCTGTGACAGAAGAAAGAATTATTCTTGGCAGATAAGAAGCAGGGTCAAACCAGGGCCAATCTGTTCCAAAAATAATCTTTTCAACACCAACAGAACCTACCAATTCAGGTATAAGATTATAACAGAATATATCGCCAGCTATATCAAGGTACACATTTTCAAACCTTTTTGCTAACTCAACAGCATCCTTTCTTCCGTTACCTCGCCCACCGCTATGCCCCATAACAAAAAAGACCTCTTGATAATTTTCAAGGTACTTGGTAAATAACGATGGTAAAGAAAATTTCTGTTCAGGGTTATCGGTCAAACTCCAGGTATGAGAAAGTATTGGCAACTGGTACTCTTTTGCATAGTTCCACACAGGTAAATATTTTGGGTCATCGGCGTAAGTCTTATGAAAACTTGGATGAATTTTTATTCCTATCAACCCACCGCTTTTTAAACTTTTATCAAGATATTCTAAAGATGCCTGAATATCTGTTGGAGTATACACCCCAAAATAAGGTATTTTACCTCCAGACTCTTGATACGCACTGATAGAACTTTCGTACCCTTCTTTAAAACGGCACAACAACCATTTGTAATGGCAAGAGTAAGCCCGTTTTATCCCATAAGTTTTCATACATAAAAGTAATTGTTGAATATCTTTTTTAGGGACAAAATTATAAGGGTCACACCCCAAATGTAAATGCCCATCTACAATGGTTATTTTATTCATAAAAAGTCACCTTTAATCAACCTTCTTATATTATCACCAGATATACCAGTCTGTTCTATTTCAGAAATATTTTCGTTTAACAATAGACCTATCGGCACTAAAGGGTCATTTACAGGTGCGTAAGAACTAAAAAGTAACCTCTCATAACCAATGTTTTTAATAAAATATTCAAGCAGGCCGGGAGCACCAAGATTAGAGATGTCGGTATACACATTAGAACATTTCTTCATAAGAGGAAGTAACATTCTTGTATGATATATAATTTTTTTTATTTGGGTCTCAAGCACAATTTGAAGTTTTGGAAAAGATGTAGCGAGAAGTTGAATATCAGTAAAAGAGGTTTCTGTATGAAATATAAAGAGAGGTATTTTATTATAAATAAGGGTTTCACATAAAGAGCCTATACACCATTCAACAGGTTTAAACTTGTAAGTTGTTGGATAGATTCTTACACCTCTGACTTTTTCGTTTAAAATCTGGTCTTCAAGAATATTTTTATACCCATCTTTTTCAGGAAAGATTGGAAGCCCTGTAACCACAGCGTACCAGTTGTTCTTGTCTTTAATTGAGTTGATAAGAAACTTGTTACTCTCATCAACAGAATATTTTCCATCTATCCAATGAGAAACAAGAGTCCCTTGAATATTATATTTTTGTTCAATTTCTGTCAGAAGTGGAACGGTACCTTCAGACATAAGAGGAAAAAGAGAAGTTCTGCCAAGCCAAAAACCAACATCAAAAATTTTCATAGAGAAAATCTTTTCAGATAATACTGTTTTTATTAACCTTATATCTCCTACCTTATTTTCCATACTTTAAATCTATTTACAAAAAACTTTTTTTAAGGTATCTGTTAAAGCGTTGAGAACCTCATCACATTCAGTTCTATTTATAATAAGAGGCGGTTTTATCTTTAAAACCTGTTTGCAAGGACCAGCCATACCCAATATTACTCCACGGTTCATCATCTCTTTTCTTATCTCAGCAGCCTCTTCTACAGCAGGTAAAAGAGTTTCATTATCTTTCACAAACTCAATACCTATATGTAGTCCTGCTTGCCTGATATCCCCAATCTGAGGAAAATCTTTCTGTAACAACTCAAGTCCTTCCCTAAGATAGTTACCCATTTTTCTTGTATTTTCAAGTATACCGTTCTGCATCATCTTTATAAGTTTTATAGCGCCCATCTGAGACAGACTATTGTTTGCAAAAGTATGTAGTTCCTCTCCGTCTTGCTGAAAACCTTTTAATTTATCAGATATAATAATTGCAGCCAAAGGTAAACCTCCACCTAACCCTTTACCCAAAACAATAATATCTGGAGTAACCCCAAAATAGTCGGCAGCAAAAAATTCTCCAATTCTGCAGTATGTCTGTATTTCATCAAAAATTAAAGGGATATTATACTTATCACAAATCCTTCTAACCTCTTGCAGGTATTCAACTGGAAGTATCACCTGCCCACCGCTTGCTTGAATAGGTTCAAGAATAAACCCTGCAACATTTCCAGACACACCTTTTTGGATAGTAAGTTCAAGAATTTTAGCACAAGCCAACCCGCACGTAGGTCTCCTTAGCCCAAGAAAACATCTGTAACAGTTTGGGTTAGGAACTCTTATAAAAGGTTTAGTTAAAGATAAAAACCTGCTACCTCCTATAAGATTGCCAGCTGACCTTGTTGACATCCAAGTAGCACCAAGTGAACCCAATGTAGAACCATGGTAAGAATCGTAAAGACACAAAAAATCTCTTGAAGTTTCTGTGTTTTTCATACAAATTTTCATAGCCGCTTCAATCGCAGGTCCACCTCCAACAGTAAAAGAGACCCTGTTTAACCCTGGTGGTGCTATCTCTGAGAGAAGATTTGCAAGATAATACCTTACAGGTGTATGCACTCCTTGGTGTATATGAGACATATTTTTTAGGTGTTCACATAAAATTTCGTTCATCTCTTGGTTTGCGTGACCAAGATACATAGCCCAACTTTGGCTTGTACAATCTATATAAGATTTGTTATCCACATCGTAAACACGGACACCTTTCCCTTTCTTAATAACAGGTATACCCCTTGTGCCACCACCAAGCATAAGGTGTTTTTCATATTTCTTTATAGTTGACTCATCCATACTATATATTTCTGCAAGAAGTTTTTCCATTGACATACCTCCAAAAAAAAATTAAACTATTTGAAGTATTATAAAAAAACATAAAGTTTTTGTCAATCTTTAAACTAAACAAATGTGATCAACTTGTCAAAGGAGAAGAATGAAAAGAATAAAGTATATTTTTATTTTATTGATTTTAATGGTTGTAAGTGCAAAAGGCGATAGTGAATGGAACAAAAAATTACAGAAAAGAAAAGAAACTATCAAAAACGATAAAAGCGTTGTTAGGTACTACACATTTGAAGATGTTATTGATGAGAATAGCGTTATTAAAGACCTTAGTAGCAACCAAGCAGATTTAGTTTTTGTGCCTGTTAAAGCAGGAGATAGGGTGATATCAGACCTAAAGGTAGTTGAAGGTCGTATCCCCGGAAAGAAAGCTGTAAGATTGGATAGAGGATATTATCAAGGAAAAACTGTAGATATACTAAACAAATCTTTCACAGCAGAATGTTGGTTTAGAAGGAGTGGAGAATCAACAAAATACGAAGGTATTACACTTAATGCCAATACAATCTTGTTGTCAGGAGGTGGTCCTACTGGATGGAGCCTATTTCCTGCAAGGAAACCAGATAACCTCGTTGCAAGGATAAGTTGTGTAGCGGGTAGCACCTCAGATGGAAGAAGTTCTAAATCTTATTCTGTTAGGGCATCAGGTGTTGATATTCCTCAAGATGTATGGCACCACGTTGCTTTTACATGGGATGGAAAAATTATCCTTATATACCTTAACGGTTCTCTGGTCGGGAAAACTCCTTATGATGGCGAATATGTTCCAACAAAACAACCCTTTTTAGTTGGGCTTAACCAACAAGAAATACTGGATATAGACGAAGTAGTAATATATAACAGAGTTTTAACTGCAGAAGAGATAAAAGAATCTTCTCAACGAGAAGAAGAGTTATCTGCTGATAAAATAAAAAACATTCTTGCAAAAGCCGATACGTTTATACAAAAAAGAGATTTTAAAGGAGCAAGAAAAGAGTATGAAACTCTAAAAAACATAGAAGGAGTTGATTATAATTTGCAGGTTATGCTATTTAATATAGCAGAAAGTTATCGTCTTGAAAAAAACTATAAAGACGCTATTCGTACCTGTGATGATATATTAAAACTACCTAATTTGAGTTTAGGATATAAGGTATATACTCTTTTTACTAAAGCAACAATACTTAACGAATCGGGTCAATTTAGCAAAGAAAGGGATGTATACTCAGAAATATTAAAAGTAAAAGGTATCTCTGAAAACGAACAAATACGTGCGAACAGAGGTATTGGAGATACATATAGAAGTGAGAAAAAGTATTCTAAAGCAAAAGAGGTATATGAAAAACTCCTTAAAGAAGTAGAATCAAAGTTTAACCCTCACGAAATACACAGATTAGAACTTGTAGATAGG
>Ga0172382_10002024_pt1 | contig 34789 bp, 34 predicted proteins | sample Leawel138RmetaG_FD_122245 | JGI IMG/M metagenome (GOLD analysis project Ga0172382, IMG submission 122245) | Leachate microbial communities from a municipal landfill in Southern Ontario, Canada - Leachate well 138R metaG | ecosystem: Engineered > Solid waste > Landfill > Unclassified | place...
CGTGCAGTTTGGGAGAAAGGCTGTTTTTAATGTTTTGTCCTAATAAACCGAATTTTTTCATAATTGCATTTCCTTTGCAATCTCAATCATATTTTTTAGAAACCGCTCATAATAGTTCCATAGGACCAAATCAGAAAAACTAGCACGATGTTTTTCAAGCATTTCGCTTTCTCTTGCTGCATCAAATACAGGTAGTTTGCTCTCTTTTTTAAGACTGCCGATCTTTTTAACGATTTCCATTCTTTTAATAAACAATTCTTTCATTTTATCATCAATTTGATCGAGTTGATCTCGATATTGTTTAAGCATCATTTACTATTCCTCCTAGTTTTTTAAATAGGGCAAAGAATTCTGGATATGATTTATTGACAACCTCTTTATTATCTAAAGTGATTCTGTCATTTGTTTTTATTGAAGCGATTGCTAACGCCATTGCGATTCTGTGATCATTAAAGGTGTCAAAGGTTTGACCTCCATTTAAGACTCCTTGCCCCTTAATAAACAGCTGATTGTCAACAACTTGATGCTCAACACCAAATTCTGTCAATGCCTGCTGCATTGCTAAAAGGCGATTCGATTCTTTATCAATCAGTCGGTGTATATTGCTAAAAACTGATGTTCCTTCTGCTAAACTAGCTAAAATCATTAATGCCGGACCCAAGTCTGGACAATCCAGTAAATCAATTGCTGTGGCTTTGATATCACTTGGCTTAGCAATTAAGGCATCATCACTCCAAGCAAGATTGCCATTCATTTTTTGGGCTATATTGATAATTTCAAAATCAGGCTGAAGACTTTTTGCCGCTAAGCCTTCTATGCTAATTTTTTTGCCAATCAATCCTGCAACAATAAAGAATGCCGCTTGTGAATAATCGCCTTCAACGCTGACTTTGTTTGGTGATACATAGCTTTGATTACCTTTTACATGATAGATTCCATCGTCTTCTTTTATGTCAATCTTAAACTGCTTCAAGACATCCAACGTCATTGCTACGTAGCCTTTTGAAACGAGTGGAGTTGTTAACTTAATTGTAGAATCCGTTTTTAAAAGCGGCAAGGCATATAATAAACCTGTTAAAAACTGTGAACTATGGTGTCCTTCAATTTCAAAATTTCCACCTTTAAGTGCTCCTTTTAAAACAATGCCGTCTTCTTTTTTTTCAAAAACAACGTTTTTACCTTCGAATGCTTTTTGATAGGTTGTCAAGGATCTTTTTAGCAAGTCTGGATTGCCTACTATTCTTACCTCTTCTTTAAAACTTAACAACAATGGAATTAAAAATCGCATCGAAGAACCAGATGAGCGCATATTAAATATTTGATCTAAGAGTTTAATCCCTTTACCTTCAATTATGTTATTAACATACGTAACATTCAATTTAGCAAGTGCCTCAAGGGTCGTATCAACATCATCGCTAGGTGAATAACCTATTTCGGTTTTACCCTTGGTCAATCCTGCAGCTAAAAAAAGCCGATGCAAATATGACTTTGACGGTTTGATTAAAATGCTACCTGCTAATTTGTTCGGCGTGATTGTAATTTGCTTCATTCAATCAAGTCCTTTAACCAAATCTGTTTTGGTTTTTGATAGTCTAACAAAATGATAAAAGAAAGACCTTCTGGCATTCTTTTTTTATCATATTCAAGCAGTTTTGCTACTTGTGAAATTTTAGTAAATGGTTTGGCAATTATTTTTCTTTGTATCAATATTTCTTTTAGTTCCTGATAGATCTTATCAGGTGATTTACCGAGCTCCAGCGCAAGCAACATACCATAGGCAATTGCTTTGCCGTGCGATATTTTGTATTTATAATATTTTTCAATCGCATGACCAAAGGTGTGACCGAAATTCAATGTTTGGCGTAATCCCTGATCATATTCATCCTGTTCAACAATAGAAACCTTCGCTTTGACTGCTTGATTAACCAATGCTGTATTCACTTGTTTATTTTCTTTTAGTTTCATCCACAAATCATGATCTTTTAATAACGCTATTTTTAGCATTTCCACAATACCATCTTGATATACATTTTCCGGTAAAGTCTTTAAAAAGACCGTGTCAACAATAACAAGCTTAGGTGCGTAAAAAGATCCAACTAAATTTTTTCCCTTTTGCATATTGATACCTGTTTTACCACCAATGCTACTATCAACCTGGGCAAGTAAGGTTGTCGGTATCTGGATATAACTAATTCCTCTTAGGATGGTTGCGGCAACAAAACCGGTTAGATCCCCTACTACTCCCCCGCCTAAAGCAATCAATAAATGTTTTCTCGTTATTTTTTGCTCAATCAACTTATTAATAATCCTGCTGTAGGTTTTAATTGATTTTGCTTTTTCACCAGGCTTTAAAACAATAAAGTAAAGCTTATAGCCACTAAGGGCTTCCTTTAGCTTCTCGCCATATAATCTGTAGACATTTTTATCAGTAATGATAAATGCTTCTTCTTCATGATAAAAAGACTGAATGATCTTTTTCATCTCAGTCAGTTTATCGTTTTGAAAATAAATTTGTGTGTTTAAACAGGTTAGATTCATACTTTATGTTACCTCTTTTTGTCAAACAAGGGAAGAAGTTGATCAATTTTTTCAATCATCGTTGTAAATTTACTCGGTTTTAAAGATTGCGCTCCATCGCTTAAGGCTTTCGTTGGTTCAGGATGAATTTCAACCATGATACCATCAGCGCCAACCGCTAATGCTGCCAACGATAATGGCTCAACCATCTGATAGCGGCCAGAAGCGTGTGACGGATCAACAATCACAGGCAGGTGGGTTAGTTCTTTAATTGCTAAGACACTGCTTATATCTAGTGTGTTTCGTGTATATGTCTCAAAAGTTCTAATTCCTCTTTCACACATAATAATATTTCGATTGCCATGGACAAAGAGATATTCTGCTGCCATTAACCACTCTTCGATGGTCGCACCAAATCCACGCTTTAATAAGATCGGTTTCGTTGCTTTTCCTAAAGCCTTTAATAAATGATAGTTTTGCATGTTTCTCGCACCAACTTGAATGATATCAACATATTCTTCGAACAATGGTATCAAATCCGCACTTGGTATCTCACTTACAGTAATTAAATCGTATTCGGCCGCAATCCTATTCAACATCATTAATCCTGCAAGTTCCAAACCTTGAAAATCATAAGGTGATGTTCTTGCCTTATAGGCTCCGCCTCTTAAAAAACCAATCTTGTTCTTTTTGAGTGTTTTAGCGATCTTTATTAGCTGTTCTTCTGACTCAATTGAACAAGGACCAGCAATTATTGAAAAAGTTTTGCTGTCGATTGTTTTCCCTTTGACCTTTATTACTGTATCTTCAGCTTGATTTTCACGACTAATCTGTGAGAATCTTTTTGTCAATGGTAAAACGAGCTCAACTTCATCGAAGGCTCTAATTTCTTTTAAGTATGGTGTTTTTTCTAAGCGGAAAGCGTGATATTCATCACTACTAATATCTAAATATTCAATTTCTTTTTCTTTGAAGAAATTGATTAGTTTAGCAACTTGCTTTTCCGTTGTTTTTGGTTTCATTTTTACAATCATGTCTTCACCTTATAAAAATCCTTGCATAAAATACCTTTAATACTTTAAGTTATGCTTTATATTGTAGTTATAGCGTATCATATTAGGCTGATACTTTCAACATTTTATGATTACTCAGAGAGCAGCTCAAGTTCAATTTGCTCAACATTGATTATTCTTAAACACAAACGTTCATCACTTAAAAAGATGTAGCTTGTAATCGTTGTTGTGTAACTGTCATCAATCAAATCAATTTGTTCAACGATTTGATCAATCAACGCCTGGCTTAATGCATCTTCAATCATAATGAAAAAGATATTTTCATCCAGCATTACTTGATACAGTTCGTTAATTATAACCATTTCAACCGTCATACTACCAGTAATTTGAATCCATTTATCAAGATCCTCTAACTTTACTTCTTCAACCGGTTTAGGCGTCAAGTTTGATCCTTGTTCATCCTCCCAGTATTCTTCAATCTCAATCCAACCTTGAACATCATCTCTGTTAAGGATCCCTCTAACATAAACCGCCTGATCCTTAAACAGTAAATTAGACTCCGCCGCTCTTATCTGCATAAAACCGGTCTCATCCTGCCCATATGCAATCAATCCGTCTTGACTAACCTCTGCTAGCATTAGATAAACAACTACCGTTTCACCATCTGGTTTGGTTAGAATGCTTTCAACAGTAACGATATTTGATAAAACAATTAAATCAAACGTCTTTGAGGCGGTATAATCCAAGTATGACCCAGTTACCGTTAATTTAAGCGCAGTATCAACAATATATTGATAAACGACACCTTCATTAGATAAAATATCCGCTCTTGATGATTGCCACGATAAGGCGATTTCTTCAGTTTGCTCTTTTAGAACGAGTGAGTGCTTAATTGTCTCCAAAGTTTCGCCCTCATTAAGCTCAATTAAGTTTTCATCTAAACGTTGCAAGATGAAGTCTTCATAATACAATTTGTCGCTTCTAATAACTGTTACATTAAAGATCTTTGTCTTCGTAACCGCCCCAAGTGTTAATGAAGCAGTTAGAGTGATTTGCGCATCTTCCTTTTGCTGGAAAACCAATCCGTCGTTGGTAATGACGGAAAGATTTGATGAACTCCAGGTTATTGAGACACCATTGATTGCTGCTGTTAAAACAAGATCGTTTTGAACAGATGCTAAAGAATCATCTTCAAAAAAGATTATTTCCAGCTTATCAAAGACTACATTCACTTTTTCTTCATCCGTTTCTTCTTTGGCAATAACGGTCAAGATAAAGGTTTTCTCAAGTTGATAGCCGTTCTTATGGATCAATGAATTCAAAGTTACTTTTACCAGCTCTTTTTGCTGTGTAACCGTTCCGGTTGGACTGATTACACTTGGATGGCTTGATGTCCATTCAATTGAAACATCACTGATTTTTGTCCTAAGGACAATATCTTTTGTAACATGATTAATTGAATCACCAGCACTAAAAATGATATCCAACTCCGCTTTTGCTTGATCAACATCACTTCTAGTTGAGTTAGCTCGAACCATTAAGACAAAAACTTTCGAATCGCTTATGCCCTTATAAGATAAAAGAGCGGTTAAAGTTACTTCGATATCGTCAATTTTTCGGGCCACAATTCCTCGATTCGAAATTGCAGAAGGATCGGATGTCTGCCAAGTAATTTGAACGCTTTCAATGATTGTTCTTAATTGAATGTTTTGAGTTACAGAAGTGCTATTATCAAGCTCTTGGTATCCGATCTCCAACATATTATAAACACGATTAAAGCGGTCTTGATCTGATTCCTTTTTTGTTTTTCGACAAGCTACCAAAAAAAGAGCAACGATTAAGATTAAAACAACAATTTTCGTTTTTTTCAAAGCGCAACCCCCTTCAATAGCATTCACTAATATTATACTATTTATTTCGCCTTTTTAATAAAATAAAAACGCTTCAAAATGAAACGTTTGTTATCCTATTTTTGCTTAATGCCTTTGACTTTTAAAGCTTGAATTGCGTAACTTGCTACATCAAAGGCATATTTTTTACTGCCAAAGCCAGCATCATAGCCTAACTCTTTGGCTAAGGCATGATTTATTCTTGCTCCTCCGATTATTACAATAAAGCGATCGCGTAAATTTTCAGCCTCTAATAACTCAATAAATTGGGTTAAGTTTTGAATATGAACGTCTTTTTGGGTAACTGTCTGACTGATCAAAATTACATCGGCGTTATGTTCAAGCGCTTTTTCTAGTAAGATCTCATTGTCAACTTGACCACCAAGGTTAATCGCTTTTATTCCTTTGTAGCGCTCTAATCCATAATGACCATTATAACCTTTCATGTTCATAATCGCATCAATCCCAACAGTATGGGCGTCTGTTCCGGTTGAGGCACCAACAAAAACGATTGGTTCGCGAAAGTTCTCTAAAAGAAATTCTTCACATTGATCCATTGACATCGCTTTTGATTCAACTTCAACAATTTTGACCGAATTTAAATCAACTTGATGTTCAATTGTTCCATATACAATATAAAAACTAAACCCCTCACTCAATGGAGCGCTATGAACAACAGCTGGATCATGGATTCCCATTTTTAAAGCGAATTGTTTTGCTGTTTCTTCGCCAACCGCATTATGTGAAACCGGCAACGAAAAACTTAACTGAACTTTACCATCGTTTAAGGTGTCACCATACGGCCTAATCCAAAATTCTTTTTTACTCATTGTCACCCTCCTTCATTTTCTTAAGTAAAGACGTTAAAATGAAGTCTTGATAATCGGCATGTTTAGGATACACACCATCCAGACCTTTCCCGCCGTTTTCAGATCTGGAGACGTTGGCGAATATTCCTTGTTCCAAGGCGGTAAATAATCCATCTTCCTTTATTTTTGTTAAGAGTGTGTGTGCCTCTTCTAAAACAAATTGAGCTCTTTTCACAATTCTACCGTTTGGATTATAGCTTATTTCTTCACCGAAATCCTTAAAGGCACGCTCAATATAAGCGGCATTATCTAATGCTAATGCTCGATCGCTCATAAAGGGAGTATGGATTGCTTCAGTCATCATTCCCAATAGGTGAATTGATTGCTTTGAAGTAACGCTAACAATATTGAACAAAGCATTTTGAACTGTCCCTTTAAAAATATCCCCTGTCATGTGTTTTGTCGGTGGCATATATTTTAGTGGGGCATTAGGAAAAATCTCTCTTGCCATTTCTGCCTGTGCCAGTTCATATAAGAAACTATTTTCAAGTTCAGGATTCATTTCATATGCATGACCTAATCCCATCAACTCTTCTTTCATTCCGGCATTTTTTGCAAACTGTTCATTAATAAACTGAGATGCTAAAACAGTATGTGCGTTTTCAAAGGCATCAGAAGTTGTTAAATAATTGTCCTCACCCGTATTGATTATAATGTCTGAGTAGGCACTTAAAACCCTTGAGAAATACTGATCAACAAATGTTCTTTTCATATTAATATCGCGGAAAATGATACCATACAGCGAGTCATTTAACATCATGTCTAAACGCTCTATTGCGCCCATAGCAACTATCTCTGGCATACACAAACCTGAAGCGTAGTTGACAAGTTTGACATAACGATTTACTTCTTTTGAAACTTCATCCAAAGCTTTGCGCATTAGTTTGAAATTAGCTTGTGTCGCATAAGTTCCACCAAAACCTTCAGTTGTCGGTCCATAGGGGACATAATCAAGTAAAGATTGTCCTGTTGTGCGAATAACTGCAATTATTTCCGCACCCTTTCTAACAGCAGATACAGCCTGTTCGATATCTTCATATATGTTTCCGGTTGCGACAATGACATATTTTGAAGGCGTTTCTTTCTTTGCGGTTTTCGCTATAAAGGCTGCGCGATCTTTTTTCATTTGATCAATTTTTTCTAAGATATTGTTGAAATAAGGAATCAATAAGTCAAGATATGGACTTTTTGGTTTTTCCTCATATTTCGCTAAATCAATTTGCTTTTTGACAATTTTTTCTGCTATTTGCTGAGGCGATAAAGCATGTTCCTTTACAGCATAGGATAAGTAATGAAGAACACCCTTACTTAGATCTGCCTGTTCAGTGATATGATCAACGATCACATTTACTAAGGGAACATTGAATTCATTGACACCATCAATGCTTAATAATCTTAGTTGTGCTCGTTCAACCGTTTTGGTTGTATGTTTGTCAATATAGCTTTGTACATCAATTAAAACATCTTTCGCTAGTTTTCGACATGATTCAATTATGTTTTTGTTTAAATTTAATCTTGACATCTTTTATTAACTCCTTAACTTGACATTGTAAACCGGAACCGCTACTGCATCTTTCATTTTTGTAAGCATTAAATCCTGATCATAGTGTTGACCGCTTGGACTAAACGGGTTGATTGTGACAAACAAAAGTTCAGTGGGATGGATTACTTCCACCTTTATGTTGAGTTTTTCAAGATAAAGGAACTGTGAATCCGATAGTAACGGTTTGGTTGGATCATCACAAACTAAAGTAATGTTTTCGATTTTGGCTTGCATCAGTAGATCGACCATCCTATTTGTCAGAGCACCTTTAATGTAAAATGCTTCTATTTCTGTTTTAAATGTGTCAACTAACTGTTTGAAAATTTCAAACTTTTTTTCTTTTATCTCGACTGTTTGTGCTCTTGTCTTGACGACAAATGCTGCTTTTGGTTCATCCTTAAAAAGCGTTGTTTTGGCAAACTGAAAACATTTGATGATTTGCTTTGTTTTAGTGATCGTTTTTTCCATTACTGGATGATACGAGGCACCACTTGCCAAAACAATTCCATCGATCGTTTTAATATTTGCAAAAGTCATTCGGTTAAAAGCACCGTCAATTAATACCTTATCTGTTATTTTTTTTACTTTTTCAAGAATGACTTGCAAGTCTTTATTTGAAGTGGGTCCAGCCACAATTAAATGACCCTGAGTTATTATTTCAACAATTAAAACGTTTCCCAAAGCTGTTTGTAGTTTCGTTTTTTCAATTATTCTATATTCTACTTCAGCTGTTTCTAGGCATTCTTCTGTCGTCGCAACAATCATTCCCGGTTTAACATAGATCTTTGGCTTTGGTAAAAAATTGACTTGATCCAGTGCTTCTCCATCTAACCCGATACTTGTTAGTCCCAGCACTAAATTTGGATATAAATCAATTATTGCGTTTAATGTTGTTGTTTTACCGGTGTTTTTTGCTAGACCGATAATTCCTAAAACCCTAATTGAATCAAGCTTTTTTTGCATTAGCAATTCTTTCTTTCCTTCTTAAGCCTTGTGGCTCTAGTGATATTTGCTTACCAGCCAGTAAGCCACTTACACCTTCTTGATCATTCTTACATGCTTCACAATTACAAATTGGAACATAATTAGTTGGTTCACTATAAGTTGTAATAACGCCTTCATAGTTTCTTAAGACGACTTTTCCTGGTCCCTGTGAAATTAAGTAATTAGGCATTACCGGAATTTTACCCCCACCACCAGGAGCATCAACAACAAAGGTTGGAACAGCAAAACCACTAATATGGCCTCTTAAGCCTTCAATAATTTCAATTCCTTTTGAAACGGTTGTCCGAAAGTGTTCAATCCCAACTGATAAATCACATTGATATAGATAATATGGCCTTACTCTAATTGAGATTAAGCCTTTAACTAGTTTACGCATAATGTGAACACAATCATTTACGCCTCTTAATAAAACGCTCTGATTACCAACGTTGATGCCTGCATCAACTAGAAGGTCAATTGCCTGTTTGCTTTCTAAAGTGATTTCATCCGCATGGTTAAAATGTGTATTTACCCAAACTGGGTGATATTTCTTTAAAATATCGACTAGTTTTGGTGTAATTCTTTGTGGCATAACGACCGGTGTTCTAGTGCCAAACCGAATGACTTGAACATGATCAATTTCACGTAACTTTTTAAGGATATATTCAATTCTTTGATCGCTTGCTAAAAAGGCGTCTCCACCGCTTAGTAAAACATCATTGATTTCCGGATGATTACGAATGTATTCAATTGCACTATCAATTTGTGTTTGCTTTAATTCTGCATCTTTAGTACCGGTAAAGCGTCTTCTTGTACAGTGACGGCAATACATTGCACACATATCCGTAATCAAAAACAAGACACGGTCTGGATAACGATGAGTTAAGCCTGGAACTGGTGAGTCATGATCTTCTGCAAGTGGATCATGCATATCATTTTCGCCAATGATCAATTCACTGCCAAACGGAATTGCTTGCAGACGAATTGGACATTGCTCATTATCCGGATCAATTAAAGTTAAATAGTATGGCGTAATTGCCATTCTTAATTTCGAAAGAACACTGTTAACGATGATTTCTTCTTCAAGCGTTAAATCAATGTATTGTTTTAATTGCTTGGCGGTTTGAATTCGATTTGATGTCTGCCATTTCCAATCGCTCCAATCTTCATCAGAGACATTGGGAAAGAATTTCTTTCGCCTTTCTAGATATCGCTCATTTAAATTTAGTTTCATCTTTTTCTCCTACTATACATATTTTTTGCTAAAAAACTGTTTAAGAAACTTACTTTCTCGCATAATGTTTAAAGCTATTTCGCTGTGATTATAAGTATATCCATTACCAATAATCATCGTTACATCTTTGCCAATTCCTTCTGCACCCAAGGCGGCTTTTGTAAATGAAGTTGCCATACTAAAGAAATAAACAATTCCCTCATCCTTAGTTGCTAAGATTGAGCCCATCTCGGTGTTGCTGACATTAACTACATTAATTGTTAAATCCGCTAATTTACCCTCTGTTAGTTCTACAATCTTTTCATAGACATCCATTGCGTCTGTCGCATCAGAAATAAACACTTCATCACAAAGATTGTTGTCTAACAATAAGTTTCTTTCTGCTTCATTAATGACAAGTCCGATTACTTTTCCTTTGCGACCAACACTTATCTTCGCCTGATAAGAGCACAACAAACCACTTTTACCAGCTGCACCAACAATTAGGACCGTTTGACCAGGCTGAGCTAATTTCAAGACTTGTGCAGGTGCTCCTGCGACATCTAAAACCGCTAACGCCAGTCTTTGATCAAGATCTTCTGGCAGTACTGCGTAAATGCCCGAATCAAATAAAACTGCTTTTCCCTTAATTGTGACTTGGTCGTTATCAAGATTGATATCAATAATTTCATCAATTACTAGGGGCGTTAATGAAAGTGAAACTAACGTTGCTAGATGATCACCTTTTTTTAATGTTTGATCGTGAAAGTCTTTTCCGATTTTTAAGACTTTACCAATTAGCATTCCGCCACTTTTAGTAACCGGATTTTGCATTTTACCGTGTTCTTTGACAATTGTCATAATCATTTCTTTCATTTTGTTTGGGTCATGGTTACAAGCATTTTTAATTTGATGAAATGAAGCTGAATCAATGTTCAATACATCAACATCAATTAACAGTTCATTGTCGTAACAAACCGGCGTTGAGTCGATTTTTGAAGCTGCCTGTGGCATTGATCCAATTGGCTCAAGTACACGATGAATTCCATATTTAGATAATTCTTTCATGGCTAAACTCCTTAAGACCTAAGATTTTTCTAGCTTCGGCAGGATCTGCAATTGCACGGTTATGCTTCTTTGCTAACTCAACAACCTTCTGAACCAAAGCTTCATTGCCTTCGGCTAAAACACCTTTTTCAAGGTAGATATTATCCTCTAAGCCGACTCTAACATGGCCACCATGCTGAATGGCTAGTTCGGCTAATGGAAACTCAAATCGTCCAATACCTGCAACACTAAAGGTTTCATTGTTCTTCAGACTTTCACGCATAAAATGAAAATCTCTAGCTTCGCCCGTCATTCCCCCATTTACACCCAGAACAAAACTGAAGTGCATTGGTTCATGAATGAAACCCTTCTTATGAAGACGGTAAACAGAGTCTAAATGTCCTTTTTCAAAACATTCAAGTTCTGGCAAAATACCTTTTTTCTTCATTCTTTTGGCAAAATAAATAATATCATTTTCGGTGTTAACAAAGATTTCATCGCCACCAAAGTTCAACGTTCCACAATCAAGGGTTGCCATTTCAATCGGCAATTCAATTGGACTTAAGCGTTCATCTCTTTTCATTCCAACTGCTCCACCAGTTGATGGTTGAATAATAACATCGGGACATCTTTTCCTAATTGCTTGCATTACTTCCTGATAGCGTTCTTTGGCTTGTGTCGGTGTTCCATCATCATTTCTAACATGCAAATGGATCACAGCTGCGCCAGCACGATAGGCACGATACGCTTCTTCAGCCATTTCTTCCACTGTATATGGCACAAACGGATTATCTTTTTTTGTAACTTCCGCACCACTGATCGCACAAGTGATAATTAGCTTATCCATGTTTTATCCTTTGTTTTTCTTTTAACACAATGCACGTGCCAATTGCGTGTGTTACTAATAATTTTTCAGTCAAGACATCAGCTGCTGAACTATCAATATCCGGTCTTGCTGCGATAACTTTATGACACCAAAATTCCATTTTTCTTGATGTATTACCTTGATTGATTATTCTACCGGAAATTTCAATAAAGTCTCCTGCATATAGCGGTTGGAGAAAATCAACTTTTTCGTATGCCCTAAATAAGCCCTCATCACCATCATTATGAATCAGCAACTCTGTGGCGACATCACCAAATAAAGCCAAAACTTTAGCTCCATCAACTAAGTTTCCACCATAATGAGCATCTTGTTGGCTTAAACGTAGACGTTGAACAATCTTCACCTTTTTATACCTCCATTAATAAAACTTCATCATATTTTAAATTTGCATCTGTTTGCGCAATTATTTCTTCAATTGTGACACTTGGATGTCTCTCGATTAAATAAAGACCATCTTCTCTAACTTCCATAACACCAAGCTCAGTCACAATAAGATCAACTTCTTGAAAAGCGGTTAATGGTAATTGACATTTTTTCTTGATTTTGGGGACATCCTTATTAGTGTGTTGCATCGCAATAATTACTTTTTTGGCTCCAACAACTAAATCCATCGCTCCACCCATTCCAGGAACCATTTTTCCAGGAATGATCCAGGAAGCCAACGAGCCTTCTTGATCGACTTCTAAAGCACCTAAAACGGTAACATCAACATGACCACCACGAATAATTCCAAATGATGTAGCTGAGTCAAAGAACATCCCGTGCTTTTGAATTGTTGCATGTTGACCGCCAGCATTAATGATTGATGGGTCAATTTCATGCTCCTCTGCTGATTTACCTAAACCGATTAAACCATTTTCACTTTGAAAGAAAACTGTTTTGCTAGAATCAACATAATCAGCAACCAGCGTCGGTAGACCGATTCCTAAATTCACTAGATAACCATCTTTTAATTCTTTTGCTACCCTTTTAGCGATGATAACTTTTGGATCGTTCATTTTGCTCCTCCTGTTAACAAGTAATGACTAAATACGTGTGGCGTGACAATAATCTCGGGATCTAATTCTTCAACGACTTCATCCACCCACACAAAAACGTTTTTGGCAGCTGTAGCCATAACTGGATTAAAGTTTCTTTCTGTCTTCCTAAATACTAAGTTTCCCAGTTTATCGCTTTTATGAGCTTTAATCAGTGCGATATCAGCCCCCAGCGGTTCTTCGATTAAATACTTTTTCTCATTGATCGTAATCGTTTTTTTATTCGCTTCAACGATTGTATTGACACCAGTTGGTGTTAATACTCCACCAAGACCGTAGCCATGGGCACGAATTCTTTCGGCTAATGTCCCTTGAGGAACCAACTCAACTTCAAGTTCGCCATTGCTCATTCTTCTTCCTGCTTCCGGATTTAATCCAATGTGGGAAGCAATTAACTTTTTAACTCTGTTTTGCTCAATCAAGCGTGCTGTTCCAGCACCAGGATAACCTGCATCATTACAAATAACCGTTAAGTCTTTAACGCCTGATTCTAAAACAAAATCAATAAGTCTTTCAGCAGTGCCACAGGCCATAAAACCACCAATGAAAAAACTCATACCATCTTTTAATTTTCCAATAAACTCTTTTTCTGTAATCCACTTATTCAAATTAATTTCCTCCTAACAAAAAAAGACGCAACTGATAAACAGCGCATCCATAAAAATGGCAGTTAACAAAGTGTATCTTTGTTACCCAAGGTTAAATTGAGAATATTAACCTTTCGGCAATGTACTCCTTCAATATATAACAAGATTCTCCCAATCCTATCGCTATATATTTACCAATACACCGCTCCTCTGTATGTTAATTCCATTATATATTATTGTAAAGAATAGTGCAATGTATTCCAATAAATTTATTTATTTTTATACGCCCGATCATCTATCAATCCCTTTGGTACTTTAAGAGGCAAAGAAAAAAATGCTAGCTTTCGCCAGCACTTATCTTAGGTCCTTCATATTGATATAACCAATTCCAATTCCTCTTGGTCCTGTATGTGCACCTACAACAGGAGTTAAGTAAGCAATTACCACTTCACGGGTTGGATATTCTTTTTGAATTCTATTCTTTAAGAATGAAGCTGCTGATTCATTGTGGGCATGAGAAATATATGTTATAACGTCCAAATTTTTTGTTTCTTCAAAATATTTTTCTAAAACACGATCTAGTGCTTTGGCTGTTGTTCTAATTTTTTCAATTGTTTCAACTTTGCCGTTGTCGCCGATTTGAAGTAATGGCTTTAATTTTAACATTGTTCCCAATGTTCCCTGTAGTTTTGATAAACGACCATTTTTTACAAGATAAAGCAGTGTGTCAACAGCAAAATATAAGTTATCCTGATTACGTAGTTTTTCTAGATATGCAAGTGTTTCCTGAACTGATTTACCTTCTTTTAGCAGTCTATGTGCTTCAAGTGCCATAAATGCTTCTGAATATGCTAAAATACGTGAATCGAAAGCGTGAATTTTTAATTTGACTTCTTCTTCCTGAGCAACTTTTTTGACCGCATCATAAAGACCGCTTAAGGCTGATGAAATCGTAATGACGATTGCTTCTTCATAACCTTCTTCGGTTAGTTCATGAAAGGTTTCAATCATTTTACCCATCGATACATAAGATGTCTTTGGAATATCATTAGGATCTTTTGTAATTCGATCATAAAATGTTGCCGCATCCATATCAATAAAGTCATTATATGCTTTTTCGTCATCTTTAAAGTGAATGACTGATCTTAGAATTCGAATGTCTTTTGGATAATCCAGATAATCTAGACCTGCGTTGCTACAAACTAATACAGCTACTTTATTCATATTTTCAACACTCCCTTTATTCTATTTTACCAATTAATTCTCGAAAATGTGTAAAATTTTCATATTTTCGCAGTCGGCTTGGATGTTGATGCCCTTTTGTATATAAAACGACATCAATCTTCAATGCTTCGGCAACTTCAGCATCATGCAGTGTATCACCAATTAGGATTGCATTGGATAAATCCAAATTGTGCTTTTTAACGAAAGCTTGGGCGATATGAACCTTACTTCTTGCATGAATGTTATCAATTGCGAGAATATGATCAAAAACATTTTCAAGATTAAAATGTTTCAATTGCTCAATCAAATTTTCTTTTTCTGATGCTGATAATAAGATATTCAAAAAGCCTTTAGTTTTAAAATACGCAATTGTTTCAATTACTTCATCATGTAGTTTTAACTTTAAGCTTCTCGGTTGGTATTTACTAATAAATCTGTCTGCCAAGACTTCAAAACTTGTTTTTTCCAAGTCATAAACTTTGGCATAATAATTGCGGACCGGAAACTCAAAAATCATTAAATAATCCTCTAGTGTTACAGTCGGCCGCTCTTCTTCAATTAACATTTCATTAAGAATATCATGACATAGTTCAACATCATCTAAAACTGTACCATTGAAGTCCCAAAATATTATTTTCATGTTGCCCTCACTTATGGTATGGATGATTTTTATGGATCATCGCAGCCCTATATATCTGTTCAATTAAGATTAACCGCATTAATTGATGGGGGAAAGTTAGCGGGGAGAATGATAACAGAACTTGACTCCGTTTCTTTACTTCTTCATCTAACCCATTTGAGCCGCCAATAATAAAGACAACGTCATGTGGTTGGTATGTTAACCATTTATCAAATTCTCTTGCGAATTTTTCACTGGAATATTGTTTTCCTTCAATCGCAAGCGAAACAACAAAATCATCGGGATTTAACCTTTCAAAGATTCGCTGTTTTTCAACTTGCATTCCATTTGACTGATTTTCATCATTGACTTCAATCCAGTTAATTTTATGTGTTATCTGCTTATTATAGTGTTCAATTCCGGTTTTTAAATATTGTTGGGTAAGTTTTCCAACGCAAATAATCTTAATCATATTTCAAACACCAATAGATTTGTTTGATCCGCATAGTATACTTCTAAGAGGGTTGGATCCTCAACATGTTTTATAATTGATTCTTCAATTGCTATTTGTGTATTACAATCTTCAGAAATATGGGCGATAACCCAAATAGCTTTTTGCTTAATAACGCGATTTATGAGCCATGAAGCATCATCGTTGGATAAATGCCCCAACTCACTTAAGATTCGTTTTTTTAACGCAAATGGACGGGCAGATCTTAAAAGCATTTCTGGTTCATGGTTAGCTTCTAAAAAATAGATGTTTGCATTTTCCAAAAGTTCATAATAGGCATGATCTACATAGCCGGTATCGGTTAGATGAACAAACTTTTTATCCTCTTTTTCAAAAACAAAGCCAAGTGGTTCATTTGCATCATGTGATAGACCAACTGTGGTAATTTTTGTGTTATCAAAATGAAAGACTTCATCGGCTTTAATGACGACAATTTCTTTTTTCAAAATCTCTATTTTGACTTTTTCCGGCAGCGATTCAAGTGTCCCCTTACTTAAATAAACTGTTTCAATCTTACTTTTCTTTAGGAATGTCATTAGGCCCATTATGTGATCATGGTGCTCATGAGTTAAAAAAAGAACCTTTATTTTATCAAGATCGATCTTCAATGTTTCAACTTTTTCTTTAATTTTCATATAGCTGATTCCGACATCAATCAAGATGGTTTCGTTTTCAACCTCAACGCACATTGCGTTACCTTTTGATCCACTTGCAAGAACAAAAATCTTCATGCTATCACCTTTTTTAATTTTACCACATAAATGTGTGATATTATCAAATAAATTGAAAGTGGTTGCATAAGAACCCAAAAAATGCTATATTAGAATATGCTTGTATGAAATACAACGAAGGAGTGAACATACAATATGAATCAAATCAAAATACTGCGGAAAACTTTGATCTTAACAATCGTTATGGCAACTGTCTTATTATTAGTTGCATGTAATAGAAGTTCGGGTGTTCCATATGGCAATCTCAGTGATGACCAGATTTATCTTCGCTTAAACGAAGATATAAGCATTTCCAAAAAAGAACTATATAATGAGTTTAGAATGCATTCTTCTTCTACACTTTCATCAATGATCGATGAAATTTTCTTTGCTGAAGAAATTCAAAAAATTCGCACATTGGCAAGCGAAGGTGACGAAGATTTAATAGACTTTATTGATGAAACAATCAATAGTCAGGTTCATGCAGTTTCCCAAAGTCAAAAACTTGAAAAAGAAGCTTTAGAGAAGTTAATGACTGAGTCTCCAGATGTCTGGAATAGAAATATTGAAAAATTTGTGGATTCGCTTTATTTAAGTGACAACACATTAGATATTGACTCAATTAGAACAACACTTCAAAACGGTTATGAAAATTACTATCTAAATGATGCCCTTTTTAAAATCTTTGAAATTAGAGCAGCTCAACGTAATTATGCAAAACAAAAATTAGCTGAAGCCGTTTTAGATCAAGATTCTGATTATTACATCAATGAAGACGCTGAAGTATCATACTATAAATCAAACATCAAAGGTCGTTATGATGTTGAAGTTTTAATCGTAAGCTTTATTAACCTTAATGAAGCGAACGCTGCTTTGCATAAGGCTTCAATTAAACAAGATTCACGTGGACTTTGGTATTTGATTCCGGATATCCGGATTTCTGATGTGGATGATCCAAATTACATCGATATCGAAAAAACCGGTGAAGATGGATACGCTCACGTTAAAACAATTTTAAATGATTTAGATATTGACTATTCAGATCGCGAAAGTATTAGCTTATCTGACTATCAACGCTACTATAACCAATATCGTATTAGTACCGACAGGACTGATGGTTTAAGTGATATTAGTTTAACACTTGATCAAGTAAAAGCTGTTTTCGTTGATATTTATAATATGTTAAATCCCGCCAAACAAATCGAAATCGTTGATGACGAAATTGTTGGTGCTGGTGGTACTGAATTTAAAACCACTTATACCTATGATGATTTAACTGATATTCACTCTAGTTTAAGATCCCACGTTTATACGACTCTAACTGCTGAAACGATCTATGATGAGGAAGAAAACGAAGCTTCAAGACCTTATTCTGGCCGTGTTCAAACATTTGGCAATAGACGTTACCTAGTCTTTAAGCTTGATGATAAAAGTGCAACTGAAGAAGGTATCTTAATTACTGATCCAGAAGATGATGAACGTGAAATATTTGCAGATACTGAAGAGGCTAAGGCTCAAAAAGCTGAAGTTTTTGCAAAACTACAAGAATCAAAACTAACTTCTGACTATATTACTAATATTGTTTCTGAGTTTTATGATGATCAAACAATCACAATTTACGACTTCATTATTCGTACATTCTATGAACATGATTTTGGTTATAACGGAAAGCAAACAAATAAATCCGGTGATGTTGTCGCAGAGTTTGGGACTAACAAAATCACAGTTGAGCAATTATACAACAGAATGGAAATCAGCTATGGTATCAACATGGCTTTAGACTTGGTTGTAAATAAATATTTGACTACAAGTCCTAAATACACTGTTTCAAGTGCTGAAAATACATCTTATCGCAATCAATTCAACCAGATCATTGAACAATTCTCAGCTAACCAATTTGAAAGTTCTGGCTTCCCAGCAACAATGGGTCGTGAAAAATTCTTATTGTTAGGTTTGGGTGCCACTTCTAACCAAGACGCTATTAATAGAACATATGTTTATCCAAATCTACGCGACAAATTCTTAGACGATCTTAATGCACACTATGATTTTGAGAATTATTCTATTTATGAAAAATTCGCTGATTTAGCTAAATTACAACATGATTATTATTTATCTATCAATACTGCACATCTATTAATCTATATCGATCAAAACGGTGATGAAACACCTGATGATCCAGCTGAATATTTAGAATCTCTAACTGAAGTTGAACGCAATAACACACTTGCTAAGTTAATTGAACTAATTGATTTAATCTTTGATAAAGTTGGCAATTATAAGAACATGCCTGAAGCTTTAACTGCAATTTCTTCTGACTTTAACAAAACAGGTAGAATCCAAATTGGAAGCATTGTTCCACCAATTGATCCAACTCTTGAATTAACTTGGGCAGAATATCGTCAATACGGCTTTAACATGAAGTATGAATCAATTACCTCACCAATTACTAACACTTCTAACTTCCCTGGAACACTTGATAAAGTATTCTACGATCGAGCATTAGAAATTCATCAGATTTTAGCTGAACAGGCAGACGATGATTCTAAATTACCTTACTTGGATCTTTATGATCAAAGAGGCCTTATTGACAGCGATGATATTGTTAATATTGAATCATCATTTGGCTGGCACTTGATTTTAGCAACAACAGTGACAAAACCTGTAAGTGCTGAGTATTCACAGGACAGCGATACAAGTAATCAATATGTTGATGAAAATGATCCAACAATTAGTGCTTACAATGAAGATCAAACATATTTATTGAAGAACCAAGTCCAATTCTATTTAAACGGGTTGAAATCAGATCTTGGACCTAACGTACCGACTTCTGTTCAAACTGCTATTACTACTTACTTGACTCCGGTAATAACTAAGTATGAAAATGGCTATATGCAACGCGAATTAATGTTTAAATTATTAGAAAATGCAGTCTTTACTGATGCTAGTGCAACCGCTAGATTGACAGTTATTCGTCAAATCAACCGCAATCAATTCCATGATTACCGCTTAAACAATGCGAAGTATGTTGAATTGTATGGGGACTGGTTTACAATCCTTGAAGCAGAAGCAAAATAGATATTCGTTTTCCTTTATTATCACTTATAAAGGCTTAACTCCAATTTGATTGAGTTAAGCCTTTTTATTTTGGTTCTATGCTTAAGTTAAGGTGGATGAAAAAATTATAAAAATGGACAAAATCGCTTATTAACGACAATACTTGTTGATATCCTTTTAAAGTTTGACTTTTACATGATTATAGTATATACTGGATAAAATATAAAATTTACACATTTATTGTTTTATTTTCTTTTTGGATACTTTATACTAGTTGTTTGTTTGCATAAAGTATTAAAACGCAATATAAAAGATTAAAGTAATGTTTCTTGGGTTTTTTCAAAACAGTCGGATAATACTGAATAGTCTTTTCAAAATCATATGCTCACCATACAATAATCTAAGTATCTAATTTTTATGATATCCTTGTGTTTGAGATTATATAAGGCATCCAAAAGAATGGATGCCTTATGTTTATTTTTTTATTGAAGCCTTATAAAATTTCATTTTATCTAAAACTGCGATGGGAGTGGTAAACTGTCCTTCTTTGGTTTCCTCTAAGGCTGTTTCCAATTCGGTAAATTTAGAATCGATTGTGTCTAAATACCACAACAATAAAGCTTCACCAATTTGGGGTTTCTTTGGTGATCCAAAATTTGGAATTCCGTGATGCGAGATAATCATATGTTTTAACAATAAAGCTTCTTCTGTATTCGCAGTTCCCAATTGGTCTGCGACTTTTTCAATTTCAGCTGTTTGCATAACTAAATGTCCCAGCAATTGACCTTCAGTCGTATATTCACCATCAACGCCGCTTATCTCATTGATTTTAGACATATCATGAAGAATTGTTCCTGCGTATAGCAAATCACGATTCAAGTATGGATAAGCTTTTATAAACGGTTCAATTAAATTTAACATTGATAATGTGTGATAACTCAATCCGCCAACATATGCGTGGTGGAATTTGGTTGCTGCTGGATGGCTGTAAAAACGATCTTTGTTTTTTAAATAAATATTTTCCGTTATTTGCTTTAGGACTCTGTTTTCAATTTTACTTAAATACGCTTCAACACCATCCTTAATTTGGGTAATTGGAAGTGGGGCAAAACGATAAAATTGATCATATATATCAATTAATTCTTGACCACTAAAAAGGGTTTCAATTGGTTCAATATTCAAACACTTTAAAACAATCTCTTCTTCATTTTTTGAAACAGCCTGTGTTTCAAAACGATAAACTCGACCTACCTCGATTTGTTTGAGATGCTCAAAATCCAATTTGATGTTAAAATGTTCCTTATTCTTGTCTGTAATTGATGTGTTGGAAAAGTTTTGTCCTTGATTAATATTCTCAATTTTACCGATTATTTCATACTTTTGATCTTTTGCTAATTCCATTTTATCTACCCCCTTATTTCTTCCATTAAAAAGTCAATCAATGCTTCTTCTTCGTTTTTAAGCTCTTGTTTTAAAATTGCTTCAATCATTTTTTGCTGGGTGTTGTGAATCCAAGCACCCGCTTTTTTATTTGCTAGTCGCACCATTTCCTGTGGTCTTAGTTTCAGGTCTAGTTCACTTTGAATTGGCAATTGGCTGAAATCATGTTCGATTTGTTGTTTATAATTTTTGCTCCTGCCTAGTAAATAGTTTACTCTATTTGCTAGTAAACAAAGGTCAAGACCATATGTATAGAGTGTTAAATTATCAAATTTGGTGTATTTGTTTGCTAGCATACTGGCAGTTTGGTAGCGATATCTGATTACATTTGAAAATGGCCATTCTTTTGGAACTGATCCATAAAGTGCGAAAGATAGCGTAAAAAAGGCATCAACGTATGGCATTCTATCATTTTTTTGGGTAAAAAGTATACCTTCTTTTAATCCCGGTAAAACTTCATGTACTCTTGTTGATACAATTGAATGAATTGCTTTATCAACATGTGATCCTTTCAAAATCTTAATCAGTTCTTGCAAGATCCGCTCCATTGCGACTTCTTTTAGAAGTTCCCTGTTTTCCTCGATTGCTTCTCTAGTTGTCTTTACAATTTGGAAACCCAGTTTTGACTGAAAGTAAAAAGCGCGCATGATTCTTAAGGCATCTTCAGTAAAGCGTTCTTTGGGATCACCAATTGTTTGAATCATTTTCGCTTTTATATCTGCTTTTCCGCCAACGTAATCGAATATTTCGTTGTTTTCGTCCATAATAAGACCGTTAATTCGAAAATCTCTTCTTTTAACATCTTCTTCGACAGTTTCACTAAAAATGACTTCGTTTGGATGACGATGATCATCAGAGATACCATCAATCCGATAGGTTGTTACTTCAAATGCTTCATCATTAAATAAAACTGTAACCGTTCCATATTTAAGTCCTGTTGGTTTAGTGTCAAACAGTTTGGCTACTTGGTGGGGTTTTGCGTTGGTTGTAATATCGATGTCATTAATCGGCATTTTTAAAAGATGGTCACGTACAACGCCACCAACAAAATATGCTTCATAACCGTTTCTTTTTAAAATTTGAATGACTTTTCTGCCTGTTTTGATTGTACTCATTTTTCTTCACCATTATTATTATACCACCACTTAGCTTTTTATGTTTTCGAATATGGTATACTATTTTTGGTGATCTTATGTACTATATCCAGGAAAAAAGGCATTTTAGTATAACAATTGACAAGTCGGAATTTATCGCTGTTATTTATCCTCTAAATGATAAAAATGATTTAACTGAACACCTAAAAGATGTCAAAAAGAACTATCCAAAAGCCACACATTATTGTAGTGCTTCCGTTTTTGGCAATAATGGTGAATACACGACTGCCAATGATGATGGTGAGCCTAGTAGAACTGCTGGCGTACCTATTTTAGAAGTTTTGAAGCACCAAAATGTAACCAACATATTATGTGTTGTTGTTCGCTATTATGGGGGTATAAAACTTGGTGCCGGTGGTTTAGTTCGCGCCTATACAAAAGCAACCGCTGAAGTTTTAAAATTGGCTCAATATTATCATAAAAAAACAGTCTTGGTTTATAATATCTTATTTAACTATAATAATATTCAAACAATTGATCATTATTTAGAGCAAAATAATATTACAGTTATCGAAAAAACCTTTTTAGAAGCCGTGAGTTACAAGTTGGCCTTATATGAAGAAGACTTAGCTGCTTTAAAAGAGATTGAATATATCCTTGTCAAAAAAGAATCCTTAGGAAAAACAACCCGTTTCATCCCTCTATAAAAAACGCATTTAAATTCAAAAATGCGTTTTTCTTTCATTATCATTCTTGTTCTACTCGTTCTTTTAAGTCATTGATGATTGTTTGATACAATTCTTTATCAATCTTATACTTCCAACGATAAATACCATATGACAATAAAATTAATATTAGTGGAACAACAAGCATCGAGACCCTTAATCCCGCAATCATTTCGGGTGTGATATTGGCGCTGATCATCGCTCTTTTTTCTTCGGTTCGCATATTTGGATTTGCATTAACGGCATCTGTTAACGGTCCAATAACGTTATTATTAAGACCAGTCAAAACCAAAGTGACCGTAACTACTGCTGTTTGAATTGAGGTGGCTAATTTTGTGACAAATGGATTGATTGAAAAAACAACGCTCTCATTTCTCGTTCCTAACTTCCACTGACCATATTCAATTGTGTCAGCCAGCATTACTAAAACGAGCACTTGAATAAACCCTTGACCACTAAACAAGAAGAATCCTGCAATACTTAAGACCAACATGTTTTGTGGCATTATATAGCCGCTTGCCATAAAGAAGAGATAACCAAATATAATCAATCCGATTGCAATCGCGAACAATTTTTTTCGACTAATTTTTTTCACTAATGCAGGAAAGATTAATAAAGCCCCTAATTGACTGACTGCCAAGACAACGGAAAACAAGGTAAACTCAATGCCACCGTATTTATTAAAATCGTAGTTAAAGTAATAGATTCCTAAGGCAGCAGTAATAAAATAGCCGGTGTTAAACAATAAAATAGCGATAATGATTACGACTAATTGATCATTTTTAAAGATCAGACGGAAAATGTCCTTTAGTTTTGTTTTTTCCTGCTTTGTTTGAATAATTGGTTCCTGACTTGATTCCACAAAAAAGTAGACAAACAGTTGGGATATAATAAAGATAACCGCACTGACAAGAGCCATTATGCCAAATGCCTTTATTGGTCCTCCGCTATAGTTAGTGTAAAAGATCGGTACTAACGCGATAACAATAAACATACCCAAGCTGGCAAACACTCGTGCTAATGAACCGACCTTTTCTCTTTCTTTTGGTGAAGTTGAAAAGGATGGATACATCGACCAATAGGCAATGTCATTCATCGTATAGGCAATTTCTAAAATCAAATAAAGAATCGTGAAAATTACGACAAATGGAATACCGTATAAACCTAAACTTCGATAGTTTTGGAATAATAAGAAAACGGCTGCGGCACTTGATAGTCCCCCAATCAAAATCCATGGTTTAAACTTTCCTCTTTTTGATTTTGTATTATCAACAATAATACCCATAATCGGATCATTAATCGCATCCCAGATTCTGGCAATCGTAATGACGATCCCAACGGCAATCAATTCCCAGTCGGACAACTTTAAAGCATCTGTAAAAAAGACGATTAGATATGTGCTATACAGAGTATAGAGCATATCTCTTCCCATTGAGCTTACACTGTAAACATATTTTGTTTTGTTTGGAATTGTATTCATGCTTCTCTCCTTGTAATATCAATTATTAATGCTTCATAGGGGTTTAATCTAGGGTTTATAAAATTAGTTCGATGATAATTTGAAACTACTATGTCACCTTTGATTCCTTTGGGAATTCTTGGTTTTTTATTTGACATATTCAAAACAATTAATAGTTTTTGATCGTTTGATTCTCGGATAAACGAATATATTTTCTTTGTTGCTGAGTAAGGTTTAAAATTACCCTTTAGCAGAGCTTCCGACTCATTTCTAAACTTTATCAATTCCTGGTAGTATTTCAAAATTGAGTTTTTATCTTTTGTTTGATCTTCGATGTTGATGTATGACTTATTCGGATTTTCAGGAATCCATGTGCTATTGCCGGTGGTGAAGCCTCCCGCTTGATTCCATTGAAGTGGCTGTCTAGCATTATCACGACTTGCCTTACTAAGGATTCTCATTCTTAACCATTTAGGAAACCAAAGCTTTCTTGCAAGTTTCTCAATCCGAATGCTTTCTAAATCGCGATACTCTTCTATTGTCCTGAAATTGGCATTTGTCATTCCAATTTCTTGACCTTGATAAATGTACGGTGTTCCTCTTAAGGATAGATTAAGTGTCGCGAGCATCTTCGCACCAACAACACGGTATTTTTCGTCGTTTTTTAAATATCTTGATACTGATCGCGGTTGATCATGATTTTCGAAATAGTTCGCATTCCAGTAGACTTCTTGTTGCCAAGTGTTTAAAACCTTCATCATTTTCTTTGGTTTGAATTTTGTCTTAAACCATTTATTATTAATGTGATCAACATCCATGTGTTCAAAGCCAAAGACCATATCTAATTCTTTTCTATCGGGATGTATAAGTTCATTTGCTTGCTGGGTATTAACTAAAACAGTTTCACCAACTGTAAAACAGTCATACTGTTCCAAAACATCACTTCTTAATTCTTTTAATATCCGGTGACATCCTGCTTGCGAGTGATAATGTTCTTTACCTGTTAAAACAAAGCGCTTCTTACCATCTTCTAATGTTGTTTTATAGATGATATTAATGACATCACAGCGAAAGCCGGCAATTCCCTTTTTTAACCAAAAATGTAAGATTTTTTTTATTTCTTCCATAACCTTGGGGTTCTTCCAGTTTAAGTCTGGCTGTTTTTTGCTGAACAAATGAAGATAGTAGGCATCATTTACTTTTGTCCAAGCGGGACCTGCAAAAAAACTGGTCCAATTATTTGGTTTGTCTTGCCAAATGTAATAATCGCGGTATTTACTCTTAGGATCTTTACTAGCAATAAACCAGGGATGTTCATCCGAAGTATGATTAATGACTAAATCCATAATGATTTTTAGATCTCTTTTTTTTGCCTCTAGAATTAATTGATCCATATCATCCATCGTTCCGTATTCAGGATTAATATCACAATAGTCACTAATATCGTAGCCATTATCATCATTGGGTGAACGATACACCGGTGACAACCAAATAGCATTTACTCCTAATTTTTTTAAGTAATCTAGTTTGGCAATGATTCCTTGAATATCACCAATACCATCACCGTTCGAATCATAGAAACTTCTTGGATAAATTTGATATACAATCGCTTTATGATACCATTTTAGCTTATTTTCCATGTCTCCTCCTTAATGAAAAAACTCCGGCTTATTGCAGAGTTTTTTGCTTACTTACTTATTTATGCATAGTAATAGATCCTCTTCTTTTAGATGACCTAAACGAATAATCTTAACATTATTATTACTGGCATCAACAACTGTTGATGCTTGATGACTAAATGAACTTTCAGCTTGCAAAAAGATTTGATCAACAAATTTACGATATCTTTCTTCTATTGTTTTCTCATCAAATAGCGGCGGTTCTCCACTGTGATTTAAGCTTGTTGTTCTTAAGGGACCGTTCTTTTGAATAAAGTTCAAGGTTTCTTTATGGTCGGGAATTCTTATCGCAATTGTCTTTTCACCGGTTATTTTAAAATGTTCTTCTGTGCTTTTTAAAACAATTGTCAATGCCCCTGGCCAAAAACATTTAGCCAGTTTTAAAGCAGCATTCGAAAATAGACCAATCTTTTTTGCCTGCTCAAGATTCGAGCATAAAACTGGAATTTGCTTGTTTAAGTCTCGGCCTTTGATTTGATAAATCAAATTAAGCGCAGCTTGATCATAAAGTTTCGCCGCAAGACCATAGACGGTATCAGTTGGCAATATTACTAGTGTTTTGTCCTTCATCTTTTTCTCCAATATAAACGAATGTAAATCGATCTTTATTTGCTAAATCCTTTTCTTGGAAAATAAATGCGTTGGGAAAATATTTTTTTGCTAATTCAAACATTTTATCTTTATGTTGAAATCCGTGCTCAAAAGCAATCAATGCTTTCGGTTTAAGATGTTTTTCTGCTTGGGACAAAATCTGTCTATAGGGATCTAAACCATCTGCTCCGCCATATAAAGCCTGAGATGGTTCCTTTTTGACAATTGAATCTACTACTTCAATATCGGGAATATATGGTGGGTTTGCTACAATGATATCATATTTTTTTGTAACATTGTCAAACCATGAACTTACTTTGAAAGAAATGCTTGCTCTTAAGGTGTTTGCGTTACTCTTGGCAACCTCTAATGCTTCTTTTGTAACATCAATAGCATCCACTTTCATTTTTTGCTCTTCTAACGCTAAAGCAATCGCGATACAACCGCTACCTGTACCTAAGTCTAAGACGTCAACTTCTTGATTATTAAAATAGGTATCATATAAAGATAATACCCATTCGACCAGCTGTTCTGTTTCTGCTCTAGGGATTAAAACATCTTCGTTTACCTTTAATCTATATCCATAAAAATAGGAGTAGCCCAGTAAATGTTGAATTGGTTCATGATCATATAGATATCGTTTCAATAAAGTTTCATATTTAGCAATAAAATCCTCTGAAACTTCCATTTTATAACTAAGATAAAATTCACTCGATGATAATCCCGAAAGTTCAACTAACAATACTTTTGCCGCTTCTATTTCTTTAGCTTCTTTTTTCGCCAATCTGACCGCTTTATTTAAAAGTTGTTCATAGGTCACTTTTCTTCACCCATTAACTGTCTTTTTTGAAACTCATTATGTAAGGGCTCTAATATTAAGTCTAGACGACCTTCAATGACAGCATCCAATCTTTGTAGTGTTAAGCCAATTCTGTGGTCTGTAACACGATTTTGCGGGTAATTGTAAGTTCTGATTTTCTCGCTTCTGTCACCACGACCAACTAAAGCCTTACGTTCTTGCCCCTCTTTTTCCAATTGCTCTTGGATGAACCGATCATAAATTCTTGTTTTTAATAACCGGAAGGCTTTATCTTTGTTTTCGTGTTGGCTTTTACCCTCTTGACATGCAACCATTATTCCGGTTGGCACATGTGTTAGACGAACAGCTGATTTGGTAGTATTAACTGATTGTCCACCGGGACCGCTTGAGTTAAATGTATCAACCCTGATATCTTCCCATTTAACATCTACTTCAACTTCTTCCGCTTCTGGCATGATTAAGACGGTTGCTGTTGATGTATGAACTCTTCCTTGTGATTCTGTTTCTGGTACGCGTTGAACACGATGTGTTCCAGACTCATATTTTAAGCTTGAATAAGCTTGTTTGCCTAAGATTAAAAACTCAATTGAAGTAAATCCTCCCATTGATCCTTCCATCGCATTTAAAACTTCAATTTTCCAGTTCCTTGATTCGGCGTATTTATGATACATACGGTATAAATCACCCGCAAAAATGTTACCCTCATCGCCTCCGGCAGCACCTTTGATTTCCATAATTACGTTTCTTTCGTCGTTAGGATCTTTCGGCAGCAACAAGATTTTTAGTTTTTCATCAAGCTTGACTAATAATTCATCTATTTCATCTATTTCTGTTTTGGCCATTAATAAAACTTCTTGGTCATCTTCAGTCTTGATTATTTCTTCTAAATCCTTTAATTCTGTTTGCTTATTTTTATAAAACCGAAAAACTTCAACTACCTCTTCAATCGAACTTAGTTCTTTTAGTAAAGGCGTCATCTCTTTGACTTCCAATGACCCCTTGGCTAGTTTATCTTGAATCATTTGATATCGTTTTTCAATTATTTCTAAACGATCATACATAATATCACCCACTGAAATATTTTACCATATTTATGGTGTTTTTACTATTTTTTTCAATTGCTCAGCAAATGCTTATTTCTTGCAAATAAAGCCCTATAATGTTATAATTAAGACAGTTTAAGAAAGGAAGTGTATACTTTGAAAAAATTATATGACGTAATGGATAAGCAAGTCGCCAACTTGAGTGTGCTGTTCACAAAGCTGCATCACTATCATTGGTTTGTAAAGGGCCCTAGTTTTTACACCCTTCATGAAAAGTTCGAGGAGCTTTATGATGAAATAAATGAGCTTTATGATGAAGTTGCTGAAAGATTAATTACTATTGGTGGTCATCCATCATCAACATTAAAGGCATATTTAGCTAAAACATCATTGGAGGAAGCATCAACAATTGATGATGCAAAAACAATGGTTAAGCACGTTATTAATGATTTAAAACTGCTAACAATTGAATTTAAAGAAGCGATTGTCTTAGCTCAGGAAGTTGAAGATGAAGGTACAGCCGATCTATTTATTGGTGCAACAGCAAATCTTGAAAAACACATTTGGATGTTATCATACACAATTGCTTAATCATTGAAGATAATAAGTTATTTTTAAACAATAAAAGAGGATTTTTGTCCTCTTTTATTATTTTCATCAAACTTAATTTTTCCTAATCACGGTCAGTGTCTTGGTAATCACGAACTGTAAAGCGACTAAATTCGGTTGCGAATGCATATTTTAAGCTTCGACCAGACATCCCTTGTCTGTTTTTAGCAACAATCAGTTCAACATCTCCCGTTTTGTTTTCAACACTATGCTCATAGTAGTCTTTTCGATATAAAAACAATACGATATCCGCATCTTGCTCAATGCTTCCTGATTCACGCAAGTGTGCAAGAGTTGGTCTTTTATCTTCTGATTTCTCTACTTCACGTGATAACTGTGATAACGCTAAAACCGGTACTTTAAGTTCTCTTGCCATTTGTTTTAAACTTCTGGAAATTCTTGCTACTTCTTCCTGTCTGTTACCTGATCTTCCGTCACCCTTAATTAACTGTAAATAATCAATGACAACAAAATCTAGACGCCCATCTTGACTTATCTTACGACACTTAGCACGAATATCAGCCATTGTTACAGCAGCAGAGTCATCAAAAATAACATTTAATTTTTTTAAGTTTTCCATTGTAAGACCTAAATGGTTCCAATCGTTAGCGTTTAAGTCACCATTTCTAATCTTCATGTTTTCAATACCTGACTCGCTACTTAACATTCTGCCAACTAATTGCTCATTGCTCATCTCTAAACTAAAGATTGCAACATGTCCTTTACCATCAGAGTTATGTTTAGCAACGTTTAATGCTAAATTCATCGCAAAAGCACTCTTACCCATTGATGGTCTAGCTGCTAAAATAATTAATTCTTCCCTTTGAAGACCGGCAGTTAAAGTGTCTAAGTTACTAAAGCCCGTTCTTAAACCAGTAATACCGCCTTTTTTATTTCGGTTTTTCTCGGTTTTTTCTCTAACTTCTTCTAGTATCTGCGATATAGTAGCAAACTCACTTGTCTTTCTTTTATTTGCGAGTGCGAAAATATCTTCTTCTGCTTTTTCTAAATACTCTTTTGCATCAGGTATTCTATCAGCATCAGAAATAATCTTTTCTGCCGCTTCAATTACTTGACGTTTTAAAGAACTATCTTTGACCAAGTCAATATATGTTTCCAAGTTTGAAGTTGAAGGTACTGCTCTTGATAATTCAATTAAATAGGAGATGCCGCCAACTAGTTGGAGGTTGTTTTCTTTTTCGAGTTGACCAGAAACGCTTGTGTAATCAATCGCCTTATCATCTTCAAAAAGTTTAGTCATCGCTAAATAGATGAGGCGATGTTGTTTTTCATAAAAATCATTTTGATTTAGCACATCGAGTACATTAACAATTTCTTTAGGATCCAAAAAGATTGATCCTAAAACTGATTGTTCGGCATCACGATGATAAATTGGTGTTTTTTTCATAATGCCTCCTATTTTTCAACGATATGAATTTCAAATTGAGCCCTAATGTCGCGATAGAGTGTTACACTAGCGGTATAAATACCAATTGAGTTGATTTCACTTTGCAAATCGATTTTTTTTCGGTCGATTAAGATACTGTGTTCTTTTTCAAATTGTTCGGCAATTTGTTTTGTTGTAATACTACCAAACAGTTTTCCATCTTGCCCAGTTTGAATTGGTAAAGTTATTTTCCTATTGTCAATTTCTGATTTAAGCTTATTCATCAATTGTAAATATTTTTCATATTCTTTCTTGGCTTCCTCTTCAGCGGCCTTTAATTTATTAACCGCTTCATCAGTTGCTAAAAGCGCTTTGTTTTGTGAGATTAAAAACTGACCAAAACCGTTTGCTACTTCGATAATCTGATTTTTTGTTCCTCTACCTTTAACATCTTCTAATAAAATTACTTTCATTGTTTCCCCTCCACTACCATATTCTAACGTCAGTGATTCTTTAATCTTGTTAAATACTTCTTCAATTGTCTTGTTTTTTACTTGAGCAGCAGCGCTATTTAAGTGTCCACCACCACCAATATATTCCATTAATAATTGCACGTTAACATCTTGAATTGAACGTGCACTTACACCGACTGTGTTTTCGTCAATTCGAACAATTGTAAAAGAAGCATCAATTCCATTGATCTGCATTGCCGCATCAGAAACTTGAGCCAATAGAACACGGTCTTCATAGATGTCCTCTGTTACAACAAACGCAAACCGATCAAGGAAGACTTCAACTTGACCTAGTAGTCTCGAAATTTCAATTGTTCTTAATAAATCTCTTCTTAACCAAATTTTAACATCTGCTGCATCAGCACCTAATTCTTTTAGTTTTGAGGCAACCTCAAATGTTCTAGCTCCTGTCCTAGTTGTAAAGTTATTTGTATCAACAACCAAACCGCCATACATGATTGAAGCTTCAATTGGTAAGAGTTTAATGTCTTCACCTAATTTATAAAAATTGATCAGTTCCATCACTAATTCAACTGTTGATGATGCGGATGGCTCAACATATGAAAAGCTCGCGTTAAAGCCCTCTTCACTTGCTCTATGATGGTCAATTACGATTAGTTTTGAGGCTTTATCCAAGAGTTCTCTGTTCATTACGACTCGTGGTGACTGTGAGTCAACGACGATTAACAAATGGTCTGGTGTCATCATTTCCAATGCTTGTTCTGATGTAATGAAACGGTCCTTTAACATCGCAAAGTCAGTCATTAAGTGTTGATAAACTTTGGAGACCGTTTGGTCTAACTGATTTTTATCAACGACAATCAATGTCTGTTTTTTACTCATTTTCGCCATGTGGTAAACGGCAAGCATCGAACCAAATGCATCTAAATCGGTTTGCGTGTGACCCATGACGATTACTGTGCTTGATTGTTCAATAAACTCCTTAATTGTTTGAGCGTTAATCCTAATACTAACGCGTGAGCTTTTCGCTTTGACATCTTGCTTAGCACCAAAGTAAACAATCTTTTCATCTTGAATATTGACAACTACTTGATCACCACCACGTTTTTCCGCTAATTCAATTGCGTTTTGGGCATAGACTCCTTGTTCTTCATATGATACATCCCAAGAAGAGACACCAATTGAAGCGCTGACTCGCAATTGATTTTGACTGGAAATTAAGCGAATACGATCCAGAACATCAAATTTGTCTTCAATCATCTTTCTTAATTGCTTCCTATATAAGAAAACAAGCATCCTTTCATCGCCATATGGTTTTAAGTAACCATTGTAACGTTCAACCCAATCTGCAATCGCGCCTAAATAATCGCCTTTGAGGCTTGATTGTTCCGAAACATCTAATGATGCTAATGTTTCATCTAGGTTGTCTAAATAAATAATTGCTAAAGCGGGTATGTGATCCGAATACTTATCTTTAATCTTTTCTCTTTCGCTTACGTTGAACAAATAGAAAAATTGATGCTCAGGACGATACTGAACCTCATATACTTCTTCTTTGATCGTGACTAAAAATACTACCTTACTGGCTAGAGCGGATTGATGCATTGTTGGTGATATATCAACTAAATCTTTGCCGATCATTTTGGGATCAAAAATAGTTTTCGCATGAGGGTTAGCCCATTTGATTTCAAATTCTTCATCAACGGCAATAATACCGATTGGTAGTTCATTAAAAATCTCGTCACCGACTTGATTAAGGTGATAAGATAGTTTTGTCCACATCGATAGTCTATTTTGTAGGGTCTTAATTTTTTGCTGAAGTTGATAATTAAAGATTAAAAACAGTCCGCTAAAAAAGCCGACAAAGCCAATAATTAAGACAATTGAACTATATAACATTGTTTCATGTTCCAATAGTTCAAAAATATGTATAATAACAGCAATAACAAAGAAAAGACTTGTCAAAGCAAAGTAAATCCAGCGTTTCATACAATCACCTACTTAGTAGCATTATATCAATAAACAACGTTTTTTTCAATGAAATAAAAGATAAGAAAAACTGCATTGCTGCAGTTTGCTCATTAATCTTTTACAAATGGTAATATTGCCATGTGACGAGCACGTTTGATCGCTACAGCAAGTGGTCTTTGCCATTTAGCTGAAGTGCCGGTAACTCTTCTTGGTAGAATTTTACCACGGTCTGTTATAAAGCGTTTTAATAATTCAACATCTTTAAAGTCAATATGCTCAACTTTATTTTGAGTAAAGTAGCATACTTTACGTCTTTTCTTAAATCCGCCACGTCTATTTTGTTGCATAATTCATAATCTCCTTTTTAAAATGGTAAGTCATCTTCAGCAGCCAATTGTTTACTTGTTTCATAAAAATCATCATTGTCTGCTAAATCATCTTCTTTTTCTTCTTGGTTTGAGCTGCCCTTGCTTTCTAAAAATTGAACTGTGTCACAAATTACTTCGGTAACATAACGCATGTTTCCGTCAACCTCATATTGACTTGTCTGAATGCGTCCTTCAACTCCTAACAAAGCACCTTTTTTAACATAACGGGCTAAATTTTCGGCTTGCTTACGCCATGCAGTACATTGAATGAAGTCTGCTTGTCTTTCACCTGCTTGATCGGTGAATTGACGATTTACAGCCAAGGTAAAACGGACAACACTAATGTTTGATTGTGTTGTTCTTAATTCAGGGTCTTTTGTTATTCTCCCCACTAAAACGGTACGATTGATCACTTTACTCGCCTTCCTTTACAACGATGAAACGAATAATTTCTTCGTTAATACGGACAACACGATTAAATTCAGCAATCGCTTCTGGCGTTGCTGAAACGAGCAACCATACATAATATCCTTTTCTGTGGTGATCAATCTCATAAGCTAAATCTTTTAGCCCCAACTCTTTAAGCTCTAACACCTGACTATTATAGTTTGTAAACAATTCGGTAAATTGGTTAACAATCTTTTTCGTGTTATCACTTTCAACAGTTGGACGAATGATAAACATCACTTCATATTTTTTCATATTCTACCTCCTTATGGTCTATGGTCTTAATAAGACAAGGATTATCTTACGACAAGTTATTATAACATAGTTATAACAAGATTTCAACGCATTACAACGATTCATTTCATTTAAATCCGGTTAGGATTTCATAAATCTTTTCATACACTATTCTTATTGTTGATTTTAAAACATTTTCTCTTGTTTCATTTGCAAAAGTTAAATGATAATTGAATTGTTGATGATGAAACAAAATCGTAACATATACTTCCTGTCTGTCCTTCTGATCTAAAAAAGTTGGGCCAGCATTTCCGGTTGTTGAAACGGCTAAATCAGAACAAAACATTTTTTGGATAAATCGTGCCATTTCATATGAAACTTCTGCACTTACTAAACCGTGCTTTTTAATTGTGTTTGACTTAACTTTCAAGACTTTCGTCTTAGCATTTGAACTATAGGCGACAACACTACCCTTGATGACATTTGATGCCCCGGCCTCTTTGACCAATTCATATGCTAATCCGCCACCGGTCACACTTTCGGCAAAACTGATTGTTAAGCCACTTTCGATTAGCTTTGCTAATGTCTTCTCAATCATGATAACGTAATGTCAAATTCCAGCTCAACAAACTCACTACCTTGTTTACGGATGACTGTTAAGCTAACAGCATCGCCTGCTTTAGTACCACTTAACTCTCTTCTAATATCGTTTAAATTAGTAATATCTTTATCATTAATCTTAG
>Ga0172382_10002026_pt1 | contig 34768 bp, 48 predicted proteins | sample Leawel138RmetaG_FD_122245 | JGI IMG/M metagenome (GOLD analysis project Ga0172382, IMG submission 122245) | Leachate microbial communities from a municipal landfill in Southern Ontario, Canada - Leachate well 138R metaG | ecosystem: Engineered > Solid waste > Landfill > Unclassified | place...
CTAGACATGGATCATGTAATTTTTGAAATTGTATATGCTCACTTACATCGAGACAAAGACGATATTACTAAGTTTTATCGGAATACAGATATGAAAAAGCCTCCACAAAGTATTCCACTAAGATCTGTAAACTTTGGTCCTACTTCGACTACAGCTAAATTGTTAGGATCATATTTTGACGATGGCCTTACTGCTACATTGATTTCACATTCAGATACTCGCCATGATATAGAAGACTATTTGCGCAGCTAAGTACCTAGAGAGGTATACTTATGCCAATTTTAACTAAACAAGTAACCGCTGCATCATATGATGAATTTTCAAAAGAACTTCATCAGATGCTTAAAGATCATTTTGAAGAACAAAAGACTTATATTCCAAAAGTACTCGAAGATCCAGCTTTAGGGAAAGTACAAGATGAGTATATTAAAGATCTAAAAAAGATAGTCAGTGCTAGAGATAAGCAGATGTATCTTATCTATGAAGCTGAGACTATAGTAGGTCTTTTACAGATCTCATATACAGTCACAAATAAAGTTATTTCTATTGATCAATTTTTTATAAAGAAAGATTTTAGAAATAAGGGAATTAGTGGTACAGTATTAGAAAGTTTTATTTCTGAATCTAAGAAATTAAAATTTAAAGCTATCACTATAAATGCTTTTACTTTAGATAGGACCAGATATAAACTTTATAAAACTTTAAATTTTAATTCACATACGCATGTGATGTTTACGATACTTTAAAGGAGTAACAGGATGACAAATAATACATCAAATATACATTTTGTAGTAGAGACGTTAGAAGTAAAAAATGGCAAAAGGCTTAAAGCAATTCGTCCTAATAGTGATGGATATTTTGAAAAATTTCCTATTGCAGTATTAGGTATACCTAGTCGAAATAGGACTTTTTATGATGTCGATACAGTAGTAGCGCCTTTGACTGATCCTAATAGTCGAATCAATATGACTCTTACTGAGGGTAATTTATTTGGTGAGTGGGGTCACCCCTATCTGGATCCGGTTAAACCAGACCTGTCTAGACTTATGACTATTTTAGAAAAAGAACAGAGCCACCACTTTAAGAAAATTTGTACTGGTGAAAGATTAGATAATGGTGGTACTATACTTTATGCCGATATAAAGCCGTGTGGTCCTTATGGTAAGTATCTAGAAGATCAGATGATGGATCCACATATCAATAACTCATTTTCACTTAGATCCATCTGTAGTCAGACCATAGATAGAGCTAATAATTTGATAATGAGAAAAGTAAAGCATCTGATTACTTTTGATGCAGTAGGTGCTGGCGGATACGCTGAGTCTAGTAAAAGATACGTAGGATCTACTGAAAATCTTAGTGCACCACTGACCATCGATGATTTTTATGAAAAGAATTCAGGTACAGTAGTAGCATGTGAATCTATCACTGATAAAGATATTTTAAATATCTTCGGTGCTAAAGAGATGGTTGTACATCGTACCAGTATAGGCCTGGGTGTACCTGGAGATTCAGTTTACTTAGATACTCATGGTAATAAAAGAAGTATCATGCATGCTATCTCTGGTATAAAATCTCATAAAGTAAAATAACTTAAAAATTACATATATTTTAAAATTAAGTTTATTTCGTGTTTTAAAGTATCGACAGGCGGTACTTTAAAAGTTGCTTAAAAGCTAATAAAATACCTTTAAGGGTATATATACAGGTACCCTTTAAAAGGAGATAGAAAATGAACTTTGATTACTTAAAAAGACTTTTAGAAGATGAAGAAATTAAAGAAGAAGCTACTTCTAAAAAATTAGATGACGATGATGATGATTCTAATGATGATGACGATAATAATAATGACGATGATGATGATGATGACGATGACGATGTTGAAGGTAAGAAAAAGAAAGCTAAAGCTGAAAAAAGCAATAATAAAGCTACTGATATAATCAGACTTTATAATTTTGAAAAAGATAAAAGTACTGAGCAAATCCCTGTTTGCCCAGTAGTATTTTCTGAAATCGATGGTGTTCCCACTTATAATGCATATATCTTTGGTAGTATTTGGGATCCTACAGAATATGTAAAACTGATTAATATTCTTACTGTAGCAGAATCTAATGTAAGAATAAATATTATCATAGATTCACCTGGTGGATCTATTGATATTGGTGTTGCTATTGGATCTGCTATCCTCAGATCTAAGGCCACAGTATGTACTGTAGGTGCAGGGTTAGTAGCATCTGTAGCTATGTTTATCTTCTCATGTGGGCATAAGCAATTAGTCACTGACTATGCTACATTCATGTTCCATATGTCAAGTCATGGTGATTGGGGTAATTCTCAGGTAATTAAGAGACGTGCTGAATCTATTATCAAATACGTAGTCAACCAATTACTACATATCTCTCTTGAGAAAGGTCACTTGACAGAAGAAGAGTATAGAACTATTATTGAAAAGAATGAAGATGTCTATATTAGTTCTGCTGTAATGAAATCTCGTATCGTAGATAATACTGTAGCACCTTCTCAGGAACCAGCCAGTGCTCCTACTACTCCAGTAGTTGAACCTGTGGCTACCCCTGCTGTTGAGTCTTTGATGGGTATACTTGAAAGCAGTACTACAGATGAAGAAAGTATCAATTTTGGTGTAGAAGGTTTTATAAATGTTGATCAATATAAAGAAGAGACTTTTATTAATTCTCTTACTAATAAAAAGTTAATTTTAGAAGAACTACAAAAGAGAAATAATGTTATTAAAGTAGCATCTTCAGATTCTGAAAATAAACCTTCTAAATTTGAAAAAATATATGTAGAGCGATTTGAGAATATTTATAACTGGTATATTACCGATTATAACTTCTTCTTTGATAAGTTCTTATCCAATGCTTATCTCTTTTTATCAACGAAGAAAGAGACTGATATTATTAATATCTATTTCAATGGCAATGATATTGGTGCAGTGTTTTTTACATATATAAGCTCATTTGTAGAAGCTGTTCAGTCTTGTAAAGCACAAGTAAACCTTATGTGTTACAATGAACTTTCAGAAGCAGCTTCATTGATTTGTCTAGTAAGTAATCGCCATATCATTCCAACTAGATTTGGTAGTATGACAATCAGGTGGCCTTATACTAAGTATCATCCTGCTGCCTATCATGAAACTGGAAATCTTATTTTCCAGAAGTTTGTAGATAGAGGAATAATTACTACTGAGGATTTTGAAAAGCTTAAAACTGATGTAGGTTATTCTGTATATCTAGATGGTCAAACACTCATGTCTAAGTTAATTTAAAACTATATATCTTAGGGAGGTGACTTTAAGTCACCTCCCTATTTTACATCATCTGATTATTCTATAATTCTTTCTTATATTAATTCTAGGAGATAGTTATGATATTATTTGAATCTGATTATAATAAAAGTAGATACCCTATATATTTTCAAACTAATACTAAGAATACTAGTTTTTTAAAAATGTCTATACTATTAAAGCGTATGGGTATTAATAATAATAAGAATTTTTTAGTACTTACACAACCAGAATTAATGAATGTAGATCCTCATGATGAAGCTAATCTATCAGATGAATTAAGATTAAGAATAGCATATGAATGTGAAATTAATCCTTGGTATTATTTTAGAGAAGTAGTTAGAATTCCTACACAAGGTTCTGCACCACTTCCTTTTATGCTACATCGTGGAAACTTAGCACTTATTTGGTGTTATTATAACCGAACTGATATTATCATGGTAGCACCTAGACAGCTTGGTAAGACTATTAGTACCAACGCTATCTTTAGTCACGTAATTTATATTTCTGGTAGAAATATTACTATTGCAATGTTAACAAAAGATAATAAATTGCGTATGGAAAACGTAGTTCGATTAAAGGATATTAGAGACGCATTACCTTCATATCTTTATCATAAGCAATCTAAAGATAGTGATAATAAAGAAGGTATCTCTTATACAGTATTTAAAAATAAATATCAAACATATGTAGCTCAGTCAGATGAGTCAGGTGCAGATAACTTAGGCCGCGGTATGACTATTCCTACCCAACATTGGGATGAAATAGGCATGTTTAAAAATATTCAAATAACTTATCCTGTAGCACTAAACTCTACCAACACAGCAGTAGATACAGCAAGAGCTAATAATCAACCTTGCTCTAACATCTTAACTACTACTGCAGGCAAACTAGATACCAAAGAAGGTAGATTTACCCACAGTTTAATTACAGGTAGTTTGGTATTTACTGAGAAATTTTATGATTTAAATAATAAAGAAGAATTAGATGAGATAGTAAAGTTAGGTTCAGAAAAGAGAATGATATATGCTAGTTTCAGTTATTTACAATTAGGTAAAACTCATGAATGGTTTAAAGAAAAGGCCTCTAGAGCAAATGCCTCTGCAGATGATATAGATAGAGACTATAAGAATATTTGGAAGATGGGATCGACTAGTACTATCTTTAGTCAAGAATTATTAAAGAGAATTAAAAATAGTCAACAAGATCCAAAACATACTACTATAGAAAAAGGTTATGTATTTAGATGGTATGTAGATAAAGAATATATTGATAGCTTTGCTTTTAGTAATAAGAAATTAATTATGGGTATGGACTCATCTGAAAATATTGGAAGAGACTTTACAGCATTAGTTATCATAGATCCAGTAGATTTATCAATAGTAGGTACATGTCGTTGTAATGAATCTAACATTATGCGACTAGCTTTATATATCTTTGAATTATTACGTAAATATACTGGTATCTTATTTATTCCAGAAAGAAATAGTACTGGTACTAGTATAGTAGATTTTCTACTTATGAAATTTCAAGAAGTAGGAATAAATGCATTTACAAGAATATTCAATCAAGTTATTCAAAATAACAATGAATCTCCTTTTAATAAAATTAATATACATAATAAAGATATCGATGGTCCAGTAAGAAAGTATTTTGGATTTAGAACAACATCAGGTGAAGATAGTCGTAAGTTTTTATATAAGACTGTCTTGTTAAAAGCATTAGATTTAAATGCTGACAAGATGGTAGATGCTAGTTTAATTGAAGAGATTACTTCACTCGTTGTTAAAAATGGTCGAGTAGATCATACCTCAGGTGGGCACGATGATACTGTCATTGCATTTCTGTTAGCTTGTTATGTATTATTTGCTGGTAAAAACTTAAAATTATATGGATTAGAATCTAAATATATATTAAGACAAGTTACTGCTGCAGAAGAAAAAGAAGAATCTGATAATAAGTATCATGAACAATTAGAAATAGAAAAAATGAAACTAGAACAATTAATGAAGAGATCTACTTCTGAATTATTACGTATGACATATATAAGAAAAATAAAAGAAATAGATGATATATTAAATAGTAGAACTAAAGAAGTAGAACCTATTAGTTTAGAAAAGATGAGAAATGAAAGAAAGGATATTGTAAGAGAAGCTACTAAACAGATATCTGATAATACAGCAATTGAAATATTTAAATATCTATAGGAGGTCTTATGATAATTTGTTTACCTGATAGTTATGTTAAAGTGGCAGAAAGCTTTCGCGTTATGAGTGGTGGTGAAGATAAGACATATCCCCTATATCCACCTAAGAGAGTAAAGATTTTATTGAAAAATCTTCAAGATAATGATTATGAAATAATTCCAGGTATTGGGTTAGTTGAATCTACGGATCATGTTAGAATGATTGTTATGTTTGATATAGATGATAAGAGTTATGTTGCTATTGGTACTAGTACTGTATATAATCAAGAATTAAGTAGAGAAAGTGAACTAGTAGTAAAGGCTCCAAAAGAAGTATTAGAAGTAGTATTAGATTATGCTATTGTGATGAATAGTAAATCTGAGTATATATTAGAAAAATGTGAAAAATGACTATATAGAGCGTAGCACTATGCTACGCTCTATATCTTTTTATTTTCAAGTATATATTATCTTATTGAATTTCTTTATTAAAATAAAAAGGAGTATTTGAGATATGACCGAATTTTTAAACTATGTAAGAGCAATCCAACGGTCTGGATTGATGTTAAAGCGTGTACCAAAAGAATTAAAAATTCCAGAACTCTGCCTGCTTGCAGTACAGCAAAATGGATATGCGATACAATTTGTAAAAGATCAAACAGAAGATATCTGTTTAGCTGCAGTGCAGCAAAACGGATTAGCTCTAAAATATGTATTTCCAGAATGTCAAACTTACATGATATGCCGGGCGGCTATAGAAAACAATCCCGATGCTATCGTTCATATACAAAATGAACAAATTTTAAGAGATTTGACTATCATAGAATTGGATAATGATGAAACAAGAACTATAGAGATATAAAGGAGATACTCTATGCCACATATAGATTGGTCTGATCCTGCAATATGCTTGAAATACGTTAAAAGAGATGGATTTACTTTAAAATATGTAAAGCACCAAACACTTGAACTTTGTCTAGCTGCTGTGCAGCAAAATGGACTAACTTTAAAATATGTAATAAATCAAACGCCCGAGATATGCATGGCTGCTGTGCAGCGAAACGGATTAGCTTTAAAATATGTAATAAACCAAACACCAGAGATATGTATGGCTGCAGTGCAGCAGGATGGATGGTCTTTACAATTTGTAAAAGATCAGACTCCTAAACTTTGCCTAGCTGCAGTACGGCAAGATGGATACGCTTTACAATATATAGAAGATCAAACTCTTGAACTCTGTATGGCTGCAGTGCAGCAGTATGGATGTGCTTTAGCATATGTAAAACATCAGACTTTAGAGATATGCTTAGCTGCAGTACGGCAAGATGGATACGCTTTACAATATATAGAAGATCAAACTCTTGAACTCTGTATGGCTGCTGTGCAGCAGAACGGATTAGCTTTAGAATCTGTAAAGTATCAAACTCCTGAAATATGTATGGCTGCAGTGCAGCAGGATGGAGATGCTATACAGTTTGTAAAAGATCAGACTCCAAAACTTTGTTTAGTTTCTTTGTGTAATAATCCGGATAGTATACAATTTATATCAAATGAGCAATTTTTAAAAGATATATCTACTATAGAGTTGATTGATGAAATGATAACTATAGAAATATAGTATAGGCACAGAGGAATACCTCTGTGCCTATATTTTTTTGTATTTCATCGATATTTAAGTATATATTATTAAATTGATTTTGAGTATCGTTACTCATAATCGAATTACCTAATTTTATATCGTTGGAGGAATATCATGCCTGTTGAACCTAAGATTAAGAGAGTCATCACTTTCTTTGATGGCCAGAACTTGTTTCATAGTGCAAGCTCTGCATTCGGGTACACCTTTCCAAACTATGATGTCATTGATCTATCAAAGTTTGTAGTCGCCACACAAGCTCACCATGGATGGAAGCTTGAAGACATCAGATTCTACACAGGAGTTCCTCCTCAGGAGGAGCGTCCTGATTGGTTCAAGTTTTGGTCTAACAAGACTAAGAAGATGGCCGAAGAAGGGGTGGTCGTTACGACTCGGGGCCTAAAGGTTCGATCAAACGAGATCGTCTCTCCTTCTGGGGAGAAGTTCATGATGACCACATTTCAGGAAAAGGGGATCGACCTGCTCATCGCCATGGACATCGTCCGCCTTGCACGCAGTAACTCATTTGATGTTGCTGTAATCTTTAGTCAGGACCAAGATCTGGCTGAGGTAGCAAGTGAAGTGCGGGCAGTTTCATTTCAAGAAGACAGGTGGATCAAGGTAGCGTCTGCATATCCGACTTCGGATACGTATACGAACCGCCGTGGTATCAATGGGACTGACTGGATGATGATTTCCAAGAAGTCTTATGACCAATGCATTGATCCGACCAACTACACTGCTCTGTAGTTTGGAGAGGGGGGCTTAATGTCCCCCTCTCCATTACTATAAGTATTTAAAATTGTTTTTAAAAAGGAGATTTCATATGTTCGATTTCAGCATGTTTTCGTGTTTGGTGGATCCTGAGAATGATCCTCAGCTCTCGAGATCTGAAAAGCGAATAATGTTGATCGAGAGTTGGACCAATACGATCGAATCATATTGGTCGATGTTGTCCAAGTATGATGAGGCCGAACCCTGCATCGATGAAGACGGTATCGATCTGAACAAGGTTACTCTTCAGAGGATTTATGACCAGCTTGGCGCAGATCTCGAATACCTCAAGACCCTGGTCAGTCAAAGCTGGGATTCGGACATCGAGGCCCTCGTTCGATACTACATTGAAAAGTGTATCTCTCTTCAACTGACATACGAGACTCGTTTGAATCGGTAGTATATGGGGAGGGAATAAAATTCCCTCCCCATATTTTACAAAATGATTAAGTTATATTTTTTATCAGAAATGATAGTATAATGATATTCTCATTTCCCATATTATAAATAAAGGAGCTAATATATGAGTAAACATATTTTTAATGAATTTAATAAAGAAGTTCCTATTAAAATTAATCGATTGTTAGTTAGAAATTTGTATACATTTGTTCAAACATTTGAAACTAAAAAAGATCATGCACTAGCTCTAAATACTCAGTTATTAGGTGTATATCCTATCGCGTTTACTTCTAAAGATAGAGAAGAATTTTTTAATATATTTGGTGTAGATAGATTATTTATTAAAGATATCATTGATAAGATACCATCGATTGATATAAATCATAAAGTACCTAGTGATCCAATGAACGTATTAGTTACTTGGATATTACATTGCGGATATACTACTAAAAATATTACTAATGTAGACAAAGAAATCTTTTTAGTAAGCTTATTAAAAATCTGGTTATATAGATTTTTTACTTCATTAGTAAATTATAATTTTCCATATTTAGCTAATCCTGGAATTATGCAAGCTACTGTAAATCAACTATCTAATAAATATGATATTATTAGAGATGGTTCTTGGAAGAATGTGATAGAAAATAGATCTAAAGATATTATAGCTAATAGTAGTATTCATATAAAAGCAATTAGAACTTATGATGATGATAAAGCTATTATTTATCTTATTACGGATACACAGACTAGAATGAGAAATAGAATTAAAAATATAGTTTCAGCTTATCATGAGACTAAGAAATTAGGTGATACTGTAGGGTCATATGGATCTGTAGGAGATCTAGATGGTGAAAAAATAATCACTAATCAAGTATCTGTCTTAGACAATATGATTTCAAATCTTACTAATGAAATGATGAATACAAATGCATTTGTAGATGATAAAGCCATTAGAGTTATATCAGGATTATTTAGTAGTTTTAAACCTGATACTCTAAGATTTGTATTAATGAGATTTTCTCAATTAGCTTCATCTCAATCAAATTCTAAAGATCTAGAAGAAATCATTCGTACAAAAGATGGCGAGATATATGTAGGTACTAGAGTATTAGTAAGAAATATTATCCAGAAATCATATAGATTTTGTATCAAAAATAAGGTAAATTTAAAGAGTAGAGTAGAGATACTTAATAAGTTAAGAAACCTCTATAGTAGTTCTAGAATCAGTGATAAAGAATTGATGCAAGTTAAGTTATCGGTAGCATACTTTATAGATAAACAAAGCACTACTAAAAGAGAAGCAACTTTAAGTTCTTTAAGAATTGCATTTATCTTATATATCATACTTAAGACATTTAGATATCTATAAAAATCTATATCTTAGAGAGGAGCCATAGTGGCTCCTCTCTAAGATACTTGGATTATTTATCTCTTTTAATTTTTTTAGATACTTTTCTAATACCTACAGGTAGAGAATTGAATCTACCTACTATACTATCCATACGACTCAGAATTCTAAGATATACTCTTAGATAATCATTTAATAATTTAATTTGTAATGTAGCGATTATATTAGAATTTGGATTATCAGGTAACTTAGATAAGCGCATGCCTACAATCTTAGCATCCTTAGCATATGTGTCTGCTACACTAATTAGATGATTCATAAGAGTAGAAGTACTATCTACTGCATTCTGATATATCTTAGTTAGCATTTTTATATCAGCTGGATATCCAGCCATACGCATAGATACGTTTTCCATATAATTAAATTCAAAAGAAGCATCTGATTTAAAGAATCTTTTGTTTCTTTGCTTATTACGTCCTGCATTTACAAATATACCCATACGTACAGCAAATTTATTTACAGAACTGTTGAAGTTAAAGGTCTTTATGTTTCTAGGATATTCTGCAGGGTTCTTTACAAAAGGAATAGTCTTAGGAATTACTTTAGTGATATCTGCAGTAGCCTTTGTAAAGTCGTCATATACTCTAGCATTAGGGATAGCTGCAATAATAGTATTTCCAAATTTCTCTTGTACTATTTCTAGATCAATTAATGATTCTAGATTAGTGTTCATAGAATCTTTATAAGCATTAAACCTTTCTCTAAATTGATCTCCATATCCCTTCATATAAGTACGCATAATGCGCCATAGCCCAGCTGTACTTTTAAGAGACATAATCAATTTTAATTCAATAGCTTCTAGTCCAGCTACAGCATCTGAGACTATAAGAGGATCATTAGCTAATTCTTCTATTGAAGGTATACCTAAAACAGAAGGATCGTCTTCACCAGTAAATTTTAATAGATTTACTAGATGATCAGGATTTTCTTTACATAGAGAAACTAGATTATTGAGTGTTTCCATACTCAGTATGGCATCTTCTAAATCATCCATCTGATCTTCTATTTCTTCACAAGCGACATTGCATACATCGAGTTTTTGATAATATGCATCTAGATCAAATGGGCTAGTATTTTCTTCTGTATCTTTTTCTTCTAAGAAGTCTGATAGTTTAGAGATATCCATTATATCCTCCAAATTTTTAAGAGAGTTTACCCAAACATCATAGCTACCATATCAGATATAATCTCTCTATCTAATGTGGCAGTACCCCGGAATTTATCCAGGAGCTCTTTATATTTTTCATGTTCACTTTCATAACGTTCAATGATTTCTCTAAATCTACCCAACTCTTGACCTTGTGTAATATAAGCTTTATCTATTTTCAAAATAAGTGTATTATAGATATAGCTCTTTGTAGCACACAATACTAATTCTGATAATGGATAGATAGCATCGTTGTTTAAGCTAGTAAACTCTTTATCATATTTAAGAGCACATACTAGTATCCAATCTATATGAGTAAGTTGTGGAGGATCAAGCTTGATTAGATCTCCAGCTAATAGTATAGGCCTAGGGGGATTAGCTACGTTTCCATATGTATGGGAGTTTAATACATCCATAGTCTTAGAAGTAGCTGACATACCATAAGCATTAGTAGGTGGAATTGTGATATGGTTGTATCCACTAGCACTAAATGGGTATAGTAGCTCGATTACATAAGCGATATCACGATACTCTCTTTCCTCTGGAGGAATTCTATATACACCTGTATATCCAGCAGCTAAAGTAGAATACACTTTAGGTGTCTTTACTTTCTCTAGAAAATCATGCTGTAATAAAAGTCTTTTCTTTTTACCTGCAAATAAGTTACAATCCAATAATACCCTTTGAGTAATTACTATCTGTTCAATATACGTATCGAGAGATAATGAGTTGTCATCGTTTTTAGGTATAAATGCCTCTTGTAATATCTCTCTAGGTATATTGTGATATACATGCGATAATAGTTTTTGTATTACATTTTGCATAATATACACCTTTTATGTATTTTAAATTATTCTAACAAATCACTCTATAGAATGGGGAAAACATTTTATTTCTAAAAACTAGGAGAGGTTTTTAATTATGTCAGCTCTTGTTATTGGAATTCATGCGCCTATGCGCTGTGGTAAAAGTACAGTAGTATCTATGATTGAAAAACTAATTGCTCCTACTAAAATTTATAGATTAGCATTTGCAGATAGTCTTAGAGAAGAAGTTATTGAATTATATGGTATTGATAGAGCAATAATGTATAATAAAGATGCTACTATTAAAGAATCGCCTTTATCTCTTTGTAATATCACTAATGAAGGTATAGAGCTATTTCATAAATACAATATTGTACATAAACTTATTGATCCTAAGACATTATTTCTGTCACCCAGACAGTTACTACAAATTCATGGAACAGAAATTCGTCGTAATAATTTTGGATCAAATTATTGGACCAATAAAGGAATTGAAAGAATTAACGAAATAGTATTAGAAGATAAACATGCGCTTATTATGATTGATGATCTAAGATTTGAAGATGAAGCTTCTGCTATTATTAGATATAATGGCTTACTATATAAGATTCATCCTTATCCGGGATATGAAGGAAATAAAGTTATTCATTCGAGCGAAGTAGCCTTATCTAAGTGGAAAGAATGGGATAGAGAATTTACTCCTAAGTTTGGATTAGAACATCTAGAAGATATTGCTAAGTCAATTATTGCTGATATTAGACTTATATAATCCTAATAAAATTGGAATATATATTATCATTATGACATCTTGTCATAATCATCTTTTACTTTTAGAGGAGTTATTCTCATGAGTGCTAAAAGAATTATGCCTAGTCCTGATGAACTCAAAGATCTTGAAACTGTAGTCGATGATGCACCGATTGGACAGCGTGCCTTTACCCCAGCCGAGCAAGACCATCCCACTGTTCATATTTATGGCTGTGGTGGTTGTGGTACTAACTTGATTAATAAGATTCGTTCATTTCTTCCTAATGATATCTTTTGTCGTATCGTAGATACTTCTAAGAGCAACCTAACTGGTGCCGAAGGTCACGTTGATATTATTGATGGTAGTGGATCTGGTAAGGTCAGAGCTGCTAACCTTGAGCGTATCAATAAGTTTATTTCCTCAGAGATGTTTACAAAAGAGATTCCTGGTGAAATCAATATCGTAGTATTCTCTCTTTCTGGTGGATCTGGTTCTATTGCCGGACCTCTTTTGATTAAGGAACTACATCGTAGAAATAAGACTGTAGTGGCAGTAGTGATTACTGATACCTCATCTCAGCTTGATACTGAGAATACCAGCAAGACTTTCCAATCTCTACAGAACATTTGTGAACATGATAAAATCTATCTGCCCGTTATGGTATTCGACAATGAACATCGTCGAAGTGTAGTAGATGATACGATTAAACATCGTCTAGTCCATCTTTGTGATATGCTTCGTACGAACATCTTCGAACTTGACAAATCTGACAAGATCAATTGGCTAAGGCCTGATAAGGCTATTGGCGTAGCTCCTGGTATCACTGGTATGCACCTATCTATTGGTGTTACTGGTGATCACTCGTCTGATTCGGGTGAGGTCATGGAACTAGAAGAAGATCATCTCTATGATTCAATTCTTCTGATTTCAAATAGTCCTGATGCTAAGACAAAGTATACTTGTCGTGTAAAGTATCATGGTATCAACATCGTTGAATCCTCTGAACGGATGGTCGGATTGGTTGGCTTCCCGATTTCGGATAAGTTCATTGATTTTATTAATGCTAGTCTGAATAAGTTTAGAGCACAAGCTAGTCAGACGAAGCGACTAAGTATCCAGGATAATAGTGGTAGTAATCACTCTTCTGGATTGGTAATTTAATTACTATATCAAGATATAGGGATATGGCACACTATGTGCCATATCCCTCTTTTATATCTATAACCTTATACTTTTGGAGGATATCAGATGACATGTATTATTGGGACTATTGACAAAGAGAAAAAGATTGCCTTTTTTATTGCAGACAATTTGGCTATAGATGGACATAGTTTTAAAAAAATTAATGAATGTAGAGAAAAGCTTGTTTTAAAAGAGGTTATAATAGAAGATTATATTGTACCTATAGTATTTGGTGTATCAGGATCAGAAGTAGTACTTGATTTTCTTAAATATACATTTGATAAATTTGATTGTAAAAAGATTCCGAATTGTAAATTTGAACCAAATACTACAGATTGGATGGTATCTTATATATTAAATCATTTTGTTCCACAATTTAAAAAGAAATTTATGGAATATTATGATATTGATAAATTTGATAAGAGAAAAATGATAGAATATTATAGTTATGGAATATTGATAGGTACCAACGATAAATTATTTGAAATAAATTCTAATGGAACTCTTAGAAAAGATATGGATGTAGCTATAGTTGGTTCAGGAAAACCATTCTTATCTGGGTATTATGTTGGTTACCAGACTGCTATAAAATATTTCCCTAATACTGAATCTGAAGATACAACAAAGAATAATGATGAAGATATATGGGCTAGTGTAGAAGAAGCGTTGTATTCAGTATCACAACATAATGTATCTGTAGGATCTACAAAAGAAAATTATACTAAGATATTGTTGACAGAAAAAGATAAACCGAGAAAGATTTCTAAAGAACCCAAAAAGGAGGAAGATGTAGATGAAAATATCTGATATCCTCTGGGAGGATGCGTGTAAATCGTTAGTTGGTTTACAACTTAGAGGGCTTAAAGGAAATACGATTACTATTTATCATTTTAATCCGGATGGAAGATATCCTGAACATTGGATTCGGTATATAAACGAAGATGATGCTGTAGTTGAAAGTGCTTTCTTTGAAAATATGCTTGATTTAGAAATTATCAATTTAGAAAAGTGGGAAAAATCAAATAGAAAACTTATCCGTGAGATAAGTAATGAAGGATTAGAAGTTATTAATTGTAACATAGAAGATACAATTATTCTATATGATAAAAGTGTAGAATTAATAGAGAAAGCTATTAAATCTAAATATAATAGAGGATCAAAATCGAGTATACATATAAAGCGATGTATTGCTGAGAAAGATTTCTATTATAAAAGAATTTCTACTTCATTTAAACGATTTGAAAGAGTTTCTGATATTCTAGATAAAGCGGAGTCAGTATCATGAACATCTTTAAAAGATATATCAAAAAGATCTTTTTGAGATTAAAAAGAAAAAAGGTTGAAGAGTATATACGTCGACCTGTTACCTTTAATGATCCATGCTGGGAATTTGATAAGGAAGCATTAAGAAATGATTGTAAGAAAATTTTCGGATTTGACTATACCAAAAAATAATTTGAGATATCACATAGAGTATGCTGGCATTTGCCAGCATACTCTATAATGTATTTTATTTTTCCTTAAAATTTAACATATATATTATTCATATGATACTTAAATCTTCTTACCACCAAAGAGTCAATAAAATGTAAGATTTCTCCTCTTTTTACCAAAACATCTTAAATACTAAAAGACAGGAGTAGGCATATGAATTTTGATAATCAAACTTTTTTGATCGGGGCCAAAACTGTTAATTCGACAATTCAGGCATTTGTTAATGGAATCATGAGGAGTAACTCCTTTTCAAAATCAGATACGGCAGTGGTATTTGATATTGAATTTCTTAGATATGAGTCTTGTACTCTAGATAAGGATATATATATTGAAGAAGTTAAGAACGGAATGCTTCGATTTATCCTTTTTGCTCCTTCAAATTACGTTTATGTTTTTAGTAAAAGTATCTTTGGTTTAGATGAGAGGGTTAGACTTTTACATCCCTCCCTCGTATCGAAGGGAGTCGAATATGAGCTTCTTGCTCATCATGACTCTGGTTGGAAAGAGATGGTCGAAGAGGCGCTTGATAAAGTAGCGAATGGTGTTGATAATAGAATGTATCAGAGAATGATAAATGGTGTTACTCCGCATAGAAGTAATTATCGTTGTAGCGATATAGTTCAAGTGTATTCGCTTAGCTATGTCCATAATTTTAGCATGGAGCTGATAGATTCTTCTACAAAAAGAACATCGTTATATAAACTTGTAACTGGTAAAAATTCGGATACGGGTGAATACGAAGCTAGATTGATTCAACAAATTCAAAAATAGGAAGACAAAATGAAACATCATTGTTGCTATACTGAGCACGTCTATCCTGGACGATATATCGTCCTGAATGACATGCATGTGGTCATCGGAATCTTCGGAGATTTCAGATCTGCTGAAAATGCGGCCTTGAAGTTCCTTGAAGACATGAAGCGTGTAGCGGAATATGCTCCTGCCGAGACAGACGATATCCTGAATAGAAAGATCCTTTTGGGTCTGGATGAAGTCGTCCCGTATAGTCAACACCACACGATCTCTATCCATGAGATCGGTGTGTGGTCTAAGCATAGGGAGCTCGAGATCGATGGCCTGGATGAGCCCCTGTGTGATGGGTGTGATGCAAGCGACCCTCACGACTATGCTTTTCAAAACGTAAACTGATATAGTAGATAGAGTAGGAATTTAAATTCCTACTCTATCTCTACATCATATAGTTATTAGTATTGTTTAATTATTTTTAAAAAGGATTTTAAATATGCCTATACCAGGAATTGAAAAGTTAAAACCAAAGTCATTAGTTATACATTTAAATAATTTAAATAATAATATTACTTATATTAGTATCGACAATGAAGCTATATTTGATAAATTTAAAAACATCATCGGCGAATTATTCTATGAATTTGCTACAAAAAACCCAATAAAAATTACAAAAGAGCAAAAGGAAATTTTAGATTATATATCGAAATCTAAAAAAGAAGATGATAGTATTTTATTATTAAGAGATAAACTGAGTTATAAAAAATTTATGCAAAAAATATCAGATAATATATTTTTATTATTAATGTATGAATCATCTATAGTTGGTTATGTTACTTTAAAAGAATTATCAAATGCAACTATATTTTTATCTGAAATATTTATATCTTCTAAATATAGAAATAAAGGTATCGGACAGATACTTTATAAAAATATTGAAGAAGCTGCTAAGCTAATTAATATTAAATATATTACTTTATTTATTATGCCTCAAAATGAACATTCTCAGTATATTGCTGAGAAAATGGGTTATGTCCATATATCAGATACTTATAGTAAATTAGTAAAATAAAACCATACACACAACTCTAGATAGTATGAGCATAATGCTCATACTATCTAGATATAACTTAGGAGGCTTTTATGTCATACGAAGGTACTGATTATTGTATTTGTGAAAATGGACATGTCACTGCAGTCGATGCTTATTACTCGGATTGTTATAATACTGGTCCAAAAGAAAGTAGAACTAATTGTCCTATCTGTAAAGCGACTATGGTAGATTATATTGCAGTAGATCAAACAAACGGTGATGATTCGGCTGATGCTTATTTTGAAGAAGTAGCACCTGCTAAAACAGCAGTGTGTAATTTTGGTCATACACACGAATTAGAAGCTGCTAGATATCGAATCATTAAAGTTGGAAAATATGGAAGATTTGGATTTACATATTTGGATCCCATATATTCTCCAGAAGAGATAGAGATATTTAAGGCAGATAATGTTGATATTACTAATCTAATTACAGAAAGGACACCGACATCTTAATCCAATATCTATATAGGATATACCCACATAGTGTGGGTATATCCTATATTTTTAAATATGACATATAGGAGAATCATATGTCTGATATAGATTGGGATGATCCTAGTACGTATTCAGAAGCTATAGCTAGAGACCCGTATTATTTAAGTGTTATAGAAGATGTGAAGATTGAAGATTATATAAAGGTTATAAATATATGTGGAACCTCTTTATTTAGTACTATAAAAAATATAACACCAGAGTTTTGTTTAGCTGCAGTACAAGAAAATGGACATATTTTAGAATTTGTAAAACATCAAACACCAGAGATATGTTTAGCTGCTGTGCAGCAAAATGGATTCGCTTTACAATATGTAATAAATCAAACACCAGAAATATGTATGGCTGCAGTGCAGCAGGATGGTGATGCTTTGATGTATGTAAAAGATCAAACTCCTGAAATATGCCTAGCTGCAGTGCAGCAATATGGATTAGCTTTAAGATATGTAAAGCACCAAACACTTGAACTTTGTCTAGCTGCTGTGCAGCAAAATGGGTATGCTTTACAGTTTGTGCCAAAAGAGTTACAAACATTTGAGATATGTATGGCTGCAGTGCAGCAGTATGGATGTGCTTTAGTACATGTAAAGGATCGAACTTTAGAAATATGTATGGCTGCAGTACAGGAAAGTGCTTGGGCTTTAAGATATATACCTAAGGAATTTCATAATCAAGAAGTATACCGAATAGCGATATCTCAATATTCTGATATAATGAGTATAATAGAAGATCAAACAGAGGAATTGTGTTTATTTGCATTAGAGCAACATTCTGATGCAAAAGCTTGGTTTTATATCAAAGATAAAACTAATATAATTAATTTAAAAACAGTAGAATTAGATGGTATGATGTTAAAATATATGAAAGATCAGACAGAGGAATTATGTATAGCAGCTGTAAAACAAAATTGGAAAGCTTTACAGTTTGTAAGAAATCAAACTAAGGATATTTGTAATATAGCTTTAGATATTAATCCAGAAGCTATATACTTGATAAAACGCGTAGATCTTATTCCGGATAAATATAAAGAAGATGATATCGATATGCGAAGAATAGAAATAGATTAATAGACCAATATTTGTATTTCAATTTGTTATAAACATATATTATCTATATAAGGAGAGAAAGATGCCTACATTTTTCCTTGAAGAATGGTGTGATGTTTGTGCCAATCAGATGGGGCATTATAAAGTTAGTGAAGCAAAGTTCAATAAAACTCCTGGAGAATCTCATACTTACTTTCAGGAATATTATCCTCCAGAAGGAGAATTTTCATACGATGTGAATAACATTCGTGTTAAGGTGATATATTCAAGATGTTCTAATTGTCGTGGACATTAATTACATAAAAAAGGGGATGAGTCGTGACTACTTTTGCTATTGAACGTGTTTGCTCGAAGTGTGGTGCTCCTCTTGTGTGTTATGAAGTCGATAAAGAGCATTTTGTTGCTACCAAGGGAAATACGTATACTGATTTTCAAGAACACAACCCACATGAAGTACGTTTTAATTATGATGAAAACGATGTTAGAGTTAAGTTAATATTTGGAACCTGTTCTACGTGTCGTAGTTATTTGTAGTAACATTTGGGAGGGAGTAAATTTACTCCCTCCCTTATAATTTTTATTTTTTGAATGATATGATAAATATATATTATCATAATGATATAACTATAAGAAAGCAATACAACTCACAAGGAGTATGTCATGAGAATCATTTCTGACTTCAAAGATTATTATGATACTGTTATGGTTCATGGTACTGACCCTAATTGTATTTACAATCGGAAACAAATTGTGAATATGATGTGTCATAGTGAAAAAGATAAGTGGCATGAAGCTATCCGTGCCATTCAAGAAACTAGGATTTACAAATCTTTTAAGGAACCGTATATCAATAGGCTCTTTGCTGACCTCTATAATGATAAAAAAAGAAGTTGGACTTATCAAAATGAATGTACGGCTTGTTGGAAAGACAAGTATGGAAGAAAAGAAAATGTTACGGTTAACGTAGATCCTATCATTGTCATTTTTTGTGGTGAAGTGAAATTTGGATTTTTTATTAATACTACCTATAGTGACGATTTTTATGTTTGGAATAGTGCTGATTTTGTGAAGATTATGAGTACCGAGTTCGAAGATTTCTTTAAGGATGAAGAAGATAAAAAGCATTGTCAAAAGATTCTTGATAAAGAATTCTTTAGTCATGGTCCCAACTATATGGGTGACGATATCGATAATTGGCACCATGAATTTGGATATCCTATCGTCGCTTTTGAATCTGCTTCTCGTAGTTTTTATAGTGGAGGAAGACTTAAAGATAAGTTTGATTATGGAAGAATTGTTATTAATCCTATTTTGCAAAATATTAAATTTCAGCGTGTTTATGATGCGTATACTGCGTATCAGAAACTGAACATGTTCATCAATGGAATCCTGAGCGGTCAGAGCCCGAAGATGGTCGCTATCTCGGATAAAGATCGTCTGGCCAAACATGGTTTTGATACCAAGATGGGATTTAGGAAACGTAAACCTAAAAAATAATGAGGGGGGTATATCAAATGGATCGGGTGAACAAAATCGAGATGGAGAAACAAATTCTCCAGGATATTTTGGCAGAAAAAGAAACTGGTGGTGCCTGCATCGAAGCTGCTGTCGCGCACGCGATGTTGTGTGTTGTCAGTCAGGGACATACTGTCCATGAAGTACTGGATGGTTTCAGTATCAACTCCTAACTTTATCTACTCGAGAGGGAGGATTTGTCCTCCCTCTCTAGTATTATAATTGGGGGTACATTATGAGTAAATCGCTTTCATTGAAACAACGACGCGATATAGCGATAGAACTAGTAAATGAACTTATTAATAATCCTATTTTTCTTAAGAATGATCTTTGTTATTATGTTTTTAGTATTTCTTCAGATGAAAGATATGATTTTAGTATTAAGTTTTCTCCTTTTGGTGCAGAAGATGTTATAATCTTATTTAGTACCTATGATGGTATTACTGAAGACGATTTGGGTAATAACAGAATACCCTATCGAAAAGGTGCTAAGATGTATAAGCAGGAGCTACTTGATTTTATAATTCGGGAACTTGATAGGGTATTAGTAGTGAGTCAGAAATATTGTGCTCAGCTCAAAGAATTTAAAAATAGCAAAAAGGAGTAAGTCATGGAACTCAATTGGTTTACCATGTACTTATTGATTAATTTGGATTCCATCGTCAACGTATTACAATTAATAACAATAGTAGCCTTTTTTGGAGGCGTAGCATGCTTTCTACTGAATATGTTTTTCGTATTTGATAATATACCTAAGGAAGATAAGGTTGCTTTTATTAAATCAAATTTTGAATTTAGAAATAATAAATGTTTCTTAGTTTTTGTTATATTTCTATTTTTAACTGGATTGGTGCCTACGACGAAACAGGCCGCTGTAATAATTTTAGTTCCTGCAATTGTTAATAATGAAAATGTTAAAAATATCGGAGAAAACTCTTTAGGTTCTTTGGAAAAATTCTCCGAATATACTGTTATGTGGCTTAATAACCAAATTCAAGAAATCAAAAATGAAAATATAGAAAACCTAAAAAGGGGGAGATAGATGGAAAAGGAAATATTCGTTTCTATCAATGTGAAACAAGGTGATTTTGAAGATGCAACTTCATCTGGATTTAAAGTTCGGCTGGATAATAGTTTTGATAAAGATGCAGAGCTTCAGTGGACTTTAGAGATAAGTGATAAAAGATATGTAAAAGAGTTGCTGACCAAACTTCAAGATATTTTAGAAAATTCCGCCATGTATGATAAGGTAGGAGGAGTATATTACTCTCTGAGAAATAAGTGTCTTGTTGAAGAACAAGAAGATAATCCTCGTAAATTGGAGTTGTCTAAAATTCTTAATTGTATGGGAAGTTTCTCTTGGGGATTTAGTGATAAGTTTTTTATTGTGACTCATCTGGGCAATTTCATTTGGAGTAATCCCGAGTATTCGGGAGATAATACGATAAAACCTTTCAATGGTACAGTCCTTGAATGGTGCGATATTCAAGGTATCCCTTATACTCGTGATAAGGGAGAGCATCTTGTTGTGGATTATTGTGGAGAAGATCTGGTTTTAGTTGATGAATAAGATGAAGCCGCGCTAGTTCAAGGGCTAGAACAGTAGCCTTGTAAGCTTCAGATATGGGTTCGATTCCCATGCGCGGCTCCATTTAAAAAGGGGGAAAATTAAAATGAGTAAATCTAAAGATGAAGTGATCAATGAAATCAAAAAAGAATTTAATAATCATAGACAAATTTTGGATGTAACTATAAAGTCACTTGAGAGACAAGGTGGCGTAAGAGCTGAAATGGCAGAAGAATTGAAATTGAATATGCGTAATCTGTGTGAGCTTTTTGAACAATTTGATATTGAGATGTAATTTAGTATACTGACAAGATATTATTATACAAGAGAAAATGTGCGGCTGTAGTTCAATGGATGAACAAGGAGCTTCTACCTCCTCGGTATGCACGTTCGACCCGTGTCAGCCGCACCACATAGTCTCCATAGTGCTCCCCGGTAGCTCAATTGGCAGAGCGAATGCCTGTTAAGCATTTGGTTCCTAGTTCAAGTCTAGGCCGGGGAGCCATTTTAAAAATATATGATATGGAGGCAGTAGATGCTTCTAAGATCTAAAAAAGTAAATATATTACTAGATGGACAATTTGGATCTACTGGTAAAGGTAGTATAGTAGGTAAAATAGCTTGTGATGAGCATGTAGATATTTTTATATGTAATAATAGTCCTAATGCTGGGCATACATTTATTAAAGACAATAAAACATATAATGTAATCTGACAAGTCGTATATAGTAATGCCGGCGTGGTGAAATGGCAGACACGCTAGACTCAAAATCTGGTGAGGTTATCCTCGTGTGGGTTCGAATCCCACCGCCGGTACCACATTACTAATATACACTAAAAAATAATATGATCAAGTGTTTCCTCAATCTAAATAAGAAATAATTTGAATTTATATAGTGTGGAACCATAACTCAGTCGGTAGAGTAGCTGCCTTTTAAGCAGTAAGTCGGGAGTTCGAATCTCCCTGGTTCCACCATTTTTATTTTTACTAAACATTATAAAAAGGGAAAAGACAATGAAACCCAAGTTTCACAATCTTCGGTCTACACCAAAAGAAATTGAAGCACTCGAAAAGTTGGCTCAAGAAGAGTATGATCATCTGGGGCCTAAACATGCTGTAATCGAAGGCTTAGCCAGAGGACATCGTGGACAGCAATTGTTTGATTTTGTTGTCGGTTGTCGTTTAAATGCTAATCCTAGAAAATTTGGATACGATGAAAAGTTTGGTTGTGGTAGACGCGGAAGATATATCAAGTTTACTAGAAAAGCCGATTTTCTTTCTAAAATAAAAGTTAGATAATAATTTATAGATAGTAGAAGAGGCTTTTGGCCTCTTCTACTATCTATATTATTTTTTTCTTTATACCTATAAATATATATTATTCTACTGAACATAATTAATACAGGAGTCTTTACTATGTCAGACACGGACTGGTCTGATCCTGAAGTATGCTTAGAAAAAGTCAGAGAAGATGGATACAATTTAAAATATGTAAAGCATCAAACGCCTGAGATCTGTCTTGCTGCTGTGCAGCAATGGGGTGAAGCTTTAATATTTATAGAAGAGCAAACCGAAGGGATGTGTTTAATAGCTATACAACATGATGCTTGGAATTTAAGATTTGTAAAGTATCAGACAGAAGAATTTTATTTAGTTGCTGTGCAGCACAATCCTTGGGCTTTACAATATGTAAAGTATCAAACATATAGTATTTGTCTAGCTGCTGTGCAGCAAAATGGATATACTTTACAGTTCGTAAAAGATCAAACACCAGAGATATGCATGGCTGCCTTAGAAAATAATCCTAAAGCTATAAAATATATTAAAGATAAACAATTTTTAGAAGATATAAATACAATAGAATTAGAAGATGACGAAATAAGAACTATAGAAATATAAAACAGTTTTAATAAAAGGAAATAACAAAATGCATGAATTATTAGAATATAGAGCAAAAAGAAGTATGTTAGCACGTTTTTGTGTTAAATTAATTTATAGATCTCATGATGTACTTAATAGCTGTAGATCGATAGAACAATTAGAAATAGCAAAAAAATATATTGTTCTTACTATAAAAAAGATCCAAAGAGAAATATTTCATCGACAAAAAGTAAACATAAAAAATACAAATGATATGATGTGGTATTTTCAAGGATTTGAATTTGGTATCAATGATGATGATCTTGATATTTTGGATAAACTATTAGATATATATGAAGATTATATTTGTAATTCTACAGGTAAATTAGAATTATTAAAGAGATATTGCTATAAATCCCAGGATGATATAGATAGAGAAATAATCTATTAACCACAATGGAAACTTCTTTGTTATCTCTACCACACGCGACTGTGATGGTACTCCTTTGTATGTCCTTGGATCGAACGATGTTACCAATTTTGCTACAAATCCTGATGGTTCTTTGAAAGCCCCCAACGCCCCCTTGCATTATGAAATCGGCAATGGAAAATCGGCAGATACCTGTGTCGGCATCATGTTGAGCGGGCTTTTGGATATTCAACTTTCGGATATTTCCGAATACAGTCTTTCAGATCCTCATGAACTCGAATAGTCAAATAGAGGGGGGAATTAATTCCCCCCTCATATAAAAAAGGGAGTAAGATTGTGTATAAAAAACAATGTCCATCTATTACAAAAACTGATGCTTATATTTTGAACTTCTTTAAGACATTTATGTTACCAGATGAATATAAACGAATGATGGACTCTACGCATCATGGATGGGAACATTTTAAAACTACTGCTAAATATGCATCTAAGATATATACCCACCTAAGTAAATTACCTGAACATAACTGTTATAATCATCAAGAAGCGTGGTTAGTATATATCGCAGGATTGTTACATGATTTTGGACTTTATGTAACATTTGATTCATATAATGAAAAAGATATTTTTGGCGCAACTAATCATAGTGAAATGAGAAAACATCATCATGAAAGAAGTGCTTTTTATATTAAGAAATTTGAGGTAGCCTTATTTGATCTTGTATATGAGACTATTAATAAGAAAATCTTTCGAATTCATTCTGATAATAAAGCACAAGTTTATCGAGATATTCGTCATATAGCATATCTTGTATCTAGACATAGAGAGACTAGTAATTTAGAAGAAAAAGATCTGGGTGTTATTGCTATTCAGATGGCAGATAAATGTCAGATATTTGATATCAAACTTACTAGTAAGAGATCTATAGGTCATACCTTAGAATTTTCATATGATCCTAAGTTGACACCTGAGGATTATGCACAAATTTCCAGAGGGCACATTATAAAGAAAGTATTTGATCGTATTTTAAATAAGTATGATCTTAATCTCCTTTCTGAAGGTATGATTGCATTAAATAAAAAAGAATTACTTAGTGCATGGTTAAGTTTTGATACAGATTCTAAACTTTTTAAGGATCTTACTGAACATACATTAAAACAGGCGCATTTGCAATATAAAAAATTGTATGAAAATAAATAAAGTTATAAATTAATACAATATCGTGTATATATTATACAAGAAAGAGAAGTTTTGAAAACTCAATCATACATTGGATATATATTATCGATTTGATGATCCTCTGAGGTATACCTTGGACTTCAAAAGGTAATCTGTTTCCTTTCCGTGCTCTTAGATCATGGTAATCTATGCATTACTAGGTTGCATATAAAATATGACCTAGACCATCTTTAGCCTGACCGAGATGGCATGAGTACTTGTAGTATTCATGGTGTGTAGGAGGGTCTTGATATTATACCCGTATAGCTGATGGTTGGTTTTAGCACACCCCTTATAAGGGTGAGTACCTAGGTTCAACTCCTAGTGCGGGTACCATACTTTGTACCATGAAGTTAAAAGATCATATTAAATTATGTTATTTTAGATTTAAAGACTTTGATGTATATAGCATAAATCGGCTAATGTGCTCATGTGTATATTGCGCAGTATACTTATCACACCATTATTTATACATATATTTATACCGTATGTATAATGTTTGGTAGAATGTACTTAAGTGTGGTAACTATTTCATATAAACATATGAAATGGCATGAGAGATATCAGTTCGAAACTGATTATGCAAAAGAGTCTGTACTATTAATTTAGTTAAAATCTTTTATGGCATAATATTTAACATGATTTTATTATACTTGGACCTATATTGGTCTAAGTTGAATCACTAAAAATTAAAGTGGTTCCATGGTACTTTACAAATCATAGTGTTTATGTTGTCAAAAGGGAAACTGAAAGTAACTTAAAAAGGGAGGATACTAAGATGTGGTCAAACCCACCCTAAAGTATCGTGTGACGGGTGATAAGCGCTATTGACGGCGAAATGTCACTCGTCGATCGAGTCGACCAGTTAGTTGGTTAAGTTGGCTCGATTCTTGACAACTATGTGTAGAGAGCTATCTCAGGTGGTAAAGCCTAGGAGATGGATTCGCTGCTTTAATGACATAAAGAAAGCGTTTGAAAGCTAGACACTTTCCAAATCTATACATACACTGATCCACATACTTGAGTTTACTATTAATTACTGGCTGATGAAATCAGAAGGATGACTTGTAATACTATAATCATTACAAAGTTAATCGTATGAAGTGCTCCATTACCGTCTTAGGGATTCCGTAGGATCGGGGGTGTAAAGGATAGCTTGGATTTATTCTAGATCTAGTGAAGTACGATCGCGGCTTCGTACTACTTACCATCTACTAAATGATGTAGGTGGTGGGTAAGTAGGTTCGAAACCTACAAAAAAGAGATCTAATAGGTTCGGGTTGTCTTTACCTTAAGCGGCATACTTTCTATCTTAATCGGTAGCAGAGTTAGATGGAAGTACCAATGTGAGCTTGCTTGTGTTTTTGATTATGGCGATCATGACGCTATAAATTGAAGATCAAGTAAGATTCTTCTGGTTGGTTTAAAAACAACTTTCTGTGCAGGGGAGAGGGAAACCTCTCCCCTGCATATAATTTAATTCATTATGATCATCTAATATAGTTAATAGGTCATATTAGTAGTATTATTGGCGTGGCAAAATTGGTATACGCGCTAGGAGATCTAGTGAGGATAACCTTTCCTCGTGTGGGTTCGAATCCCATCGCCAATAACTTTATAAGAAATAATTAGGAAGTTATTTATATGGCTAGTATTGTAAAAGCTGGAATTTTGAAAGAGGCCTTGACTCAGGCATATAAGAGTAAACATCGATATAAGGTCGGTGCTGTAATTTTCAAAGGTTCTAAAATATTTTCTTCTGGTCATAATTCTGTTGGATATTCTCGTTTATTGCATCCTAAGTTTAGGCGATATATAAATTCACTGTGTGCAGAAAAATGTGCAATTATAAATGCTAAAAAAGATTTGATGGGGTGTTCTATCCTTGTAGTTAGAATTACTCCAGCTGATAATCTTAGTATGGCTAAACCTTGTAGTACATGTATGAAATATCTTGATTATGTTGGAATAAAAAATATCTATTATACAGATCATACTGGAAAAATAACAAAAATGGAGTGACACATGCTTACTCATTATGGGGATGTAGATTAAAGCAGCGCGGAGCGCGTTGCGTATTCTAGCTTAGTATAATTTGGCTATTACGAGATTTTAATGATCTAGTTCCAAGATCTAAATATTGGTTCGAACCCAATAGCTAGGATACTTCAAAATTTTCCAGAGTAATATCTGGAGAATCTTACCTGGAGCATAGCTTGGAGTTATGTTCGGCGAGCAGGTGAGATATTGTCAGAGGTAGTTACATGTTGAAAGACTCCTTTGGTTGGGGGAAAAATCGCCTCTCCTCCTACTTTAAAAATTATTCAGATTATTATAAATTTATGAAGAGAGAAACGGTTTCTTTCTTGGGTAGCCATAAAGACGGCACACATGGGCGGTTTCCAAGCGATGAAGAGTAGCTACCCCTCTTCAATTTTTCTTTTATAAAAAGAGGTAAATTATTATGGCTTATACTCCTCGCAATAACAATAAGAAGACTTCTATTGGTAGATCTGGTAATAGTCGTCCCAAGAATAAGCATAAGAAACGTCTGGCCGGTTCCACGTATAGAGGACAGGGTCGATAATAATTATATGACACTAGGAGATAGCTTTGTGCTATCTCCTAGTGTCGATGTTATATCATCATATCGAATGTATTATATACACGAAAAGTCACATTTGGCTGATTGGGGAAATCGAGGAATACCATATTGGTGGTCATGTAATTGAAATTTATTCAGATATATATTATTTATATACAAGGCCTGATGAGGTGTCATGTATAATACATGATATCCTCTAAACATATCTATGGGACCCTTTCTCCTTTGGGGGCCCCATATGAAATGAGGAGTTCATCGGTCATCCCCTCAGCCGATGTCATCATCCTCGCCTCCTGCCCAGGTGGGGCCTGACCCCAAGCAGGCCCCGCCTACTTTTTGAATTAATTTAGATGCACTTGGCGGAGTGTGTCGCGGGAAAGGAATTACAGGCCCCCCGCATGTAGTCGTAGCACGGCGAAATTTATCTTCGGATAGAAAGTAACTAAGTGCGAAACTGCAAAAGAAAACTGTACAGGTAGTAAGCTCGAGTACCTTGTCGCAAGAAGGCCGAGTACCTAAAAAACACCTTGCGAAAATCTGAGACCCGCCACTACATCTCAGCTTGTCAGGATGAGCTCTGACGAGAACACCAGAAAATCTGATAGGGAAGTAGCTCTCCCTATCAGTAATTTTAAACTCAAAATAAATTAATTTTTTTATAGGAGTTGTATATAAATGTCAGAAAATATAAATTCTATTATAATTCAATCAATACTTGAATCTACTATAGATCCTGAGCTTATAGATCAGAGTGATAAAATTGTTGAATATATTAAATTACTAGAAGATAAAAATGAATTAGCTAATAGAATTATTCAAGGACTATCTACTGAAAATAATAATCTAAATATTAGAATAAAAGCACAAGAAAAAGATATTAACTCTTTAGTAAATAGATTACGATATAGTAAAAAAATTAGTATATTTGAAAAAATAAAACGTATATGTGTAGGTGGATATGACTAGTAAATGGTGCGATCTAAATCTTAAGCCGATTGGACCATTTAGAGATGAATATCATTTTTTATCCATGTTTTATCCATGTAAGATTAAAGTTGGGGAGCATATGTTTGCTTCAGGAGAGCATATGTTTCAAGCAGCTAAGACTATTACACATGATGATTTTTTAGCTATAAAAAAATGCAGATACCGCTAAAGAAGCTAAACGTATTAGTAAGATTATTCACGTACGATCGGATTGGCATGATATCAAAAATGATATAATGTATACTGTAATATCTTTTAAATTTATTCAAAATCCTGCTTTACTAAAATCTTTATTAGATACTAAAAAACATCCTCTAATTGAATATAATTGGTGGCATGATAATTATTGGGGTCATTGTATTTGTAATAAATGTAAAAACAAAGAACATAAAAATACTCTAGGTAAACTTCTAATGGAATTTCGCTATAGTATAAGAGACGACCTTTGGTATTTATAATTTATTTTTTAGTCTCTTAGGATATATCTCTCCTCCCTAATAAGGAGGAGAGATATATCTCTATTTATATATAGGTATATATTATTCTATTGAATGAGTTGTATTAAAATTTGATTGGAGGTATCATGCATCCTATATGGAAACATATTTTCGGTATATGTATCGTAATATTGATAACATCTATATCAATCCAAAATTATTATCTATCTGATAAAGTTGATAGATATAAAACAAGAATTAATTTTCTAGAATCTCTAATTGAAACTAAGACTAACAATCATTATGAATTAGTATCTATTGCTAGATTTACTATGGATAGGATACTTACTAAAGAAGTAATAGTTACAGCATATAGCCCTAGAAAAGAAGAATGTAATGATGACCCATTTACTGCCGCTAGTATGCGACCAGTAAAGGCTGGTACTATAGCTGTATCTAGAGATCTATTTGATGCGGGTTGGGTATTTGGTAGAAAGGTATATATCAAGGGTCTAGGTATATATGAGGTAAATGATTTAATGAATGCTAGATATACAAATCGTATCGATATCTTTATGTGGAATACACAAAAAGCTAAACAATTTGGAGTACGCAATACGACTGCATCATTACAGTTAATAAACTAATTATATAAATTTCTATGGAGAGAAGAATTGGGAAGCTTCTCTTGGGTAGTCATAGAATGCACCATGCGTCGATGATAGGGAGTAGCTACCCCTCCCTAATTTTTTACAAGTATATTTCCTAGGAGGAGATATGGCTGTCTGTATTTGTCATTGTGATGCTGATGGTTATGCATCTGCTGCAGTAGTCGCCAGGCATGAACCAGATATATATTTTATTGTTACTAATTATGGTTGGGAACTTAAAAAAGAAAAGCTTAAGAAAGGTGAAAAAGTATATGTAGTAGATTTTTCATATGATCTTGAGACTATGAAATATCTACGAGATAATTATGATCTTATTTGGATCGATCATCATGATACATCATTACCTATTGCTGAACAACTTGGTCCGGTCAAAGGTATTCTCGATACTTCTAAAGCTGGATGTGAATTGACTTGGGAATATTTAAATCCAGGAGTTAAACCTCCTAGAGTAATTACATTAGTAGGTAGATATGATGTATGGGATCATGATGCATGCCCTGGTATTTTACAATTTGATAGAGGGCTGAGTGTATTAGATCCTTTTATTATTGGTGATGGTAAATTAGAACTATGGAAAAGATTATTTACGGATGAAGATTTTGTTGATAGTATTATTTCTGATGGTGGAGAAGTTTGGAGAAAAGAAAAAGAATCATACGCTAGGCTTTGTAGATTCTTAGCTTTTGATGCAGACTTTCTTGGTCATAAGGTCATAGCTGTCAATCATAATATCAAAGATATGTATTTCTTTGAAAGTGTATTTGATCCTGCTGTACATGAAGCTGCTATAGGTTTTTACTATCATGGCCCAAGAGATTATTGGAAAGTATCAGTAAGAGGAAATCCAGTCTCATCTATTCACTGGGGAGAGTTTTGTAAAAGACATTTTGGTGGTGGAGGGCATGCTGCAGCAGCTGCATTTACTACTAAATCTTTTGCTGATATTAAGTTACTTCGACTTAATGCGGGCATAAAATAATCAAAGGAGTAGATGAATATGGAACTTAGTACCTGGCTTGTTCTATTAGTGATTATGTGGGATAATATCATTAGAGTGATTGCTTTGATATGTGGAGTTTGTGTAATTGCACTTATTGCTAAATTCCTTAATCAATGTAATATTTATGAATTTTCTGAATTACCTCCAGCTGATAAGAATATTGCAATTGTAACACCATGTAAAAAATTGTTTATTATTAATATAGTACTATTAATCTTTTGGATCACAGTACCATCATCAAAACAGATGGCAGCTATGATAATGATTCCAAAAATTATTAATAATGAAAGCATTCAAAATATTGGAAATAATACTTTAGACTCATTTAATAAATTAAGTAATTTATCTTCAGCTTGGATAGAATCCAAAGCTAAAGAATTAAATAGAGAGACAAAAAATGAATAATGTCGTAGCAAGATCCATTCGCATGTTGGTAATTGTATTTGTAATCGGAATCACGGTTGGCTATATTTCGGGAAAGTTGTATAGGACATTTTTCCCGTTGATGTTTTAAGATAAGATATGCAAGGTATAGTGGGAGATAATATCTCCCACTATACCCTTTTACCATTTTATAGGTATATTTTTTGAACATATAACTTAATTAGGAGATAATAATAATGTATGAAGTACTAAGAGCTATTAAAGTGACTCATGATATAGATGATATTCTATTAGCTACTATGGATATAAAAGATGCTTTAAACCAAATGGAATTTTCTTATGATCAATTAGTCCATGGACTTAAACTAGTAAATGTAGTTTCTCAACATGAAGATAATAAAGCTTTATTTAAATTTGTAGGACTAGAAGCTTTGGGCGAAATAGATAATGTAGTAGCTGTTGAGGGTATCGGAGAGATATTTACAAAAATTATTGATACTGTAATTGATTTATGGAAATCATTCATAGCTAAGATTAAATCTATCTATACATGGTTTATTGGACTATTTACTAAGTCCAAAGAAGAGACAAAGAAAACAATAGAAAAAATGGAAAAGATGGAAGAAGATCTTGAGGATGAAGATATAGATCTTCCAAGTAATAAAAAACCTGGATCTGATACTCTATTCTCTAATCAGAAATATCCATTAGTTAAAAAAGAAGTATTAACTGAACTTGGTAATCTATTATCTGAATTTGATGTTAAAATAAATCCAGATACTAGTGCTTCTGCTAAAGTAAAAGATCCTGATAAAGATTATAGAGCTGAATTAGAAAAATTAGATCCAGATCTAAAAAGTACTAATATGACTATAGTCGATGCTGGTTATATTAAAGTAGAAGATTTAGAGCTTATATTAGATACTATAGAAAAAGTATCGGATAAAAAAAGGATCTTAATGTCATTATCTAATCAGGCTACTGTTCAAGTTACTCAATTGACTACTATGCGTAAGAGGCTATTATCTAGATTAAAAGCAGTAAAGAAAGCTGGAAAAGATACAGCTCATTTAGAAGAAGAGAAGCAACAGATTGAGCAACAAAGAGCTGCAGCATTAAATGCAAAGAATGTAATTGGATTATTTATTACATATAGTGCTAAATACCTTAAGTGTGCAAAAGAAGTTAATAAAGCTATGGATGCTGAAATTCAGGGTGTATATTACATGATGCAAATAGAAAAGAAGAAGAATAAGACTAAGACTAAGTAATATCCTATATCTGTGAGGGATAAATTCCCTCACAGATATATTTTTATAGTGTCACATGATTATATATAAAGTCATTTTTTATTACTAAAGAGGAGTATTTATGTTTACTACTTTTATATCAAGTATTGCAGGAAAGATAACAATAGTAGCTATAGCTAGCATTGCTTTGTTGATTGGGTTTAAAGTACTAAAGAGTAGATATGACAAAGCACTTATTGCTCCATATGAACAACAAGTATTAGGTCTAACTGAACACATTGAACATATGAAGACTGCTCATGCTTATCAGGTCTCTACATTAGAGAATAAGATTAAAGCTACAGAAGAGACATTAGCTAGACGTACAAAAGAAAAAGAAAAACTAAATAATTATGCTCTTAAACTAGAACAATATAGGCCTAAAGAAGGAGAATCTGAAGAGGTTCCAGAAGTCTATATTCAACTATTTAGATTATTACGAGATGGAGAATCAATGCCATGATGAAATATATAATTCTACTTTTATCTGTATTTATAGTAACAGGGTGTACGACTAAGACTCCTCCTGTAACTATTACTAAGACTGAGTACATTCTTATATCTCCACCAGAGTCAAGATTGGTTTGTGAAGAGTTACCTGCATTATTAGAAGAACCATTTGGTAATGTAGATGTAGCTCAATATATCAGACAACTTTATGGTGTAGCTAGAGATTGTAATATTACTATGAAAGAATTAAATAGCTGGATAAAGAATGAACAAGAAAGAGTATCTCAGCTTAATAAGAAGTAACTTAATACCCTAGGAGGGGAATTAAATGCTTATCGAACTTATTCCACCAGCTTTAGAATTCTTGGAAATGGATGGTATCAAAAAGATTGAATTGGCTGCTAGGACTTGTTATAAATCTGAAGATAAAATTACTAATGACTCAGCTGAAAAGTTTGTACAGAATGTCCTCATTAAACGTGGACACGAAGCTATGCTAGAGCATATGGTAGTATCATTCGTAGTAACGAGTTCTACACCCATTGACTTTGGTACTTTAGTTGCACTACCACATATTCATATAGATAGGATATTTGGTTATAATTTTGAAGAAGAAAAGTATAATCCTGACCTATATTACTATTTAATTACTGGAAATATTAGAGCCATTAGAGATACTATTAAATCATGTAGGCTATATTCAAATACTATATACCTATGTGAAATTTTGTATACATTTATGCATTCTTATTATAAGAGTCTGGTATTTGATATAGATCCTACCGATATTAAATTAGGTTACGCATTTAATAGATTTGAAGAAGTATTAACTAATGAAGATACAAAAATACAATCCTTTAAAGTATCTTATCCATTAGCTACTTATGATTGGATTAATCAGATATCTTCAATCAATAATCCCATAAGTGAATCCTTGATTAGAGATCATGTTTATACGACTGTAAAGTTCACTATAGATCGTGGTGTATCTCATGAGTTAGTAAGGCATCGTATCGCTAGCTTTGCTCAAGAGAGTACTCGATATGTCAATTATAATAATAAAGGAATTAGATATATTAGACCAGTTTGGCTGAAGCTAGAAGAACTTAGTCCATTTATGGATTTTCTACAACAAAGTACTAATGCATACGAATACATGTTTACTAAATTTAATTGGACTCCAGAGAAATCTAGAAATCTATTACCAAATGCATTAGCTACTGAAATAGTAGTTACAGCTAATATTAGAGAATGGCAACATATCTTTAATCTTAGAGCATTAGGTGTTACAGGAAAACCACATCCTCAGATGTCTGAAGTAATGGTACCTCTACTTAAAGCTTTTAATGATAGATATCCTGGCCTATTCCAAAATCAAATTGAACAATTAAAAGATAATGAAGATTACTCTCATGTCAAGATATCTATTAATTGCGGGATCTAGATCTATCACTGATCTAAATCTAGTTCAAAGTGGTGTATTAAAATATCTAAAAAGTATAAATCTAGAATTAAAAGATTTTGATGGTATTATATCTGGTAATGCTAGAGGCGTAGATACACTGGCAATTAGATTTGCGAATAATACTGGAGTACAATGTATTATTATGCCTGCACAATGGGATAGATTTGGAAAACAGGCTGGATATATTAGAAATAAAAATATGGTAGCATTAGCTACACATGCTATATTTTTTAGACAACATGGATCACCAGGTACATCTAATGCTATAGATTTAGCAGTAAAGAAGGATATACCTTTTGTTGTATATGATTTAAATTAAATATTATCTAAGATAAAAAAAGAGAGAGCATTGGTGCTCTCTCTTTTTTATTTAGTTTTAAGATATATATTATCTTATTGAATTTAATAATAAAATAAACATAGGAG
>Ga0172382_10002028_pt1 | contig 34763 bp, 32 predicted proteins | sample Leawel138RmetaG_FD_122245 | JGI IMG/M metagenome (GOLD analysis project Ga0172382, IMG submission 122245) | Leachate microbial communities from a municipal landfill in Southern Ontario, Canada - Leachate well 138R metaG | ecosystem: Engineered > Solid waste > Landfill > Unclassified | place...
CAGGACGGCATGGAACTGTCCCTGTTCAGCCGCGACGTCATCGCCCTTTCCACCGCCGTTGCCCTGAGCCATGCGATGTATGACGGCGCCGCACTGCTCGGCATCTGCGACAAGATCGTGCCGGGCCTGCTGATCGGGGCGCTGCGTTTCGGCCATTTGCCCGCGATCTTCGTGCCTTCCGGCCCGATGCCGTCCGGCATCGACAACAAGGAAAAGCAGAAGGTCCGCCAGCTCTACGCCGAAGGCAAGGCGACCCGCGCCGAGCTGCTGGAAAGCGAAAGCGCCAGCTATCATTCGCCCGGCACCTGCACCTTCTACGGCACCGCGAACTCCAACCAGATGATGATGGAACTGATGGGACTGCATATGCCGGGGGCCGCCTTCGTCCAGCCCGGCACGCCCCTGCGCAACGCGCTGACCCGCGCCGCGACCCACAGGCTGGCAGCCATTGCCGGGGAAGGGAACGATCATCGCCCGCTCGCCCGCTGCGTGGATGAAAAAGCCATCGTCAATGCAGCGGTGGGCCTGCTGGCCACAGGCGGCTCCACCAACCATGCGATCCACCTGCCCGCCATCGCCCGCGCCGCCGGGATCGTTCTCGACTGGCAGGATCTGGACGAGTTGTCCTCGGCAGTGCCACTGATCGCGCGGGTCTATCCCAACGGATCGGGCGACGTGAACCATTTCCATGCCGCCGGGGGGATGGCCTATGTCATCGGCGAACTGCTCGATGCCGGGCTTGCCCATCGCGATATTCTGACTGTGGCCGGCAGCAACCTGTCGGCCTATGCCGAAACGCCGGTGCTGGAAGGCGGCGCCCTTGCCTGGCGCCCGGCCGGCGAAAGCGGCGACGACACCATGCTCCGCTCCGTTGCCCACCCCTTCCTGCCCGATGGCGGAATGCGGCTGGTGCAGGGCAATCTCGGCCGCGCCACCTTCAAGACCAGCGCGGTGGAAAAGGAGCGCTGGACCATCGAGGCGCCCTGCCGGGTGTTCGACCGGCAGGAGGATGTCGTCCACGCCTTCTCCGCCGGAGAACTCGACAAGGATGTCGTGGTCGTGGTGCGCTTTCAGGGGCCCCGCGCCAATGGCATGCCGGAACTCCACAAGCTCACGCCGCCCCTCGGCGTGCTGCAGGACCGGGGGCATCGGGTGGCTTTGGTGACGGACGGGCGCATGTCGGGCGCATCCGGCAAGGTGCCCGCCGCGATCCACGTAACCCCTGAAGCCCTGGCTACGAAGGATGGGACGTGGGGGCCGCTGGCGCTCCTGCGCGATGGCGACACGATCAGCCTGTGCGCGGAACGGGGCCTGCTTTCGACCGATGCGGACCTGGCGGCGCGCGCGCCCTGCTCTCCGCCCGCCCCCGCATGGGGCACGGGCCGCGAGCTTTTCGCGATGTTTCGCGCCGACGTGGATGGCGCGGAACAGGGCGCATCCGCCATGCTGGCGATGGCCGGGCTGTGACCGGGCTGGTCGCTCTCGACATCGGCGGCACTCATGCCCGCTTCGCCCTTGCCGGGATCGGAGCGGATGGAGCGATTGCGCTGGATGTGCCGCAAACGCTCCGGACCAGCGATTACGATTGTCTGGAACTGGCCTGGCGGGAGTTCGAGCGGCGCTGCGGATGCACACTTCCCCAAGCCGCCGCGATAGCGATCGCCGGGCCGGTCGCGGGCGGCATCGTGCGGATGACCAACAACAGCTGGGTGGTCGACACCGCCCAGATCAAGGATCGGCTCGGACTCAGCCAGATCAGCATGCTCAACGATTTCGGGGCAGTCGCTCATGCCGCCGCGCAGGTGCCGGACAGCGACTTCCTCCACATCAGCGGGCCGGACCGGCCGCTGCCCGCTTCCGGCACGATCAGCGTGATTGGTCCCGGCACCGGGCTGGGCATCGCCCATTTCTGGCGCGACGGCACAGGCGGCTACCATGTGCAGGCCACCGAAGGCGCCCATATCGAGTTCGGCCCGGTCGACGCACTGGACAACGCCATCCTTGCCCGGCTGAGGACACGGCATGACCGTGTGTCGGTGGAGCGGGTCGTATCCGGCCCCGGCCTCGTCGAGATCTATCATGCGCTGGCCGCCGCTGCGGGCGTTGCAGCCCCGGAACAGGACGACCGGACCTTGTGGGAAACGGGCCTGAGCCAGGACAATGGGCTGGCGAAAGCCGCGATAGACCGCTTTTGCCTTTCGCTCGGCAGCGTCGCGGGCGATTATGCGCTGGCCCATGGCGCCGGCGCCGTCGTGATCGCGGGCGGTCTTGGCTACCGGCTGCGCGATCTGCTGCCGCGCTCGGGCTTCGCGGAGCGCTTCCGCTTCAAGGGCCGATACGAAGGAATGATGGCGAATATCCCAGTAAAGCTCCTGACCCATCCACAGCCCGGCCTGTTCGGCGCGGCGGCCGCCTTTCAGCGCCAGTTTTCAGGAGAAACCGCATGATCCCGCCGATCCAGGACATCATGCTCGCCGCGCCGGTCATCCCGGTGCTGGTGATCGAGGATGCCGGTCATGCCCGGCCAATCGCCGAAGCGCTGGTATCGGGCGGCCTGCGGGTGCTCGAAGTCACCCTGCGCACGCCTGCCGCGCTCGAGGCGATCCGGGAGATGAAGCAGGTGCCCGGCGCCATCGTCGGCGCCGGGACGGTGACGAACGCGGATGAATGCGAAGCCGCATTGAAAGCGGGCAGCGAGTTCATCGTCTCCCCCGGCCTCACCGAAAATCTCGCCCGGGTCGTCACCAGCCACGGCCTGCCTTTCCTGCCCGGAGTGTCGACAGCCAGCGACATCATGCGCGGCCTCGATCTGGGCCTCGCCCATTTCAAGTTCTTCCCCGCCATCCCTTCCGGCGGACTGCCCGCGCTCAAGGCGCTCGCCGGACCTTTCGGGCAATGCCGGTTCTGCCCCACGGGGGGGATCAGGCAGGACAGCGCGGCCGAATGGCTCGCCGAAGACTTCGTGCTCTGCGTCGGCGGAAGCTGGATCGTCCCCGCCGGACCGCCGGACCTCGCCGCCATCGAACGGGCCGCGCGCAAGGCGAGCGAACTGCGCGCATGAAAAACGTCGCCCAGCTCCACGAACGGCTGCAGGTCCTGCATCAACTCACGCAGGAAACGCCGCTGTTCAACCCCGTGTTCCAGCTCTCGCTCGATCTCTCGCGCGAACTGGAATCGGGCGGCCTCGATCTCGATGCGATCGAAGGGCTGGTCGCGGAGATCGAATGCGACGCATTGCACAGCCGCGCGGAACGGCTGCGCCGGCTGGTCGCCCCGACTTCGCCCCGCAGCAACCTGCAAAGGCTGGACGAACTGGCGGGGAGCGATTTCGAATCCTACCGCGCGCGCTGGGAAAGCCCGCAAATCCACGCGGTGTTCACCGCCCACCCGACCTTCCTGTTGTCCCCGGCCCAGACGGAGGCGATTGCCCTCAGCGCCTCGCAGGAAGGCCCGATCGACAACAGCGTATGCGTGGCCAGCCCCGAGCGCCCGTCGATCACGCTGGAATATGAACATGACCGGGCCTTGCGGGCCATTCGCCATGGCGCGGATGCCCGCGACGCGATCGTCGCTCGCCTGCTGGAAAACGCGCAGCGGCTCTGGCCCGACAAGTGGCGTGAACTCGAGCCCCTTCCGTTCCGCTTCGCAAGCTGGGTCGGCTACGACATGGACGGCCGCACCGACATCGCCTGGCACACCAGCATCGGCTTCCGGCTGGCGGAGAAGGAGGAACGGCTTGGCCGCTATGTCCTGTCGCTGGAGCGGATCGATCCCGGTCATCCGCTGCTGCCCAGGCTGCGCGGCGCGCATCGCTGGTCGCAGGAACGGGCGGCTGACTTCGCCGGGGATCTGAGCGAGCCTGCCGCGCTGTCCGCCGCGGCCAACCGGCTGACCGAGGACCACCCCGACAAGCTGCTGTCGCTCGCTCCGCTGATCGGACAGCTGGAGGAGGAAGCCCGCCACGCACCGGACGAACCCGCCATCGCGCTCAAGACGCTCGCCGCCGCGATGCGCGCGGACGGCCTGGGCGCGGGCTGGATTCATTTCCGGGTCAATTCCAGCCAGTTGCACAATGCCATCCGCCGGCGGATCGATCCGGACGACACGCTCGATCTCGCGAGCCGTTCCTCGCTGGGCAAGCTGCGCCAGCTGATCGCCGCGGTCAGGCCCTTGCGCGCGAATTTCGGCGCGCTGGCGATCGAAAGCAGCACGGCGATCCGGCAGTTCCTCGCCATGGCGCAAATCCTGCACCATATCGACGCGGACGCGCCGATCCGCATGTTGATCGCCGAATGCGAGCAGCCGACGACCGTGCTGGCCGCGCTCTACTTCGCCCGGCTTTTCGGGATCGACAACAAGGTGGACGTCTCGCCCCTGTTCGAAACCGAAAGTGCGCTGGAGCATGGCGGCCGCTTTCTCGACGCGCTGCTGGCGGAGGAAGCCTATCGCGCCTATGCGCGGCGGAGGGGGCGCATCGCAATCCAGACCGGCTTTTCCGATGCGGGCCGCTTTGTTGGCCAGATTCCGGCCGCCCTCGCCATCGAACGGCTGCAAGGCCGGCTCGCCGAAGCGATGGTCGCCAATGAACTCACCGATGTCGCCGCGCTCGTCTTCAATACCCATGGCGAGAGCATGGGGCGCGGCGCCCACCCCGATTCCTTCGAGGATCGCCTCGGCTGGCCGCTTTCGCCCTGGGCGCGGCGGCGCTTCGTGCGCGCCGGGATCAGGCTGGAACCGGAAGTCAGCTTCCAGGGCGGTGATGGCTACATGTTCTTCGATACGCCGGAGCTAGCCCTGGCGACCTTGATCCGCATAGCCGAAGCGTACCCCGCCGGGACGGACCCGGACGCCCCGACCGACCCCTTCTACCGCCGCACCGACATCAGCCTCGATTTCTACCGCGCCATTCGCGATCATCAGCGCAAGCATCTCGAAAGCCGGACCTATGCCCGGGCGGTCACGGCCTTCGGGCTGGGCCTGCTCAACGAGACCGGCAGCCGCAAATCGCGCCGCCAATCCGACCTGGCCGCCGACCGCGAGATGAGCCTGCGGCAGATCCGCGCCATCCCACACAATGCGATCCTCCAGCAGCTCGGCTATCCGGTGAACATCATCGCCGGTTTCGGCACGGCAGCGGACGGCAATTACGAAGAGCTTGCTGCATTGCTGCGTGAAAGCGAGCGCGGACGCCAGCTGGTGCGGCTGGTGCGGGCCGCCAATGCTCTGGCCAGCATCAAGACGGTGGCCGCCTATGGCGAGCTGTTCAATTCCGCCTATTGGGCCAGCCGCCCCTATCGCGGCACGGAGCTGCACTTGTCCGGCGCGTGCCAGGTCCTGGCCGAATACCTCACCAAGGACGACCGGAACGGCGTTTACCGCAGGCTCGCATCGCGCCTGCGGGTGGATGCGCTCAAGCTGCATCGCCTGCTCGAGCATCTGCCGGACGAGAACCCCCTGCCCGACCGGGAGCATGTGCGCCGGGCCATCGGCGTGTTGCAGGCGGTCCGCATCGCCCTGTTCCAGTTCATGTTCCTGCGGGCCGTCTCCGTCCCGGCTTTCAGCCGCGCCAATGACATCAGCCGCGACGACGTGCTCGAAATGGTGTTCACCCTGCGCATCGATGAAGCGCTGGCGCAGCTGCGGCGCGCGTTTCCCACCAGCTTTCCCAAGATCGGGGACTTCACCCTGGACGAGAGCACCGATTACCCGGACGACGCGGACGAGGGTTATGGCCAGATCCAGCGCGACTATATCGAGCCGATCGAACGGGCCTATCGCCTGAGCCTGCGGATCGGCACCGCCATTGCCAACGAGTTCGGCGCGCACGGCTGATCTTCGCCCGTTCCGTTAACCTTTGGATCGTGCGCGTCTCGCGGTGAGACGCAGACAAAGGCACGGCTGGAACCGAATCGCGTTAACCGGCATAGTGCAGCCATGAATATCGTCTGGAAAGTGATCGGCGCAGCGACTGGCGCAGTGCTGCTGTTCTTCGGTTCGGCCGCGGTGACCGGCCATATCCTCGAGCAGAAGGGCGGCGAGCGCACCTCCGCGCAATCGCCTCGCCCGGAAAGCGAGCCGGTTCTGGCCATGGCCGATCAGGATCTGGCCGGGGCGAACGGGGTTCAGGCAGGAGAGACGCCGTCCGATGCCTCCGATGCCTCCCCCGGTGCCTTGGTGGCGAATGATGCGGGCGCCGCGCCCGCCATTGCCGAACCCCTTGTCATCAAGAGCATCCTGCCGATCCAGGGCCCGATCAAATATGGCGAGTGGCATTGGGACGAAAGCACCGCTCCCGCGACCGGGAAGATCGTCGTCACCGTGGATCTGGACGCCCGCGTGATCTCGGTCTTCCGCGATGGCCACGAGATCGGCGCCGCGGCGGTGCTGCTGGGCACGGACGACTATCCCACGCCGCTGGGCAAATTCCCGATCCTGCAGAAGCGCAAGGATCATGTTTCCAACATCTATGGCGCGGACATGCCCTATATGATGCGGCTGACCTGGGATGGTATCAGTATCCATGGCGCCGAGGTGGAGAACGGCTATGCGAGCCATGGCTGCATCGGCACGCCGAACGCCTTTGCCGCCAAGCTTTTTGCCATAGCCAAGCTGGGTGACGAAATCCTGATCAGCCGTGGCAAGATGATCGGTGTCGGAGATAATCTCGCGGCCAGTTGAGCCTATGCTCAGACCCGGCGGGGCGGCTCCTTGCGCAGCACCCATTCGCCCCCGTCGCAACGCGCCACCACCCCGCCCAGCGTGCCATCCTTGCCGGCCAGCAGGCGATTGAGCAGCCGGGCCACATTGCCGAGCCGGGCTTCCCCGCCGAGCATGGCGATGGCCCGTCCCAATACCCGCAGCATCACGGCCCCCGGCGCGCTGGGGCGATAGCGGATCGCGTCCTCATCGATCCGCACCCGTTCCTGCCATTCGCGCTGGGCCGCCCACTGCAGCACGACCTCGGCATCGGCGATGTGGCTGGCGCTGGTGGCCAGTGCGCCGATATCCAGCCAGTCGCACCCTTGCAGGGCCTGGCGCATGCGCGCCCGGTCGAAGCGCGGGTCCTCGTTGCTCGGGTCCCGGACCGCTTCCAGCCCCGCAGCGGACACGATCTCGGCCAGTTCGGCGCGCCGCCACCCCAGCAGAGGCCGCAGAACCGGCAATTGCGATCCCGGAATGGCGCCACGCGCGCGCACCCCGGCAAGCCCCGCAACGCCGCTGGCCCGATTGAGGCGCATCAGCAAGGTTTCCGCCTGGTCATCGGCATGATGGGCAGTGGCAATCGCCGAGACGCCCTTGCGAACCGCCCATTCCCTGAGCGCCGCATAACGCGCCTGCCGTGCCGAATCCTGCAGATTGCCGGGCGCGACCTTCACCGCCAGAATTTCATGCGGGATTCCGTGTCCGGCGCATAGTTCCGCCACCATCGCCGCTTCGGAGCCGCTTTCCGTCCGCAGCCCGTGATCGACCGTGGCGATCTCGACCTCGCCCGGCATCACCGCTTCGGCAAGCAGCAGCAGGGCGAGGCTGTCAGGGCCGCCCGATACGGCGAGCCCCAGCTTTCCGCCCTCCGGCCACAGCCGCGCCAGATCGCCCGCGAAGCGAGCGATCAGCGGATGGGGGAAGCTCTCACTTGCAGGTGACCTTACGACGGTTTGCTTCATACTGTTCCCGCAACCTTCCGGTCGCAAGCGCCGGATAGGTATCTCCGAATTCGGCCAGCGCGATGCAGGCCCTTGAGGTGTCTTTCTGGGCGATCATGGATTCAGCGAGATACAGCAGGCTATCCCCTGCCCGATCCCCCTGCTTGTTCGCCTGGTAATTCTTGAGGAACCAGGGGGCGGCTTCGGCCGGCTTGCCCTCGTCCAGATAGGCGCGGCCGAGCAGGTTGCGGCCATAGCTGATCCGCGAATGACTGGGATATTTGTCGACATAGAGGCGCAATTGCTGCTGCGCTTCCGGATAGAATTTCGCCTCCCACAGGCGGAACCCGTAAGTATATTCGTCGTCCCCCGGATCGTTGGTGCTGGGCTTGGCGATCGCCTGCACCGCCGCCAGGCGCTGCGCGCTCGGCGCGGCGGGCTTGGGGGCCGGTGCTGGAGCGGGCGTCGCCGCGGCAGCGGCCGGGGCGGGCGCGGGAGACGGCGTGGCAGCGGCCAGCGGCGCCGCCGGGGCCGTGACCGAAGGCGCGACGGGAACGGCAACCGGCGATCCTGCCGCCGGAGCGACAGGGCTGGCGGGGGCAAGCGCCGCAGCCGCATCGGGATGCAGCTGCGTGACGACCCTGTTCAGCGCGGCGATCGCGTTGGTATTGGTTTCCACCTGGGATGTGAGCCGGGCAAGCTGGCCTTCCAGCGCATCGAGCCGGGCGAGAATATCCGTCACCGCCGTGGTCGCGGGCGGCAGGGTCTTGTCCTGCCCCGCAGCGGCGGATGCGCCGGTCGCCGGAGTCTCGAAGAAGCGGCTGTCCCCGCCCGGAAACACCTTGCGCTGCAATGCCCGTATTTCGGCCTCTATCTTGCGGACCCGTGCGTCGTCCACCTGCGCGATGGCCGGAACCGGCACGCTTCCCGCCAGGATTGCCCCAAAACTCGCAGTAACCGCAAAAATGCGCGCGCGTTTCCCGATCATCCGATCTGCTCCTGTCCAAAATACCCGATCAAGCTGCACCTTGGCGGCGCGACGCCAAACCGCAGATGAATGCCCCGCTTTTGCCGAAGCAGGCGAAGCCTGTCGAGCGCGCGGGCAGTTTAAGCTGTGGGCGAAGCGGCGGCGGCGGTCTGCTGCGGCCGGGGCGGGCGCGCCAGCAATGCTTCCGCAGTGACGGGAACATCCTTCACGATGCCCTCTTTCTCGCTCAGGCGGGGGATCGGGCGCCCGCCAACGCTTATCGACAAGGCATCCGGCCGCCCCGTCCACAACAGCGGCCCCTGCGCGTCCGCCGGCACGGTATAGGTTTCACCCTTCGCCATTTGCTTCTGCATGAGCTGCTTGCCCTGCGCATCGTAGAATTTCACCCAGACCCCGTCTTCCAACGCAGTGAAGACCACCGGGCCGGATACCGCCGGCTGCGCGGGCGCGGGCTGCGGAACGCCCGCCGGAGCGGGAGCCTCGGTTTCCTCCCGAAGGGGAGGGAGTGTCTCCGCGGGCGAAAAGAAGCTGCGATAGAACATGAAGCCGCCCACCAGCAGGAGCAATACCGCCAATGCGGAGATCCATCCAAGCTGCGCGGAAGGAACGCGGGCCGGATCGCCCGGCTCGAACGTGCTGCCCATTCGGCGGAAGCGGTCGGCCTGCGTGGAATCGAGGGTATTGCGCACTGCCGCAACCGCCTCGGCTTCGTTCAATCCCACCAGACGCGCATAGCTGCGAGTAAAACCCACCGCATAGGTGCGCGCGGGCAGGTCCGCGAACTGGCCATCCTCGATCATTTTCAGATGACGCTCGGAAATTCTCAGCGCGGCGGAAACGTCCGCAAGGCTCAGGCCCTTGTCCAGACGCGCCTGACGCAAACCCGCGCCGACCCCCGAACCGCCGTCAGGACCTGGATTTTCCTGTTCTTGTATGACCATTCTTTCCCTCGCCCCCCAGCATGGCGTCACCGGACCAAATCGAGACTCACACAAAATTGACTTGCATCACAAGTCAAGCGAGGCCGCATTTACCAGCATAGTCCCGCGACCGGCCGGTTGCCAGTTGCGACGAAGACTGATTGTTATTCAATCGGTTTCAATGCCTCTCTCATCCGCCCATGCCTTCAACTCGGCGCGTAGGGAGACAGGGGGATTGTGCAGCCAGTTCTCCATGGCTGCCCGGATTTCCGATATATCGACCTTGCAGATCAGTTCCTTGATCGGCCCCACGGCGGCCGGAGTGATGGACAGGCGCCGAAACCCGACGCCCAGCAGCGCCAGCGCCTCGAGCCGCCGCCCCCCCATTTCCCCGCACACGCCCACGTCGACTCCGCTGCCCTTGGTGTTGTCCAGGACCCGGCGCAGGAACCGCAGGATGGATGGGCTCACCCAGTCATATCTTTCGGCCAGCTTGGGATTGGCGCGGTCAGCCGCGAACAGGAACTGGGTGAGATCGTTGGTGCCGATGGAAAGGAACGACAGCCTGGGGATGAGCACGTCGAGGACTTCCGCCAGCGCCGGCACTTCCAGCATCGCCCCGTAATAGATCGCTTCGGGAAGGGGTTTCTTCTGACCCTTGAGATAGGTGCGCTGCCCTTCGAACACTTGCCGCGCGGCATCGAACTCCCATGGCTCGGAAACCAGCGGGAACATTACGTGGAGCGTGCGGCCGGCGGCGGCTTCCATCAAGGCGCGGGCCTGCGCCTTGAGCAATCCTTCCCGCTCCAGCGCAAGACGCAGGGCGCGCCAGCCCATCGCCGGATTTTCATCGCCTTCATTGTTGCTCTCGCGCAGGTAAGGCAGCGCCTTGTCCCCGCCGACATCGACGGTGCGGAACACGACAGGCCGGTCGCCCGCTGCATCCAGCACATCGCGATAGAGCCGGGTCTGCCGTTCCCGCGCAGGCAAGGCGGCGGCGACGAGGAACTGGAATTCCGTCCGGAACAGCCCGATCCCATCGGCGCCGGTCAGATTGAGCATCGGCATATCGTCGCGCAGGCCTGCGTTCATCATGACCTTGATGCGCTTGCCGTCGCGGCTGATCGGACTGACATCGCGCAGTCTCGCATAGGCGGCCTGCCGTTCCTTGTTGCGGGCGAACCGCGCTTCGAACGCCTCCTGCATGGCCACTGTCGGGCGCGCGGTCGCAGTGCCGGTATCCCCGTCGAGCAATATCTCGTCGCCTTCCCGCACAAGGCCGCGCAACCCCCGCACACGCCCCAGCACCGGCACGCCCATCGCGCGAGCCACGATCACGACATGGGCCGTGAGCGACCCTTCCTCGAGGATCACGCCCTTCAGGCGCCGCTTGTCATATTCGAGCAGCTCGGCCGGGCCGAGGTTTCGCGCAATCAGGACAGCATCCCCGCGCAGGCCCTTGGTCGCCGCGGTGCCGAGCTGGCCGGAAACGATTCTCAGCAGCCGGTTGGCCAGATCTTCAAGATCGTGCATCCGCTCGGCAAGCAGTTGATCGTCGATCTGGCGCATGCGCATGCGTGTGCGCTGCTGCACTCGCTCGATCGCCGCTTCCGCCGTCAGGCCGGAATCGATCGCCTCGTTGATGCGCCGCGTCCAGCCTTCGTCATAGGCGAACATCTTGTATGTCTTGAGCACCTCCTCATGCTCGCCACCCACGCCGAACTCCGCCTGGCTCGCCATGCGGTCGATCTGTTCGCGCATCTTGTCGAAAGCGAGATAGACCCGTTGCCGCTCCGCCTCGACATCTTCCGCGACCACCTGCTCGATAGTCACCCTGGGCTGGTGATAGACCGCCACGCCGCTCGCCAGGCCCTTCACCAGCGACAGGCCCCTGATGATCTGCGGCCCGCTCAGCGCCGGATTGCTGCTGTCGAGATCCTCCTCGTCGATCAGGTCGGCATTGGAGATCAGTTCCGCCAGAACCATGGCCACCGTCTGCAGCGCCTCGATCTCGATCTCCTCGTAGCGCCGGGGGTCGACATGCTGCACGCATAGAACGCCCACCGCGCGCTCCCGCCGGACGATCGGCACGCCGGCAAAGGAATGGAACTTCTCTTCGCCGGTTTCGGGCCGATACTGGAAATCCGGGTGAGCGGCCGCCTCCGCGAGATTGAGCGTCTCCACATTTTCGGCGATCGTGCCGGTCAGGCCCTCGCCAACCGCCATCCGCGTGACGTGAACCGCGCTCTGGTTCAGGCCCCGGGTCGCAAACAGCTCCAGCATGCCTTCGCGCAGCAAGTAGATCGAACAGACTTCGCTGTTGAGGCTTTCGCCAATTATCTCAACGACCTGATTCAATTTCGCCTGCGCATGCAAGCGGGAAGCCATCACGTCATGCAGGCGGATGAGGATCGTGCGGGCAGCATTGGTGGCAGCGGTCATACTCTGCGAGTATAACAGATCGCGCCATTTGGGAACGCATGGTCGCGTCTAATTGATTCCGGCGGGGCAGGAGCGCCAGCCCGCGCGAGGCGGGCGGGCGCGGTATGCGATCAGAGCTGGGACAGCTCCTCCTTGATCCGCAACTTCTGCTTCTTGAGGAACTGGATCGCGCCCTCATCCGGCGAAGGGCGGCTCATCTCCGCCCGGATCTTCTGTTCCAGGCCTTGATGCTTGAGCTGCAATGCGCTGACGTGAGGCGATTCCATAGGCTATCTCCTTCCTCTAGCGTGCGCCTGTCGGCGCGGACCGCGATGCTCCGGCAAACCGGAGTCGCGTGATTGTCATTGAAACATATTCTGCCTATTTTGCGAAGCCGATCCGTCGAGCTTTCGATAAGCGACCACGGGCGCGAGACGAATGGTCCGATCACGAATTGCGGGGAGCTTTGCCGGTGACCGAACAGGAGATGCGCAAGCGGCTGGAGGCCTTACGCATCGAACATCGCGATCTCGACGCAGCGATCGAAGCCCTCTCCGCCTCCGGCAGCTCCGACCAGCTTCAGATCGCTCGACTCAAGAAGCGCAAGCTGCTGCTGAAGGACCAGATCGCCATTCTGGAAGATTATCTCATTCCGGATATCATCGCCTGACGCGGCCGGCGGCAGGCTGCCCGCAACGCTTGGTGCGCGCCGTTGCTTCCTCGCCGCGCAGGCAGGCAGCGCCGCGAAATTCAGTTCCGCAGCGGGACAAGGCGAATTTGCATTGGGACAATTCGCTCCGCTCTCTGGCTTTGCCGCCCCTGCTGGATTAGCCATGGGTTCGCGCATGACAGGGCCAGCGAACATAAACCCGCATATCATCGAAACGCTTTACAGCGAGGCGATGGTGCTTGCCGACAATGTGCGCGACGCTTTCGATATGTCGGGCAGGATCAGCAGGCTGGCGGAAGATGAAGATCTGGCCCGGATCGCGCTTTCCTGCGAAGCGCTGCGCGCAACCACGCGGATGATGCACACGATCGCATGGCTGCTCAACCAGCGCGCCTACTTCAATGGCGAGCTGAGCGAATTCCAGCTGCGGCGGCATGGGCGGCTGCCAAGGGACAAGGCGGCAATCGACGCCGAGAATTATGCGCTGCTCGACCCGGCCCTGCGCGAGCTTATCGGCCGGACCCAGCGCTTTCATGCCCGCATAGCGCGGCTCGACAACGCCTGGCGCGATGGCTTTTCCGCCCATCCCGGCGCCATCCATCGCCTGCGCGACCGGCTGGGGCAAGCCGTCAGCCGCATCTGAAACGGCGCAACAAGGCACACAACGGCTATACAACCGAACCTAGACGGAAGCGATGGCAGCCTGCCAGCGCGTCAGGCGCTCCATCCGGTCGCCATCCTCCATCTTCGGCTCGAAAATCCGGGCCGGCCCCCGCATCGATCGCGCGGCGCTTTCGAGATCGGGATAAAGCCCCACGCCCAGCGCGGCCAGCACCGCGGCGCCCAACGCGGTGGTTTCCACATAATCCGGGCGCTCGACCGGCAGGCGCAGAATATCCGCCAGATCCTGCGCCATCCAGTCGTTCGCGCTCATGCCGCCATCGATCCGCAAGCTGGTCCAGCCCGCATCGTCGGCCTCGAAAGCGCGAGCCAGATCATGAGTCTGATGGGACATCGCCTCGAGAGCGGCGCGGGCGATCTGCGCCTTGCCGCTGTTGAAGCTGAGCCCCGCGATGGCTCCCCGCGCCTCGGGGCGCCAATGCGGCGCGCCCAGCCCGGACAAGGCCGGGACAATCGTAACGCCGCCTGAATCGGGGGTCGAAGCCGCGAGCCGCGCGGTTTCATCCGCGCTGGAAATGATGCCCAGGGTATCGCGCAACCACTGGATCAGGCTGCCCGCGACAAAGACGGAACCTTCCAGCGCATAATGCCGCTGCCCGCCAAGCTGGCGAAGCACCGTGCCAAGCAGGCGGTTGGCCGACCGGGGAACCGTGCTTCCCATATTCGAAAGCACGAAGGCGCCGGTGCCATAGGTCGCCTTGCAATCGCCGGGGTTGAGGCAGGCCTGCCCGATGGTGGCGGATTGCTGATCCCCGGCCAGGCCGCAGATCGGTATCGCCCGGCCGAACAGGTCGGGGCTGGTGGACGCGATCGGCCCGGCATTGTCGCATACTTCCGGCAAGGCGCGCGGCGGCACGCCGAACAGATCGCACAGCCCCGCATCCCATGATGCCCCCTCGAGCGGCAGCAGCAAGGTCCGGCTGGCATTGCTGGCATCCGACAGGTGGGCGCCGCCTGTCAGATTGTAGAGCAGCCAGCTTTCGATCGTACCGAAGGCAAGTGTGCCCTTTGCCGCCGCCGCGGCCACCTGCGGCTCATTCTCGATCAGCCAGCGCATCTTGGTGGCCGAAAAATAAGGGTCCAGCAGCAGCCCGGTCTTCTCCCGCACCGCATCCTCATGGCCCGCCGCGCGCAATTGCCCGCACTGGGCCGCAGTGCGGCGATCCTGCCAGACCAGCGCGCGGGAAAGCGGCTGCCCGCCAGCCTTGTCCCAGGCCACGACCGTTTCGCGCTGATTGGTTATGCCTATGGCGGCGATCCGTTCGGCGCCCCCTGCCTGGCGCACCGCATCCCGCGCCACACCGAGCGTCTTGTCCCAGATTTCCACCGGGTCGTGTTCGACATGCCCCGGGGCAGGATAATGCTGGGTCAATTCCCGCTGCGCGACGGCAAGCTGAAGCCCGGCGGCGGTGAAGATCATGGCCCGGGTGGAAGTGGTTCCTTCATCGAGAACGAGAATGAGATCGCCCGGCATGCCTTCTCCCTTTTCAAGCGCGGCCCGTTGAAACCGAACCGGCTTGCCCTCGACTTAGCGGCAACTAGCCCCCATATGCCAGCCATGGAAGGACCGCCCAAACCTTGGCCGACCGGAACGGCCGAACGGCTCGAGCCGCTGGTTCGCCGCGTCCTTGCTCCCAATCCTTCGCCATTCACCTATACCGGCACGCAGACCTATCTCATCGGCGAAGGCGACAGGATCGCGGTGATCGACCCCGGGCCGGATGAGCCGGCGCATCTGGATGCACTGATCCAGGCGATCGGCGATGCCTCGGTGATGGCGATCTGCTGCACGCATACCCATCGCGATCACTCACCCGCCGCGGCTCCGCTCAGGCAGCACACCGGCGCGCCGATCATCGGCTGCGCCCCGCTGGCGCTATCGACCGAAGGCCCGCGCCAGGATGCACCCTTCGATACGGACTATGCCCCTGACCGTATCCTGGCTGACGGCGAACGTCTCAGTGGCCCGGATTGGACGCTGGTGGCAGTCGCGACTCCGGGCCATACCTCCAATCACCTCTGCTTTTCGCTCGAGGAAACCGGCGCCCTGTTCACCGGCGACCATGTGATGAGCTGGTCGACCAGCGTGGTCATCCCGCCCGATGGGGACATGGCCGCCTATATGGATTCGTTATACCTGCTGCATGAGCGGGAAGACCGGGTCTATTACCCCGCGCATGGTCCTGCGGTGGACAAGCCGAAGCAGCTTGTCCGGGGGATGATCGGCCACCGCCGCCAGCGCGAGCGGCAAGTGCTCCGCCAGCTTGAAAAAGGCCCGCAGAATATTCCCGACATGGTTCCGCAAATGTACAAGGGCACCGATCCGCGCCTGTTCCCGGCGGCCGGCATGTCCGTGCTGGCCCATCTCATCGACCTGGAACGGCGGGGGCAAGTCGAACGCTCGGGGGAAGTATGGCAGATAGCGAGCTGAAACCGTCCGAATCGGCAAGCAGCACGGTCCGAAGCCGCCTGGCCCGCGCTTCGGCATTGCCGTGGCTTCTGTTCATCGTCACCTTCGCTCTGGCGATCGGGCTGGCGTGGAAGGCGCTGGGGCCGGACAGCAATAATGGCGATCCGCTCGGCACCAGCCTTGTCGCATTCGAGAAGCAGAACCGGCTGACGGTGTTCTCCGCGCAGCTCGCGCCGGTGGTCGCATCCGAGGACAGCCGTCTGTTCGGCGCGATCCAGTCCCGTCAGGTCGCCGTCATCCCGGCGCGCGTCGATTACACGCTCGATCTGTCGCAGATGAATCGCGATCGGTTAGGCTGGAACGACCAGAGCCGCACCCTGTCGGTTCTGCTGCCGTCCATTTCCATCGGCAAGCCCAATCTGGACGAAGCCCGGGCGCAATATCTGCGCGAGGGCATCTGGATCACCCGCGATGCGCAGGACAAGCTGACGCGCAGCAATACGCGGCTTGCGGAAACGCAGGCTATGGAGCAGGCGGCGAATCCCATACTCGTCAATCTCGCCCGAACGGCAGCCAAGGATGCGATTCGCCAGAATCTGGCGATCCCGCTGGAAGTGGCCGGCTTCGGGGATGTCACCGTCAATGTCCGTTTCGACGGAGAGGAACAGACCGCACAATGAGCGTTGAAACCAAAGTCCCGACGGGCACCGAGCTGCGCGCGGAAATCGACCGGCTCCGCCAGGAGCGCAAGGCCGTGATCCTGGCGCATTACTATCAGAAGCCGGAGATTCAGGATCTGGCCGATTTCGTGGGCGACTCCCTCGAACTGTCCCGCAAGGCGGCGGACACCGATGCCGAGGTGATCGCCTTCTGCGGGGTGAAGTTCATGGCCGACACCGCCAAGATCCTCTCGCCCGACAAGATCGTGGTGCTGCCGGACCTCGAAGCGGGGTGCAGCCTCGAGGATTCCTGCCCGCCCGAGAAATTCAAGGCGTTCCGGGAAGCGCATCCCGATCATATCGCGCTCACCTACATCAACTGCTCGACCGAGGTTAAGGCGCTGTCCGACGTCATCGTGACCTCGTCCAGCGCGGAAACGATCCTGTCCCAGATTCCGGAAGAGCAGAAGATCATCTTCGGGCCAGACCGGCATCTGGGTGGCTATCTGTCGCGCAAGTTCAACCGGGAAATGCTGCTCTGGCCGGGCGTGTGCATCGTCCACGAGGCGTTCAGCGAAACCGAGCTGCTCAAGCTGAAGGCGGAGCACCCCGACGCCCCCGTCGCGGCGCACCCGGAATGCCCCCCGACCATCATCGACCATGCCGATTATGTCGGATCGACCAGCGGCATCCTCCAGTTCGCCAAGACTTTCCCCGGCGACACGCTGATCGTGGCGACGGAGCCGCACATCATCCACCAGATGGAAAAGGCTATTCCGGAAAAGACCTTCATCGGCGCGCCCGGGGCAGACGGCAACTGCAATTGCAACATCTGCCCCTACATGGCGCTCAACACGATGGAAAAGCTCTACACCGCGCTGAGGGATCTGCAGCCCCGCATCGAGATCGAGGAGAACCTGCGGCTGGCGGCGAAGAAAAGCCTCGACCGGATGCTGGAGATGGCCAGCGGCACGATCGGCAAGGGCGATCTGGGCGCGAGGTCGTAAGGCTCCCCTGCCGGGAGAGTCTTGCCTCCCCAGGCCTCGCTCGGGCCGAATCTATTCGCCTGAGATAGCCGCGCCGATCGGATCGGCGGGCGGCGCTTCCCTTTCAGGAGCGGGGGCGGCCGGGGTGTCATCCTCGTCGGCCTCGGCCGCCGCGGCATTGTCCGAACCGCCCGAGGCGCCGCCCGTGCTCTTCGCGCCCGGCGTTCCGCTCGCTGTTGCTTCCGGCGCGGCCAGGGGCGCCTGAGATCGCACGGTGTCGAGCGGCAGCATGGCGTCGCTGATCGTGCCTTCCGCCACCTGGCCGGAAGCCCCACCGTCTCCATCTCCATTCTTTCCGCCGCCGCAGGCGGAAAGCAGGACAGTGGCCAGAAGCGCCAGAGGCAGGCAACGGTTCATCTTGGACTTCACTCCTCAGGTGGCGTTTCCAGCGCGGCGAGGAAGCCGCCGGCGCGCGCGATCAACGCCCGATCCCAATCTTCCGGCGTAACCGCAACCCCCAATCTTTCGAGGCTGGTCACGCCATACTCCGCGATACCACAAGGAACGATGCCGGAAAAATGCCCAAGATCCGGAGCGAGGTTGACTGCGAAACCGTGCATCGTCACCCATCGCCGCACGCGCACCCCGATCGCCCCGATCTTCGCCTCCCGTCCATCGGCATCTCCGGTCCAGATCCCGATCCGCCCCGGCGCGCGCCATGCCTCGATGCCGAAATCGCCCAGCGTATCGATTACCCATCCTTCGAGGGAATGGACGAAATGGCGCACGTCCCGCGCCCGTTTCGACAGGTTCAGCACCACATATCCCACGCGCTGGCCCGGGCCGTGATAGGTGTAGCGCCCGCCCCGCCCCGTCTTCACCACTTCAAACCGCGGATCGAGCAATTCCGCCGCGGCGGCGCTGGTTCCGGCGGTATAGACGGGTGGATGCTCCAGCAGCCAGATCAGCTCCCGCCCCTGCCCATCCGATACGGCGCGGTTGCGTTCCTCCATTTCCGCCAGAGCGGCACGGTAGGGCACCGAAGCGGCACTCAGCCGCCACTCGATACCGTCCGATCCCGCAATGTGTCCCAATGCATCCATTACGCCGCTTGCGTGGAACCATCGGGAGTGCTTATCAAGCCCGAAGTCAGCCGAGGCATGAGGAAACACCCGTGAAATTCGACATGAACCTGGCGTGGCGAGAGGCGAGCGGCATGGTTTCGGTCAATGCGCAAGTATTGGCCATCATCGCCGGGGTGTTCTTTTTCCTCCCCAGCTTCGCCATGGCCCTGTTCGCGCCCATGCCGGAAGCGACGGGCACGATGGATGAAGCGCAGGCCATGAACATGGTCGGCACCTATTATGCCGAGGCCGCGCCCTGGCTCATCGTTGTCGGCATAGCCCAGGCGATAGGGGTTCTCGCCCTGCTTGCGTTGCTGACCGACCGGCGCCGCCCGACGGTGGGCGAAGCGCTCAAGGCCGGAGCCGTCAGCTTTCTGCCCTATTTCGCCGCGCAATTGCTGCTCGGCGTTGCGGTTGCGCTGGGCTTCGTCGTTATCGTCGGCGCCGCCACCGCTTCCGGCTCGGTCGCGCTGGCCGCCATCCTGTTTCCCCTGGGCTTTGTCGGCCTGGTCTATGTCATGACCAAGACATCGCTCACCGCGCCGGTCATCGTGATCGACGGGTTGCGCAATCCGATCCGCGCCCTGAGCCGATCATGGAACCTGACCAGGGGCAACAGCCTGCGTCTTTTCGGCTTCTATTTCCTGGTGTTCCTGGCCTTCGTCGTAATCATGATCGTGATTTCGATGATCGTCGGCCTGATCTCGATGATCGCGCTCGGCGCCGGGATCGTGAGCCAGATCGCCAATGGCGTGCTGTCCGGCTTCGCCGGGGCTTTGATGGTGGTCTATTTCGTCGCGATCATCGCTTCGGCGCATCGCCAGCTGTCCGGCCCTTCGCCGGAAGCCATCAGCCAGACTTTCGAGTAGATCTGGCGAGTAGATCTGGCGAATAAACCCAGCCGACAGAAGCGATCAGGCCTCTGCGGCGGTTTCGTCCGCTTCCTTCCAGCCCCAGAACAGGCGGCAGGGTAGAATGTTGAGCGGCTCATAGCCCTGATCGATCCGGGTGAAGTGCCGCGCCATGAAATCCCGGGCCTTCGCATTGAACTGATAGACCAGAAACGCCCCGTCGGGCCTCAGGACCCGGTGGGTGGCAGCGGCGATCGCCGGCCCCACCCCTTCCGGCAGGGTGGAAAAGGGCAGCCCGGACAGCACGTAATCGGCATGGTCGAAACCATGCGCACGAATGATTTCCTCGACATCGGCGGCTGAACCGAGCACCGGAATGAAGCGGCTGTCGCCAATCGTGCGCCGAAGATAATCGATATAGAGCGGGTTCGTGTCGATCACGATCAAGGTCGCGTCGCGCCGCAGCCGCTCCAGCACCGGCCTGCAGAACGTGCCCACGCCGGGGCCGTATTCCACGAACAGCCTGCACTCGTTCCAATCCACCGGCGCCAGCATCTTGGCGATGGTGAAGCGCGACGACGGGATGATCGAACCGACCATGACCGGGTGCTTGAGGAATCCTTCGAAAAAGACGCCCCAAGGCCCCAGCACGCGCTGCAGGCCGCGTTTCCACCGCGCGCTGCGCCGTTCGAAGGAAAGCTCGCTTCCGGTCATGCAGATGGGGGTCCCTTTTCAACACGGCCCGAAAGAGAGGGCCGATCCGCCGCGCGGGCGTTTGCAAAATAGCCGGGTGATTGCAAGCCGGACGCGGCGAATCTAGCGCAAGGAAATGCGCGCAGCAATCGCGGACACCGGCGGGCTGAGGCTGTCACAGAATTTCCCGCACCTTTTCCGGGGGCCGGCACAGGCGCACCCCCTTCGCCGTCTCCACCAGCGGCCGCTCGATCAGTTTCGGGTCTTCGGCCATTGCCGCGATCACCGCCGCGTCATCGGCCTCGGTCAGCCCGCGCTGCTCCGCATCCGTCCCGGCAAGGCGCAAACCCTCCCGCGCGGGCATGTCGGCATCGCGATACAACTGGGCGAGTTTTTCGGCAGGGGGCGGATCGCGGAGATACTGGACCACTTCTATTTCGAGGCCGGGCGTTTCCTCGAGAATGGCCAGAGTCTGCCTGGATTTGCTGCAATTGGGATTGTGCCAGATCGTCGCCTTCACCACTGCATTCCTCTCTTTTCGCAGGTCATTGCCCGCCTGGGGTCAGGACCTAGCGGTCGAGACGCCATGCGCCAAGATCGCACTCAATCTGTTTCGGATTCCTTAGCAGGATTCATGGCCGGAACAGCCCTTGCCGCATCTTCCGCGCTGATGCCGGGCGCAGGAGCGGCACTGATCGTCTCCAGGCGCCGCATCACCCGCCCCGCGCGCTGCACCGCCCGGACCAGCCGGGGATAGACACCGCAGCGGCAAAGGTTGGGAATCGCCGCCTTGATCTCCTCATCCGAAGGGGCGGGATTGGAGCGCAGCAATGTCGCCGCGCTCATCACGATGCCCGGCGTGCAGAATCCGCATTGAATGGCCTGCTCGGCCACCAGCGCCTGCTGGACCGGGTGCGACCGATCTCTCGAAATCCCTTCGATCGTGGTGACGAAGCGGCCCTCGGCCTCGGCGATGGTAATCAGGCACGAACGCAGCGCTTCCCCGTCCACCATCACCATGCAGGCCCCGCAGTCGCCGGTTCCGCAGCCATATTTGGTCCCGGTCAGATTGGCCGCGTCGCGCAAGGCCCAGAGCAGGGGCGTGTCGGGGTCGAGCGCGAAGCGGACCGGGCGACCATTGACCGTCATGCGGGACATCGCGTCTATCTATTCCAAATCGCCGGATCGCAAAGCGGTTATTTCCCCGCCCCATCTTCCCGGCGGGCGAGTTGCCGGATCAGGGCCTGCGCCGCATCGGTCACATCCCGCCAGGTAATGTCGAAGCCCGCTTCTTCCCCGAAATAGGGGTCGGCCACCGGCTGCCCGGCCCGGCCATCCACCATATCGAGCAGCAGCCTGACCCGCGCCGTGCCGTCTGCAGGCATACGCTCCAGGATGTCTTTCAGATTGGCGTGATCGAGCGGGAAAATATGGCTGAAGCGATAATAGTCGGCCGCTTCGATCTGGCGCGCGCGATAGCCCGCGATGTCGATGCCGTGGCGGCGCGCGACCGCTTGCGCGCGCAGATCGGGCGGGCAGCCGATATGCCAGTCTCCCGTGCCCGCGGAATCCGCGAAAGCCGGAAATCGCGCCTTTTCGGCCGCATGCTCGAACGCGGCCTGCGCCAGCGGAGAGCGGCATATATTGCCCAGGCAGACGAAAAGGACGGCGGGTTGCTGCGGATCGTTCACGAGGGGATCATAATACCGGGCGCGCGCAATTGCCATTGCTGGCGGACCTGCTGTTTGATAGGCGCGGAAGAATGAGCTTCTGCGACACCTGCGTTGTACGCAATAGCGCCATATGCGCAGCGCTGGACGCGTCAGAGATCGGCGCTCTGAGCACGATCGGACGGCGCCGCACGCTCCAGCCGGGCCAGTCCCTGCTGTGGGAAGGCGAGGATTCCATCCTTGTCGCCAATGTCATCGAAGGGCTGCTGAAGCTGTCCACCGGCACGGAAGATGGGCGGGAACAGATTGTCGGCGTCGTATATCCGTCGGATTTCATCGGCAGGCCGTTCGGCTCCACCACGGCCCATAGTGTGACCGCGCTGACCGAGGCGAAGGTCTGCGTCTTTTCCCGCGCCGATTTCGACGCTTTCGCCCATTCGCACCCGAAGCTGGAGCACAAGCTTCTCGAACGGACCCTGGCGGAGCTTGATCGAACCCGGCGCTGGATGCTGCTGCTGGGCCGCAAGAACGCGAGCGAACGGATCGCCAGCTTCCTGCTCGAAATCGCGGAGCGGATGATGCCGCAGGGTTGCGGGCATGCGCCGGCCATGCAGCAACAGCAATTCGAGCTGCCCTTCTCTCGCCAGCAGATCGCCGATGTGCTGGGATTGACCATCGAGACGGTCAGCCGCCAGCTGACCAAGCTGAAGGCGGAGGGCATCATCGACCTGCCCTCGCGCCGCGCGGTCGTCATTCTCGATCCGGAAACCCTGCTGGAACGCGCTGGCTAGGGTCAGAACCTTGGCCCCGACAGGATTCGCCGCGGGCGATTCTTGATCCAGTTCAATGAATGCCGCCGACGATTGCTGTCTAAGCGGCGTCATGTGGCCTTATTTCCCCGAGCTGCTGGCAAAGCCGGTCCCGCGCTATACCAGCTTCCCGACCGCCGCCGAATTTGCCGACGGGGTCTGCCCCTCCGACGTCTTCGCCGCCCTGGAACAGGCGCGGGGCGAGATTTCGCTCTATGTGCATATCCCCTTCTGCGAAAGCATCTGCTGGTATTGCGGCTGCAACACCGGCGCCGCCAACAGGCGGCAAAGGCTGGCGAGCTATCTCGACTCGCTCTACCACGAAATCGTCATGATCGGTTCGCGGCTGCCGCGCAGCGCATCGATCCGGCATGTCGCATTCGGAGGGGGCAGCCCCAACGCCATCGCCCCGACCGACTTCGTCAGGCTCATGGATACGCTGACGCTGCATTTCCGCCTGACCGATCCCGTCATTTCGATCGAGCTGGACCCCCGCACCCTCAACGAGAGCTGGGGCGCCGTGATGGGCGGAATCGGCGCGACCCGCGCGAGCCTCGGCGTTCAGACCTTCGCGCCGCATCTGCAGGTGGCCATCGGGCGCGAGCAGCCGATGAAGGAGATCGCGCGCAGCGTGGCCCTGCTGCGCAAGGTCGGCATCGCATCGCTCAATTTCGACCTGATGTATGGCCTGCCCGGCCAGATCATGGACGATCTCGTCCACACGATAGAAACCACGGTCGCCATGGGCGCGGATCGCGTCGCGCTGTTCGGCTACGCCCATGTGCCCCACCTGATCCCCAGACAGCGGCGGATCGATGCGTCGGCGCTGCCGGGCCAATATGAGCGGTTCAGGATGGCGGAGCGCGGATACCGGATGTTCGTGGATCAGGGGTATCAGCCGGTGGGCTTCGACCACTTCGCCCTGCCGGGCGATGCGCTGGCGCAAGCCTCGCTGAGCGGGCGGCTGCACCGCAATTTCCAGGGCTTCACCGACGACGACGCCCCGGTGACCATCGGCCTCGGCGCATCCGCCATTTCGAGCTTTCCGCAACTGATCGTCCAGAACGAAAAGAATTCGGGCCGTTACCGGATGATGCTGTCGCAAGACCAGCTTCCGGTTTCGAAAGGCGTGTTCCGCCTGGCCGGGGATCGCCTGCGCGGGCGGATCATCGAACGCCTGCTATGCCACGGGCAAGCCCGCGTGGATCGGGCCATTCTGACCGAAGTCTATCCGGGCATCGCCCCCTTCATCGAAAAGGGCCTGCTTGTGGCCGAAGAGGGCAAGCTCGTCATCCCGCCCGCCGGACTTGCCTATGCTCGCGCCATAGCCTCGCAATTCGACCCCTATCGCGCGGGATCGCCATCCCGCTTCAGTTCCGCCGTGTAATTCCAACGCGGATGACGAGAGCGCGGAGGGTCTGGATTTACCTGCTGCCCGGGGTCCGATGGACTCCCGATGCAGGCAGCGCCGGGAGCTCGTCGGCCCGGCGCTGCACCTGCCTCGATCCATCTGGCGGGGATCGGTGGCGGGGATATGGCCAGGAAGGCGATTAACGGAGAAACGGCAGCCCCGGCACGTCAGGCGAACAGATCGTGCTCGCCTTCTTCCTCGATCGGATCGGGCACTTCCAGCTGGCAATGATCCGGATGTTCATGATGATATCTGGAAGTGAAGACGTTCTTCCACCAGAGTTCGGAAAATTCCGCCCAGTAATCCCAGACCGCGAGATTGAATGAAACCGGGGCCAACGCGGCGGAGGCCAGCCAGTCGTTGGAACTGGCTGGGGAATAGGACCAGATGCTGGCCTGCGAAGTGCTGCGGCGATCCATCCGGGGCAGTTTACTACCCTTTTCCGAGTCGCCGCAAATCGAAGTTCCTGGACTTGATCGGCGCGATGGCGGCCCCTCAGGCCGGTCTGCCTTCCCACTCGGCAACTGCCTTGAAAAGGCCGCGCAGCTTGTTCCTGACCTCAAGCAGTTCCTTGTCCGGCTCCGACTGGGCGATGACCCCCACGCCGCCCTGCGTGTAAAGCGTGCCATGCTTGGCCAGCGCCGCCCTGAGGTTCAGGTAGAAGGCGGCATCCTTTCCATCCGCGGAGACTCTTCCCAGTATCCCGCCGTAATAGCGCAGGGGATCTTGCTGCGTGTCCGCCAGCGGCTGCAGCGCATCGGGGTAGGAAACGAGCGCGGGAAAGGAATCGGAGAGGATGCGCATCCAGTCCCAATCCTCCCGCAATTCTCCGGATGCGCGGGAATACAAGTGCCTTACGTTGCCCAGTTCGAGGATCTCGAGCTGGAATTCGATGTTCAGGCTTCCCGCCTCGACGAGATTTTCGATGCGGGCCTTGTAGCGATCGAACGCCATCAGATGCTCCCGGCGTTCCTTGGGATCGTTGCGCAAGGCTTCGCGCCAGCGCGCATCGGTGACGGGATCGTCCGACTTGCCGCGCGTCGCCGCCACCACATCGAAGGACAGGCGCCCTTCATGCACCTCGAATACATTTTCCGGGCTGCAGCCAAGCGATGCCACTCCGGCATCGACCTGAAAATAATGATTGCAGGCCGAAGTCGGCTCGGAACCCGCGAAAATGGCGAAGAGCGACAAGGGGTCACGCGATCCGGTTTCGCGTTGATAGGATCGGGTGAGGATCATCTTCCCGTCGGGATAATCCTGCAGGATCGCAATCCCCCGGGCGAGGCGTTCGAGAAATTCCTCGTCCGGCTGGCATTGCCAACCCTCCGCGGGCTCGGCCGCAAGCGCGCCTTCCAGCCCGCAATGGCTCCCGAACCCTTCGATAGAAACTTCCAATTCGGGCTGCACGCACAATATCAAGGGCAGATCCGGGTCATGGACCGCCCGCCCCAGGTCGGGGCTGATCATCCAGAAACTGGGGAAGCCCGGATCGAGCAGGCTCCGCATCTGGTTCAGCGGATCGCCCGCGCAGGGGATGCTGGCGGAGCCGCCGTTCGCTGACACGACGAAGCCATCCCGGCCATAGGCGACCCGGCGATGACATCCCAATCCGACATGCGCCTTTGCCCTGCGGGGCAGGTGAAAGATATACTGGCCGGCCTGCTGCGTGGGCCGGTCGACCCCGAACAGGTTCAATGCGTGCGGAAGAACGCTCATCGGATCACGCGATCTGCCTTGCCCCCGGCCGCATGCGCGAGCAGGCGGGACACCAGCTTTTCCGTATCCATCTGCCGCAAGGTCCGCTCCTGGAGCTTGCGATGCTGCGAAAGCCTTTCCACCGGGGCACCATCTGTCATCACGATATCGCCAGCGCAATGCTCCGCCACGAGATCGATCAGCTGTTCGAGATCATCCCGCTCGCCATCGCCCGTGTCAGGCAATGGCCCAGCGATCACCAGCATATCGAACCGATCGAACGGCAGGCCCGATTTGAGCAGCGAAGTGTCGTCCGCCGCCACCAGCAAGGCCTCGACATCGCGATGCATGAGCAGCGCTTGCCCGGCATGGAACGGCGAAAGGCCGCTCATGCCGATGGAACGACCGCCGAGATAGGCCTCCCCCCGCGCGGCCAGGCCGACCCCCGCGAAGTCTGGCCCGGCCAGGCGCTCGAGGAGCCGTGCGATCAGGCCGCTGTCCTTGCCGGTAAGGAGAAGCGCTGTCGGGATGCGGCCATTGCCGTTTATCCGCGCGCGAAGGATGTCGCCATAGAGATGGGTTTGCGAAGCCGCGATCAATTGAGGCTGGGCATTGATCTCGATGATGGTGCCGCCGACTTCGCGCCAGGATTTCGCTATGTCGGGAATAATCATGTCCACTCCGGCGACATCGAGGCCGATCAGATCGACAGCTCGCTCGACCAGAGCGCGATTGTCGGGATGCACAGCGTCGGTCACGACCACCGGCAGGCCTCCCGACGAAAGATTGGACGCGCGCCGCAATCTCACGAAACGCCCCGTCTCGAGGATGCTGTCGAGCGTGCATTCCTGCTCATCCAGCAGCCCCAGCGCTTCATCGCCCAGGGTCAGGGGCCGCAATGATGCCGTCGCATGATAGCCGCGGCGCGGATCGCGGTTCGAGATTTCGACCAGTTCGGCAATGCTGTGCCTGCCGTCCCCGGTCACACCGGCAGGCTGCCTGCCCACCGCCCATCGCAAAGCGCCGTCGATGACGATCAGGCGGAAATCTTCCCCTTCGCAGTGCTTCTCGACGAGGATCTTGCGGCCATGCGTGCTCGCCTCGTTCCACGCATCCGCCAATTGCCGCTCGTCGCGCAGCCCGGCGAACACCCCCAGACCTCCATCCAGGTTCATGGGCTTGACCACCACCGGATAGCCGAGCCTTGCCGCAATCTTGCGCGCATGTTCCAAGGAATCCGCCAAATCGTGGACGGAAGCTGGAATCCCCCCGCGGCGCAGCATCTGCGAAGTGGAGAATTTATCGCGCGCGATCGCAACCGGCAGGGTATGGGTCGTGCTCAATATGCTGCTCTTGGCGAGCAATTGGTTCTTCCCCCATCCGAACTGGCAATAGATGTCGGACATGGTAGGCACGGGAATATCGGCGGCATGGGCCGCCTCCAGAAAACGCAGCGTATTCGTGCCGCCGAGCTTCAGCTTTCCCAGCCTTTCCACGAGTTCGCCATGCCTGGTTGCCGTAGCCCTCTCGGCGTTTTCCAGATTGCCGGTGGAACCCGATTGCAAGGCCCGCCAGATCGTCGAGACAGCCCAGACCAGGGCATTGAGAATATTCTTCCCATTTCCGGCAAGCGAAGGGAAAGCGGCCCGAAGGGTGAAGCGATCTTGCCCATGCAGACAATCGATGAGCCGCGCCTCGCAGAAAATCGGCAGGCCCGCATTGCGCAAGCAGGAAACGGCAAGATCCAGTATCCTGTCGGCCAGATTGTCAGGAAATGGCGCTTCGTCCCGCTCGGCGGCGCGAGACAAATACGGGCCGATGAGCCGGTCGACGCGATCCCAGTCCTCATCCTGGAAATCCACGCCTTCAACCGGCACTTCTATCTCGGCCAGCAGAGTGGATTGCAGGACCCCGTAAGCCGGCCCGGGAATATCTCCGCGCAAGTGGATTCGTACGGTTCCGGCATTCGGCAAAGCAGGCTTATCGTTAATCATGATTACCGGGGTGCGACACCGTAAGCAGTTTTGACATGGTTGGAGTGGACCCTGCCCCGATGCACGTCAACCCGAACCCACCCCCTTTGAACAGGCAAGGCGGCGGCCTGCGCCGGCCTCAATCTTCATAGGCCCGATATTGCACAAGCCGCGTTTCTGCGAGAAGGTAAGAGACACATAGACAGCCCTTGCGACAAGCCCTTGGCATGGGGCCGGGTCGCGCGAAGGCAAAAAGAAAGGGACGAGGATGGGCGCAGCATTTCATCATACGAATATCGTTTCCCACGATCCGGAAAGGCTCGCGGCCTTCTACGTCGATGTATTCGGCTGCGTCCTCAGCGGGCCGCCGCGCAATCTCCAGGGCGACTGGATCGAGCGCGGCACCGGCCTCGACGGCGCGCATATCACCGGCTTCATGCTCAGGCTGCCCGGCCATGGAGAGGCCGGGCCGGGCCTGGAAATATTCAAGGTCGAAGGTTCGGACCTGTCCGTGCCCGGAAAGGTCGATCGCCCCGGCCTGATGCATGTCTGCTTCGTGGTGGACGATGTGCAGGAAACTCTCGACAGGATGCTGGCCGCGGGCGGCCAGTTGCAGGGCCAGATCGTGGATACCGGCCCCATTCCGGGGGTAGGCCGCGCCGATTTCGTTTATGCGCGCGACCCCGACGGCAACATCGTGGAACTCGTCGCCTGGAACAGGGCCGACGCATGAGATGCGGCAGGGCTGCGGCCCTGCCCGGCCTCAATCCAGCAGCGCAACCTCGGTGGCCCGTGTTCCGCTGAACGGATTGCGGCCATGGCCGGTCAGCAAATTATCCAGAATCATAATGTCGCCATCATGCCACGGCCATGAATAGGTGAATCTGTCGACAAGTTGCTGGAACTGCGCATCCTCTTCGGGCGGCAATTCGCCGCCATCGCCAAGATAGGCGCCGGACGGAAATTTCTGCTGCTGCCGCAACTCGGCGGCCTGGCCCGTATTGTCGTAAGATCCGCGATAAAAATGCGCGATATGCACCCCGCCGCGATAGACTCGCTCATTTGTGCCCGGATGGGTCACGAAGGCATCTTCCAGATTGAATACGGTCAGGCTGCCATCCTCGTGCCAATGCGGGCGCATATGGCGGCGGGCGCAGATCTCCTCCACTTCCTTTTCCGACTCCGTGTAAAAGGCGAAATCCCAACCGCGCTTGTCCATCAGGCGCGTCTCCTGCGTGCTGCCCGTCTTCGCGGCGAAATTGCGGACATTCTCGATCCCCAGCTTTTCCAGCTTACCGCGGATGGATGCCGGCATTTCGCTCGTGACCTTGCGCATATCGGCGATGATCGTTTCGCCCCCTTCCTCCGCCACCTTCTTCGCAAAGAAAGCGATCCGGCGGGGATAGTCCCGCAGATAGAACATTTCCTGATGGATCGGGATGCGCTGGTCGCCGGTGCGCTGCGTGGCTTCATACACCCCATTGGCGACCGCCCGGCGCGCGGCCGCGCCGCCCTGATAGCCGCCGGTATAGGGCGGGAAACAGGCGCCGACCTGCCCGAAATCCTCGGACGTCACGACCGGAAACCCGCGCAGCACCACGCCCCCGTGACGGGCGATCAGCTCGTCGAGCCGGTGGCGATGCCCGTTCACCCAGGCCACCGCATCCTCCAGCGTGGCGAAGGCGCCTTCCTTCGCTTCGACGAAAAGCGGCGGCTGCCCTTCCCCGAGAGTCCAGCATGTCACGCGATCGTCGGGAAGATCGCCTGTCACGGATTGCATCGCTGCGTCTGCCAGCGTCATGTGCTTACTCCTTGTAGGACGGATCGATCCGATCCATGCGGCGCAACAGCGCTTTCCATTGCAGGTCGCCGCCCACCAGCCCCGGATTGGCGATGGCGATGTTGCGAGTGTTCTCCAGCGCCGCGCCCGACATCGCCAGGCCGTTGTCCAGCCCGCCCGCGAGAGCCGCCACCTGTATCTTGCAGGCCATTTCCAACCGGTAGAGATAGATGAACGCCTCTCCGCAAGTGCGCCCGCATGCCAGCAACCCGTGGTTACGCAGAATCAGCAAGTTGCCGCTGCCGAGATTGGCGACCAGCCGTTCCCGCTCCTCGAAGTTGAGCGCGACGCCTTCGTAATCGTGGTAGCCCACTACCCGTTCGACCAGCGCGGCATGCTGCGACAGCGGCAGCAGCCCGCATTTCATTCCCGACACGCCGGTTCCGGCCGCGCTGTGCGTGTGGATCACCACATGCGCATCCTCCCGCGCGCGGTGAACCGCTCCATGAATGGTATAGCCGGTGGGGTTGAGGCCGAGTTCCACATCCGGCTTGAGCACGACATCGCCGTCGATCGTGATCTTGTAGAGATTGGACGCCGTCACCTCGTCATAGGTGAGGCCATAAGCGTTAATCAGGATATGGCCCGATCCGTCCGGCACGCGCATGGTGATGTGGTTGGCGATCAGGTCGGTCATGCCGAAATGATGCAGAATGCGATAAAGCGCGGCGAGTTCGACGCGCGCCGCCCATTCTTCCTCGCTCACACGCTCGCGCATCGATGCCGGGCGATGCGCCGCAAGGATGTTGTGAGGCTGAGACATTGCTCCGCTCCTCTGCCCGATCTGCCTGTTGTTCTTGTATGCCCAGTTTAGCGCACGCGCCGCCGATCCTGTCAATCGTCACTTTCGGATGAAAGAGGCAGGGAATTTCAAGCCGATGGAATCTCGGATTTCCGCGGTTTTCCGCCCGTGTTGCAAAATGTGCAACGCGGCGTGAGGTTTTCACGCTTGTGAGAAGAGTGCGCTCAGGGCAACGCGAAACTGCCTTTACAGGCATCCTCTCCCAAAACTTCCAGGCCCGGCCATCTGGCTGGGCCTTCTTTTTTCCGCAATCCGAACAAGGCTTTTCGGGCGGCCAGCCCATCCGGGGCAGCTTGTTGTTGAATTGGACGGCGCTCCCTCTTAGCCAGAATGCATGCTCGATCTCAACGACTGCCGTTATTTTGCCGAGATAGCGGATTGTGGAGGTCTGGCGGCGGCGGCCCGCAAGATAGGCATCCAGAAGTCGACGCTGTCCCGGCGGATCGCCGCGCTCGAGGCGGAGCTGGGCGTCACCCTGCTGGAACGCGGCCCCCGTCATTTCCGCCTGACCAAGACGGGGCAGCAGTTTTACACCCGCTGCGCCGGGATCGTCCGCAATGCGGAACTGGCCGAGCAGGCGGCAAGAAGCCAGGGGGCCGCCCGCGCCGTCCAGCCGGAACCGCTCGCGGATGCAGCCGGCGCGGAGATTGCCGGGGAGAATGCCGCGCCTCTTGCAGCGCTGGACAGCCTCGTCCGGCGGCAGGACATCGTGCAATCCTATATCCTGCAGAACATTCGCAAGAAGACGTTCTCGTCCGGCGACAAGCTGCCCGCCGAGCGGGATCTGTCGGCCTCGCTGGGCGTTGCCAGGCAGACCGTGAGGGAAGCCATCCGAAGCCTCGAAATGTCCGGAGTCCTGCGGCTGGAGCGAGGCGCGCGGGGCGGAGCCTTCATCCGGGAGATCGGCTCGGATGGAATCGCCTATGCCATCCGCAACATGCTGATCCTTGGCCGCCTGCCGCTGCATGACCTGCTCGAGCTGCGCGCATCGATATTCGGGCAGGCTGTCCGGCTTGCGGCCGAACGCGGGAGCGAAGAGGATTTCCTGCAGCTGGACCGGAACGTCCAGCAGCTCGAACACATACGGCGGACTCGCGAGCAGGTGGCCACGGTCCGGGCGTCCACGGAGTTCTACAGGATCTCCGCGCGGGCATCCGGCAACCGGCTCCTCGCCGTGCTAGTCGACGCAATGGCGGACATCATCGAGGAAATGCTGACCCAGATGCAGACCTGGCCTTTCGCGAGGGAAGGCGAAATCGCCCGCCGCGATGCGGTCGCGGCGATGAGAGCGGGCGACGGGAAAGCCGCCGAAGCGATCATTCGCGCGCATTGCGAGGAAACCAATCGCGTCCTTTTCGACTTCGCGACAAACACCCAGGCGATTTGAGCAGGGATTGCGGGCATGGGCCTGTGGCATCCTCGCCACAGGGCGGGGAAACCCGTTGTGAAAGCCATTACACCGCTTGACCGGCTCGCTGGCCAACCATAAAAATGGTCGCACCAATGAGGCATCAAATGCAACGATGCCGGGCGTCATCAGGGAGGGATTGAATGGTTTTATCGGCAAAGGCAGGATGCCGTCACAGCGCGGCTCTGCTCGTGATCGCGGGTTCCGCCGCGTTCACGGCGGCCCACGCCCAGGAGGCGGGCGGCGCATCCGGCAATGAAATCGTCGTCACCGCCAACAAGCGCGAACAGAACCTCAACGATGTGGGCCTGACCATTACGGCCATCAGCGGCGAAGCGCTCAAGGATCGCAAGATCACTTCGCTGGAAGACATCGCCTCGATCGTTCCGGGCCTCGCCTTCTCGTCCAGCACCACCAACACCCCGATCTTCACGCTGCGCGGGATCGGCTTCCAGGAAAGCTCCCTGGGCGTCTACCCAGCCGTCAGCGTCTATCTCGACCAGACGCCCCTGCCCTTCCCCATCCTCGCCAGCCATGCCGCTTTCGACCTGGAACGGGTGGAAGTGCTGAAAGGCCCGCAGGGCACCTTGTTCGGCCAGAATTCCACCGGCGGCGCAATCAACTACATCGCCGCCAAGCCGACCGACACCTGGCAGGCCGGCGGCGACATCAGCTACGGCCGCTTCAACACGATCGAAGGCAATGCCTTCATCAGCGGTCCGCTCACCGACAGCCTGGGGATGCGCGTCGCGGTCAACGGCCTCAACTCGGATGACTGGCAGAAGAGCATCACGCGCCCCGGCGACACCAACGGCCACAAATCCTATGTGGCCGGGCGTCTCCTGCTTGAATTCGAGCCGTCCGACAGCATCAAGTTCCAGTTCAACGCGAATGGCTGGATCGACAAGTCGCAACCGCAGGCGCAGCAGCTCGTTGGCGTGAATCCGCAGAACCCGATCGACGGCGCGGAAGCGACCGCGCGCATCATTGCCTCCCCGTTCGCGCCGAACAATGCGCGGGCGGCGGATTGGACATCCTATGCCGTCGATCCGGGCACCGGCGCGATCCTCACCCCTGAAGCCTTGGGCGGGGCGCCCGGCAATGGCCAGGGCGGCTATGTTCAGGGCACCGGCCAGCTGGTCAATTTCGATCCGAGGTCGGACCGGCGCTTGTGGCAGCTCGCGCTTCGCGCCGATATCGAGCTTGGCGCAGGCATCACTCTCACCTCGCTCACATCCTACACCGATTTCGATCAGAAGCAGAATGTGGATCAGGACGGCAATGCGCTCGTCACCTTCGATCTCGACAAGAACAATGGCTTCATCGAAACCTTCAACCAGGAACTGCGGCTGGCGAACGACAGCGCATCCCGCCTGCGCTGGCTGGTGGGCGCCAATTACGAAGACAGCACTACCTATGAAGACCAGGTGCTGCGCTACTTCGACAATTCGAACTTCGCCCCCGGCCTGAACTGGATCAACGCCAGCGGCGTGACCAACCGCCAGGACATCAAGAACTATGCGGTCTTCGGCAATCTGGAATTCGATGTCAGCGACCAGCTCACGCTGAAGGGCGCGGCGCGCTACACCAACAGCACCATCGATTCCAGCATCTGCTCCTACACCACCCCGACCGGGCGGGTCGAAACCCTGTTCGGCGGCGCGGGCATCAATGGCACCTGCTTCACCTTCGCGGCCGATTTCACCAATGGCCCGCCGATCACGAGCAAGCTCAAGGAAGACAACGTCTCCTGGCGGTTCGGCGTGGACTACAAGGTCAATCCGGACTTCCTGCTCTATGCCAACGTGTCGCGCGGCTACAAGGCGGGCAGCTTCCCCAGCCTTTCCGTCGCAAGCTATCTGGGCATGCTGCCGGTGACGCAGGAATCGGTGACTGCCTATGAAGGCGGCTTCAAGGCGACGCTTGCGGACCGCAAGCTGCAGCTCAACGCAGCCGCGTTCTATTACGATTACAAGGACAAGCAGATCCGCGGCAAGCTGCTCGATACGACGTTCGGCGGGCTCGATGCGCTCATCAACGTGCCTAAATCGCGCATCTACGGTGCCGAAGCGGACATCACCGCCCGCCCGGTCGATGGCCTGACCATCAATGCCGCGGTGACCTACCTCAATTCCAAGGTGACCGAGAGCCCGGCGGACCCAAAGAACAACAACATCTACGCCAAGGTTGACGATTTCACCGGCGATCCGCTGCCCTTCACTCCGAAATGGTCGGGCGTGGTCAATGTCGATTATCGCCACCAGATGGAATCGGGCGGCGCGGCCTTCGCCGGCGTGAGCGTGAACGCCCGGTCGCACTCCGACGCCACGATCGGCGCCAACCGCATTCCGTTCCCCTATTCGGCAACCTCGTTCACGCGCCCCGACATTGTCGACAATGTCTTCAACATCAAGGGTTACGCCACGGTCGATGCGCGCATCGGCTATGAAGCGGCCGATGGCGCGTGGAAGGTGATGCTGTGGGGCAAGAACATCTTCGACAAATATTACTGGACCACGGTCATCCCGTCGAATGACTCGCAGGCGCGCTTTGCCGGCATGCCCGCCACTTACGGCGTGACATTCGGCTTCAAGTTCAACTGAAGCCGAAGCAAATGCGAAAGAAGGGGGTGGCGCGACAGCGCCTGCCCCCTTCGCTCTTTCTGAAACGATGCCATCCCATTTGTCTCAAAACATGACACCGCCAAGGCCGAACTGGCAATGAGTGCAAATGAGGCAGATAACCCGACTCAATATGTAAATCAGATTATAAATTACTTTTTTTCGAGAACTTATTTCTCATTAAACTGATTTAATAATTGGGGCGAGGGGCACGGAGTTTTCCGTGAAAAATACAGCATGGCATATACGAGTTCCGCCGGTTTGGCGGATGCATTACACATCATATTTTATAATTGAATTTCATACATTTGGTGCCCTCGCAAGCACTCAGGTTTGAGCGCGCCCCTCTTGAGCATTCGAGAAGGCGGGTAATGGCATGAACGCACCAGTCCAACTCCCTGCGGGAAATCTCTCCCATAAGCGGCCCATCTATTTCTCCATCCGGTGGAAATATGCGCTTGCGCTCTTGGCCGCGCTGTTGTGGA
>Ga0172382_10002029_pt1 | contig 34747 bp, 32 predicted proteins | sample Leawel138RmetaG_FD_122245 | JGI IMG/M metagenome (GOLD analysis project Ga0172382, IMG submission 122245) | Leachate microbial communities from a municipal landfill in Southern Ontario, Canada - Leachate well 138R metaG | ecosystem: Engineered > Solid waste > Landfill > Unclassified | place...
GGCCTGCGGCCGTCCCCAGAAAAACCGCCTGCGAAGACGGCTGCCGCACGAGTTCCCGCAGCAGCAACTGGTCGACACCCAATGCCGCGACGGTTGCAAAAAGCCCCACAAAACTCAGCGCATAATTTAGAAGACCGAAATCCTCAGGACCGAGGTAGCGGGCGACGTATAGCCACCCCACCAGGCCGACTGCCATCCGGAACAGCCGCTCCAAGGCCAACCAGGACGTGTTGGAAACATATTCGCGCAGACGACTCATGGATGGCGTAATCCCTGCCGGTGGCGAGTCACGTCATGTACCTGGCATACGCCGGTTCCCACCGATACCGGGCTTCATCCATTCGTTCATAACCCCGCAATATCCATGAGAAGTGCCCAGCGAGCCTCCCGGGTGACACGCCCGCCCATGCCAGACCGCAGCAGTGCCGCGTCCCGTCAACGAAGACACCGTCCACCCCCCACGCCGGCCGATCATGGCGCGGGCAGCCCTGGACGCAGCGTGTACTTGCGGAAATAGCGCGCCATGCTCACGGCATGCCATCCCATGTGCCGTAGATTGCGGTGGCTGGCACGGCGCGCGTCGTGCACCACCTGCACTGCCGGGCACAGCGTCACCCGCTGCCCCGATCGCCACAGCCGCGCACACAGATCCACGTCCTCGTAATAGAGGAAGAAGCCCTCGTCGAAGCCGCCGATGGCCGCGTAGTCCGTGCTACGGATCAGCATGAACATGCCCGCCACCCAGGGCGCCGTCCGGGGCGGATCACCGAGCGCGTACTGCAGATGGCCGTCGTAACGCCCGAACGCCTTCAGCATCAGATCAGTCGGGGACGGAAACTGCCGCGCACTGCACTCCATCGTGCCAGTCGGATTCACCGCCGCGGGGGCGCACAGCGCGATCCGCTCGTCCTCCAGGCAGGCAAGCAGCGTGGGAAAGGGATTGCCTTCCAGCCGCACATCGGGATTGAGTACCAGAAAGAACGGCGTCCGCGCGGCGCGAAAGGCCGCATTGTGGTTCGTACCGAAGCCCTTCGGCCGTGGATTGTCGATCACCGTCAGACGCTCCGGCTGCGCGAAGGCGATGTCCGGCTCGGGGATGTTGCGGGTAAGGACGACAGCGGAGACCTCGGGGCAGGCGGCAAGATCCTCGAGCAGTCCCGGCAGCAGCGCGCCGTGCCCATGGCTGATAATGGAGACGGTGACGAGCCCCATGAACCTCAGGACCGCTCAAAGATGCCGTACAGGCAGTATTGCGGCGGCCAGGAGGCCAGCCACCGGCTTTTCATGAGTGTGTGGAAGACATCGCCGCAGGAGAACCCGGACGCGCCCACCACGCCATCGAAACTACCGTTGGGGAATAGCAGACAGTCGGCCTCCATCAGCCGGCGATACAGGAGGCCAAGGCGGCTGCGGAGGTATTCAAAATAGTTGGCATGGTCGGTCACGCAGAGAACTCGCCAAACGATATGTGGCGATACCGACAAGAAGCACGCTGAACCCCGGTGTCAAACACCCTACACACCGGCACGGTCATTTCGAAAACAAAACTCTCCAAAACGCTACCTGTGTTCATACCAGACCCAGAACTTTTAACAAATGGTCCCTGCTCAGTCGCCTCGACGGGATCAGACGCTTGTCCAGCACCCGCCAGATATCACGGACAGACGCACGGCGCTGCGCCTGTACTCCACGCCGCTTCCGCCAGGCTGATGGGATGCCCTTGAGCGCATCCCGCTTGGCCCGCAGCATCACCGCGCCCTGCCCGTGGAGCGTAAAGTGTATCAAAGTAACCACATTCAGAAGCAGGTGCACGGGCAGAAGGATCCAGAACAGCGTCCCCGGCATATTCTTCACGAACGCCCAGACCAGATTTCGGTGCCCATAATAGACGGCGAAATCGCTGTGCTGTCCGCCGCTGCAGGCCGAACCGACATGATACACGACGGCATCCGCGACATACATGGACTTGTAACCGGCAAGACGCAGCCGAAAACCCAGGTCCACGTCTTCGACGTAACAAAAATAGTCCTCGTCGAACCCCCCCACTTCCAGAAGCGCATCCCGTCGATACAAGGCGGCCCCGGCGCAGGGCGAGAATATCTCCCCATCGACGTCGTCCGCCTCGGAATGAGGCCGCCCATGTCCGTCGCGCCAGATCAGGCCGGAGAAATGGTAGACATCGCCGATGCCATCCAGCGTATTCTCGGTGCCATGTACCATCTGCCGGGAGCCGAAGGCGGCGACGTCGGGGTGGGTACGTGCCGCATGTAGCAGATTCTCCAACCAGTCCCTGTCAGGAAATGCGTCGGGATTGAGCAACGCGACGAAGTCCGTGTCACACTCCTTCAGCGCGAGGTTGTTGGCCCGCGCGAACCCGAGGTTAGCGCCGACGAATTGTACATCCACCTCGGCTGTATCCCGGATCCGATCCGCAGAGCCATCCGTACTGCCGTTGTCCATTATCAGGATCCGCCGGGGAGACCTGGACTGCCGAAGCAGATGTCTCAGGCACTGATCCAGAAGATCACCACCGTTCCAGTTGACAATGACAACAGTAACCGACGCTTCTGTCATCATCCGCACTCCCTTGCAATGAACCGCACCGCATCCACCAGACGGGGCACAACCGCGTGATCCGGCGCCCGCATTCCAGCGGCATCAGCTGCCGGATCAAATAGAATATTGCAGCCGACACCTGCCGCCCTACCGGCCTGAATGTCCGTATGACTATCGCCTATCAGCAAGGATGCCCCGAGGTCCAGCCCGTACTCTTCGGCGGCCTGGAGTATCATCCCCGGGGCGCGTAGCCATGATCTGCATTGATCACGCCGCCCCGGACGACAAATACTGCCGGTCGCTTCGATATCACAAATACCATTGAAGGTTGGAGCCTCCTCAAAACCCCGGGCCGGTTCAGAGCAATCGAATGTAACCCTCCGAATTCTAGACGTATCTGAGATGTGGCCATATCATTCTCGCTAAGAACACTACGTGCATCATGCGCAGGCTACGATAATACTCTGACCGCACGCGATGTCTCTTAACAGTGGCGTGCGCTCGACAAGCGGCTCAACTATCCGTAGAGCTTTGGCGATTGGGTCTGGGCAGAAGAATGGTACCAAATTTAGAGGACGACAACTGCGAACAGTTAAGCCCGCCGTGGCTAACCAGCTGCAGATTAAGCCAGGACAGAAGGAGCGTTCTTCATGTTCGATGTGGTAACGTGAAAAGCGCTCTAGCAACTTAAGGACAGGGTTATTACCGTTTGGCTCAAGCACGACTACCGTACCCCTAAACAGGGATAGTCCGGCCAAGGCGCAGGCCGGATCGGGAAGATGATGGAGCACGCCTCGGATCACGATACAGTCGAAGCGGCCAGGGATCAGGTATTCACTGAGTGCGTAAATATTACCCACTTCAAAACTCACGATGTTGGACACGCCGAGAGATTGAGCACGGGCCCGCGCAGCCTCGATAGCTTCGGCAGCAGGATCGACGCCGACAATCTTGCGTACCCCTAAGGCCGGAAACTCAATTGTATAGGCGCCATCACCGCAGCCTAGATCAAGTACGGAGCTTCCGCGAAAGTCGAAAGACTCGGCAATACTGCGAGTGATTCTCGCATTGGCGAGGCGGGCTGAGAGGCGGTTTCCAGTATAGGCATAACGCCCGCTTTCACGCACGTCATTCTCAAATTGTCGTACGTTCTGCTTTACGGAACCAGGATGAATTTTTGTCATATTCTTAGGATCCAAGAAAACATGTAGTTAGCCTCGCTTGATGCCAACGGCAAACATGTTGCCGACATTCAGGGCAAAGTTCTGTTCGCCAAGTCCGAAGCGTTCAAGTAGACCGACAATGCAACGTTTGCCTGAAGCTGGCAGCGGAGCGAGACGGAGCCAGTAACGCAGGGGATACGCATTTCGGATTGTAGAAACCTTAATTCGCTCGAAACCAGTTCGCTGAAGTAGTTCGCGGAGAGCATTAGAGCTGAAGAGTTGGAGGTGCTCAACATCTATGATTGGTGAATGTAAGCCAAGCAGCCGATTGAGTGGAGCCCGCCAGTTGTGCACCGCAACCGCAATGGCTCCACCAGGCTCTAGAAGGCTGTGAGCGATACCAACGAAATCACCTGGATCACGCAGGTGTTCAAGCGTCATGAAGGAGCAGATAAGGGACGGGTTCTCTCCGTTTAGCATGGATGCCGAAAACATTCCCTCCCTTAACAGGGGTCGCACGGCCGGCCGAGCAGCATCGATAGCTGCCCGTGACGGCTCGATGCCAATCACCGGTTTGAACCCCTGGCCTTGCAGGAAAGGAAGGAGCGGCCCACTGCCGGCGCCCACATCAACCGCCGCGTTACGGCCTATTAGTCCCTTCAAATGCACTTTGAGAGCATCAGCGTATGTTTTGGCAGCAGCCAACGCTTCGAGGCCTGAATCAAATCCAGCACCAGTATACGCTGTGTTCAAAAACTCTTCGGCAGGAGGTGACGGTGCGTACACCAGATCGCAGTTGGTGCAGCGCACAAGGCGAAGACACATGAACTCTGGAGGCTTTCGCGATGCGTAAGTCAAAATCCCAACCCGCCCTGGATCAATCCGCTCATCAGCAAAAGGCAAGTAATTGCGACTGTTGCAGACAGGACATGCGCGCTCGACTGTCATGTTTGCCTCCGCAACTCGGCAGGTTGGATTTCGCCACGAATGATTAGGCTGCGGCGAATGAAAGCTGGCCGCGCCTTTGTTTCCTCGAAAATTTTACCAATGTATTCCCCTAGCAGCCCTATCCCGAGCAAAGTCAATGAACCAAATGCCATAATTAATAACGAGAGGAATGTAATACCTTTCGGCACATTATCGGCATCAAAAAGCCGCATGAGTATCATAAAAATTGCTAGCAAAATGGTGGCGAATGTTGCGACTCCACCCGCAGCTGTAAGTAAGTGAAGTGGCATGCGAGAGAATGAAAATATGCCTTTCTTAGCCCAGCCAATATTTTTGATCCAATTGTTCGTGCTGACACCGAACATGCGTTCGGGCCTGACATAATCAACTCCCTCTTGGTGGAAACCTACGTAGGCGCGCAGTCCACGTAGGAACGAGTCTCGCTCCTCGCACTGAAGTAACCAATATACGACGCTGCGATCTATCAGAGAAAAGTCCCCTGCATTCTTTGGTACTGGGACTTCACTCATGGCCGCAAAAACGCGATAAAAAGCCCTGTAACAGGCTTCGAGCAGTACGGGCATCTCACGCTTAACACGCCGACCATAGACGACGTCTGCCCCTGCACGCCAACGTTCTACGAACGCTTCAATGAGTTCCGGCGGGTCTTGCAGATCTCCATCCATGAGCACCACTGCCTCCTTACTGGCAAGATCCATCCCGCTACGAAAAGCAGCTTGAGAACCGAAGTTGCGTGAGTGGGTAATGCCAATTACATGAGGATCGCGCGCACTAATCTCCCTTATTACCTCTGCAGAATCATCCGGCGAGCTGTCATTGACAAAGATGAGTTCATAATCTAGGCCCAACTTTTGGAATGTCGCCGCCAGCCGTTCATGCATGATAGGAATAGCCCGACCATCATGATAACAAGCAACCACGACAGAAATAGAGTTTTTTTCCTTTCGAGGCTGAGTGCGCTTGGTCAGTCGTTTAAAATCTGTATTAACGAGATAAGACCGCCACCAATTCTGGGTTTTCTGAAGACCATCGGTAAAGTTGGTTTTTGAAGACCAACCCAGTAGGCGCTTCGCCTTGTTAGTGTCGGCATACCAATTATTGGTATCCCATGCTCGGCCTGCAGCAGGATTGAAGCGTGGTTCGGCAGTAAGTCCGAAATATTTGATAGCCAAATTGGCAAGCTCCCTAAGGGTAGTTGGCGAGCCACTGCCGATGTTGATAGACTCACCCGCGAGTTCAGGGCTCATCCTCAATGCAGCGTCGGCAAAGGCTTCCACTACGTCGTCGACGTACACGAAGTCTCGGCTCACCTCGGGGCGAGCCAGAACTGGCCATTCGCCCCTGAGGCTAGCTTCGCACAGCGCTGGAATTAGACGTGAGCTATCTTCGAACGGACCATATACTGCGTAAAGACGCAGGTTCGTAACAGGAACACCGCGCACCTTGCCATAATATGTAATAGCGGCACTAGCTGCCACTTTGCTAACGGCATAGTGGCTGTTAGGCACGAGTGCTGCATCTTCAGGAGGGGCTGCCGAGTTAAGGCCATATTCTGACGAACTACCTGCATGAACGAATGCAGCCAATCCCAGCCTTTCGATCTCCTCCATCAAGCGAATAAAACTAAGGTAGTTTGTTGCATGGACCCGCGTATAGTCCTGCTCGAAGGAGTATGCCCCAAAGGATGAACAGTCAAATATCGTCCGTGGCCCAACACGATATAGCACTGATCGAACGCTGACCGGGTCCTCTAAATTCAGGAAGCCTATGTTAGCCGACGGTACGCCGTCGAGCCGCCACGTATCCCCAGAAAATACCGTGCCAGTGACATCACTACGTACTGCAAGCAGATGACGCAGCAAGTTAGCTCCAATAAAACCACTCGCACCAATAACCAGAACCGGTCCGGTAACATTTCTAAGTTTTTCTTCCAGATTCATTTTCTCAGCCCATAATCATGCTGCGAATTGACGGTGCATCGAGACCGCATTGGGCACGGTGAAAAGCCTGAGAACCGAAGCGCCCCGTCGGGTAGCCAAGAGCAGGCCGGTGAATGAAGCGTCCTGCTGTCAAACCGCGAGTAGCCAGACTAAAAGCCAAGCTCATCCCAAGCCCCCCTTGGGCCACGTGTTCTTCTAGAACGTAAAGGGGACGGCCTACAATTTGTTCTAGAAATGTGGATGGTATTTTGGAGTCAGTGAACTCACACACCGCCCATACTGATGGCCTTGAATCCATATCAAGGTCGACCAAGGCTTGCCAAGCAACACCTGCGATCGGCCCTAAGGCGGCAATAGCACCGCACCTGCCGGGCATAATCTCTCGCCACGGAGCATAGTCCGGCACGCTTTGATCAGCAGGCCTAACATCGTACCCAAGGCGAAGATAAGTAGGTGCATCAAGGCGATGAAGGAGAGCGGGAAGATCGTCGTCAAAAGCAGGCACAAGCACTCGTACACCTAGAGCATTCATTGCTGCGCAGTCTTCCAGTGCGTGATGGGTCGGCCCCATGTGACCGTATGCGTACCCCCCCCCATTGCCTACTAAGCACACCGGCAGGTTGTTTAGACATAAGTCATTGCGAATTTGCTCAAAGGGGCGCGCGTAGCAGAAAGGGGCAATACTGTAGACAATTACGCGCAGGGACTCTCGTGCCAGGCCAGCAGCAACGCTGATCATATTCTGCTCGGCAACGCCAGCGTTGACGAAGCGGCTACCAAACGCGGACTGGATTTCCTCTAGAGCCATAAAACCCAAATCTCCGGTGAGAAAAAACCAGTTGTCATGATTGCATTGCGTCAAAACTGCATTCGCGAAGGCCTTTCTCATTGAACCCCTTCCTGTTCTAACGCGTTGCAAGCCGTTACATATTCCGCCTCCGACATGGGCAAGTAATGAGATTCCAGCCGATCTTCGAAATGCAATCCACGTCCTTTCACTGTATCAAGAATCAACACTCTGAGAGCGCTGTGAGTTGGTTCCATTATGACTTCTATGATGGCCTTCGGATCATGACCGTCGATTTTTTTAACATCTGCACCGAACGCGGTTATGCGCGGGGCGAGATCGTCACATGAAATCACATCAGCAGTGCGACCGAACCCCTGTAATCCATTTTGATCGATGAGTAAGACAAGATTTTCTAGGCGCTGATGAATGGCGAAGTTAAGGGCTTCCCAACAGCTACCTTCTTGCCATTCACCGTCTGAACATAGACAGAAAATATGATGATCAAGACCCTTGTGGCGTGCTGCCAGAGCCAAACCGGCAGCCAAGGAGGGGCCGTGCCCAAGAGACCCTGTGGAAAACATCAATCCCGGAATACCTAGGCCACTCGGGTGGCCAGGAAGCAAAGTGTTGTCGCGAGTGAAAGTCTCTAGATCGGCATCTGAGAGGTAACCAAGGCTCCACAGTGTTGTGTATAGGGCTCCGGCCGCGTGCCCTTTTGAAAGAATAAAGTGGTCACTCGGTTCCATGACGAGGTGATGCAGAGTCATTAATGCCTCGATACACGAAAAATTCCCTCCTATGTGCCCACAATTAGCGTCACGGTGAAGCTGAAGAAGTCGCAATTTCGCCTTTCGAAGAAGCCCAACGAAGTGATCGTTTATTTCTTTCATTTTCCTTCGGCCTTTTTCCTATATATCTGATATGCAGAACTATGCGAATGTGGAACAGGCTCAAAATTATTCAGAATATACTGGTAAATTAAGGGGTGCGTATTTTTAAACCGAAGCTCTTCGCGCCCATCAAGGGGCATGTCGAGGACAAGGGCGAAACCTGGTTCCGACGCCTTAATTCTCTCGATTTCTTTCTTCTCAAATAATTCAGGCCGAGGAACAAGCGCATATATTTCCCACATGGGTGATCTACGTTCCAGCAAAGCATAAGCGCCGGGCCAGAAAGGCGCGACAATAAACGATCTCCCATTTGCTGCATACTCGTCCGCCATTTGACGCAGAAAAACTATATCACTCGCTGTACCTGGATCGACTTGGAGATGCTTGCCTGATATATCCACATTAATGCACTGTTTACTTGCGAAGCATTGCCAGCCAGGATGAAAGGCATGCATTATCCATATGCTGACGGCACATAGAGCAGCCGCGATTGGCCATTTGATTTGCGGCCGCGCGGATATCAATAGAACCAAACAGCCAATTAGTAAAGGGAAAAGTCCCTGTGCGAGGTGACTGACATCCGCGCGTGAAAAAGCGAAATGTGCGTAAGGAAAAGCAAGAAAAGCTGCGGCGATCAGAACGGGGGGTACTGACTTGTCATTAAATTTACAGTACACAACCCACGCCACTGAACTCGCTGCAAAAACAAGTGCTCCGATAAAGAAAACCCCGATCAGCGCTCTCCGCACGGCATCACTAAAAGAAGAAGTAGCAAAGGCGATGGTCCATGGCCAGGGCACGGGCAATGGCAAATTAGTCGCTTTCTGCTCGAATAAAAACCGAATGCTCTCCCAAAATGCTTTAGCAAATCCAGGCATGAGGATCGCCATCAAAATAATGGGGAGGAATCCGATTACAACTCCGCCCCCCCAGAATGCAAGGGCTTTAATCAGGCCGGGTCCAGAGCAGCGTTTGATCGCAAGCCAAGAGATCACCCCTAAGCTACCGACAGCGCCGTATACACCATGATTACGACCAAAAACTGCAATCAACCCAACACAGGCACCTGTAATAATGTAACGTTTTGGAATTGGATTACTTATTAGATAAGTCAGCACACCAATCAGAAAGATCGAAAGCGAGATGTCGAAAAGTTTGTGACGTGGAAACATCCAGACCGCAAGGGTAGCTGCCGCAATCAGCCAATAAAAGATGTCGGTCTTGCCTTTGACTTTTGCAGATTGCGCCACCAGTAGCAAGCCTACAAATAAGCCAGCAACTTGAAAAACAGCAACGGCGGCGCGCAAGCTCATGACACCATCGTCACCAGCCACCTTCAACAAAGCCGCAGACCAGTAATACCTCCCTGGATCGTAGGCTAAAAAATCCCGAATTGGGACTTCATTCTGAAGCACTCGCTGGACGCCATACCAGAGATAACCTTCATCCCATAGGTTGAATCCTTTGTTGCCTTGCCAAAGAAATGAAAGCAAAACAACGAAGCCTGATATTACCAAAGCTTTAAATACTATATATCTATGTGTTTCTGCCACTTGGTTCCGGCGCTACCTCGCCCGCAAAGTTACCACTAGTTGCACAGGATCTATTAGGCTCCGCTCAACACCCACAACTTCCCAGTCCGCTCCATCTAGAAATTCGGCATTCATGGATGTGTCGCCGTAATGTGGATTTTTAGGGTGGGGAATAAATGCAAACCCACTCTCCCTGTGAGCGTGTTCCAGCTCTCTGTATGGAACTGGCGTTCTCTTGTTAATGCGTTGCCAAAACTCGATGGGGCGAATCGTTACAACAAACAAACCGCCTGTAGTCAGTGCAGGTCGTACAGCGCGAAGAATTGCTCTAGTTGCTTCGGCCGAAGTGTGCGTCAAAACAGAAAACGCATACGCCAGATCTACTTCACACGATAATGGAGTCGGCACAGATTCTGTTTTCAGCAGGCTGGCGAGTATCCGACTTTCCTGGCAAAAATTCAGAGACTTCTCCCAAGCATCAACACCGATGATGTTTTCCGGATCAGTATAGTAATAAAGGAGTCGTATCAGACGCCCATAACCACAGCCAAAATCCAAAACACGCTTGCCGAAAAGAGACAGATCCGCATGCCGAATACAGATGGACTCGAGCAACCGCATAAATGCAACGGATGTTTTCAATAGCTCCACGCCTGATAGCCCAGTCCACTCTCTCTGAATTTCTTCCGAAGCCATATGTGGCAGCATTTTGGAGAGATTCGGATAGTCGGGGTTTGGGATCGACGCTAGGAATAACCCAAAATCATCCAGACCAATACGTCGAAGTATTGGTAATGCTTCCGCAACAGAGCTCGATTTTTCAGCTGAGTCGAGAACTGAAGCCGTGTATTGGAACATTTCATGCGCCATTATTTGATTCTTCCGTTCGGTATACCATCATCCGGTATCACATCAATTGTGATACCAACCAGCACTGACAACCGGCAACAATTTTGCCCAATATCGCTCTCTGATCGCCAAAGCCAGGAGTTATCAGCCCTATCATTTCCTTTGCACCGCCAGAGCTGCCTGCCAAAACTGTGTCCTGTCATCAATATATTGCTTTACCTCAAAATATGGCGCCCACTTCTTTTTAATATATGATAATGGGACCACTGCATCTCCATATACTGAACTATTCAGAATAGGTCCGCCGCCAGTGGGAAGGTATGCAATCTCGCCTGCATCAAACGCCCTATAATAGCCCTGCACTTCGCTCGCATACCGAGCAAGCGCCCTGTACCAACGATTTTCTGCATTCGCCGAAAGCCCAGCAACAAAATCAATAAAACGCCTCGGCTCTAGGGTGAGGCAGAAAATGCATCCTGGAGCGGCCACACGCGCGATCTCTTCCATCCAATGCAGATGACTTTTCTCTGGCAGATGCGTAAAAACGGAGTACGCCATAATTACATTGAAATGTGCATCAGGATACGGAAGCCTGCCATCTGTGGTAATCAGCGCGAGATTGCCCGGCACCTTTGTTCTTCGACAGACTTCTAATGCCTCAGGATCCACATCGCAGCCATGGAGGTTTTCGCTCGCAATATCCTTCCAAAAAAACCGAAGATAACGACCCCACCCACATCCAAAGTCGAGCAGTTTCTGCTCGGGCCTTAATGGCGCACCCGCATTCTCTGCATTCCTTTTTACAAATTGATAAAATCTAAATGCCTCGTTGAGAGCACCTTCGTTAGACGAGCCCACAAAACGGGCCTGTAAATCTGAAGGCGGAAAACCAGGAAACTCCACCCCGTCTATTACTTGGGTCGATACGCTCTTAAGTAAGAATGACAGCCACTGCTCATCGCTCGCCTTTTGCATTGTGTCAGGTAATTTCATATGTTCCTCTGTCGATTATAACGAGAGCATCACGCCTCAATTCGTGGCGCCGGATTCAACATGGATTTTTGAACAGCTTCTCCGTGCGTCCGTAGCCGCGCAAATAGATGCCCGCCTTTCTTATTCGATATCCAGTGTGTAATTTGCAGCTACAGTACGCGTAAAACGCTGCGGAATAACGTCCACCTTCCCATCATTCAATGTAAAGTGAATCTTCTCTACCCCCGCCAGTTCGCACAGGAAAAACCGGTGATGTCCATCGAAGATCTCGCAATTGATGCCCCGTCCCTCGGTTGTCGTAAAACTCAGCTTACCGGCCGGGTGCGGCACAATTTCCACAGGAGCTATCTGATCGACATAGCCATTAAGAATACGAAACGCATCTTCATATTTGTTTGAAATTTTCCGAATCATCCACTCTGGGTTCTCACAAAACTTCCTCAGATTCTGATCGATCTGCTTCTTTTTAATCCCTTCCAGCAGAAAGCCAAGGTACAGGTTATCAGGACGAACCAACCCCTCAATTTTCCCCTCATTCTCAGCGAACTGATGCAGGCCGGCGAGAAATACCTCGAAATATACATCAGTTCCATATACGTAATCTGCCCCATCATAGCAGGGCTTGCATGCATGCTTCGCGTAGCAGTGATCCGCTAGTTGTAGGATTTCCGCTTTACTTAGTTTGCCATGTCGTTGGATAAACTTATTATCGAAATAGGGCCTTACCTGCAAAAATTGGCGGTTAACCATTTTGTCGATCGTCGCCTTGTCCTTACCAAAAACAACGACCATCCGGCTTTTATGGGGATCAGCCGGCATGTCTGAATATCCTAGTGAAATTGCGTGCGGAAAGTGTTTTAGAATAGGCTGGTAATAAAATTCGATTCCATGATCCAGCGTGTGGCTCTCGAACACCATGACATCGGTGATCTCCGCAATCTGCTCGATGGTGTCTTGCATATACACCCATACGGACAGCGCCAGCACAACATCGTACTTCATCCCCTTGAACAGCTCGGGACGCGTGCAATCACCTTGGAATAGCGATACTCGCGTCATACCAGACAACGCATTTACCACTCGGCCGATTTCGACAAAATACGGATCATACTCATAACCATCAACGAGGGATGCACCCAGCTTTCTTACAATTCGCGCGTTTTCCCCAGTGTTGGCGCCAATATCGAGCACCGTTTTTCCCACGAGATCTATAAGATAAAGAAAACGCTCACGACTCTGGCGACCGCCTTGACGCAACGTGCTATCTAGCATCAACGTTTGGTAGTTGTTCCCAGTTGGAATAGCATCATGAATGGAGCGTGCAACATACGATACCCGCGTCGCCCTGATCACCAGATCCCGCAAATCTTCCTTGATGGATGGCACATCTTTGCTGTTTGCGGGCAAACGAGAGTTCACAAACTGCCTGTAACCAGCTCGGGCGGCCGAATCAACACGTAAGGAAAAGATGTAGTTGTTCGCTGCACTCCCTGCAAATGCACTTATGTCCAGGGCGCTATTGTCGTTACCGATGTCCCTCTGCCTGACCTCCGCAGCCCATTTGCCCGTTTCTGAAACGGCGACGCCTGTTACATATCGGTCAGATCCATCCAGAATAACAACCTGATCGAGCCCAAACGAGCGTATAGCCCCGACATCGACATGCCCAACCAAGGAGATAGCCTCTCCATTTGCTCTTGTACTATCCACAGCACCCACTTCGTAGCCCGTCCTAAAAAGTGTATTTGGATCTCGAAAAATCATCGTTATTGCGTCTCTCTAAGTGTTTATACATGACATCAAGATACAGATCGGCGACTCGATCCGCGCTAAAGAGCGCCGCTACCTCGCGGGCACACGTTTTCATTTGGGAGAGCTTTTCCTGGTCGTCGATCAACGCACCTATCGCATGCGTCATTTCCTCAATCACAGATCGCTCGTCTGCACCTTTTTGCACTACGCGACCAGGCGTCTGACCCTCTATCGCATTCATGATGCGCGATATCTCACCAACATCTGACGTGATGACCGGCAGACCGGCTTGGAGACATTCCAAAACAAAGAGTGGAAACGACTCACCGACATAACAGCTAGGGAAGATGCCAAAATCACATTCGCCGATAATCGGGAAAGGGTTATCGAGTCGACCAAGGAAATATACGCAGTCACTACCGGAGTTTGCCGCCACGATTTCCTTGAAATCTGGACCATCGCCGATCAGAATCAATCTGCAATCGCGTCGTACTAGCCGTCGCAGCGCGATCGTCACATCGATTGCCACCTGCCACCCCTTGTCAACAATGGCGCGTGAGGCAAGAACGAGCAAAATTGTGTCTTCTGGGATCTGCAGCCTCCGGCGAATGCTCAGCTCTGAATCGATATTTGCCTGGTGGGCCGTCACTGAGTTGAAACATTTAGTAAACCGCGCACCATCCAGGCCATATCCCTGGAGTACTTCCCTGTTTTTTTCCGCGAGATACAACCACTCATCAACATATTTTCTGAGATATGCCAAGAACTCACTCGTAAGAAGCTCCGGAACTGTCTCGTAGCCGCCATGAAGAGAAGCTACATATTTGATATCGAGGCGAGCCCTTGCGAGGTATAGCGCGTACTCGATCGCTACATTGTGTGAGTTGAATACATCAATTCTGAAATCCTGCAGAAAATCATCAAACTGGTTTTTGATGTCATCCCAATAAACAACCGGAATGTCACTACGCAAGCGTGATCTCAGCAGAGGAGGATTACCCGGAAGATCTCGCCTAAGCACCAAAAACGTAATGTGGTGGCCGCGCGCTCTCAAAACATTTGCGACGTCAATTGGCACCACCTCACCGCCGCCTACATAGAATCCGTAGCTAGCGATACAAATCCTGAGCTCCCGACGCGCAACTGCTTTGATTTTTAATGCTGTTGACACATAGTCTTGGGAACCAAACTCCGGAGCCTCCTTCAGCACTTCGCACAATGCATCCACATGGCGTTGTATCACCTGCGGACTAACCTCATACATCCGAGCCAAGTCCTGCAAGATCATTTTATGCTCGTTGACATGTCTTGCCGAAAAAAACGCCTTCCGCGAAGTACTTTGCGTACGAACGCGAAAATAGGATTTAGCGTTTTTGCGAAAGCCGATGGAGCCGCCTCGGGCGATTGCGGCATAGAAGTACCAGTCGCCGGCAAAAGTGTATGATGTCAGCCGTTCCTGCTCTTCGATATTAAGATGCGGTTTTCGGAACACTGACCCCGAGACATTCGGGATAATGTTTTTGATCGCGAAAGCGCCGGTGAAGGCGCGAGTCGCCGTGACTACATGAGACTGTTGCCAATCAAGATCATCCAATCCGTCGTAGTAGTGCTGGAGCCCGGGATCGAGAACACCGTCAGCCCCGATATAGCTAATGTCCCCGTATGCAAGCACTATGTCCTCACGATCGAACGCCGGAAGAATCTGCTCCAAGAAATTGGGGGCCGCATCATCGTCGCTTTCGGCAATCCAGATCAGGTCGCCAGTGGCCTTCTGAATTCCTTTTAGCCACTGCTTAAAAACATTCCCGGAGTTAGTCTCATTTTCAATGATCGTAAACCGTATGTTCGATCTCGACAAAATATCTCGAGCAATTTGGACGCTATCGTCGACCGAAGCGTCATCGAGGAAAATTATTTCATCTGGCCTGCGACTTTGATGAATAATAGAGTTCAGTCGCCGCTCAAGAAAAGCGCTGTGGTTGTAATTCGGTACGACGACCGACAATTTTCGACTACTTTTCGCGCAGCCCTTCAGGACCTTCTTCGTCGTCTCCAGATAGCCGAACCCATACTTACTGTCTGGCTCTAGATAGGTGCCTTCGGCCCATTCATTCCAGGCATTGATGAAAACAAATTTTTCACTATCCAACAGATTAGAATCTGCAAGGGTGGCCTTACAAGCTGACATAAGCCACTGAGCGTAGCCAGTCAATGAGAAATTACGCAAAATTGTTGCGTTCCGGCCCCGTCGCGCGGTGTTGTCCCATCCAAGAGTAACGCCTCTAAATAATTTATATTGAAGGTCAGCTCCGTCACAGAAATGGCCGCACATGTTCCGGTAATCAAAAATACGGCCCTTAAAGTCTCGCACTAGCCCCGGCGTTTCATGATTGAGGGAAAATTGATGTCGCTGGTTATGCGGCGGAAACTGCACAGCCGCATCGAATCCGAAATCGTGTGGGTCTTTATGCCCAAAAGTCTGCGCGGCAACTAGATAAAGACCCGGCCATCCGAGAGATTCCGCATGCTCTCGCCACAGCTGCTGGATGCGCAAAATCTGCGGAATAATCGTAGGATGGTAGACAATCAGTACTGGTTTACCATCGATCTTGATATACCTATCATCGCAAAAATACACGTTAATATAGTCAAGGAAAGCGATTGCATCCTTTTCAGAATGCGATTGCGCAATCAGTATCTCATCATCCTGCCCATCCCAGCGTCGAGTCCAGTTTTCGTTTGCCCAGCAAAAACAAAAAGGGTGATCAATCTGAGGGCTCGCCAAAATATTGCGTAAAGGTTTTTCGAGGAGAGTCTTACCTCCGAACCAGTAGAAATAGAAACAAAAACCATAAATACCCGCCCCTCTTGCAAGAGCAACCTGCTTTGCGTATACAGATGCATCCTCTAGATTGTAATACCCTAAGTCAGCAGGAATTCGCGGCTGATGGTGATTGTCAAAAAGCGGTTCAGCTTTGCTGGTATTGGTCCACTCCGTAAACCCCTCTCCCCACCATTTGTCGTTTTCCGGAATCCGATGGAACTGAGGAAGGTAAAAGGCAATCGCTTTAATTGATGTTGATCCTACTGACTCCATCGAAAGATCAAAATAGTATTTTTCCGTTATTGCCGGCAGGGATGCATCATCATTCTCAGATGGATATCCCGTTATTGGTCGTTGAGTCGGATTCGCCCTATTCTGCATCTGTTGGGCGCCCATTTCTCTTGCGACTGGCTCTTGCGCATCCAGCTGCTGCCGCCTAAGGACGTAGGGTGCCCGCCCCCGGAAGAGACGGTCCAAATCGACGAGAATAGCGTTCCTTATTTGGTCCTTTCGCTTCTGCGGCACAGGCAAGGAGCGCCAAGTGAGTCGAAGCACGCGTACTGCTAGCCGATAGACAGCATTGCGCACACTGCGCACGGTACGCACAATCGCGCGCAGCGGGTGAGTCAACTTCCAGGAGGTACTCATTCTGATTAGCCGAATGTCGTTTTCAAGGCTTTCTTTCATTCGCTCGGCAAGGGCAAGCCTAGCCTGCAGCGTCACATTGTTCCTGATCTGCTCATCGAGTCGGGAGCTGATGACCTGGAGATCGCCCCCCATCTTCTCAACTTCCTGCCGAAGGCCATCCGCAACCTCTCGCTCGATTTGGATCAGCTCTTGCTGCAGCGTTGTATTGTTCTTGATCTGCTCATCGAGTTGGGCGCTGATGGCATGGAGATCGCCGCCCATCTTTTCTGCGTCCTGCCGAAGGTCATCCGCAACCTCTCGCTCAATTTGAATCAGCTTTTGCTGCTCATTCGCCTTATGTGCGAGAGCCGCAGCTCGTTCGTCGCAGGTTTGCATGTAGCGCAACGCCGGGTAACTGTCACGGAACTGCGCATCAACCTGACTCACGAGCGATGTCACCTTGCGATCATCAAACTGGACAGCGTCCGCAGCAAGTTCAGTAAGAGCGCTGTAAAGCACGCTTACATTTGAGGGAACCGATTTATCCAGATGCAAGTCCTGCGCCCGATACCGAGTATGACGCATTGAGTCTTCGAGAAACTGGGTTCGGTATTCGGTGAACTCCAGGCTTTCCGGGGCGAACGTTAGCTCCAGGTTCTTAGCTATCCTTTGCAGCTGTCCAGCCGGGTCGTCCACCAGGCGATCGTAATCGACGACGATGCGAGGCTGGTTAGTTGTTTGCATAACACTTTGGAGCATATGCTCAAACCAAAGGTAATAACTTTTTTCGAAGTCAAAACCATCCCGTTCGGCCAATGAGCTAGCCACGCTCAAGGGATTGCGGCAGGCGATGACATAGCTTACCCGGGCCTGTAGATGCGCGAATACATCTTGCCAAAAGGGCAACAACCGTGGGATTCGGGGATCTTTCAACCCGAAGCAGTTTGTAGCGCTTAGCCTGCTGCGCAGTATTTCCACCGCACGCGGCTTGAACTCAGCAACCGCCGGCGTCGCCAAATCAGCGAGCAGGACGGGAGTCAGCGTATGCCAATCGCGACATAACTTTCGAAGAAGCTCATTATCAAGCGCATTGATCTCGGCATCTTCAAAGAAACCTTTGTCATTGTCTCGGGGAAGGCCATCAATAAGGCGATCCCCCAAGTCAACACCAAGCACCTTCAAACCTCGAGTTATTGCACTGGTCCCGCTGCGATGCATGCCCAGAACAACGACAATATGCTTTTGCTGAATATTATTCATGCTGTAACAGTAGATTCGCTATCAGATAAAAAAATAATGTCAGGCATGCAATTGAAATCGACAATTCCAGTAGCCAGATTATCCTCACACGGCAACACACGAAACATGCAGGCATCCAGAAGTCTGTGCAGATATGTTTCTTCTGTGTTTCTTATACCCATGATGCCTGCGTTCAGAAAATAAGTGCCTTGATTGAGATTGCACTGAAAACGGAACTCTACGCGCATCGCGGAACCAGGGGCGACATAGGCCATCGCTTCCCGAGCCCCTTGAGCGGAAGTTGCCCCTCCCAGCTCCATCCCGGAGAGGGTTTTAATGAGCATGCCAAAGCGCACACTGGAAGCGCCCTCCGTGAAGTGCACCGTGTAGGTATAACGATAAGTACGCCCACGTTTGAGACAATTGACCGGGTCTCCTGCAACGTTGAGTATTCGCGGATTCTCGATAACGGCACCATGCGGTTCATAAGCAAGCGTGCTTTGAGGTTTAAGATGCGGATCAAAAAAGTCCTCTGGCGCGTGGGCGCGTGGACACGCTGCAGATTGTGTTGAGATCGAAGTAGCCCTCATCCGTGGAGGTAATACCTGGCTGGGATTGGAAACTGTCTTGATCTCGTTACGGATCTCTTCGCGTTTATCCTCCGGTGCGTAGAGTAGCTTCTGGTATCTACCAACAACGGACTTAGGCGTACCGGAAGCAAGCAGTTCCCCGTCATCCAGCAGAATAGCGCGGTCACACAATTCCACCACGGTAGCGCCTGCGTGAGACACAAACAAAATCGTCGCGCCGCTACTTTTGATGGCTTCGATGCGGGAAAAACACTTGCGCCGGAATAGCTCGTCACCCACAGAGAGAGCTTCATCAACGACCAATATCTGCGGGTCAACATTGATAGCCACTGCAAAGGCCAAACGTACCACCATACCGCTGGAATAGGTTTTGACGGGCTGCTCGATGAAGTCACCGATATCGGCAAACGCGGCGATGCCATCATAGCGGGCATCTAATTCCGCCTTGCTGAGTCCCAACACAGCACCGTTCATGTAGACATTCTCTCGGCCCGTAAAATTCGGGTTAAATCCGGAGCCGAGTTCCAGTAGAGCCGCGATGCGTCCATTGGTCGTCACCGTTCCCCGGGTCGGTGTAAGTGTGCCACAGATAATCTGCAGAAGTGTCGATTTGCCGGAGCCATTGCGGCCAACGATTCCGACGGTTTCACCTTTCCGGACCTCGAACGAGACATCGTGAAGCGCCCAGAATTCGCGGAAATATTGCCGGGGTGTCTGTCTTGCCAAGCGTTGCAGGCGTGGGATCACAAACTGTCTGAGCCGATCGCGCGGTGTACCGTAGATCTGGTAACACTTGCCGAGATTTTGGGCTCGGATAGCACAATCATTTGCCTCCATCGTCGCGTCTAACACTTCTTTCGTTGAAGGAGTGGAGTGATACCGGTTAGAGGACATCGGCAAACCCCTTCCTGGTTTTTTGAAACCAAGCGTAGCCCGCCCACGCTATCACGGTGGCCGCTAGCATGTAGATGCCGCAGCCAGTCCAGTTAGGCAAATGCCCTCTGATAAGCACCTCTCTGGCCTGTTCGATAATGAACGTGAGCGGGTTGGCCATGATCCAGGGCCGGAGTTGTTCCGGCAATGCGCTTAATGGATAGAACACCGGCGCCAGAAACAGCATCACCGTGGTGATGATACCGATGGTTTGTCCCACGTCACGCAGGAATACCCCCAGCGAGGCCAATATCCAAGCGAACCCGAGAGTCAGTATGACCAAAGGAAGCAGCACCAACGGGATGAGTATCGCCGTCCAGTACAGATGCCCGTTGAGCAGGGCAAACGCCATGAGCAGCACACCGAGACTGACCAGGCCGTGAAACAGTGCCGCCCCCATGCTGACGACAGTGAGAATTTCCAGTGGGAAGACAACCTTCTTGACGTAGTTGACGTTTCCCAGAATGAGTCCAGGCGCACGATTGACAACTTCGGCGAACAGTCCGTGCACGATCATGCCGACGAACAGCACGACAGCGAACTGGGTCTTGCTCTCCTCGCCCCCGACACCCCAGCGCGCCTTGAACACCACGCTGAACACGAAGGTATAGACCGCGAGCATCAGCACCGGATTGAAGAACGACCAGGCCATGCCCATGACGGAGCCGCGGTAGCGGCCGACGACTTCCCGTTTGCTCATCTGCAGGATGAGCTGCCGGTTACGCCACAGACTCGCGACCATCTCCGCCAGAGACGCCTTGTGTGCCTGATGTGGGTTCACGCTACACCTTCAACAACGCGCATACACATCCTCGAACCGCACGATATCGTCCTCTCCCAGATAACTCCCCGACTGCACCTCGATGATCTCCAGCGGGATCGTTCCCGGGTTCTCCAGCCGGTGCCGGGTGCCCAGCGGGATGTAGGTCGATTCGTTCTCGGAGAGGATGAACACCTCTTCGCCGCGGGTGATGCGCGCGGTGCCCTTCACCACGATCCAGTGCTCGGCGCGGTGGTGGTGCATCTGGAGGGACAGCTGGGCGCCGGGTTTGACAGTCAGGCGCCTGGCTCTGCGAGCGGTTGCGGTGGGTGGCGCGCAATGGAATGTAAGTCAATCCGTCCCCGCTGGCCATCTACTGCATCCCCCGTACAACCGCACTCGCAAATTCCTCGAAATCGACCAACCGGTTTCGGCAGATGTCACGAACGATGTCCCAGTTGATCTTTTCGTAGGCATGCACGGCGATGTTCCGGAAACCGACCGCGTTCTTCATGCGCGTCGCCAGATCATCGTCGAGCAGATTTTCCAATCGCATGACTTCAAACGCCTCTGCCATGGTATTGGGAACCTGCGCTCCGCCGCCCGCCAGGATATGCGCCGCGATATCGACGCTGAGCTGAACCGCTCGGGCCAGATTCATCGCGATGATGTCCTGCAAGTCGGGATCACTCGCCAGTCGCTCACCCGCTTCCGGGCACTTGTCTTTGAGACGCTGCACGCAATATCTGAGCGCCTCAAGCTTACCTTCGATCACGTCCCTATCCATGCCTGCCTCCGTTCGGCCAGGATACGACGTCTGTAGGGCAGGAAATCCGCGCTGTCGAACAGATGACGTTTGATCAGTTCGGCGAACAGACGCTGGTCGCGCACGAACAGGCGATCACCCTTCTGCAGGATCTGTCCGAGCAGTGGTTCGCCGGCCGTGCGCAGGTCGACCAGATCGACAGGCCGTCCGACCAGGAGGCTGAGCTTGTCGATCAATCTCAACTTGTCTGCACTGTTCAGACGGCAGCCCGCCGCGACCGCGATGTCCAAATCGCTGTCGGGGCGCGCGTTGCCTGCCGCAAGCGAGCCGAACAGGATCGCGATGCGCAGCGGTTCGCGCTCTAGCAACGCCTTGATCGAATCTCTGTTCATCAGGGCATGGATTCCACGCGATTGTACACATCCTCGAACCGCACGATATCGTCCTCCCCCAGATAACTCCCCGACTGCACCTCGATAATCTCCAGCGGGATCGCCCCGGGATTCTCCAGCCGGTGTTTCGTGCCGAGTGGGATGTAGGTCGATTCGTTCTCGGAGAGAATGAACACCTCCTCGCCGCGGGTGACGCGCGCGGTGCCCTTCACCACGACCCAGTGCTCGGCGCGGTGGTGATGCATCTGCAGGGACAGCTGGGCGCCGGGTTTGACGGTCAGGCGCTTGACCTGGTAGCGCGGGCCGCGGTCGATACCCTCGTAGTCGCCCCAGGGGCGGTAGATGCGGCGGTGGAATTTGTATTCGTCGCGGCCGCTTTTCTTCAACTGGCTGACGATCTCCTTCACGTCCTGGGCGCGGTCGCGGTGGGTGACGAGCACGGCGTCAGAGGTTTCGATGATCACGGCGTCCTGCAGGCCGATGGCGGCGACGCAGCGATGCTGTGCGAGTACCAGGGTGCCATGCACGTCGTGGGTGAGGACGTCACCCTGGGTGACGTTGCCCTCTCCATCGTGTGCGGAGATATCCCACAGCGCCGACCAGGCGCCGATGTCGGACCAGCCGGCGTCCAGCGGTACTACGGCGGCCTGGTCGGTCTTCTCCATGACGGCGTAGTCGATGGAGTCGCTGGGCGAGCTCAGGAAGGCATCCTTGCCGACGCGGCAGAAGTCGATGTCTTGTTTGCCGGCGGCCATGCCCTCCTCGCAGGCCGCCAGGATCGCCGGTGCGTGCTGTCGCATCTCAGTGATCCAGGCGTCGGCGCGCAGGGTGAAGATGCCGCTGTTCCAATAGTACTCGCCGGAATCCAGGTAGCCTTGCGCGGTGGCGGCATCGGGCTTCTCGACGAACCGGTCGACCCGATAGGCACCGCCGCCTTCGAGGGCCGCGCCACGGTGAATGTAGCCGTAGCCGGTTTCGGCATGCTTGGGTACGACACCGTAGGTCACGAGATTGCCCGCGTTGGCCAGCGCCACGCCCTGCGCGACGGCCGTCTGGAACACGGCGGCATCGGGGATGACGTGATCGGCGGGCATGACGATCATGACCGCGTCCGGATCCTTTTCGAGCAAGTACAGTGCGGCAAGGGTGAGCGCCGGCGCGGTGTTGCGCCCCTCGGGCTCGAGCAGGATGGCGCCGGCCTTGCCGCCGAGGGCCTGCACCTGTTCGGCCACCAGGAAACGGTGTTCCTCGTTGCAGACGAATACCGGCGCCTCTACGCCGGGGAGGTCCATCAGACGGGCCGCGGTGCCCTGCAGCAGGGTGCGTTCGCCGAACAGCGGCAGCAGCGGTTTGGGGTAATGCTCACGCGACAGCGGCCACAGCCGGCTCCCGGCACCGCCGGTCAGGATCACTGGATACACACTCATGGGTTCGTCCCTATCCGCTCTGGCGGCGGTAATTATCGATTAAGTCCCTTCCACCGGACCCGGCAATTATACGGGAACCAGTGCCGTTTTAAACCTCGATCACGTCTCGGGGCGCGGGCGCAAGTCATTGGGGCACGGTCAAAAAAATGGCTGGCACCGGGGGCCCAGTGATTGGGCACGGGCGGACGCTGGATTCAATCCTCGGTCGTGTCGCGGTCTTGCGTGGATTTCGTGGCCATTGGTCTTTGGGGGTGCGTCGCTGCGCTGGCGCACCCTACATGTGCTCTCTGAGAGAAAAAGCGGCCCCGGGGGCCGGGCCGCCAGGTGACGCGCGGGGGCGCCCCGCTACTGCTTGGTGGGCGGCTCAGCCTCGCCGAAGCGGATCAGGGCCTTACTTCTTCTGGAGCAGACTCTCACCGATGCCCTGAATGAATCAGAGGTTCCTTAAAGTGATGGAGTGCCATGGCTAGGGGGCCCGATGGATGCTAGCCGGCGAAAACCACACTCTGATTTCGGCCACCATGCTTGGCCTGATACAGCGCCTGGTCGGAGGCACTGAGCCACTGGGCGTGATCGCTCATAGCAGGGCTGACCTCGGCAACACCCAGGCTGATAGTGAACTGGATTTCATGCTGCTGAAAGCCAATTTTCAGGGCGGCGATCTTCTTCCGCAGACGCTCTGCCAGGTAATGACTTTGTTCTGCGTTGGTATCGATCAGGATTACGCCGAATTCTTCGCCACCGTAGCGCCCGGCGATGTCGGTCGTGCGGATGCTGCTGCGGAGCGTACGCGAGGTCAGCCGGATCACCTCGTCTCCCGCCTGATGGCCGTAGGTGTCGTTGACTTTCTTGAAGTGGTCGATATCAAACATGATCAGTGTGCTGGTCTGTTTGGTGCGCTGGTAACGTGCAAATTCCACCTGCAGACATTCTTCCCAGTAGCCGCGATTGTACAACTCGGTCAGACGATCGGTGCGCGATAATTTCGCGAGGCTGGTATTTGCGGCCTCCAGTGCGTATTTGCCGATGGCAATATCAGTTACGTCATACAGGATTACACCGATGTGGTTGATCTTGCCGTCCGGCGAGAGCAGCGGAATCAGGGTCATGTTCTGATACATGAATTCCGCGGTGCCGGTGATGGGGCGGTAATTCTTGAAGCGCAGCAGATACGGACGTTGTTCATAGGTTGTGAAGGCACGACTCTCCAGCAGGAAAACCGACTCGGCCTTATTTTGAAACCAGTTCTTGGAGATATCCGGAAACTGCTCGAACAGGTTGTTGCCGATCACATCGGCCGCTGACTGGCCACTATGATTTTCCATGAAGCCATTCCAGAGCATGATCCGGTAATCACGATCGAGCACCATCAGGCCTACATCGAGGGTCTGGACCATGTCCATCAACCAATGAAATCCCTCGATGTCGGTGTTGTGGCCGGGCATGGTGGTCAAAAGTCCAAAAAGGAGGTGCGTTCATGCAGTGCGTCCAGAGAGTCTTCGCTGAACAGCAGCATGAGATCGCAATCGATGTTGCGATTTTCGATACGGTACTCGATTTCGATAGCCAGAGTGCGGTTCCAGCGCGAGGTATCGTAATCCAGTAACTCGGAGATATTGACGTGCCGCCCCAGTATGATCGGATGTCCCTGGCTGAAACTGATATCCAATTGATCCGCAACCCCCTTCAGACAGGCACCGATCAGAATGTTGGAGATATCCATCAATAGTTCGAGTTCCGCATTGTCGTCGATCTCACCCTCATGGCGCATCAGCGTGGCGATATCGGCGAAGCTGGATTCGCTGAAGGTCAACATGGCCTCGCCCGCAATGCCGGCGCCAATGAAGCCCTGGCAGACAGCTGAAACCGCGGTACTGGCCTCAATGGCTGAGAGTCTCATGTGCAGATCTCTGCCTTCGATCATGCGCACCTTGGGCCCGGGCAGTTTGACGAAGGCGCCCAATAGGCGTGCCAGCAAATCTCCGGCGCGGCCCATGGCGACATTGGCAATTTCCTGGATACGGTCTAAGGCATCAACCTTGAAGTCGATGTCGGGCTGGGTTTGTCCGGGTGCCCCGCGAATGCCGTACTTATCGAGTATTTCGCCGATTTTGTCGGCATCGATTGGTTTCTTGATGAAATCCAAGGCGCCCAGCGCCAGCACGCGGGTACGCGCCTCGGGTTGGATGTCGCCGGACACGACAATGACCATGGTATTGAGGTCTTCGCGGCGGATGGTTTCCAGGACCTGGTAACCATCCAGTACCGGCATGTTGAGGTCTAGAAACAGGATATCGCCCTTGCCGGCCCGGAGTGCGTCGAGCCCCTCCGCGCCATTGGCCGCAAAGGACAGAGTGACATCCCAATCGTCCGGTAGCGCGCGCGCCATTTGTTTTTGGGCAAAACTTGAATCGTCGCAGATGAGTACGGGCGTGGGCATATCGGGCGAAACTATAAGCGATGGATTGAACCTGCGCTACTGCGCGGTGCCGGCGTTGCGCGGATGTCAACCTGGGTTTGGTGTCTCTGGAAGGGGCAGATAGGGACCGTCACGCAGCCTGGGCCGAAGCATTACAGCAAAGCGGCCTTATTCTGTCCGTGACTATTGGTCTTTGGTGGTGCGTCGCTGCGCCGACGCACCCTACACGTACGCTCTGAGAGAAAAGGCGGCCCGAAGAGGTCGGGCCGCCGTGTGACGCACGGGGTGTCGCTACTTCTTGGTAGCCGGCTCGGCCTCGCCGAAGCGGATCAGGGCCTGATTCTTCTGGACCAGGTTCTCGCCGATGCCCTTGACGCGAGCCAGATCCTGATGGCTGCGGTAGGGCCCGTGCTGGGCACGGTGGGCGACGATGGCAGCGGCCTTGCTCGGGCCGACACCGTTCAGTGCCTCCGCCAGCTGGTCGGCGGACGCCGTATTGACGTCGACCGGGCCGGCGAATGCCAGCCAGGGCAGGAACAGACACAGTGCGATGAAAGCCCGCAGGGATGTACGGATCATGATGACCTCCTTGTCTTTGGTTGGATGGGACGGCGCCCGCCATTCCTTGCAGGCGCCGCGATTAGAGTAGCAGCTACGCGCTGCCGGTCAATTCGCTGATTTCGCCAGCGATGGCGCGCAGGGCGGCGATCGGGTCGGATGCCTGGGTGATGGGCCGGCCGATCACCAGATAGTGGGCGCCGGCGGCCATGGCCTGGCCGGGGGTCATGACCCGCTGCTGGTCATCGGTGGACGCGCCGGCCGGGCGTACGCCGGGCGTCACCAGCCGGAACGCGGGGCCAAGACTGCCGGCCAGCGCCGCCGCCTCCTGCGGCGAACAGACCACACCGTCCAGGCCGCTGGCGTGCGCCAGGGTCGCCAGGCGCAGGACGTTGTCCGCGGGCGACCCGGTCAGGCCGACCTCGGCGAGGTCGTCCGCGCCCAGGCTGGTGAGGAGGGTCACCGCGATCAGCAACGGCCGGCGCCCGCCGGCATCGTCCAGCGCCTCGCGCGCCGCGGTCATCATCCGGCGCCCGCCCTGGGCATGCACGTTGACCATCCACACGCCGAGTTCGGCCGCCGCCCGGCAGGCCTGTGCGACGGTGTTGGGGATGTCGTGGAATTTGAGATCGAGGAAGACATCGAAGCCGCGCCCGACCAACGTGCGCACGAGTTCGGGCCCGCTGCGCGTGAACAGCTCCTTGCCGACCTTGAGCCGGCACAGCGCCGGTGCGAGCCGGTCGACGAGGGCGAGTGCATCGGCGGCGTTGGCGTAGTCGAGTGCGACGATGATGCGGGGATCGGGGGGGTTGGAGGTTGTCATGAGTCGTTCGCCTCGTGCTGCGCAATTCCAATCAATAAAACCTTGCTAGTGCACTTTACGTACCTTTAACCGCAATGGTCGCGAAGGCGCGCGAAGAAAACCCCAGGCAAATGTCGCAAGCCGCCTTCTCTCCCCCAGGAGAAGAGAAGGCGTTCACGATGCTACATTTTTGGAGGTCCTTCGCGTCCCTTCGTGTCCTTCGTGGTGAAAGCGCCTTTCAAGCCTCTATGGCGCGTCAGGCTGCGCCTCGACGCACCCTACGGGGGCATTGTGGCGTCGGCTGGTGCCGTGGTTTCCGTTGCCAATGCCTCGCTCATTCACCTTCGACACCGTGAATGGGCTTGACGGTATTCCATTCCTTACAGGTCGGGCATTGCCAGTGCAGGGATTTGCCGTCGAAGCCGCAGTGAATACAGCGGTACACGGGCTTGCCCTGCAGCAGCTGCGTGACCAGCGCGCGCAGGATGAGCAGGTCATCTTTACTCTTGCCCGAGGCCGCGGCGAGATCGAGGTCGATCAGTCGGCCGAGGCCGCGCACCGACGGCCGCTTGCGTACCTGCTCCGTCAGGAACTCCGTCGCCACGGTCTCGCCGCGGGATTCCAGCAGCAGCTCGGTCAGCATCAGCATCGGTGAGACACCGTCGTAGTGCTCGATGACCGTTTGCAGATAGTCGGCGAATTCAGTCGTGGTGTTCAGCTGCTCGTGGCACTGGTGCATCGGCTCCAGTACCTCCGGCAAAAATTCGATATCCTGGTCGGCGACCTCGCGGAACGACTTCAGGGCCGCCTTGCCGTTGCCGGCGCGCATGGCCATGCGGCCCTGCAGGATGCTGGCGCGCACACAGCGTCGATCGAAACCCAGCGCGCGCTTGATCAGCTGCCCCGCCTGAGCCTCATCACCCTGCTTCAGCGCCCGCTCGGCCAGCTCGCAGTGGAACTGGGCGATGACCGGCTTCATCGCCTGGCCACCCTCGCTGTCCAGGCGCCGGGCAACCTCGATGGCCTTGTCCCACTCCTTCTCCTGCTGATAGATATCGAGCAGATGGCGCAGCGCCGGCAGGCGATGGACATTGCCTTCCAGAAGCTCCTCGAACAGGCTCTCGGCGCGGTCCAGCCAGCCGGCACGCATATAGTCCTGGCCGAGTTCGAGCAGTGCGGCGCTGCGCTGCTCCTTGCTGAGCGTCGGGCGTGCGATCAGGTTCTGATGGATGCGGATGGCGCGGTCGACCTCGCCACGGCGGCGGAACAGGTTGCCCAGCGCCAGGTGCGTCTCGGCCGTATCACGGTCGATCTCGACCATGCCCAGGAAGACCTCGATGGCCTTGTCCGGCTGTTCATTCAGCAGGAAGTTGAGTCCCTGAAAATAGCGCGCGCTGAATTCACGCGACACCGGCCGGCGCGCATTGTGCCCCGATCGCTTCGCCATGATCCAGCCGGATGCGGCCGCCACGGGGAGGAGCAACCACAGAAGCTCCAACATGATCAGCGTGTATCTTTGAGGGGGATGCTGCGCAGGTTGGTGACTTCCTGCTCCGCCAGCCTGACCTGGCGCCGCAGCCGTTGGGTTTCGCGCTTGAGGCGGATCACCAGGCCGAGCGAGAACAACACGCCGAGCAGGGCGCCGCCGGCCAACGTGAGCACCAGCGTCAGGGCCAACGGCACCTCGCGCGTACCCAGAAAATAATTCAGTTCGACGGGTTTGGCGTTGACGACCGCAAACGCGAGTCCGAGCAGGACGAGCGCCGCCAATACCACATAGGCCAACAGACGGGACATGGTCTCCTCCACGAGCTGCGCGTTGAATTACCAAAACCTGCATTAACAAAGCCTCACGCCGTGCCGGCAGGTGTCGGCCGCATGGACACGGCCGTCAAGCCTACATGGAGGTATTTACGGCGTCCTGCCGACACGGCGTGAGGCTTTGTTAATGACTGCCTTAGTAAACCCAAAAACTGCACTTGCCACAGAACAACACGGTCCAGGACCTTGCCAGCCACGAAATCCAAGGATCTTGTCCGTGTCGTTCCGTGTGCTTTCGTGGCTGAAATACGTTTTCAGGTCCAAAGTGAGCCGTGGAAGACACCGACGATACCGGAAGTGCGTCGGCTGGGGAATCCACGGGAATCAATCCTGCCGGCAGGCCGGGGGAGCGCCACCACGACGAGGCCAGGTCCGGGGTATACCGCCCGGTGCCTCCAGAGGAAAGAGGTGGGATGCAGACTGTCCGATGTTGTCGGATCGCCTGCGCAGCCGGTCCCGAGCCTGACCGTGCGTCACCCGGGACTGGGGCTCAGGTCTCCTGTTTGATCTCGATGTCGCGTCCCGCGTTGACCCGTTCGCGCAGCTCCTTGCCCGGCTTGAAATGCGGGACGTATTTCGCGGACAAGGCCACGGCCTCGCCGGTCTTGGGGTTGCGGCCGACGCGCGGCGGACGGTAGTGCAGTGAGAAGCTGCCGAAACCGCGGATCTCGATGCGGTTGCCGGTCGAGAGCGACTGGCTCATCTGCTCGAGCAAGCTCTTGACGGCGAGTTCGACATCCTTGTAGTTCAGATGGCTGTTCTTGCTGGCGATAATTTCAATCAGTTCAGACTTTGTCATTATCTTCTTCCTGATCAGTGATCAGAGCCGGGAGGCCATGGACCATGGCCTCCCTGACCGAACAACACTAACGAATAGACGGGGACCCCCCCAGCCCAATGGACTCAGCTATCCTTGCCTTCCATCTTCTCCTTGAGCAGGTCGCCGAAGCTCGTGGTCGTCCCACCCGCAGAGCGTGAGTAGTCCTGCACCGCTTCGGCTTCCTCATCACTATCTTTAGCCTTGATGGACAGGCTGATGGTCCGGGTCTTGCGATCCACGCCCATGAACTTGGCCTCGACCTCGTCGCCCGGCTTGAGGACGCTGCGGGCGTCTTCGATACGGTCGCGGGCCAGCTCGGAGGCGCGCAAGGTACCTTCGACGCCATCGCCCAGATCGATCACCGCTGCCTTGGCATCCACTTCGCGGACCGTGCCCTTCACGATGCTGCCCTTGGCGTGCTCACCGACGAAGTTGGAGAACGGATCGCGATCCATCTGCTTGATACCGAGGGAGATGCGTTCGCGCTCCGGATCGACTGCCAGCACCACGGCCTCGACCTCGTCGCCCTTCTTGAAATTACGCACCGCCTCTTCGCCCGGCAGGTTCCAGGAGATGTCGGACAGGTGCACCAGGCCATCGATACCGCCGTCCAGGCCGATGAAGATGCCGAAGTCGGTAATGGACTTGATGACGCCCGAGACGCGGTCGTTCTTGTTGTGGGTCGCACCGAACTCGTCCCAGGGATTGGAGTGGCACTGCTTCATGCCGAGCGAGATGCGGCGACGCTCCTCGTCGATGTCGAGCACCATCACCTCGATCTCCTCGCCGATATGCACCATCTTGGCCGGATTGACGTTCTTGTTGGTCCAATCCATCTCGGAGACGTGTACCAGACCCTCGACACCCTCTTCGATCTCGACGAAGCAGCCGTAGTCGGCGATGTTGGTGACCTTGCCGAACAGGCGGGTGTGTTCCGGATAGCGGCGCGCCAGATCCGCCCACGGATCCTGACCCAGTTGCTTCAGGCCCAGGGAGACGCGGTTGCGCTCACGGTCGAACTTCAGCACCTTGACGTCGATCTCGTCACCGACGTTGACGATCTCGGAAGGATGTTTGACGCGCTTCCAGGCCATGTCGGTGATATGCAGCAGGCCATCGATACCACCCAGGTCGACGAACACACCGTAGTCGGTGAGGTTCTTGACTACACCCTTGATGATCATGCCTTCCTGCAGGTTCTTCAGCAGGGCCTCGCGTTCGGCGCTGTATTCGGATTCGACGACGGCGCGGCGCGACACGACCACGTTGTTGCGCTTCTGGTCGAGTTTGATGACCTTGAATTCGAGTTCCTTACCTTCCAGATAGGCGGTATCGCGTACCGGGCGCACGTCCACCAGGGAACCGGGCAGGAACGCACGGATATCGCTGATGTCGACGGTGAAGCCACCCTTGACCTTGCCGCTGATCATGCCGGTCACGGTCTCGCCATCCTCGAAGGCCTTTTCGAGCACGATCCAGGCGCGCGCACGCTTGGCCTTTTCGCGCGACAGGCGCGTCTCGCCAAAGCCGTCCTCCATCGCGTCCAGTGCGACTTCGACACTGTCGCCCACATGGACCTCGAGTTCGCCCTGTTCGTTACGGAACTGTTCGATCGGGATCACCCCTTCCGACTTCAGTCCGGCGTTGACCACCACCACATCCGAGCGGATGTCGATGACGGTGCCGGTGACAATCGCACCGGGGCGCATTTGCTGATTGGCAATGCTCTGTTCAAACAGTTCTGCAAAACTTTCGCTCATGAAACACGTTTCCTTGAACCGCCGGATAGTCGCGGTTCCGTTGTTGGGCCACCCGAAGGCAGCGGGTTGGTTAATGACAACGCCCGAGTATCATTCCTCCGGGCACCTGAACAAAACTACAAACTCGACACGGACCTGCAATGGATCGTTACACTGACCGTTTAAGACGGATGCCAAGGCAACTGGTGCCGTACCAGATCACGCACGCGGGCCAGTGTAGCGCCGATATCCAGCGTCGAAGTATCGATGACGATGGCATCGTCCGCCGGTTTCAATGGCGCCACCGCCCGGTTCGCATCACGACGGTCACGCTCGGCGATATCGGCCGCGAGCGTGGGAAGACTAGCACTCAACCCTTTCTCTATCAACTGCTTATAGCGCCTGCGCGCGCGTTCCTCGGCGCTCGCGGTGAGGAACAGCTTGAGTGGGGCGTCGGGGAACACCACCGTGCCCATGTCGCGGCCATCCGCGACCAGGCCCGGTGGGCGGCAGAAGGCACGCTGGCGCGCCAGCAGGGCCGCGCGAACCGCTGGAATCACGGCCACCTGGGAGGCCGCATTCCCGACAGACTCTGTCCTTATTTCAGTACTGATATCAATATCATTCAAAATAATATTCGAGTTATTTGTCGAAAAAGAGACCGGTAGATTCAGGCCCAGTTCGGCGAGCCGCCCGGCGTCGTCGAGGGCGATCCCCTGTCGCTGGGCGGCAAAGGCCAGGATGCGGTAGAGGGCGCCGCTGTCGAGGAAATGCCAACCGAGTTCCGTGGCCAGGGCCTGGGCGATGGTGCCCTTCCCCGAGCCGCTGGGGCCGTCGATGGCGATGACCGGGACGGCCGCAAAGGTGGATTCGGTCATGCCATCCTCCGGTCCGCCCGGTCAGCCCTGCCGGATGTCGAGGCCCGTGGCACGCGCCAGTGCCACGAAGTGCGGGAAGGAGGTGTTCACGTTGGCGCAGTCGTCGATGTCGATCGGCCCGCCGGCGCACAGCGCCGCCATCGCGAAGGACATGGCGATGCGGTGATCACCGCGGCTGTCGATGCGGCCCGGTCCCAGTGTATTCCCCGGGGTGCCACCCTCGATGATCATGCCGTCCGGTGTCGGCCGGGCGTCGATACCCAGCACCTGCAGGCCGTCGGCCATCACCTGGATGCGATCGGACTCCTTGACGCGCAGTTCCTCGGCGCCGGTCAGCACGGTGCGCCCCGTGGCACAGGCGGCGGCGACGAACAGCGCGGGGAACTCGTCGATGGCCAGCGGCACCAGTTCCGGCGGGATGTCGATGCCGCGCAGACGGGCGGCGCGCACGCGCAGATCGGCCACCAGTTCGCCGCCGACCTCGCCTTCGTTCAGCACCTCGATGTCGGCCCCCATGGCGCGCAGGATGTCGATCACGCCGGTGCGGGTCGGGTTCATGCCGACATGCTCCAGCACCAGATCCGAGCCGGGTGCGATGCTGGCGCCGACCAGGAAGAAGGCCGCCGAGGAGATGTCCGCCGGCACGTCGATCGGCGCGGCGTAGAGCTGGCCGCCGCCCGGCACGCAGGCGGTGGCGCCGTGCACCTCGACCGGATAGCCCAGGCCCCTGAGCATGCGCTCGGTGTGGTCGCGGGTCGGTGCGGGCTCCGTCACACAGGTGCGGCCCTGGGCGTACAGACCGGCCAGCAGCACGCAGGACTTCACCTGCGCGCTGGCCATCGGCAGCGCGTAGCGGATCGCCTGCAGGCGTTGCCCCCCGTGGATGGTGAGCGGCGCGGTGCCGCCTGCGGTGGTCTCGATATGGGCGCCCATCTCCGCCAACGGCTCGGTGACCCGGCGCATGGGGCGCTGCGACAGCGAGGCGTCGCCGGTCAGTACGGAATCGAAGGCCTGCCCCGCCAGCAACCCGGCGAGCAGGCGCATGGAGGTGCCGGAGTTACCGACATACAGCGGCTCACTCGGCGCCCGCAGGCCGTGCAGACCGACACCGTGAACGCGCACGCTCCCGTCGTACGGTCCTTCGATGGTAACGCCCATGGCACGAAACGCCGTCAGCGTCGCCAGGCTGTCCTCGCCCTCGAGAAACCCGCTGATCTCGGTGATGCCCTCGGCCAGGGCCCCCAGCATGATGGCGCGGTGCGAGATGGACTTGTCCCCCGCCACACGGATGCGCCCGGTGAGCGCGCCGCCGGGCGCGACATGGAAACGAATGTTGGTAGCTGCGTTCATAGGCCTGACCGATCGTTTATTTTTAACCACGAAGGACACAAAGGACACGAAGGGAAATCATGAAAATGCTGCTTGCATCCATGGACAGCACGAGATGGCTATTCTGCCAACAGGGCCCGCATGTTTGCTCTGTAATGCACTTCGTGTCCTTTGTGTCCTTCGTGGTTAAATTGCATTAGGAAAATCACCGCTCATTGTGGCGGTCGCGCGCGGCCTTGGCGTTGCGGAAGACGCGCTCGATCGCGGCGCCGTCGCCGCTGCGGATGGCGTCCGCGAGGTGGTCCAGGTCGCTGCGATAGCGGTCCAGCATGGCGAGCAGCGCCGTACCGTTGGCCAGGCAGATGTCGCGCCACATCACCGGGTCGCTGGAGGCGATGCGGGTGAAGTCGCGAAAACCGCCGGCAGCATACCGGAAAATCTCGTCCTCGTCGCTCATCCGCGCCAGGGTATCGACCATCTGGAAGGCCAGCACGTGCGGCAGGTGGCTGGTGGCGGCCAGCACCTCATCGTGGTGGTCGACATCCATATATTGAACCTGGGCGCCGGCGACCTCCCACATGGCCTGCACACGGGCGGTGGCCGCGGGTGAGGTCTCCGGCAGTGGTGTGAGGATCACCGTGCGGTTGCGGTACAGCCCGGCAAGCGACGCCGCCACCCCACTCTTCTCCGTGCCGGCGATGGGGTGGCCGGGCACGAACCCGGGCGGCACGCCGCCGAAGGCGCGGTGCGCGGCCGCGACCACGCAGGCCTTGGCGCTGCCGGCGTCGGTAACCACCGCGTCCGCCGCCAGTGCCGGGGCGATGCTGCGGAACACCGCCTCCATCGCGCCCAGCGGCACGCACACGACGATCATGTCCGCGCCCTGCACGGCACGGGCCGGATCGGTATCGAAGCGGTCGATCACGCCGAGATCGACCGCCTCCTGCAGATGCTCGACACGGCGTCCGCAGCCGACGATCTCACTGCAGTAACCGGCGTCCCGCAGCGCGCGCGCCAGCGAGCCACCGATCAAGCCGACGCCGACGACGCACAGGCGGCGGATCATGCCAGTACCTTGCGCAGCGCCGCCCCGGCGCGGCGGTTCTCCTGCGCCAGGCCGAGGGTGATGCGCAGGTGGTTCGGCAGCCCGTAGTTGGCGACCGGACGCACGATCACGCCTTCACGCAGCAGCGCCTCGTACACCGCTGCCGCCGGCCGGCCGACATCCACGCACAGGAAGTTGCCGACCGACGGAATGGCCTCGAGATCCAGCTCCGCGAGGATCTCCGCCCACTGCGCCATGCCGGCCCGGTTGAGCTTGAGGCTGGCCTCCAGGTGGGCACGGTCGGTCAGCGCCGCCGTCGCGGCGATCAGTGCCAGGGTATTCAC
>Ga0172382_10002031_pt1 | contig 34727 bp, 33 predicted proteins | sample Leawel138RmetaG_FD_122245 | JGI IMG/M metagenome (GOLD analysis project Ga0172382, IMG submission 122245) | Leachate microbial communities from a municipal landfill in Southern Ontario, Canada - Leachate well 138R metaG | ecosystem: Engineered > Solid waste > Landfill > Unclassified | place...
GCAAACCGCAGCGCGCCGCTGGCGCAGGTCTCCAGCCAGGCCATCTGGGCCCGCTCCGCAGCCAGCTCGGCGGCTTTCAGCTGGTTGTAACAAGCCCCATCAAAGGTGGCAACAGTCTGCTCCCGGTACCAGCGCCGACCCTGGCGCAGGGGAGTGACCAGCCCGGCCGACCATTGGCGGGCGCCGTCGAGCAGGGCGGCAAAGCCTTCCGGCTCGACCGCCCCCCGGCTTCTTCCCAGCCAGCAGCAAAATAGGACCATCACCACGTCCAGGCCGGCGTTGTCCTGCAACCACAGGCAGGCTTGCGCCACCCCTGGGCGGCCGTAGAGATCGGTTGCGAACGGCCAGAATTCCTGCGGGCGGGCCACGGGAAGCCCCTCAGCGCCGCCAGAACATGGGGGTAAAAAGCACCAGCACGGTAAAGATTTCCAGGCGGCCGAGAATCATGGCGGCGGAGAGTATCCATTTCACGAAAGTACTCATATCGCCAAAGTGGGACGCGACGTCCCCCAGCCCCGGGCCCATGTTGTTGAGGGTTGCTGCCGTGGCGGACCAGGCGGTGACATAATCCAGGCCCGCCGCCAGCAGCAGCAGCACAATGCTGTAGTAGACCACCAGGTAGATGCCGAAAAAGGCCCATACCGCATCCGTGACCCGGGTGGGTACCGCCCAATTGCCCATTTTCATGGAGAAAACCCCGTTGGGGTGCACCAGGCGGGAGATCTCCCGCAATACCTGCTTGGCCATGATCACCATGCGGCCCATTTTCACGCCGCCGGTGGTGGAGCCAACACAGCCGCCGAAGAAGGACATCACCAGGAGGAAAAACGGCAGAAAACTGGGCCAGGCGCTGAAGTTGTCGGTGGCGAAGCCGGTGGTGGTCATGATCGACACCAGCTGGAAGGTGCCGTGGATCAGGCTGTCGCCGAGACCGTACTGGCTGTTGAGGTAGAGATAGCCGCAGACCAGAGCCGAGCCGCCGAGGGTCACCAGCAGAAAAGCCTTGGCCTCCGGGTTGCGCCAGTAGTGAAAGACACTGCCGCGAATCCAGGCGTAGTAGTGCAGCCCGAAGCTCAGGGACGAGATAACCATGAAAAAGATGCAGAGGCTGTAAATCAGCTTGCTCTGGTAGTAGCCGATACTGGCGTCGTAGTTGGCAAAGCCGCCGGTGGCGATGGTGGAAAAGCTGTGGGTCAGGGCGTCGAAGAAGGTCATGCCGGCCAGCCAGTAGGCCAGGGTGCAGACGATGTTGAGGGCCACATAGATGATAAACAAGGCCTTGGCGGTCTCGGCGATCCGCGGGGTCATCTTGCTTTCCTTGGAGGGCCCGACGTTTTCGGTGCGGTACAGCTGCATGCCGCCGATGCCCAGCAGAGGCATGATGGCCACCGCGATCACGATAATGCCGATACCGCCGAGAAAGTGGAGCTGCTGGCGGTAATACAAGATGGACTTGGGCAGTTGATCGAGCCCCGTCATCACCGTGGCCCCCGTGGTGGTGATGGCGGAGACCGACTCGAACAGGGCGTCGGCGAAGGTGAGATGCGCCTCCGACACCAGCATCAGTGGCAGGGTGCCGGTGACGCTCAGCACCACCCAGAACAGCACGGTGATGATAAAGCCGTCCCGGTTGCGCAGTTCGTTGAGGGTGCGACTGTAGGGCAGCCACATCAGCAAACCCAGGGAAAAGGTCAGGGCAAAGGACAAAAAGAAGGCCTGGGCGGTGTGCTCCTGGTAGATCACCGACACCACGATGGGAAACAGCAGGGTAATGCTGAACAGCATCAGAAACAGGCCGAGAATTTTTGACACCATGGACAAGTGCATGGGGAGCGGCTCCTGGACTCTTGCGCTTAGAAAAACGTCAGCCCGACCTGGAACAGACGCTCGATATCCTTTACCTGCTTCTTGTCGACCACGAAGACGATCACATGGTCGCCGCTCTCGATCACCGTGTCGTGGTGGGCAATCACCACCTCGCCGTTGCGTTCCAGGGCCGCCAGGGTGGCGCCCGGAGGTGACTTGATGTCACCGATGGCGCGACCCACCACCTTGGAGCTGCGGGCGTCGCCGTGGACGATGATCTCCATGGCCTCGGCGGCACCGCGGCGCAGGGAGTGGACGTTCACCGCACCGCTCTTGCGCACATGGGTGAGCAGCAGACTGGTGGTGGCCTGCTGGGGGGAGATGGCGATATCGATCTCGCCCCCCTGCACCAGGTTGGCGTAGACCTGATTCTGGATCAGGGTCATCACCTTGCGGCAGCCCAGGCGCTTGGCCAGCAGGGAGGCCATGATATTGACCTCGTCGTCATTGGTGAGGGCCAGGAACAGGTCGGTGCGGTCGATGTTCTCCTCCAGCAGCAGCTCCTGGTCGGTGGCCGAGCCGTTGAGGACGACGGTTTTTTCCAGCTGCTCCGCCAGGTAGGCGCAGCGGGTCTTGGAAAACTCGATGATCTTGACGTTGTAATCGCCTTCCAGGGCGTGGGCCAGGCGATAGCCGATATTGCCGCCGCCGGCGATAATCAGCCGCTTGTAGGGATTTTCCAGGTGCCGCAACTCCCCCATCACCCTGCGGATATCCTTTTTCGCGGCGATAAAGAAGACCTCGTCCCCCGACTCGATCACGGTATTCCCCTCGGGCACTATGGGGCGGTCGCGGCGGAAGATGGCGGCGACCCTGCTGTCCACATTGGGCATATGTTCCCGCAGGGAGCGCAATTGATTGCCCACCAGCGGCCCGCCTTCGAAGGCCCGCACCGCCACCAGCTGCATGATGCCATTGGCGAAGTCGAGCACCTGGAGGGATCCGGGCTGCTCAATCAGGCGCTGGATATAGTCGGTGACCACCTGCTCCGGGGTAATCACCACATCCACGGGGATATGTTCGGGGGTGTAGAGCTTGTCCCGCCAGCGGGGGTTGGCATAGCTGCTGGCGCGGATGCGGGCGATCTTGGTGGGGGTCTTGTACAGGGAATAGGCCACCTGGCAGGCCAGCATATTGATTTCGTCGCTGTTGGTCACCGCCACCAGCATGTCGGCGTCCTCGGTGCCCGCCCGCAGCAGCACATCGGGGTGGCAGCCCATGCCGGCCACGGTGCGAATGTCGAGGCGGTCCTGGAGCTCGTGGAGGCGGTCGATGTCGGTGTCCACCAGGGTGATGTCGTTGGCTTCGCTGGCCAGGTGCTCCGCCAGGGTGCCGCCCACCTGACCGGCGCCGATAATGACAATCTTCATAGCCTGTTATCCCCTGCTGGCTTGGTGAGCAGTGCGTAGTAGAAGCCGTCGTTGGCGCCCTCCCCGGGCAACAGCTGGCGGCCGCAGGTTGTCGGCAGCCCCCATTTCGTCACCAGGGGGATGATCTCACAGTTGGCTTCGGCGTTGCAGAAGGCGCTGACCACAGCGTCGTTTTCCGCGGGCAACACCGAACAAGTGGCGTAAAGCAACTGGCCCCCCGGCGCCAGGGTCGGCCACAGCGCCCGCAGCAGGTCCAGCTGGATGGCCGCCAGCTTAACAATATCGGTGGCCTTGCGCAGCACCTTGATATCCGGGTGGCGGCGAATCACCCCGGTGGCGGAACAGGGAGCGTCCAGGAGAATGCGGTCGAAGGGCTGGCCGTCCCACCAGTCACCAACCCGGCTGGCATCGGCTGCCACCAGGGTTGCCTTGAGGCCGAGGCGGTTCAGGTTTTCCTCCACCCGGGTCAGGCGCTGGGGATCGATATCCAGGGCGACGAGCTCGGCCAGTGCCGGCTGCACCTCGAGCATATGGCAGGTCTTGCCGCCGGGGGCGCAGCAGGCATCCAGTACCCGCTGGCCGGGGGCCAGGTCCAGCAGCTCGGCGCACAGCTGGGCGGCCTCATCCTGGACGCTGACCAGACCGTCGCCAAACCCGGGCAGCAGGTCCACGGCACAGGGGGCTTCGAGATAGATGCCCCAGGGGGCGAAGGGCGCCGGCCGCGCCGCCAGGCCCTGGCCGGCGAGCTTGTCGAGATAGTCAGCCCTGGTGGTTCTGGCGCCGTTGACCCTGAGGGTCATCGGGGGGCGCTGGTTGTTGGCGGCCAGCACCTGCCGATAGCTGTCCGGCCAGGCCTGTCGCAGCAGGTCCACCAGCCATTGGGGGTGCAGGTGCTGATAGCTGCTGTCCTCGCCACAAGTGGCATCGATGGCTTCCCGCTCCCGTAGATAGCGGCGCAATACGCCGTTGATCAGGCCCCTGGCCCAGTGCTTCTTCAGATCCCCGCTGGCGGCCACCGACTCGTTGACCGCGGCGTGGCTGGGGGTGCGCAGCTCGCGGATCTGGTACAGCGCCGCCAGCAGCACGGCGGTAATGTCCGCATCCTTGGCTTTCAGGGGGGTGTCGAGCAATGTTTCCAGCACCACCTGCAGCGCCGGATAGTGGCGGAGGGTGCCAAAGCACAGTTCCTGGAGCAGGCTGGCGTCCCGCGGGGGAATCTTTGCCGAGTACAGGGGCAGCAGGGTGTTGAGGGAGCCCTCGCCGCGAAGCACCTGAGCCAGGACGCGGGCGCAGGCTTCCCGCACCTTCATGGCAGGATTCCGCTAAAGACCCGGCCGGGGGTAAAAAGCTGGGGATTGCCCCGCAGGATATCCGCCATCGCCATGGGCTTTTTGCCCGGCAGCTGGGCTTGGTCGATGACCAGAATGCCCTCCCCGGTGGCAACGCCAAGGGTGTTGGCGCCGGAGTCGACAATGGTGCCGGGTGGGGCGCCCGGGTTCTCCTCCATTGCCCGCGCCAACCAGATGCGGATCTGGGTGTCGCCGAGGGGGCTAAAGGCCACGGGAAAGGGGTTGAAGGCGCGAACCTGGCGCTCCAGCTCCCTGGCGGGCCGGCGCCAGTCCAGCTGGGCGTCCTGTTTGGTCAGCTTGCGGGCGTAGCAACTCTGGCTGTCGTCCTGCTTTTCCCCGTTGGCGGTGCCGGCGGCGATGGCGGTCAGGGTGGCGAGCAGTGCCGGTGGTCCCAGCTCCGCCAGTTTGTCGTGGAGGCTGCCACCGGTTTCATCGGGGGCGATGGCGCAGCTTACCTTGGCCAGCATGGCGCCGGTGTCGAGGCCGGCGTCCATCTGCATTATGGTAATGCCCGACTCCCCATCTCCCGCCTCGATGGCCCGCTGGATGGGGGCCGCGCCCCGCCAGCGGGGCAACAGGGAGGCGTGGACATTGATGCAGCCATAGGTGGGGGCGCCGAGCACAGCGTCGGGGATCAATAGCCCGTAGGCCACCACCACAAAGACATCGGCGCCGAGTGCGGCAAACTGGCGCTGTGCCTCGGGGTCGCGGAGACTCGGGGGTTGCAGGACCGCCAGGCCCTCGGCTTCCGCCACCCGCTTTACCGGGCTGGGGGCGAGTTTCTTGCCCCGGCCGGCGGGCCGGTCCGGCTGGGTATAGACGGCGACAATGTTGGCGCCTGCCGCCACCAGCGCCCGCAGGTGGGTCGCGGCAAAATCCGGGGTGCCGGCAAAGACAAGGCGCAACCCCCGGTAGTCGGGCGTGGAGTCTGGCATGGGATGATCAGGCCTGTTTGCGATGGAGTTTTTCCAGTTTCGCCTTGATGCGCTGGCGCTTGAGGGCGGACAGGTAGTCGACGAAGAGCCTGCCGTTGAGGTGGTCCAGTTCGTGCTGGATACACACCGCCAACAGGCCGTCCGGCTCCAGTTCGAAGGGTTTGCCCTCCCGGTCCAGGGCCTTGACCCGGATCTGGCTGGGGCGGGACACGGTTTCATAGAACCCGGGAACCGACAAACAGCCCTCCTGATAGTCCTGCTCGCCGGGGCCGATAACCTCCACCTCGGGGTTGATAAAAACCAGGGGCTGGTTGTTCTCTTCCGAGATATCCATCACCACCACCTGCTGGTGGATGTCCACCTGGGTTGCCGCCAGGCCAATCCCGGGGGCCGCGTACATGGTTTCGAACATATCGTCCACCAGGTTGCGGATGCGGTCATCCACCACCTGGACTTTTTGGGCCTGGGTGCGGAGCCTGGGGTCAGGAAACTCGAGAATTGTCAGGATTGCCATAGTCTTTGTGATGAAATTCTAGCAAAATGGCATAAACCACTGCTAACATTGGGTTTCAAAGGGATTTACCAAACCGATTTTCGGCGGTTTCTTTTCGCACTGCCACGGTTGCACAAGTATACATTATTGGGGAAAAGCGGACAGGAAGGGTCACCATGAAAAAAATAGTTGCCACCTTGTTGGGACTCTGGATGTTGAGCGCCCTGGCCCTGGCCGAGGATGTCGCCATTCGGGACGGAGTGCCAGAGCGCTACACAGTGCGGGACGGGGATACCCTGTGGGGTATTTCGGCGATGTTTCTTCGCGATCCCTGGCGGTGGCCCGAAGTCTGGGAGGCCAATCCCCAGATCGACAACCCCCACCTTATCTACCCCGGTGATGTGATCGCCCTGGTCTATGTCGACGGCCAGCCCCGGCTGACCATCGAGCGCAACGGCCAGGGGGTGGCCACCTCGGGGCCCGCCGCCGGTGGCGGTTCCTATCCGGCCTCGGGGCGCACCGTGAAGCTGGTGCCCAGGATCAAGGAAATTCCCCACCAGGAGGCCATTGCCGCCATTCCCCTGGATATCGTCAACACCTTCCTGGCGCGGACCCGGGTGGTTCAGCCCGGCGAACTGGAAGCCGCCCCCTATGTGCTGGCGGGCCACGAACGCAGGTTGCTGTCCGGTGGCGGCGACGACTTTTACGTTCGCGGTGCCCTGCAAACAGGTGTGGATTTTTACGGCGTCTACCGCCAGGGCGCGCCCTATGTGGACGACGCCACCGGAGAGGTGTTGGGGATCAAGGCCGAGGACATAGGTTCAGGTCAGGTGAAGGCCACCGATGGCGATGTCGCCACCCTGCAGGCCACCCGCAGCGAGCGGGAAATTCGCGTCGGCGACCGCCTGTTGGTGCACGAAGAGCGCCGCCTCGATCCCACCTTTTTCCCCGTGGCTCCGGATGCCGACATCCGCGGCAAGCTGATCGATGTGGAAGGTGGTGTGAGCCAGGTGGGCACCCTCAGTGTCGTCGCCATCAATCGCGGCCTGCGGGAAGGCCTGGACACCGGCAATCTGCTGGCCATCTACAAGAAGGGGGAGGCCGTCAAGGACCGCATGACCGGTGAAACCCTCACCCTGCCCTCCAAACGGGCCGGCCTGCTGATGGTGTTTCGCGCCTTCGAGAAAATGAGCTTTGGCCTGGTGCTTACCGCGGACCGGCCCCTGGCGGTGGGCGACGAGGTGCGCTTACCCTGATGGGGTAAGGGGCAACTGATCCGAATGACGCTTTCTTAAGCCCAGGGCGTATTTACGGGGTATCGCGAAAACCTTAACCACGTTGGCGGTCGGGCTATAAAGGGCCCTGCAGTCCTTACTCACACGTCGGAAATTTGGGCGACATTTTGGGGCCCTCGGCCACCACCGCCCTGTAGCCTTTCAATCTGACCTATGTGTAAATAAGCACCAAGCGGAACTGACCCCCGAACCTGGCCGCAGGCGCCAGGCTCAGGGCTTCAAGGAGGATAGGGTGACCGAGCAGGATGCCGCTCTTCTATTTACCCTGCTGGCGGAGCAAAAGCCCGGGGTGCTGCGGGAAATCATTGCCCGCCATGGCAGTTTTGCCGGCTATTTTGCCGCCGATCCGGGGCGGGAACCCGAGCAGCTGTCCGCCCCCCTGAGGCACTACCTCCGGAATCGGGACCAGCTGCTGGACCGCCTCCACCAGGCCAGCACCCGTCTTCAGGAGGCGGGCACCCATCTGCTGTCGTCCGCCGACTCCCGCTACCCCGGCCTGTTGCGGGAAATCCACCGCGCGCCGCCCCTGCTCTATGTCAAGGGGGATCCCCAGACCCTGGCCATGCCCCAGATCGCCATTGTCGGCAGTCGCCACGCCAGCCGCGCCGGACTCAAGCTGGCGGAGGACTTTGCCCAAGCCCTGGCTGCCGCCGGTTTTGCCATTGTCAGCGGCATGGCCCTGGGTATCGATGGCGCCGCCCATCGCGGCGCTCTGCACACGGGCACCACGGTGGCGGTGCTGGGCACCGGAGTGGAGGTTGTCTACCCCCGCCAGCACCGGCGTCTGTACGACGATATCCTCGCCGCCGGTGGCGCCGTGGTCAGTGAGTTGCCACCCGCCAGCAAGCCGTTGCGCCAGTACTTCCCCCAGCGCAACCGCATTATCAGTGGCCTCAGTCTGGGGGTGTTGATTGTCGAGGCGGCCCTCCAGAGCGGCTCCCTGATCACCGCCCGGCTGGCCATGGAGCAGGGCCGGGAGGTGTTTGCCGTCCCGGGGTCGATCCACAACCCCATGGCCAGGGGCTGCCACCAGTTGATCCGGGAAGGGGCGGTGCTCACCGAAACCCTCGAGGATATGGTGGCACAGCTGGGGGGCATGCTGGCCCTCAAGGCGGAGGAGAGCGCCGCCGCAGACCCGTCGCTACCCGAGGATCCGGTGGCGCGGGCGGTACTGACTGCCATGGCCTTTGATCCAGTGGCTGCCGACACCCTGATCGACCGCCTATCCCTGCCCGCTGCCCAGCTGACCGCGGCCCTGGTCAGCCTGGAAGTACAGGGTTTTGTCGAGCACCTTGGCGGGCGCTACCAGCGCATTCGCTGATTGCCCTCACAGGGTGATTGCGGTAGCCTCTCGCCTCCCGGGAGGCCCCGCCCGGGGTGTCCCACCGTAGCGGAGTTGCAACCCTGTGAACTGGAAACAGAATCTGCGCGTCCAGATCGCCGCCCGCCTGTTGGCCCGGGGGGAGGTGATCGCCTATCCCACCGAGGCGGTGTGGGGGCTGGGTTGCGACCCCATGGCTCGGGATGCGGTGGCGGCGCTGTTGGCGCTGAAGCAGCGCCCCGAGGCCAAGGGCCTGATCCTGATCGCCGCCCGGCCCGAGCAACTGCTGCCCTTTATCGGCGACCTCAGCTCCGACGAGCTGGCGCGGCTCGCCAGCGCGGGCCCGGTGCCCACCACCTGGGTGGTCCCCGCCAGCGACCTGGTTCCCTCCTGGCTCAATGGGGGGCGCAGTACCCTGGCGGTGCGGGTGACCCGCCATCCCCTGGCCGCGGCCCTGTGCGCCGCCTTTGGTGGGCCCATTGTCTCCACCTCCGCCAATCCCCAGGGCAAGCCGCCCGCCAAAACTGCCCTCAAGGTGCGCTGCTATTTTCCCGCCGACAGCGTGCATGTGGTGGCTGGCCCCCTGGGCAAGGCGGCCAAACCCAGTGAAATTCGCGATCTGCGCAGTGGCGAGATCCTCAGACCCGGGACCTGAAACGTGAATAAAGATGACGTCAAAACCTACCTGCTGGACCTCCAGGAGAGGATCTGCAATCAGCTTCAGGCCCTCGAGGACGGTGCCAGCTTTCACGAGGATCGCTGGGCCCGGGCCGAGGGTGGCGGCGGCCGCTCGCGGGTGATCGCCGAGGGCCGGGTGTTCGAAAAGGGTGGCGTCAATTTCTCCCACGTCCACGGCAGCCAGCTGCCGCCCTCGGCAACCGCCGCGCGGCCGGAGCTGGCGGGGCGCAATTTCGAGGCCATGGGGGTGTCCCTGGTGATTCATCCCCGCAACCCCCATGTGCCCACCTCCCACGCCAATGTGCGGTTTTTTGTTGCCGAGAAACCCGGCGAGGAGCCGGTTTGGTGGTTTGGCGGCGGTTACGACCTGACGCCCTATTACCCGGTGGCGGACGACTGCCGGCACTGGCATCGGGTGGCCAGGGCCGCCTGCGAACCCTTTGGCGCGGATCTCTATCCCCGCTTTAAAACCTGGTGTGACGAGTATTTCTACCTCCCCCACAGGGGGGAGACCCGCGGCATTGGCGGGTTGTTCTTCGACGACTTCAACGAATTGTCCTTCCCCCGCAGCTTTGCCTTTATGCGCGCCGTGGGGGACAGCTACACTGCCGCCTATCTGCCCATTGTCGAGGCCAGGGCCGCCACCCCCTGGGGGGAACGGGAGCGACAGTTCCAGCTTTATCGCCGGGGTCGCTATGTGGAGTTCAACCTGGTGATCGATCGCGGCACCCACTTTGGCCTGCAGAGCGGGGGTCGCACCGAGTCCATCCTGATGTCTCTGCCGCCCCTGGCGCGCTGGGAGTACAACTGGCACCCGCAGCCTGGCAGTGCGGAGGACGACCTCTACCAGAACTACCTGAAACCCCGCGAGTGGCTGTGACATGAGCGACAGCTACGCCGTGTTCGGCAACCCCATCGCACACTCCCGCTCACCGGAAATCCACACCAGCTTTGCCCGCCAAACCGGCCAGGATATGAGTTATCGGCGCCAGCTGGTCGCCAGCGATGGTTTCGAAGCGGCGGCGGAGGATTTTTTCAACCGGGGTGGCAGGGGCCTCAACATCACGGTGCCCTTCAAGCTGGAGGCCTTCGCCTACGCCGACACCCTGACCCCCAGGGCGCGGCGGGCCGGTGCCGTCAACACCCTGGTCCGGCAGCCCGATGGCGGCATCCTCGGCGACAATACCGATGGTGTCGGCCTGGTGCGGGACATCACCCACAATCTGGGCTGGACCATTCGCGGGCGCCGGGTGCTGATCCTCGGCGCCGGAGGTGCGGTGCGGGGTGTGCTGGAGCCCCTCCTCGCCGAGGGGCCCGCCGAGCTGGTGATCGCCAACCGCACCCCGGCCAAGGCGGAGGAGCTGGCGGAGCTGTTCGCCGACCTCGGGCCGGTGGCCGGTTGTGGCTTTGACCGCCTGGCGGGGCGCCGCTTCGAGCTGGTGATCAACGGCACCAGCGCCAGTTTGGCCGGGGACCTGCCGCCCCTGCCCGAGGGCCTGGTGGGGGCCGGTTGCCACTGCTACGACATGATGTACGGCGACGGCCCCACGGTGTTTATGGCCTGGGCCCGGGGGTGCGGTGCGGAGGCGGCCGACGGCCTGGGGATGTTGGTGGAGCAGGCGGCGGAATCCTTCCTGCTGTGGCGGGGTACACGGCCGGAGACCGGCCCGGTGATTGCCGGGCTCAGGGCTGCGCTGGCAGCCTCGCGGCGATAGCGGCTCGGTTTCGTCTGACTTTACGCTTTGCCCGCCCCGCCAATTACGCCGCCGTGCCTGCTGTTAACCCGAGGATAATTCATGGCGGGTTGATAATAGTGACGGCAACGGGAGTCAATGTTGCTGACAGATCCGCTCAAACCCCGCCACCACAAAGGGGATCATCAGGTCGTAGGCGGTCTGGAAGTCCGCGGACTGGCACAGGCCTTCCGACAGGCGGTCGATCCTGCCGGTATTGGCCATGGTCAGGGTCAGGGCACCGGAGAGGTAGTGGTAGCACCAGTGCAGCTTCGCCAGATCAGTGTCCGGCAGAGCCACCCGCAGGGCGGCGATGTAGTGACTGATCAAGGTGTCGAAATTGCTGTGCATCAGCTCCTTGCCCCACACCGAACTGCTGTTGATATAGGCCACCAGGGCACAGTAGTTTTGCCACCCCCGGTCGCCGCTGAGCTGTAGCGCCTGCATCGGGCGCAGAAAGGCGGTGACGATGTCCTCGACGCTGATGGCGTCCCCCTTGCGGGACTGCAGTTCCTCCAGGGACTTGCGGCGCAAATCATTGACGATCTGCGCCCGGCGAAAAAATGTCGCTTCGAAGAGCTCGGTCTTCTTGCCGAAGTGGTAGTTGGCCAGGGCCACATCCACCCCCGCCTGGTGGGCGATCTGGCGCAGGGTGACGCCGTCGTAGCCGTGGCGGGCAAAGAGTTCCTCGGCGGCATCCAGGATGCGCTCGCTCTTGGGGATGCTGGGGTCGATATCCGTCATGGTGAGAAGGGGTGGCTGGCAGGTGACTGGTTTCCGGCGAGTTTATCACGACTCCCAGAGTCGGCAGGAATAATCCCCTTGACAATTCAACAGGTGTTGAATTTAACTGGCCGCTCTGCCAGCCATAATAATTCCGGCACCGACCATGACGCCCGATATTTTTAAATACCTGCTCCTCGCCACCTATCTGATCGCCACCCTGTGGCTGTCGTGGATCGGCATGAAGAAAACCAAGGACTTCAAGGGCTTTTCCATCGGCAACCGGGATATGAGCCCGGTGCTGGTGGGCATTACCCTGGCGGCGTCGGTGGCCTCCACCGCCACCTTTGTCATCAACCCGGGGTTCGTCTATGTCCACGGCATGGCCGCCTACCTTCACTTCGGGGTGGCCGCCTCCGCGGGAATTCTCACGGCTTTTGTGGTGCTGACCCGGGGTTTTCTGCGCCTGGGTGAAACCCATGGCGCCATGACGGTTCCCGACTGGATCTACCACCGTTACCGCCACCGCAGCCTGAGCCTGTTTTTCGCCCTGATCAATCTGCTGTCCATCACCTTCGTGGTGTTGATCCTGGTGGGGTGCAGTCTGTTGCTGAGCAGCCTGTTCCCTGTGCCCCGTCAGGTGGCACTGGTGCTGGTGCTGGTGTTTGTTTTTTCCTATGTGCTGATGGGGGGCACCTATGCCCACGCCTACACCAATACCCTGCAGGGCATCATGATGGTGGTGATTGCCCTGTTTCTGGCCATCAGCGGACTCAAGTATTTCGAGGCTGGCTTTCTCGACCAGCTGGCGGCGGTGGGGGATCACTATGTGGCGGCGATCAACCCCGCCAGCGGTCTCTACAACAGCTTTTTCTCGGTGTTTATCAGCGGTTTTGTGATCACCTTTTCGCTGATGCTGCAGCCCCATATCCTGACCAAGATCCTCTACCTGAAAAAGGACGGGGATGTGGGCAAATTTATCGTTACCGCCACCCTGGTGGGGGTGGCGTTTTCGCAGATGCTGTTGCTGGGCTTTTACGCCAGATTGGCCGGGGTGGAGGTGGCGGACCAGGACGCGGTGCTGGTTACCTACCTGCTGTTCGAGTACAGCCAGTCAGTGTGGGGGCAGTATGTGATGGCCTTTGTGTTCGTCACCCTGCTGGCGGCGGGGATGAGCACCCTGGACGGCATCCTGGTATCCCTGTCGGCCATGGTGGTCAACGACATCTATCACCCCCTGGTGGGAAGCCGCGCGGGACTGGTGGCCGGGTCCGGGCTGGCATTATCCCGCTATGTACTGGTGGTTGTCGGCTGCATTGCCGGAGCCCTGGCCTGGCAGCCGCCCGAGCTGGTGGGGCTGTTTGCCCAAAAAGGCGTGTACACCCTGGCCGCCGCATCTCTCACCCCCATTGTGTTCGGGGTCTTCGTCAAGGGCGAACTGCCCGCACACCTGCTGTTTGCCACCGCCTTGATCGGTGGCGGTGGCCACCTTCTGCTCAACCTGGCACTGGGTGTGGCGAACCCGGCGGTGAGCGCCACCCTAGCGATCTTCGCATCCCTTGGCTACGGATTGGTGGGCCTGGGTGTGCTGCGCTGGTGTGGCAGGAGCCGGGTGTTGGCGACCGGAGCAAAGGAATAAAAAACCTGTTGACATTTCAACGCTTGTTGAATATCTTCAATTCAACAAGCGTTGAAATGCTTGTCGGGCCGGGAACTGTCACTGGCCGGATGACAATAATCGACAACACCTCTGGGGGTTACACCATGAATCCTGTATCACACCGCAAGCCCTTGATCGCCGCCATCTCCCTGTCCACCCTGTGGGCGGTACCGCTTTTTCCCCTGCTGGCCCAGAGCCAGACCCTGACCATCGAAGAGGTGGTGGTTACCGCGCGGCGCCGCTCTGAAAGCCTCCAGGATGTGCCCATTGCGGTGACCGCCTTTTCCGGAGACGAGCTGAAGCTGCGGGGGGCGGCGGATATCACGGAAATCGCCCAGGCGACACCCAGTGTGACCCTGGAGCCGTCCCGGGCCACCAACTCGACCCTTACCGCCTTTATTCGCGGCGTCGGCCAGCAGGATCCCCTGGCGGGATTCGAGCAGGGGGTGGCCCTGTATCTGGACGATGTCTACATGGCCCGCCCCCAGGGCGCGCTGCTGGATATCTACGACGTGGAGCGCATCGAGGTGCTGCGGGGGCCCCAGGGCACTCTCTACGGTCGCAATGCGGTGGGCGGCGCCATCAAATATGTGACCCGGCGCCTGGGGGACGAACCCGAACTCCGGCTCAAGGGGTCGCTGGGCTCCTACAACCAGAGGGACGTCATCGCCACCGCCGCCCTGCCCCTGGCGGACGCCTTCAAGGTGGGGGCCACCGTGGCCTCTCTGCAGCGGGACGGCTATGGCGACAACCTCACCACCGGCGACGACAACTACAACAAGGATGTGGTGGCCTATCGCCTGAGCGCCGAATTCACTCCCAACGAAGACTGGTTGATTCGTCTGGCCTACGACCACAGTGACGACGATTCCAACCCGGTGGCCGGCTACCGCCCCTTCCCCGGGGCCTTTGGCGGGGTACCCGTGCTGGACGATGTGCGGGATACCACCGCCGGTGCCAGCGACCAGCCCTCGACGGCGGGAATTGGCGGCAACAACAATGTCGAGTCCGAGGGTATCCAGCTGTCCCTGGACTGGTCCCTCAGCGACGCCATCACCCTCCGCGCCATCTCCGCCTGGCGGGAGGACTACACCGAGTCGGTGATCGATTTCGACAGCCTGGCGGCCATCGATATGGATGCCCCGGTGGTTTATGACAATGAACAGTTCAGTCAGGAGTTCCAGCTCCTCTACAGCGAGGGCAAAATCAACGCCGTGGCGGGGCTCTATTATCTGGATGCCAGGGCGGCAAATGACTTTGACGTGGTGCTGGGCCAGACTGGCGTGTTTGCCTTCGGCCTGCCCCTCACCGCCTACACCGGGGGTACCGTGGACACCGAGGCCTGGTCGGCATTTGCCGATATCACCTATGACGTCAGCGAGCGCCTGTCGCTGTCCATCGGCGGTCGCTACACCGAGGACGAGCGCAGCGCTGATATTTTCCGCGCCAACTATTTTGGCAATGGTTCACCCTTTCTCGGCAATTCGAGCGCTGTGCTGATCGCCGTCACCAGCGACTACGAGGCCAGCCGCACCTACAGTGATTTTTCCCCGAGGTTCAACGTCAGCTACCAGCTGGGGGATGACGCCAATATTTACGCCAGCTACAGCCAGGGCTGGAAGGCGGGGAGCTTCGATCCCCGGGGCGCCAACTTTGCCACTCCCGAGGTGGCCCGGGGCTTTGACCCGGAGACCCTGGACTCCTACGAAATTGGTGTCAAGGCAATCTGGTTCGAGGGCCGCGCCCAGACCAATGTCGCGCTGTTCCACAGTGACTACGAGGATATGCAGATCCCGGGTTCCGTAGGCACCGATTCCGACGGCGATGGCATCAACGATGGCTTTGTCGGCACCGTGACCAACGCCGGCCAGGCGGAGATCCGCGGCATCGAGTTCGAGGGTACCCTGCTGATCACCGAAAAGCTGCGGGCCCAGGGCTCATTCAGCTTGCTGGATACCAGTATTGAAGAGTGGCTGTTCAACGGCGTGGATATCTCTGCCAACCGGGAAGTGCAGAACACCCCGGAAGAGATGGCCTATCTTGCCCTCACCTACACCACGGCACTGGCGGAGGGTGACGTGTCCCTAAACGTCAACTGGTCCTACAAGGGGGATATCGTCCAGTTCGAGACCCCGGTGCCGGTGATCGATCAGGAGGCCCACGACCTGATTAATGCCAGCATCGTCTGGCTGAGCAGCGACGAGCACTGGCTGGTGGGTCTCCACGGCAAGAATTTGACCGATGAGGATGTCAAAACCGCGGGCTATTGTTTTGGCTCCGGCGGCTGTCCCTCGGCCCTGGGCCTGGAGGACAACACCACGGTCTTCTATGGACCGCCGCGCACCGTCACCGGCACCGTGGAATACCGTTTCTGACAGCAGTGGTCGGTGGCGGGCCAGGCGCCCGCCGCCATCATCCATAGCGGCGAGGTCAACAGTGAACAGCATTGCTTCACCGGCACCCCTGTTGCCGGAAATCCTGGCTCTCCACGGCAAGTGGCGGGCGGGCAAGGAGGCCCTGGTGTGCGGCGATCAGCGCCTTACCTGGGGCGCCTTTATCCGCCGCTGCAACCAGGTTGCCAACGGTCTTCTGGCCCTCGGCCTGGGGCGCGGCGACCGGGTTGTGGTATTGATGTGCAACAGCCCGGAAATGGTGGAGGTGCTGTTTGGCATCATGACTGCTGGCTGTGTCTCCGTACCCCTCAACCTGGCGGTGGACGACCGGGCCCTGGCGGCCATGATCGACGATTGCGCCCCGGGAGCGGTGATCTGCAGCGCCGATCAGTTGTCCCGGCTGCAGCACCGCCGCGGCGACGGCATCTGTTATATCACCTGTGGCCCGGCGCCCGCCGGCTGGCAGCAGTACGACCAGTTGTTCGCCTCTCAGCCGGACACTGCGCCGGCGGTGGACATTGGCGACGACGACCTGCTCAATATCATCTACAGCTCGGGGACCACAGGGCTGCCCAAGGGTATCGCCCACACGTTCCGCGGCCGCCGGGACTGGGCCTACGACCTGGCCGTTGCCCTGCGCTACCACGGCGGGGCGCGCACCCTGGTAACCATCGGCCTGTATTCCAATATCTCCTGGGTGGCCATGCTCACCACCCTGCTGGCCGGGGGGACCCTGGTGGTGCAGCGGCGGTTTGAGGTGGCCGACTTTTGGCGGGATCTGGAGGAGGAGCGCATCACCCACACCGCCATGGTGCCCATCCAATACCAGCGCATCCTCGACTACCCTGCTTTGGCGGAGGTGGACACATCCCGCATGCAGAGCCTGATGAGCTGTGGCTCGCCCCTTCACGAGGGCTTGAAAAGGCGCCTGTTCGAGGTTTTTACCTGTGGCATTATCGAACTGTACGGCCTTACCGAGGGCATTATCACCACCCTGGAGCCAGAGGAGGTGGAGGGTCACTGGCAGTCGGTGGGCAAGCCCCTGATCGGCACCGATATCGCCATCCTCGACGATAAAGACAGGTGTCTTGCCGCGGGGGAGAGCGGGGAAATCGTCTCCCGGGGGCGAATCACCATGCCCTGCTATTTCAATCGTCCCGAGGCCACCGAAGAGGTGCGCTGGGTGGATGGCGAGGGCCGCCAGTGGCTGCGCTCCGGGGACATTGGCTACCTCGATCAGGAGGGCTACCTTTATATTGTGGATCGCAAAAAGGACATGATTCTCTCCGGCGGCCAGAATATCTATCCCCAGGACATCGAGGCGGTGTTGATCGAGCACCCGGAGGTTGACGATGTGGCCGTTATCGCCGCCCCCAGCCAGCGCTGGGGAGAAACACCCATCGCCCTGGTGGTGCCGCGGGGCGGCCACCTCGAGGATATTGCCGGCTTGCTGGCCTGGTGCAATGCCCGGGTGGGCAGGCAGCAGCGCATTGCCGATCTGATAGTGGTATCCGAACTGCCCCGCAACCCCAATGGCAAGATCCTCAAGCGGGAGCTGAGGAAGAGCCATGGCCAGCAAACCTACCCCTGAGGGACGGAGCGGCGAGCCTATGAGCAGCGAGACAATGACAAGCTATCGGGATGTCTGGTACCAGAGCGGCGACGGGCTTCGCCTCCACGCCCGTGATTATGCTCGGGCCGATGGCGCCGCGACCCTGCTTTGCCTCCACGGGCTGACCCGCAACGCCGCCGACTTCGAGGGCCTCTGCGCTCACCTCCACCGCCAATATCCCATGGTGGTCGCGGAGCAGCGGGGCCGGGGACAGTCCGCCTGGGACCCGAACCCGGGGAACTACAATCCCGCCACCTATGTCCAGGACATGTTCCTGCTGATGGCGGAGCTGGGCCTGGAGCGACCGGTGCTGGTGGGGACCTCCATGGGTGGGTTGATGGCCATGGTGATGAACGCCCTCAGGCCCGGCGCCTTTGCCGGTGTCATTCTCAATGACATCGGCCCGGAGGTGAATCCGGCGGGTTTGGATCGGATCAAGGGTTATGTCGGCAAGGGAGCCCCGGTTGCCACCTGGCAGGAGGCCGTGGCTCAGGTCAGGGCGATCAACCAGGACGCCTTTCCCCACTACGGCGAGGACCACTGGCAGCGCTTTGCCCGCCGCCTCTACGCCGAGGATGAAGCCGGCGTGCCCCGCCTGCTCTACGACCCCGCCATCGCCCAACCCATGGCGGAGAGCGACGCCAGCGCGGTGCCGGCGGACCTGTGGCCGGTATTCGCCCAGCTGGACCGGGTTCCCCTGCTGTTGATCCGCGGTGAATTATCGGACATCCTCAGCACTGACACCGTCGCCGAGATGCGGCGGCGCAAGCCGGACCTGAGGTACCTGGAGGTTCCCGGCGTCGGCCACGCCCCCATGCTCGACGAGCCCGAGGCGGTAGCCGCCATCCGGGCCTTTTTGGCGACACTTGAACCCAATAGGTAAAACACCATGCAACTGCAAGACAAGGTTATCGCCATCACCGGCGGCGGCGGCGGTCTGGGCCGCGCCATGGCGCGGCGCCTGGGGCGCGCGGGTGCGCGACTGGCGCTGATCGACAGGGACCGGAGATTGCTCGGCGAGGCTGCCGACAGCCTCGCCGAGCAGGGCCTGGGGTGCTCAACCTATGCCGCCGATATCGGCAGCGAAGAGGAAGTGGAAGCCCTGTTTGCCCGCCTGGGTGAAGAGTTTGGCCACTTGGACGGCCTGATCAACAATGCCGGCATCATACGCGACGGCCCGCTGGTCAAGGTTGAAGATGGCCGCATCCTCCACAAGATGTCCCTCGCCTTCTGGCAAGAGGTCATCGATGTCAATCTCACCGGGGTGTTCCTCTGTGGCCGCGAGGCGGCGGCGATGATGGCGACGGGCGGCGCTGGCGGCTGTATCGTCAATATTTCCAGCATCTCCGCCCAGGGCAACAGGGGCCAGAGCAACTATTCCGCGGCCAAGGCCGGGGTTATCGCGCTGACGGTGACCTGGGCCAAGGAGTTGGCACCCTACGGCATCCGCAGCGCCGCCATTGCCCCGGGCTTTATCGGCACCCCGATCCTCGACAATATGAAACAGGAGGCCCTGGCCAAGATGACCTCACTGGTGCCGGCGGGAAGGGTCGCGGACGCCGATGAAATTGCCGAAGCGGCGGAGTTTATCCTGGGCAATGACTACTTCAACGGCCGGGTGCTGGAGATCGATGGCGGGCTGCGGATTTAAGTGCGGCCGGGTTGCAAAGTACGAGACCCCCTGGAAAAGCTCTGCTCTGGCCCGGGATGACGCTGTGTGGCACCGTCTCCCGTCTCACATCTCCGCCAGATACTGATCCTTCAGCTTCACATAGTTGGCCGGTGAGTAGGTGAAGAACTTGCGCTCCGAGTCCTTCAGCGGGCGGCCCTGCCTGCAGGGGTTGCCCACATAGACATAGCCGCTCTCCAGGCGCTTGCCCGGGGGCACCACGCAGCCGGCACCGATAATCACCTCGTCTTCCACCACGGCCCCGTCGTTGACGATGGCGCCGTTGCCCACCAGGATGCGGTTGCCCAGGGTGCAGCCGTGGAGCAGGGCCCGGTGGCCGATCACCACATCGTCGCCGATGATCAGCGGCCAGCCTCCGGGATTGAAGTCGCTGGCGTGGGTGATGTGCAGCACCGCGTTGTCCTGGACATTGGAGCGGCTGCCGATACGGATCTTGTGCATGTCGCCGCGCACCACGGCGCCGGGCCATACCGACACGTCGTCGCCCAGTACCACGTCGCCGATCACCGTGGCGGCGGGGTCCACATAGACCCTTTCCCCCAGCTGTGGGTGGATGCCCTTGAAAGTGCGTATCGCCATGGCGCTGTCCTGAGTCGTCAAAAAGAAGGGCGTATAATAAACCCTGACGACAGCGATTCAATGGTGAACAGCGGTGACGGTAACAAAACGCTTTATTGCCGGTGCGGTATGCCCCAAGTGCGCCGCAATGGACAAGGTGGTGATGTATGTCGAGGGGGACAAGCAGTTTCGCGAGTGTGTGAGCTGCGGGTTCAAGGATGAAATGCGCCTGTCCTACCCGGGCCGGGAACTGGATACCCGGGTCAACAGAAGCCGGGAGGAGCGCGAGGGGCAGGTGCAGCCGGTGAAGATTATCGAGCCCTGACCAATGGCCGGCCCTCAGTGGATGGTGCAGGCGGGGTAGACACTGGTAATTCTGAAGCTGGGTGACAGGGCCTCGTCGCTGAGGCGGCGACTGCGGCAAACCGCCTCCAGGCGGCGGCTTTGGGGTGAGTTGCGCTCGGGGCACAGGGACATGGCCCCCAGCTCCCGCAAGCGGCTGGTGGTGTGCAGTACCAGCTCGTCGAGCAGGTTGGCAAAGGGCTCGCCGATCAGTTGATGAACAATCAGGTTGGAGCAGGTGAAATCCACCGGCAGCAAGGGGTTGTCGGTGCTCAGCCGGCAGCAGTCGTTGAGCTCCTCCACCAGGCGATGACAGAGATAGGCCTTGCCCATGGCGCCGTTGAGGCCGTGGCGCCCTGAGAGCAGCGCCGGCGGCGACACAAAGAACTCCAGACAGGTTTCCGCCAGGGCGTCGCAGAGCTCTTCGCGGGGCGAGTTGCGGGTGGCTTCCAGCAGGGTGTCGAGTAGATCCGGGGTGCGGGAGACATAGCGGAGAACAAACAGCAGCAGTTGGTGGTGGGGTTGGGCGCTGTGCAAGTTGATGGCGCTGTGGAGGTGGTGGATCCGCCGATAGAGCAGTACTGCCAGCTCGTGGGTGGCGTCTTCATGGCACTGGGCCTGGTGGATTTCGCTGCGTATTTTGACGGTGTCCATCAACCAAACCTAGACCCAGTTGAGGGATTTGCAAAGAACCATTGCTTATATGGCCGGCCCGCGATCGCGCTGGAATCCGCGGGCCCAGCGTGTAAAGGGGAAGATGCCCGCAGAGGTTGATCGGGATCAACTGATCGTGACGTATCTGTAATCCATCTGATATACTCCCGTCGCTTTGTGCTTGCCAGGTGCTAAATAACCAGGGAAAACGCCGGGCTGCGCGTCAAATCTAAGAAGCTGAATACGGAGAGAAAGGGCGATGTTTGCTAAAATCGAGCGGCTGTTTGTCCGTCTGCTTGCTCCCTTGCTACTGCTTCCCCTGGCTGCCTCTACCCTGGCAGATGGCGGAACCTGGCGTGAGGTGATCAACATGACCCCCGGCGTTACCGAGGTGAGCCGGCAAATCTATGACCTGCACATGATCATTTTCTGGATCTGTGTGGTGATCGGGGTCGTGGTGTTCGCGATCATGTTTTACAGCATGATTGTGCACCGCAAATCCAAGGGCTATAAGGCCGCCAATTTCCACGAAAGCACCGTGGTTGAAATAGCCTGGACGGTGATTCCCGCGCTGATCCTGATCGTCATGGCCGTGCCCGCCACCAAGGCGCTGATCAATCTCTACGACACCTCCGACGCCGAGATCGATATCAAGGTTACCGGTTACCAGTGGAAGTGGCAGTACGAGTACCTGGGGGAAGACGTTCAGTTTATGAGCGAGCTGTCCACCCCGGACGCCGAAATCTACAATCTGGAGACCAAGGGTGCGAACTATCTCGCCGATGTGAACGAGCCCCTGGTGATTCCCGTCGACACCAAGGTGCGCTTCCTGATCACCGCCAAGGATGTGATCCACTCCTGGTGGATGACGGATTTTGGCGTCAAAAAGGACGCCATCCCCGGCTTTATCAACGAAACCTGGGCCAAGGTGGAGAAAACCGGCACCTACCGGGGCTACTGTGCCGAGCTCTGCGGCCAGGGCCACGCCTTTATGCCCGTGGTGGTGAAGGTGGTGGAGAAGGACGAATACGCCGCCTGGCTGGGGGAGAAGAAGGCCGCCGCCGCCGCCATGCGCGAGCTCACTGAGAAGGAGTTCACCATGGACGAGCTGATGGCCCAGGGTGAAGAGGTCTACCTCAGATCCTGCGCCGCCTGCCACCAGGCCAATGGTGAAGGCATGCCCCCCGCCTTCCCCGCCATCAAGGGCAGCGCGGTGGCCACCGGCGCCGTCGATCATCACCTGGATGTTGTGGTGAATGGTGTGGCCGGCAGCGCCATGCAGGCATTTGGCGCCCAGCTTTCCGAGGTCGACCTCGCCGCCGTGCTTACCTACCAGCGCAATGCCTGGGGCAACAACACCGGCGATGTGGTTCAGCCCATCGATGTTTTCAACTTCAAGCAAGGCCAATAAGGGAGGCTTACGTCATGGCACACGGTCCCGCTAAAGGTATTGGCCGCTGGCTCTTTACCACCAATCACAAGGACATAGGTACCCTGTACCTGTGGTTCAGTTTTGCAATGTTCTTGCTGGGTGGCTTCTTTGCCATGGTGATCCGCGCCGAGCTGTTCCAGCCCGGCATGCAGATCATTCGCCCCGAATTCTTCAACCAGATGACCACCATGCACGGTCTGGTGATGGTGTTTGGCGCCATCATGCCCGCCTTTGTGGGGCTGGCCAACTGGATGATTCCCCTGCAGATCGGGGCGCCGGACATGGCCCTGCCGAGGATGAACAACCTCAGCTTCTGGATCCTGCCCTTCGCCTTTGCGATTCTGGCCTCCACCCTGTTTATGGAGGGCGGTGCGCCCAACTTCGGCTGGACCTTCTACGCTCCCCTGTCCACCACCTATGCGCCGGATACGGTCAACTACTTTATCTTTGGCGTTCACATCATGGGTGCGTCCTCGATCATGGGCTCCATCAATATCATCGCCACCGTGCTCAACATGCGCGCCCCCGGCATGACCATGATGAAGATGCCGCTGTTCGTGTGGACCTGGCTGATCACCGCCTTCCTGCTGATTGCGGTAATGCCGGTACTGGCGGGCGCGGTCACCATGATGCTGATGGATATCAACTTCGGCACCAGCTTCTTCGACGCCGCCGGTGGCGGTGACCCGGTGCTGTTCCAGCACGTGTTCTGGTTCTTCGGCCATCCCGAGGTGTATATCATCATCCTGCCGGCTTTCGGCGTGATCTCCGCGATCATCCCCACCTTCAGCCGCAAGCCGCTGTTCGGCTATTCCTCAATGGTCTACGCCACCGCGGCCATCGCCTTCCTGTCGTTTATCGTGTGGGCCCACCACATGTTTACGGTGGGTATGCCGCTGACGGGGGAGCTGTACTTCATGTACGCCACCATGTTGATCGCGGTGCCCACCGGGGTGAAGGTGTTCAACTGGATTGCCACCATGTTCCAGGGTGCCATGACCTTTGAAACCCCGATGCTGTTTGCCATCGCCTTCGTGATCCTGTTCACCATCGGCGGCTTTACCGGGCTGATGCTGTCCATCGCGCCGTCGGATATCCAGTACCACGACACCTACTTCGTGGTCGCTCACTTCCACTATGTCATGGTGGCCGGCGCGGTGTTCTCCGGAACCGCGGCGGTGTACTACTGGCTGCCCAAGTGGTGCGGCCGCATGTACAACGAAACCATGGGCAAGCTCCAGTTCTGGGTGGCCTTCATCGGCTTCAACATCACCTTCTTCCCCCAGCACTTCCTGGGCCTGGCCGGCATGCCCCGCCGCTATGCCGACTACTCCCTGCAGTTTGCCGACTGGAACATGGTGTCCAGCGTCGGCGCCTTTATCTACGGCGCCGCCCAGTTGCTGTTCCTCTACAACGTGATTGCCACCATTGTCGCCGGCAAGCCGGTGAGCGAACCCAAAACCTGGGAGGGTGCGGAAGGCCTGGAGTGGACTGTGGCCACGCCGGCGCCCTACCACACCTTCAGCACCCCTCCTGAAGTGAAATAAGGAGACCTGGCGATGGCGGAGGCAAAGACCAATCGCTTTCTGGTAGCCCGGCTGATGGCCGGGGCCGTGGCCATGTTTTTGTTTGCCATTTTTGTCCTGCCCCCGCTGTACGACGTGTTCTGTGAAGTCACGGGCATCGGCGGCAAGACCGGCGGCCGCTATGTGGCCACCGACGCGGTGGTGGACGAGAGCAGGACGGTGCGGGTGCAGTTTGTCGCCACCAACAATGGCGAGATGCCCTGGGAGTTCGCTCCCAAGGTATTCGAAGTGAAGGTCAACCCGGGCCAGCCGGTACCTGTCGCCTTCCTCGCCCGCAACACCACGGAGCTGGACATGGTGGGCCAGGCGATCCCCAGTGTGTCTCCCAGCAACGCGGCAAGGTACTTTCACAAGACCGAGTGTTTCTGCTTCAACTCCCAGCCCCTGGCCGCGGGAGAGGAGGCCGAGTTGCCCCTGGTATTTATTGTCGATCCAGAGCTGCCGCGGACGGTGCACACCATTACCCTTTCCTATACTTTGTTTGATGTGACCGGGCGCAGCGGGGAGCCTTCCCTCGCCGCCCTGACGGAACCCGCTTCCGGGCAGTGAGTAGTGAGTCGTAATTTTTTTGGAGAAGAACATGGCAACAGATAGCAACTATTATGTTCCCGAGAGCAGCAAGCTGCCGATTCTCACTGCCACTGGCCTGGGTATTGCCGCCTACGGCGCCGGCAGCTGGGTCCAGGGTGGCTCGGCGATGGTCTTTCTGCTGGGCTCACTGCTGCTGGCTTTTGTGCTCTACAGCTGGTTCAGCATCGTTATCCGCGAGAACCGGGCGGGGATGAACAGCGACCAGCTGAAAAGATCCTATGTGTGGGGCATCAGCTGGTTCATCTTTTCCGAGGTGATGTTCTTCGCCGCCTTTTTCGGCGCCCTGTTCTATGTGCGCTTCGTGTCGTCCGCCCATCTGGAGGCCAGTGCCGACCTGCTGTGGAATGGCTTTGAGTTCTCCTGGCCGCTGTTCACCACCCCCGATATGGCGGTCGCCGGCGAGGCTGCCAAGTTCAAGGGTCCGGAGGCCATCATTGATCCCTGGCACCTGCCCTTGATCAACACCATCATCCTGCTGGTCTCCAGTGTGACGGTTCACTTCGCCCACACCGCCCTCAAGAAAGACAACCGCAAGATGTTCAACAGCTGGTTGGCGATCACCGTGGTCCTCGGGGTGGTGTTCCTGTTTTTCCAGGTTGAGGAATATATCGAGGCCTATCGCGACCTGGGCCTGACCCTGGAGTCCGGCATCTACGGCACCACCTTCTTCCTGCTGACGGGGTTCCACGGCGCCCACGTGACCCTGGGTACCTTTATGTTGCTTATCCAATTGCTGCGGGGGCTGAAGGGGCATTTCAGCCACGACGACGCCTTTGGCTTTGAGGCCTCTTCCTGGTACTGGCACTTTGTCGACGTGGTGTGGGCGGGCCTCTTTATCTTTGTCTACGTGCTGGGTTCCTGAGGGGAACCTCTCAAGTCCACGGATGGCCAGGAGCAGATCCTGGCCATTTTGTTTTTGGTCGCGGTTATTGCGGTGTTGCGGGGGCCGTCCGCTGGGGATGAAGCTGCCTGTCCCAGGGGGCGGTGCTGTGCAGTTTGCCGCTGACAAAGCCGTAGGTGATGGTGCCCACCAGCAGCGCGGCCAGGGTTACCCGGATACCCAGGGCGTAGAGGGTGCGCTTGCGGCTGTTGCCCACATCCTTCATCAGGAAATAGAGCCCACTGCTCAAACTGGCCAGCACGGCGACAAACAGTACCACGATGATGAACTTGAGTAACATTGTGTTTCTTCCCACCTGTAAAGACGCCATTTAACCACAGATGACTTCACCCACACAGAACAGACCCGGCTTTCGCTGGCAGTTGAATATCGGGATCCTGGTGTTTTTCCTGGTGTTTATGCCCATCACCCTGGGGCTGGGGTTTTGGCAGCTGGAGCGGGCGGCGGAAAAGCAGGAGCTGCTGGCGGAGCACAGCGCCAGACAGGGGTCAGAGCCTGTGGCGCTGGACCAGGTGCTGGCGAACCGGGACCACCAGTACCGCAGGGTGCTGGTGGAGGGGCAATTTGCCAACCACAGAACCCTGCTTCTGGAGAATCGGATTCGCCACGGCCGGCCGGGGTTTGAAGTGGTAACCCTGTTTGAGCGGGGCAGCGACCAGTTGCCGCTGTGGGTAAACCGGGGCTGGATTGCCGGCTTTGGCGATCGCACGCAACTCCCGGTGGTGCCCCCTGTCGCCGGAGTGGTGACGATTCAGGGGCATCTCTACCAGGCCCTCGAGGCGCCCTTTACCCTGGGTGAGGAGAGCTGGCGCCAACAGTGGCCGCAGGTGCTGCAAAACTTTGAGCTGGACGTTTTGACTGCCCGCCTTGGGAGGGAGTTTTTCCCCTACCAGCTGCGTCTGGACCAGGGTGCTCCGGGGGCGTTGGACACCGGCTGGGAAATCGTCAATGTGCTTCCCGCCAAGCACATCGGCTACGCGGTGCAGTGGTTTGCCCTGGCCCTGGCCCTGGCGGTGCTGGTGCTGTTCGCCAACTCCAACCTCGGCACCCTGATTGGTTTTCGAAAACAACCTTCCCCTGGGGAGACACGCAAATGACGGAAGCGAGATCGCGCTATTCGGCGCCCCTGCAGGTGCTGTTGATGATTGGCATCATCGCAGCCACCATAGTGCTGGGATTCTTTATGATGCCCGACACCAGCGAAGAGCGGGACCGCCTGCTCGGCGAGCTGGGTACCACCAACCACGGCACCTTCCTGGTGCCGGTGCGGGATCTCGCCGAGCTGCCCCTGAGGGACGGTTCGGGGGCCGCGGTCAACTGGCGGGAAGGCAAGCCCAAGTGGCGGCTGCTGATTCCCGCCGGCACGGATTGCCTGGCCGAGTGCGATGAGGTGCTCTACTCCACCCGCCAGGTTCATGTCCGGCTGGGCAAGTACAGCCAGCGCCTGGAGCGGGTATTGATCGCCACCCAGGGCCCCCTGGATCCCGAACTCAGTGCCCGCCTTGAAACCGAACACGCCTTTGTCAAGGTCTGGTTTGCCGATGGTGAAAGCTTCGCCAACTGGTTGCGGGGCACCAATGCCGGCTGGCGCCAGGGGCAGGGCTTGGCCCTCCTGGTGGACCCCGCCGGGGTGGCGATGATGGTGTATGATGTCCGCCACCTCGGCAACGACATGCTGGAAGATATCAACCATTTGATGAAATACTCGCCAGAGTAAGGGGACGGGAAAAATGGCAGTATTCAATAATGCGGCCCGGCGCAAGCCGGGATTTCGGCTGGCGGTCGCCGCTTTTGTGTGCGCGATAGTGGTGATCATCCTCGGGGCCTTCACCCGCCTGGTGGACGCAGGCCTGGGTTGCCCGGACTGGCCCGGCTGCTACGGCCATCTGCTGTGGCCCACCCAGGACCATCACATCGCCCGTGCCGCCGAGCTTTTTCCCGACGCCCCGGTGGAACACGACAAAACCTGGCCGGAGATGGTGCACCGCTACTTTGCCGGCGCCCTGGGGCTGTTGATCGCCGCCCTCGCCTACCGCGCCTGGACCAAACGGGAAATGCGGGACTACCCCTTTCGGCTGCCGGTGCTGTTGTTGTTCCTGGTGGTCTGGCAGGCGCTGTTCGGGATGTGGACGGTGACCCTCAAACTGTGGCCCCAGGTGGTGACCATCCACCTGCTGGGGGGCATGACTATCCTGTCCCTGTTGTGGCTGCTGGTAACCCGCCTCGCCGATCTCCGCCCCCAGTTCGAGCCCCAGGTATACCGCCGGGTGCAGGGCCTCAAGCCCTGGCTGATTGTCGCCATCCTGCTGGTTGCCCTTCAGGTGGTTCTCGGGGGCTGGACCACCTCCAATTACGCCGCCTTTGCCTGCCCGGACTTTCCCACCTGTCACGGTCACTGGCTGCCGCCCATGGATATGGCCAACGGTTTTGATATCTTCCAGACCATAGGCCCCAACTACCTGGGGGGCCAGCTGGAGAACGACGCCCGGGTGGCGATCCATTTCAGTCACCGCATTGGCGCCCTGGTGGTTGCCGCCGCGGTGGTGTTGCTGGCACTGCGCGCCCTGGTGGCCGGCGACCGGCCCACTGCCGTGCTCGCCTGGGTGGTGCTGGGTGCCCTGGCGCTCCAGATTGCCCTGGGGATCAGCAACGTGCTGTTCCAGGTGCCCCTGGCCCTGGCGGTGGCCCACAACGCCGGCGCTGGGTTGCTGCTGGTGACCCTGGTTTCCCTCGCTTCCCGGGTGTGGCTGTCCACGCCCGCAACCACGGCCTAGACTGGATGGACATGACACAGGAACGCGCAACCTGGCGGGACTACCTGGAGCTGACCAAGCCCAATGTGGTCGCCCTGATGATCCTCACTTCATTGATTGGCATGTTCCTGGCGGTACCTGGCATGGTGCCCCTGGACATTCTGGTGTTGGGCAACCTGGGGATCGCCCTCTGCGCGGGTTCCGCGGCAGCGGTGAACCACCTGGTGGATCGCGGCATCGACCTGCGCATGGCCCGCACCTTCAACCGCCCGGTGGCCACCGGGCGGATCGAGCCCCTCCACGCCGTGGTCTTCGCCGCTGTGCTGGGCCTGCTGGGGATGGCCATTCTGCTGGTCTATGTCAACGCCCTCACCGCCTGGCTGACCCTGGCCTCGCTGCTGGGTTACGCGGTGATCTACACTCTGTTCCTCAAGCGGGCGACGCCCCAGAATATCGTGATCGGTGGCCTGGCGGGTGCGGCGCCGCCACTGTTGGGCTGGACCGCGGTTAGCGGAGAGATTCACGGCCACGCCCTGTTGCTGGTGCTGATCATCTTCGCCTGGACGCCCCCCCACTTCTGGGCCCTGGCGGTGCACCGCAAGGATGAGTACGCCAAGGCCGAGATCCCCATGCTGCCGGTGACCCACGGCGACAGCTACACCAGGCTGCATATTCTGCTGTACACCATCATTTTGGTGCTGGTGAGCGTGATGCCCTTTGTCACCCGCATGAGTGGCTGGCTGTACCTGCTGGGGGCCCTGGTGTTGGGGGTCGGCTACCTGTACTGGGCCATCGTGCTGCTGCGGGGCAAAAGGGCCAGTGCCGGCATGGACGCCTTCAAGTATTCCATCGTCTACCTGATGTTGCTGTTTGTGATCATGCTGGTGGACCACTATGTAATCGTCGTCCCCAAATTTGCAGGTTAGACCCTTGAAGAAAAATATTATCTTTACCGTGCTTGTCTGTGTTGCCGTGGTGGTGGCGGTAATGGCCGGGTTTATGTACCGCCTGAGCCAGCCGCGGATGCTCACCGACCACGAGCTGCGGGAGTACGGTGCCATGATGCTGGAGACACCCCGCAGGTTCAGCGATTTCAAATTTACGGACCACCGCGGCGAGCCCTTTACCAGAGAGCAGCTAAACGGCCGCTGGACCCTGGTGTTCTTTGGTTTTACCCACTGCCCCGATATCTGCCCGACAACTCTGGCCACCCTGAATAAGGTGGTGGCGGCAATGACCGAGGAGGAACGGGCGGCGCTTCAGGTGGTAATGCTGAGTGTCGACCCCGAACGGGACACCCCTGACAAGCTGGCCAGTTATGTGCCCTTTTTCAATGCGGATTTTATCGGCCTCACCGGCGACCAGGCACAGTTGCTGAATCTGGCCACTCAGCTGGGGGCGGTGTACACCAAGGTTCCCCTCAAGGGGGGTGACTACACGGTGGACCACAGTGGCAATATCGTGCTGATCAACCCCATGGGGGACTACCACGGGCTGTTCCGCCCGCCCTTCGAGGAGGGCAGCGTGCGGGTCGCCCTGCGCTCCATCATGACGGGCTTCAGGCACTGATCAGCGGGCGTTGCCCCGGGCGATTTGCGCCAGGAGAAAGAACAATCCGGCACTGAGCACAATCGAGGGTCCCGCCGGGGTATCCATAAACCAGGATGCGGCCAGGCCACAGACCACCGCCAGCAGGCCGAAGACACTGCCCATCACGGCCATGGCCTCCGGGGTTTTGGCGAAGTGGCGGGCGGTGGCGGCGGGAATCACCAGCAGCGCAGTGATCAGCAGTACGCCCACCACCTTCATGGTAATGGCGATCACCAGGGCGAGAGACAGCATCAGCACGGTTTTCACCGCCGCCACCGACACCCCTTCCACCTGGGCCAGATCCTGGTGCACGGTAATGGCCAGCAGGGGGTGCCACAACCACAGGGTAAGACCCAGCACCACCAAGCCCACCAGCCAGATGGTCAGGGTGTCCGCGGCGGACACCGTGAGAAGGTCGCCGAACAGAATACCTTCCAGATTGATGCGGGCGTCGGGTATCAGGTACACCGCGATCAGGCCCAGAGCCAGGGAACTGTGGGAGAGAATCCCCAGCAGGGTATCCGGCGCCAGGGTCAGGCGTTCCTGCAGTACCAGCAGGCCGCTGGCAATCACCAGGCAGACCAGGGTGACGGCGATGCTGGGGCTGATGGACAGCCACAGGGACAGGGAGATCCCCAGCAGTGCCGAGTGGGCCAGGGTGTCGCCGAAATAGGCCATCCGCCGCCACACCACAAAGGCCCCCAGGGGGCCGGTGATCAGGGCGACGCCGGTGCCGGCAAGCAGGGCCAAGATCAGGAAGTCAGCCATGGTTGCAGCCCTCGGAATGGTCCCCGGCGACGGTGCCGTGGAGGTCGTGCTGGTGGTCGTGATGGTGGGTGTAGAGGGCCGTGCGCACGCCAAACAGCTCGGTGTAAATGGGGTCGGCGGAAACCACCTCCGGGGTGCCGTGGCAGCACAGGTGGCCGTTGAGGCAGAGCACCTCGTCGGTGGCTGCCATCACCAGGTGGAGGTCGTGGGATACCATCAGAATGGTGCAGTCGGTGGTGTCGCGAAGCTGGCCTATCAGTTGGTAGAGGGCGGCCTGGCCGCTGACGTCCACCCCCTGGACGGGCTCGTCCAGCACCAGCAGGCTGGGCTTGCGCAACAGGGCTCTGGCCAGCAGCACACACTGGGTTTCACCGCCGGACAGATGGGCCATGGGACTGTCCAGCAAGTGGGGGACACCCACCCGCTCCAGGGCCTCCAGGCAGTGGCGGCGATTGCGGTCGGCGAGGCGGAGAAAGCCGTGGACATTGATGGGCAGCGAGGGGTCGATCACCAGCTTCTGGGGCATATAGCCGATGGTGGTGCCCGCACTCAGGCTGACCCGGCCCGCGGTGGGCTTCTGCAGGCCCAGGACAATACGAATCAAGCTGGTCTTGCCCGCGCCATTGGGCCCGATCAGGGTGGTGATTTGACCGGGCTGGAGAGTGAAGCTGACATTGTCGAGAATGCGGCGCTCGCCGATGCGCAGGCTGATGTGTTCGGCGCTGAGTTGGGTTGCCATCGCTCAGCGCTCCTCTTCCTGACAGCTCGGACACACGCCGGAGAGCTCGATCACCTGGCCCTCGCGGCGAAAGCCGATTTTTTTGATGGTGTCGCCAATCATGGCGTTGATGGCCTCATCGCCGACTTCGGCGGCCGCGCCGCACAGCCGACAGATCAGGAACAGGTCGCTGTGTTCGCTGCCGGGAAAGGGACAGCCCATATAGGCGTTGAGGGACGGAATGCGGTGGATCAGGCCCAGTTCAAGCAGGAAGTCGATGGCCCGGTAGACACTGGGTGCCTGGATATTCTTGCCCGTCAGCAGGGGTAGCTGGTCGACTATCTGGTAGGCGCCCACCGGTTTATGGCTGTCCCAGATCAGAGTCAGTACCGACTCCCGAATGGGTGTCAGCCGGGCACTGGACCTGGTGCACCTGTCCCGCGCCTGGGACAGGGCGGCCTTGAGGCACTTGTCGTGGTTGTGCAAATGAAATGCGGACCTGGAATTGCTGATCATAGGCTGTGGTCGCTGTGTTAATCCCCGGCGCAGCGGGTAAGAGGGGGAAGTAATAGTATGATATATTGTATCGAATGAACAACGCTTGAGAGGCTAATATTGAAACTGTTTGTTACCCTGGCACTCCTGGTGGCGAGCCTGGCCCATCATCAATCCCCCAGGGCTGAGCCGGAGCCCACAGTGGTAACCAGCATCCACCCGCTGTCACTGATGGTCGCCGACCTGGCGGGGGACTGGCTGGAGGTGCGCCAGCTTCTGGGCAGCAACCAGGAGCCCCACCACGTCGCCCTCAGCTTTTCCCAGCGCCGATTGCTGGCGGATGCCCGGCTGGTGGTGTGGGTGGGGCCGGTGCTGGAAACCTATCTGGTTAAATCCACCGCCGATCTCGAAGCTGCCCGGCAGTTGAGTCTGCAGGCCCTGGCGGAGACCCTCGAAATCGACACCCGGGACCCCCACCTGTGGCTGCAACCCCAGCTGGTGGCTGCTTTTTATCCCCTGTTGGCGGAGCATATGGTGGCGGCCTTTCCCCAGCGGGAGGCCGAGATCAAAGCCCGCCTCGAGGAGCGCCTGGCGGCGGTGGAGCGCACCACCCTGAGGGTCAAGCAGCGGATGGCGGCCCTCCCCCACCGCGGGGTGATTGTCGACCACCAGGCGTACGATCACTTCGCCACATATTTCGGTATCACCGTGGCCGGCGCCCTGGTCAACGAGACCGGTGTCGGCGGCGGCGCCCGCAGTTTTGCCAAATTGGCCGCCATGGACAATATTGCCTGTGTGGTGGTGGAGCAACTTCCCGCCCCTCAGCGCGCGCGAAAACTGGCCGCCAGCCTGGGGGTGGAAATTGTCGCCATCGACCCCCTGGGGGTGAGCCTGGCCCACAGCCAGGGTTACCCCGGGTTGCTTGAGGCCCTGGCTGGGGGCTTTGAGGCCTGTCTGGGTAAATCCTGATACGGCGGACAGCCGGTGCCGGTGCCACTGGTGTATCCTTGGCGGACAGCAACGTGAGCGACTTATGACGGAACAAGCACAGCCCCTGATCCTGGTGGACGGCTCCTCCTACCTGTTCCGCGCCTTCCTCGCCCTGTCCCTCCTGACCAGCTCCACGGGGCGGCCCACGGGTGCGGTGAAGGGGGTGATATCCATGCTGCGGCGAATGGACAAGGACTACCCCGGCAGTCCGGTGGTGGTGGTGTTCGACGCCAAGGGCAAAACCTTTCGCGACGAGCTGTTCGAGGAGTACAAATCCCATCGTCCACCCATGCCCGATGACCTGCGCAGCCAGATCGAGCCCATCCACGCCATCGTCCGGGCCATGGGGCTGCCACTGCTGATTGTCGATGGGGTGGAGGCCGACGACGTGATCGGTACCCTGGCCCGGGACTATGGGGCCAGGGGCCGCCCGGTGGTGATTTCCACCGGGGACAAGGATATGGCGCAGCTGGTCGACGACAACATCACCCTGGTCAACACCATGACCGATACCCGTCTCGACCCCCGGGGCGTGGCGGATAAATTCGGTGTCGGCCCCGAACTGATCGTCGACTATCTGGCCCTGGTGGGGGACAAGTCGGACAATATTCCCGGGGTGCCCGGGATAGGCGAAAAAACCGCCCTCGCCCTGCTCCAGGCCCTGGGGGGGCTGGACGCCATCTACGGCGACCTGGAGGCGGTGCGCGGGTTGGACTTCCGCGGCGCCAAGAAGATGCCGGAGAAACTGGCCGAGCACAGGGATCAGGCCTACCTCTCCTATCTGTTGGCCACCATCAAGACCGATGTTGACCTGGGGGACCGGGAGAGCCTGCTGCAACCCGGCACGGTCGACAAGGAGCAATTGCTGGAACTCTACCGGGAGCTGGAGTTGAAAACCTGGATGGAAGAGCTGCTCGGCAACGACGAGGTCGCCGAAGCCGAGCAGAGCCAGGGTGAGTACGAAACCGTACTCAGCGAGGAGCGGTTGGCCGCCTGGGTGCAGCTGCTGACAACAGCGGACGTCTTCGCCTTTGATACCGAGACCACCAGCCTCAACTATATGGACGCCGAGTTGGTGGGGGTGTCCTTTGCGGTGGCGCCGGGCAAGGCGGCCTATGTCCCCCTCGGCCACGACTACCTGGGGGCGCCCCCCCAGCTGGACCGCAGGTGGGTGCTGCAACAGCTGAAGGGCCTGCTGGAAGATCCCCAGCGCGCCAAGGTGGGCCAGAACCTCAAGTACGATATGAGTGTGCTGGCCCGCTACGACATCACCCTTCGGGGCATCCGCTACGACACCATGCTGGAGTCCTATGTGCTCGATTCTGTGGCCACCCGCCACGACATGGACAGCCTGGCCCTGAAATACCTGGGTGCCAAGACCATCCGCTTCGAGGACATCGCCGGCAAGGGGGCCGGGCAGCTGACCTTCAACCAGATCAGCGTCGAGGAAGCCACCCCCTATGCCGCGGAAGATGCGGATATCACCCTGCGCCTGCACCTCGCCCTGTGGCCCCTGTTGGCACAGGTGCCCAGTCTGAACAAGGTCTTCGACGACATTGAAATGCCTCTGGTGCCGGTGCTTTCCACCATCGAGCGCAACGGCGCCCTGGTGGATGCCCGGCTCCTCGATCGCCAGAGCCGGGAGTTGAGCGAACGCCTGGCGGCCCTGGAAAAAGAGGCCTATGAGCTGGCCGGGGAGGAGTTCAATCTATCCTCGCCAAAACAGCTGGGGACCATTCTCTTCGACAAGCTGAAGATCCCCGTCACCAAGAAGACCGCCAAGGGCGCGGCTTCCACCAAGGAAGAAGTGCTCCAGGAGCTGGCTCTGGACTACCCCTTGCCCAAAGTGCTGCTGGAGCACCGGGGACTGGCCAAGCTCAAGTCCACCTACACCGACAAGTTGCCGAAGATGGTCTGCACCCGCACCGGCAGGGTTCACACCTCCTATCATCAGGCGGGCACCGCCACCGGCCGCCTGTCGTCATCGGACCCCAATCTACAGAATATCCCGGTGCGCACCGCCGAGGGGCGGCGTATCCGCCAGGCATTTATCGCCCCCGCCGGACACCGGCTCGTCGCCGCGGACTACTCCCAGATTGAACTGCGGATCATGGCCCACCTGTCGGGGGACCAGGGCCTGCTGGACGCCTTCAGAGATGGTCTGGATATCCACCAGGCGACCGCCGCCGAGGTTTTCTCCACCCCCCTGGAGCAGGTCACCGGGGAGCAGA
>Ga0172382_10002032_pt1 | contig 34726 bp, 27 predicted proteins | sample Leawel138RmetaG_FD_122245 | JGI IMG/M metagenome (GOLD analysis project Ga0172382, IMG submission 122245) | Leachate microbial communities from a municipal landfill in Southern Ontario, Canada - Leachate well 138R metaG | ecosystem: Engineered > Solid waste > Landfill > Unclassified | place...
CCAGACCGTGGTCTCGACCCCCGAAGGTCCGGTCCGCGCGCTGGTCGGCGAGATCGAGGGGGCGGGCGGACGGCGTGAAATCTACCTGCTGCCGCTGCCCGGCAGCGCCCGCGCCACCCCCGCCGACGAGATCGAGGATCTGCCCGTGGCCCTCCTCCGGACAAGCCGGACCGGGGCCATCCGCGCCGCCAACCGCCGCGCGCGCGAGATGACCGGCCTTGCCCCCGACACGCCCGCCATGCTCTCCGATCTGGTCGAGGGGCCGGGCCGCAGCCTGCGCGACTGGCTTGCCGACACGCTCTCGGGCCGCGCCCCGGGCCGGGCCGAGGTGCTGCGGGTGCGCCGCGCCGACGCCGAACTGTTCGTCCGGATGAGCCTGAGCCCCGCCCCGGGCGGCAACGGGCTGATCGCCGTGCTGAGCGATGCCACCGCGCAGAAGACGCTCGAAGCCCAGTTCGTCCAGAGCCAGAAGATGCAGGCCATCGGCCAGCTTGCGGGGGGCGTGGCGCATGACTTCAACAATCTGCTCACGGCGATCTCGGGGCACTGCGACCTGCTCCTGCTGCGCCACGACCGGGACGATCCGGATTACGCCGATCTGGTGCAGATCCACCAGAACGCCAACCGCGCCGCGGCACTGGTGGGCCAGTTGCTCGCCTTCTCGCGCAAGCAGACGCTCAAGCCCGAGCGGATCGACCTGGGCGAGGCGCTCGCCGACCTCACCCACCTGCTGAACCGGCTGGTGGGCGAACGGGTGGGGCTGGAGCTGACCCCTGCCCCCGACATCGACCCGATCCGCGCCGACCGCCGCCAGTTCGAACAGGTGCTGATGAACCTCGTCGTCAACGCCCGCGACGCCATGCCCGAAGGCGGCACGATCCGGGTCCGCACCGAACGGCTGGTGCTGGCCGAAGACCTCACCCGCGGCCGCGCCACCGTGCCCGCGGGCGCCTACGCGCTGGTGCAGGTGATCGATTCGGGCACCGGCATCCCGGCCGAGGTGCAGGAAAAGATCTTCGAACCCTTCTACACCACCAAACGCGCGGGCGAAGGAACCGGCCTCGGGCTTTCCACCGTCTATGGCATCGTCAAGCAAAGCGGCGGTTTCGTCTTTCTCGACAGCGCACCGGGCGAGGGCAGCACCTTCTCGCTCTATTTCCCCGCCCTGACCGGAGAGGACGAACCCGCCCCGCCCCCTGACGCAACCCGACCGGAGCCCGCAGGCCCCACCCCCGCACAGGGCCGCGGCGTGGTGCTGCTGGTCGAGGACGAAGCCCCGGTGCGCGCCTTCGCCTCGCGCGCGCTGCGGCTGCGCGGCTATACGGTGATCGAGGCCGAAAACGCCGAAGACGCACTGCGCGCACTCGAAGACCCGGCGCTGTCGGTCGATGTCTTCGTCACCGATGTGGTGATGCCGGGGATGGACGGGCCAAGCTGGGTGCGCCAGGCCCTCGAAGACCGGCCCGGCGTGCGGGTGATCTTCGTCTCGGGCTATGCCGAAAGCGACTTTGCCGACACCCAGTCGCAGATCCCGAATTCGGTGTTCCTGCCCAAACCCTTCTCGCTCGACGACCTCGCCAGCACGGTGCAACGCCAGATCCATTGACACCAGGGCACGGGGCGCGGGCGCAACCCGGGAGGACACAAAGGGGAGTCATCAAGCGCGATGCGCATCCGGCCTGAACCTTCCGTTCACGCCCGCACGATCACGCCAAGTCCGATCCAGCGCCAGAAGGAGCAAGACTTTCGCTGTATCCGTTGTGCAGCAGGATTCCGACCCTTGGGACTTCCAAGTAAAATCAACCATTTACAAGAAAAAATGGCAGCCCGTAGGGGAATCGAACCCCTCTTTCCAGGTTGAAAACCTGGCGTCCTAACCGATAGACGAACGGGCCGCGCTTGGCGTCAGCGGGTGTTTAGGCGAGGTGCGCGCGGGGTGCAAGCGAAAAAAGCCCCCCGGCACCTGCCCTTCTCAGCCGGTGCGCCGACCGCTCGCGCTCTCGAACGGATGCAGCGTGGAAAGCGCGGCGTGGACCGTGATTTCCTGCCCCTCGGTCAGTTCCGCACGGCCCGCGAGACGGGCCACAACCGGCTGGTCGCTGCCCGCAAGCCGCAGATACAGATGGGTTTCCGCCCCCGCCGGTTCCAGAAGCTCCAGCCTGCCGCTCAGGCTCAGATGCGGGCCTTCGGGCGGGGTCAGCACCATGTCGTCGGGGCGGATGCCGACAAGATCGGTGCCCGCGGGCAGGCCCGCGAGAGCACCCGCGCCGCCGTTGCCGCCGAGGTAGCCGGCGGCGATCATGTTCATGGCAGGCGAGCCGATGAAACCGGCGACGAAGACCGAGGCCGGGCGGTCATAGACCTCCATCGGCGTGCCGACCTGCTCCATCACGCCGCCGTTCAGCACCACCAGCCGGTCGCCCAGCGTCATGGCCTCCAGCTGGTCGTGGGTGACGTAGAGCGAGGTGGTGCCGAGGCGGCGCTGCAACTGCTTGATCTCGACCCGCATCTGCACCCGCAGCTTGGCATCGAGATTCGACAGCGGTTCGTCGAACAGGAAGGCCGCCGGTTCGCGCACCAGCGCCCGGCCCATCGCCACCCGCTGCCGCTGGCCGCCCGAGAGCGCGCGGGGCTTGCGGTCGAGGAAGGGCGCGATTTCCAGCATCGTCGCCGCCTCGCGCACCCGCCGGTCGATTTCCTCTTTCGGCACGCGGCGGTTCCTGAGCCCGTAGGCGAGGTTGTCATAGACCGTCATATGCGGATAAAGCGCGTAGTTCTGGAACACCATGGCGATGTCGCGGTCGGCCGGTTCCAGGTTGTTCACCACCCGGTCGCCGATCTTCAGCGTGCCTTCGGTGATCGTCTCCAGCCCCGCCACCATGCGCAGCAGCGTCGATTTTCCGCAGCCCGAGGGGCCGACCAGAACGACGAACTCGCCGTCGGCGATATCGAGCGAGACGCCCTTCACCGCCCGCACATCGCCCGCGTAGGTCTTGTGCAGATCGTCGAGGTGGATGCCCGCCATGTTATTTCTCCGTCTCTGTCAGGCCCTTCACGAACAGCCGTTGCATCGCCAGGATCACCAGCACCGGGGGCAGCGCCGCCAGCACCACGGTGGCCATGACGAGATGCCACAGCGGTTCGCTGTCGCCGCCGGTCACCATGCGCTGGATGCCCATGACGATGGTGTAGTAGTCGGGGTCCGTCGTGATCAGCAGCGGCCAGAGATACTGGTTCCAGCCGTAGATGAACTGAATGACGAACAGCGCCGCGATATTGGTGATCGACAGCGGCACGAGGATGTCGCGGAAGAACTTCATCGGCCCGGCGCCATCGACGCGGGCGGCCTCCATCAGTTCCTCGGGGACGGTCATGAAGAACTGCCGGAACAGGAAGGTCGCGGTGGCCGAAGCGATCAGCGGCACCGACAGCCCGGCGTAGGAGTTCAGCATGCCGAGGTTCGCCACCACCTCGAAGGTCGGCACGATCCGCACCTCGACCGGCAGCATCAGCGTGACGAAGATCAGCCAGAAGAAGAAGACGCGGAACGGAAAGCGGAAATAGACGATGGCGAAAGCCGACAGGAGCGAGATCGCCAGTTTCCCCAGCGCGATGGTCATCGCCATGATGAAGCTGTTCCACAGCATCCCGCCGATCGGCGGCGTGCCCGCGCGCGAGCGGCCCTCGAAGATCACCGTGCGGTAGTTTTCCAGCGCGTTCGGCCCCGGCAAGAGCGGCATGACCCCGCGCAGGAACGTCCCCGGCGGATGGGTCGAGGCGATCACCGCCACATAGACCGGAAAGATCACCAGCCCGACGCCGAGGATCAGGACGATATGGGCAAGGATGGTGCCCCAGCGGTTGTTCTCGACCATGGCCCCTTCCCCCTCAGTAGTTCACGCGCCGCTCGATATAGCGGAACTGGATCACGGTCAGCACGATGACGATGACCATCAGGACCACCGACTGCGCGGCGGAAGAGCCGATATTGAGGTTCACGAACCCGTCGCGGAACACTTTGTAGACCATGATATTCGTGGCCTGCGCCGGCCCGCCCTCGGTCGTGGCGTGGATCACGCCGAAGGTGTCGAACATGGCATAGACGATGTTCACCACCATCAGGAAAAAGGTGATCGGCGACAAAAGCGGGAAAACGATGGTCCAGAACCGCTTGAACCGGCTGGCCCCGTCGATGGCGGCCGCTTCGATCAGCGATTGCGGGACGGATTGCAGCCCGGCGAGGAAGAACAGGAAGTTGTAGCTGATCTGCTTCCAGGCGGCGGCAACGATGATCAGGATCATCGCATCGGTGCTGGACGACCGATGGTTCCAGTCATAGCCGAACCCGTCCAGAATATAGGGCAGGATGCCGATATTCGGGTTGAAGATGAACCACCACAGCACACCGGCAATGGCCGGGGCGATGGCATAGGGCCAGACAAGGAAGGTGGTGTAGGCATCGCGCGAGCGGATCATCCGGTTGACCATCACCGCGAACAGCAGCGCCAGCGACATCGACAAAAGCGTGGTGCCGACCGAGAAGACGAACGTCACCTTCAGCGAATTGAGGTAGAGCGGATCGGCCAGCAGGGTCTGAAAGTTGCGCAGCCCCACGAAGGTGGGCGGGCGGATGCCGAAGGCGTCCCCCTGCCGATAGACCGACTGGATCAGCGCCTGACTGGCGGGCCAGACGAAGAAGATCAGCGTGATGATCACCTGCGGCGCCAGAAGCACATAGGGAAGCCACGGATTGGCGAAGGTGGTTCGCTTGGTCTGCATCGGGCATGGTCCGGGCGTTGGGGCCGAAACAAGGCAGCCCGCCCCCGGCTTTGCGGGGGCGGGCCGATGTCGTCAGGATCAGTTGATCGAAGCCTCGAACTCACGCAGAAGCGCATTGCCGCGACGCACCGCGTCTTCCGTCGCCTGCGCGCCGGTCTTGGCCCCGGTCATCACCGCTTCCATCTCTTCCGAGACCACATCGCGGATCTGCACATAGTTGCCGAACCGGATGCCGCGCGAGTGCTCGGTCGGCGGGTTCAGCGTCATCTGGCGGATCGAAGTGTCGGCGCCGGGGTTCTCGTCATAATAGCCCTGCTCGGCGGTCAGGTCGAACGAGGCCTGGGTGATCGGCAGATAGCCGGTGTCCTGGTGCCATTTCGCCTGCACTTCGGGCAGCGAGAGATATTCGAAGAACTGGGCAACACCGCGATAATCCCCCTCATCATGGCCGGTCAGCACCCAGAGCGTCGCCCCGCCGATGATGGTGTTCTGCGGCGCCCCCTCGATATCGTCGTAATAGGGCTGGAAGCCGTAGCCGACGCTGAAATCGGTGTTGCGCAACACGCCCGCGCGGCTGGCCGACGAACCGAAGACCATCGCGCATTCACCCGCATAGAAAGCCGGGAAGGCGTCGGGCCCGGTGTTCGGGCCGCCCCAGCGGAACAGACCCTCGTCCTGCCAGGCTTTCAGGTTGTCCCAATGGCGCGCGACATGTTCGTTGTTGAACACGAATTCGGTGTCGAAGCCCTCGAAGCCGTTGCCGCGCGTGCCCAGCGGGATGTTGTGCCATGCGCTGAAGTTCTCCAGCATGACCCAGCTTGGCCAGGAGGTGGAGAAGCCGCAGGGCGCCGCGCCCGATTCGACGATCGCGCGCGAGGCTTCGACCATCCCGGCCCAGGTGGCCGGCGGGGTGTCGGCATCCAGCCCGGCGGCCTCGAAGGCGTCGCGGTTGTAATACATGATCGGCGTGGACGAGTTGAACGGGAACGACAGCATGTTGCCGTTCGGGTCAGTGTAATAGCTGACAATGGTGTCCAGATAGGCCGCGGGCTCGAACGGGACGTCGTGATCCGCCATCATCTGATAGATCGGGTAGATCGCGCCCTCGGCGGCCATCATGGTGCCGGTGCCGACCTCGAACACTTGCAGGATATGCGGCTGCTGATTGGCGCGGAAGGCGGCAATGGCGCCGGTCATGGCTTCGGCATAGGTGCCGCGAAAGCTCGGAACGACCCGGTAATCCGACTGGCTTTCGTTGAACCCTTCGGCCACGCCTTCCAGCAGCTCGCCCAGTTCGCCGCCCATGGCGTGCCACCAGTCGATCTGCACCTGCGCCTGTGCGCCCGGTGCGGCCAGCGTCAGCGCCAATGCGGCGGTGCCGGCCATCAGTGTGCGGTTCATCATTTTGTTCTCCCTTCGACCTTCGGTTGCGTATCGTAAACGCCCGGCCCCGCCGGGGACAGCCCCGTTGCGCAGGATTCCGCGTCGATGACCGGTCAATCATCGGGCTACGACAGGTTCTTTACAGGTTTGTGACTGTTTGTTGATAAGTTTGTCAATCATAAATACAAAAACGAACATGAACGATCGCGAACCGCCCCGCTCCCGGCCCCGACCTGTGCCGGAACCGGGCCGGATCGCGCATCGGCACGGGAAAGGGAATCAACGCCTGCCGCGGGACTCGGGGAAGATCTGCTGGGCGATCCCGGCCAGCGACAGATAGACCGAGGTGATCATCAGCCCCCAGACCGCCCAGCCTCCGGGCTGGAAATCGGACCAGGCGGCCCAGCCCGCAAGGAAGGTCCAGGCCAGCGCCACCGGCAGGGAGACCGCGCGCCAGCGTTCGGTGCGCACCGGGTGGATGAACTTCAGCCGGGTGAACATCGCCGCCGCCAGCACCAGCACCACCGTCAGCGTCGCCCAGAACCCGGGCTTGAGCGTGAAGATCACCACCGCGACCATGTTCCAGCAGGCCGGAAAACCGGAAAAGCAGTTGTCGCGGGTCTTCATCCGTGTATCGGCGAAATAAATCACGCTGGTGAAGGTGATGACGATGATCGCCGCCCCGCCCGCCAGCCCCGGCAGCAGCCCCGACTGGAACAGCGCGAAGGCCGGGATGAACACATAGGTCAGGTAGTCGATGATGAGGTCCAGCAGCACCCCGTCGATCTGCGGCGCGTTCTGCCGCACGTCGTAGCGCCGCGCCAGAGGACCATCGACCCCGTCGACGATCAGCGCCACGACCAGCCAGAGGAACATCAGGCTCCACTGTCCCCCGGCCGCGGAAAGCATCGCCAGCATGGAAAAGACCGCCCCCGTGGCGGTCAGCAGATGGACGGAATAAGCGCGACGGAAGCGTGTCATGCGCTTGTCATGCGCGAAAAAGAGCTTGGATGCAACGCGGCTTGCGCCTTTTTGGCGGGATGGCGGGGCGGGGCGGGGCGGGGCGGGGCGGGGCGCTGAAGCGCACCCTACGGGGAGAGACCCGGGCAGCGCCTGCCCGCCCTCTGTCAGGCGTAGGGTGCGCTTCAGCGCACCACCCACCACCCCCTCCCCCCTCATGCCCGCGGATGCGCCCTGGCGTAGACCTCCATCAGATGCGCGGCATCGACCGCCGTGTAGCCCTGCGTGGTCGAGAGCGAGGCATGGCCCAGCAGTTCCTGGATCGCCCGCAGGTCACCCCCGGCCGACAGCAGATGGGTGGCGAAGGAATGGCGCAGCGCATGCGGCGTGGCGGAGGCGGGCAGGCCCAGCCGGTGGCGCACCCGCTCCATCGCCAGCGCGATCATGCGCGGGTTGAGCGGCCCGCCGCGCGCGCCGCGAAACAGCGCCCCGCCGGGCGGCAGCTCATAGGGGCAGCGGGCGACGTAATCGGCGACAGCGGCGCGGGCGGCGGGCAGCACCGGCACCAGCCGCTCGCGCCCGCCCTTGCCGGTGATGCGCAGCACCTCGGGCAGCGGGTGGGCGGCGGCGGTCAGGCCGAGCGCCTCGGAAATCCGCAGCCCGCAGCCGTAAAGCAGCGTCACCACGGCGGTATCGCGGGCGGCGATCCAGTCCTCGCGCGCGTCCTCGCCCACCCCGCTCAGCACGGCGCGGGCGGCCTCCTCGCTCAGGGGGCGCGGCAGGCCGCGACGAAAGCGCGGGCCGCGCGCGGCCAGCACGGTGGTCGGATCGATCCCCTCGCGCCCGGCCAGCCAGCGGGTGAAGCCTCGCACCGCCGACAGCGCCCGCGACAGCGAACGCGCGGAAAGCCCGCGCGCGCGTTCGGCCGCCATCCACGCCCGCAGGTCGGCCAGCGGCAGCGCCGCCAGATCGGCGGGGGCAAGTTCCCCGCCCCGGTGCCGCACCAGGAACCCCAGATAGCGCGCCACGTCGCGCCCGTAGGCCGCGGATGTCAGCACCGCCGCGCCATCGAGCGCCGAGATATGCGAAAGCCAGTCTTGCAGCGCATCGCGCAGGGCGGCGGGCAGAAGCACGGGCGGTTGCGCCCCCCCTGCCCCGCCGCCGGTCATGCCAGCCAGCGGCGCATGATCCGCTCGAACACCCCGGCGAAGAACCCGAGCAGGTCGGTCCCCTGCGTCGGGCGGAACTGGTGCGGGTCTTCGGCGCCCAGAACCAGCATCCCCGGCAGCCGCCCCTCCCCGAGGTCGAGCCGCAGCATGGCCTCGGACCTTATGTCCCCCGCGCGCTCGCCATGCAGGCTGTCGTCGCCCGGCACCGCCTGCCGCAGCACGATGGGCCGCACCGGCACGTTGCGCCCGGCCGTAAGCATGCGATCGACAAAACCGGGGGGGGCCACATGCACCACCGGGTCCACCGGGCGGGCGGGTGCGGGTTGCGCGCTTTCCAGCACCAGCCGGATGCTTTCCACCCGCAGCGCCCCCGCCACCGGGCCGGAGAGATCGGCAAGGAACGCCTCGAACCCCGGCGGTTCCAGGAGCCGCAGCACCGCGCGGTTGATCATGTTGGTCCCGGCGAGGTTGTCGTAGGCCGCCGCGATCACCGAACGGTGCGTGTCCTCCAGCCGGTCGAGCCGGGCCTCCAGCCGCCGCATCGCCACACCGCGCAGATCGACGATATTCCCGCCCATCGCCCGTTCGTTGGCGGCGATCAGCGCGCGCATCACCTCGGGGTCTTCGAGGATCAGCCCCGGGTCCGAGATGATCCGGTCGCGCGTATCCTCGCCGATGCCCCTTTGCGCCACGCTCTCCGCCATGGTCCGCCTGCCCCCCGTCTGCCCTGTCCCGGCCCGTCTGCCCCGGCCTCTGTGCCCCGTCAGCCGGATTTTCCCGGCTGCTTCGCGCGGCACTCTACACGGGTTTCACAGAATTTTCTGCCCCGTTTTCGCCCAGTCGGCCATGAAGGCGTCGATGCCCTTGTCGGTCAGCGGGTGCGAGGCCAGCGCCCGGATCACCGCGGGCGGCGCGGTCATCACATCGGCCCCCACCAACGCGGCCTGCGTCACGTGGTTCACCGTGCGGACCGAGGCGGCAAGGATCTGCGTCTCGTAGCCGTAATTGTCGTAGATCGTGCGGATGTCGCCGATCAGGTCCATCCCGTCGAGGTTGATGTCGTCGAGCCGCCCGATGAACGGGCTGATGAAGGTGGCCCCCGCCTTGGCCGCCACCAGCGCCTGGTTGGCGCTGAAACACAAGGTGACGTTGACCATGTTCCCCTCGCCCGACAGCACCTTGCAGGCTTTCAGACCGTCCCAAGTGAGCGGCACCTTGACCGCGATATTGGGCGCGATGGCGGCAAGTTTCCGCCCCTCGGCGATCATGGCGTCGGCCTCCAGCGCCACCACCTCGGCCGAGACCGGGCCCGAAACGATCGAACAGATCTCCTTCGTGACCTCGATGATGTCGCGGCCGGACTTGAGAATCAGCGAGGGGTTCGTGGTCACCCCGTCCACCATGCCAAGGTCGTTGAGGTCCGAGATGGCCGCCACATCGGCGGTATCGACGAAGAATTTCATGGTTTTGCTCCTGCCGGTCCGGCCCGTCTGAAGGGGCGTCTGAATGGCGTCTGATTGCCCGTCTGAAAGGCCGTGCTGAATGGACCTTCCCGAAGGCACGCCGCGCCTTCGGGGCTTGCGGCCCCGCCTGCCGGGTGCTTTAGCCTGAAACCGGGGCGACCGGAAGCCCCAAGGAGGGCGGCAGGCGGATGGAACCCGGGCGGCATTTCCCCGAAGGCGCGCGGATCGGCGTGGTGACGGCCGAGCCGACGGGCCACGAGATGCTCGACTATCTCGCGCCCGCGGGGGGCTGTTCCGTGGGCGGTTTCGTCGAGGTGCCGCTGGGGCCGCGCCGGGTGCCGGGGGTGGTCTGGGGCGAGGGCGAAGGCACGATTCCGGCCGGACGGCTGCGGCCCGCGGTGCGGGTGCTCGACATTCCGCCGATGCAGGCGGCGATGCGCGCCTTCCTTGCCCGCGCCGCCGATTACACGCTGACGCCGCTCCCGTTGATGCTGCGGCTTGCCACCCGCGCGCCGGGGCTGACGGACCCGCCCGCCATGCGCCGGGTGATCCGCCCCGGCAGCGGCATGCCCGGGCGGATGACCCCGGCCCGCGCGCGGGTGCTGGAGGTGATGGCCGAACACGGCGGGGCGGGGTTTTCCGCGCCGGAACTCGCCGCGCTCGCCGGGGTCGGCACCGGCGTGGTGCGCGGGCTGCTCTCCTGCGGCGCGCTGGCCGAGGCCGAGGCGCCGCGCGACATGCCCTATCCGGTGCTGGATCCCGATCACGGCGGAGTCGCGCTTTCCCCCGATCAGGCCGAGGCGGCGGCGGCGCTGCGCGCGGCGGTGGCGGCGGGCGGTTACGGCACGACGCTGCTCAAGGGCGTGACCGGATCGGGCAAGACCGAGGTCTATCTGGAGGCCGTGGCCGAGACCCTGCGCCGGGGCCGTCAGGCGCTGGTGCTCTTGCCGGAGATCGCACTGTCGGCCGGGTTCCTGACCCGGGTCGAGGCCCGGTTCGGCGCCCGCCCGGGCGAGTGGCATTCGGGCGTGACCACGGGCGAGCGGCGGCGGCTGTGGAAGATGGCCGCCGTGGGCGATGCGACGCTGGTCGTGGGCGCGCGTTCGGCGCTGTTCCTGCCGTTCCGCGACCTCGGGCTGATCGTGGTCGATGAGGAACACGACACCTCCTACAAGCAGGAGGAGGGCGTGCATTACAACGCCCGCGACATGGCGGTGCTGCGGGCCGCGCTGGAAGGGGCGCAGGTGGTGCTGGCCTCGGCCACGCCCTCGCTGGAGACATGGGTGAACGCCGAAGCGGGCAAATACCGCCGCCTCGACCTCGACACCCGCTTCGGCCCGGCGGTGCTGCCCGGGATGCGTGCCATCGACATGCGGGCCGAGAAGCTGCCCGCGACCCGCTGGCTGTCGGAGCCCCTGCGCGCGGCGGTGGCGGCGCGGATCGCAGGCGGCGAACAGGCGCTTTTGTTCCTCAACCGGCGCGGCTTCGCGCCGGTCACGCTGTGCCGCGCCTGCGGCCAGCAGATCGCCTGCGCCGATTGCGACGCGCGCATGGTCGAGCACCGCTTCCTCGGCCGCCTCGTCTGCCACCAGTGCGGCGCCTCGCGCCCGGTGCCGACGGCCTGCCCCTCCTGCGGGGCCGAGGACCGCCTGGCCCCGGTCGGCCCGGGGGTGGAGCGGCTGGCCGAGGAGGCGGCGGAGCTGTTCCCCGGGGCGCGGATCAGGGTGCTGTCGTCGGACCTGTTCGCCTCGGCCGATGCGCTCAAGGCCGGGATCGAGGCGATCGCGGCGGGCGGGGCCGACATCATCATCGGCACGCAGATCGTGGCCAAGGGGCACAACTTTCCGCTGCTGACGCTGGTGGGGGTGATCGACGCCGACCTCGGGCTGCAAGGGTCGGACCTACGCGCGGCGGAACGCACGTTTCAACTGATGCGCCAGGTCGCGGGCCGGGCCGGCCGGGCCGACCGGCCAGGGCTGGCGCTGATCCAGACCCACCAGCCCGAACATCCGGTGATCCGCGCGATCCTCGGCGGCGAGGAGGAGGCGTTCTGGCGCGCCGAGGCCGCCGCGCGCGAGGCCGCCGGGATGCCGCCCTTCACCCGCCTCGCCGCGGTGATCCTGACCGGGCCCGAGGTGCAGCCGCTGTTCGACTTCGGCGCGGAACTGGCCCGGCGGTCGGCACCGCTGCGGCGGATCGGCGCGCAGGTCTGGGGCCCCGCCCCCGCCCCCATCGCCCGGATCCGCGGCCGCCACCGGGTGCGGATGCTGGTGCGCGCCGACAAGGCCGCGCCCTTGCAGGCCGCGCTTTCCGCCTGGGTGGCGCAGCTTCGCCCGCCCAAAGGCGCGCGCATCGCCCTCGACATCGACCCGCAGAGCTTTCTGTGACCGCTGTGCCTGTGGCTGGCCGGACAAGGGGGGCTGTCTGCCCCCCCTCTTGCGCGCTTCGCGCCCAATTCACCCCCCCGAGGATATTTCTCTCACGGTGAAAGAATATTATGAGCACTTCTTCATCTTCACCGTGATGAAAATATCCCCGCCGGAGGCTTCCGCACTCTCCGCTGAAACAACGGCCGGGCGGCTCAACCCGCCCCCGCCGCCTGCCGCACCAGCCCGGCATAGAAGTCCGCAAGATCGTCGGCACTCAGCGGCCCGTCCCGGCGGTACCAGGTGTTGACCCCGGTCAGCATGGCGATCAGCGCCCGGGTCGCCAGCCGCGTATCGGGCAGCCGGAACGCCCCCGCCGCCTGCCCGGCGCGCAGGATCGCTTCGAGCGCGTCCTCATAGCCGCGGCGCAGCGCCTCGATCCGGGCGAAGTTCCCGGGGCTCAGGCTGCGCAGTTCCATATAGGCGATGAACACCGCGTCGGGCCGCTCAACGTGGAAGCGGATGTGGAAACGCGCGAAATCCTCCAGCGCGGTCACCGGGTCGGCGGCGGGCGGCAGGGCGGCGAGCGCCCTGTGCAGTTCCTCCAGATGTTCGCGCATCAGGTCGAAAAGCAGGCTTTGCTTGTCCGGGGTATAGAGGTAGAGCGCGCCCGCCTGCACCCCCACTTCGGCCGCGATCCGGCGCATCGACACCGCGGCATAGCCGTCGCGCGCGAACAGCCGCAGCGCCGCCGCCCGCACCCGCGGGCCGGTGATTTCGGAATGTGAGCCGGTCTTGCGTGCCATGCGGGCCATGGTATCTGAACAGACGTTCAATTCAATCCCCGCCGCGACCCTTGCCGGCAAGCGCGCTGGACGCCCCCCCCCGCCGCGGCCAGGGCGTTTCGGCTTCGCTGGAACGGCGGGCACGCTTCAGGCCATTGTTTTTCCGCAATTTCGGACCGAAAAACCTGTCAACTTCATCTGAAATTGCTTTAAGGTCGCGCCGACCCAGCCCCGGACCCGTGCCATGCGCCTTGCCCTGCTTCCCCTCATCCTGATTCCGCTTGCCGGTTGCACGGTGTTCGACCGCGCCGGGGGGGCGGCGGTCGATGCCGGGGTCTATCCGCAGCTTGCACCGATCGACGAGATCGTCGCCCAGGGCGAGCAGGCGCGGCACAGCCCCGCCGATGTCGAGGCGGCCGAGGCCCGGGCCGAGCGGCTGCGCGCCCGCGCCGCCGCCTTGCGCCGCACCCCACCGGGCGGCTGACACGGCGGGACGGAAACGGCGGGGCGGAAGCGGGCCCCTGCCCCCGCCACGTTGCGCGCCCGCGCGTTACCGGCTAACAGATCGCGAAGGCCAGTTTCACGGAGTTTCCCCATGCCCGCCGCTTCCCCTGCCGCCCCGCGCGCCACCCCCCCCCTGCGTCTGGGGATCGCCGGGCTGGGCACCGTGGGGACCGGGGTGGTTTCGATCCTGCGGACCGAGGCCGCGCTGATCGCCGCCCGCGCCGGGCGGCCGGTCACGGTCTCGGCGGTCTCGGCCCGCAGCCGCGGCCGCGACCGGGGGGTGGATATCTCGGGCTACGGCTGGGAGGACGATCCGGTCGCGCTGGCCCGCCGCGACGACGTGGATGTGTTCGTCGAACTGATGGGCGGCGAGAACGGCCCCGCCAAGGCCGCGACCGAGGCGGCGCTGGCCGCCGGCAAGGATGTGGTCACCGCGAACAAGGCGCTGCTCGCGCATCACGGGCAGGCGCTGGCCGGGGCGGCCGAGGCCGCGGGCCGTGTGATCCGCTTCGAGGCGGCGGTGGCGGGCGGCATCCCGGTCATCAAGGCGCTGGCCGAGGGGCTGGCCGCCAACCGCATCAAGCGGGTGATGGGGGTGATGAACGGCACCTGCAACTACATCCTGACCCGGATGGAAAGCGCGGGCCTGCCCTATGAGACCGTGTTCGAGGAGGCCCGGGCGCTGGGCTATCTGGAGGCCGACCCGCGTCTGGACGTGGACGGGATCGACGCGGGTCACAAGCTGAGCCTGCTGGCCGCACTCGCCTTCGGCACGCGGGTGGATTTCGCCGCGGTCGAACTTGAGGGGATCGGCCGCATCGCCATCGACGACATCCGCCACGCCGCCGACATGGGCTACCGCATCAAGCTGCTGGGCGTGGCGCAGATGACCGGGCGCGGGCTGGAACAACGGATGAGCCCTTGCCTCGTGCCCGCCGAAAGCCCGCTGGGGCAGTTGCAGGGCGGCACCAACATGGTGGTGCTGGAAGGCGAGGCGGCGGGGCAGATCGTGCTGCGCGGCGCGGGCGCGGGCGCGGGGCCGACCGCAAGCGCGGTGCTGGCCGATGTGATCGACCTTGCCCGCGGCAACCGCTACCCGACCTTCGGCCTGCCCGCCGCCGACCTTGCCGAGGCGGTCCCGGCGGCGGTCGAGGCCCCGGCGCCCTATTACCTGCGCATGGTTCTGCTGGACAAGCCCGGCGCGCTGGCCCGGGTGGCAACGGCGCTCGGCGACGCGGGCGTGTCGATCGACCGGATGCGCCAGCGCGGCCACGAGGCCGAGACCGCGCCGGTGCTGATCGTCACCCACAAGACCAGCCGCGCCGATATCGACGACGCCATCACCCGCTTTGCCGCCACCGGCGTGGTGGTGGGCGAGCCGGTGGCGATCCGCATCGAATCGGCCTGACGCGAATCGGCCCGGCTTGAAACCGGCCCCGGCACCTGCGCCTTCACGCCCCGGTTCCGTCCGGCGCCGATCCGGTGCATAACGGCCCCGGACGATTCACAGCCGAGGCCGCCATGCACGATATCCGCGCCATCCGCGAGCATCCCGAAGCCTTCGACGCCGCGCTGGCCCGGCGCGGGCTGCCGCCCGCCTCGCCCGAACTGCTGGCGATCGACGCGGCGCGGCGGGCGAAGATCCTCGCCGCCGAAACCGCGCAGGCCGAGCAGAACCGCGCCTCGAAGGAGGTCGGCGCCGCCAAGGCCCGGGGCGACGAGGCGGAATTCGCGCGGCTGCGGGCGCTGGTGGCCGAGAAGAAGGCCGAGGCGTTGCGCCTCACCGAGGAGGCCACGGCCGAGGACGCCCGGCTGCGCGATCTGCTGATCGCCCTGCCGAACAGCCCTCTGCCCGACGTGCCCGAAGGCGCGGACGAAGACGACAACGTCGAGATCCGCCGCTGGGGCACGCCGCGCGCCTTCGACTTCGCCCCGAAGGAGCATTACCAGATCCCCGGCGTCCTGCCGGGGATGGATTTCGCCACCGCCGCGAAACTCTCGGGCGCGCGCTTCGTGGTGCTGCGCGGCGCGGTGGCGCGGGTGCAGCGGGCGCTCGCGCAGTTCATGCTGGAGCTGCACACCTCCGAGCACGGGCTGACCGAGACCTGGACCCCGGTCCTGGTCCGTGACGAGGCGATGTTCGGCACCAACCAGTTGCCGAAATTCGCCGAAGACAGCTATCGGACCGAAAACGGCTGGTGGCTGATCCCGACGTCTGAGGTGACGCTGACCAACAGTGTCGCGGGCGATATCCTTGACGAGGCCACGCTGCCGATCCGGCTTGTGGCGCACAGCCAGTGTTTCCGGTCCGAGGCCGGTTCGGCGGGCAAGGACACCGCCGGGATGCTGCGCCAGCACCAGTTCGAGAAGGTCGAGATGGTGTCGATCACCACGCCCGAGACCTCGCTCACGGAGCACGAGCGCATGACCCGCTGCGCCGAGACGGTGCTGGAGCGGCTCGGCCTGCCCTACCGGACGGTGGTGCTGTGCACCGGCGACATGGGCTTCGGGGCACGGAAGACCCATGACATCGAGGTCTGGCTGCCCGGGCAAGGCCGCTACCGCGAGATCAGTTCGGTCTCGGTCTGCGGCGATTTCCAGGCCCGGCGGATGAACGCCCGCTACCGCCCCGGCGGCGGGCGGCCCGAGTTCGTGCATACGCTGAACGGCTCGGGCCTTGCGGTGGGCCGGACGCTGATCGCGGTGCTGGAGAACGGGCAGGAGGCGGACGGGTCGGTGACGTTGCCCGAGGCGCTGCATCCCTGGCTGGGCGGCAGGACAAGGATCGACGCCGGGGGTGCGCTGGTCTGAGGTCCGGGTCGGTGGCGGCGGTGCGCTGAAGCGCACCCTACGGGGCGGGCGCGGCCCCGTCGCGCTGCGGCCCGCGACCCCGCCAGCGGCGGTGGATCCAGAACCACTGGTCCATATGTTCGCGCACCCGCGCCTCAAGGCTGTCGTTCAGCGCCTGGGTCATGGCTTCGGGGCTGGCCGGTTTGATCGGGGCCTCGAAGATCACCTCGAAACCGAGTCCGTCCGGCTGGCGGATCCCGTAGGCCGGGATCAGCAGCGCGCCGTATTTCAGCGCCATCTCGGCCGCCGAAAGCGCGGTCATCGCCTCATGCCCGAAGAAGGTCAGCGGTGCGCCCCGGTACTGGTGCTGGTCGATCAGCATCCCCAGCTTGCCGCCCTCGCGCAGAAAGCGCACCATCCCGGCCAGACCACGGCGGCCACGGGGGAATACCGGCTCGCCGATCGCGGCCATGGCCCGGACGTAATGGGCGTTGAAGTAGCGGTTGGTCATCGGCTTGTAGAGCCCGCCGACCTGGTGGCCCCGCGCCCGCAGCACCGCCCGCGCCGCGTCGTAATTGCCGAAATGCGCCGTGACGAAGATCACCGGGCGGTTTTCGGCATGGGCGGCCTCCAGCGCGGCAATGCCGGGGCCGCGCGGCTCCCACCCGCGGGCACGGGCCAGGAACTCGGGGCCGGAATAGGCCTCGATCACCGAACGGCCCATGTTGTCGGGCACGGCGCGCATCAGGCGGCGGACCTCGGCGGCGGGCAGGTCGGGGCGGACAAGCGCAAGGTTGTCGCGGATACGCCGACGCCAGCCCGCGACCGGCGCGATCACGAAGGCCATCAGCTTGCCGCACAGGGGCACCCGCAGCCGGTAGGGCAACAGCAGAAGCCCGCCGATCAGCCCACGCAGCAGCAGGTTCTGCACCCAATGGTCGGGCCGGAAGCCCTGCCTGTCGCTCATCGTCTCTCGTGCCCTGGTCCCCGGGCGCAGACATAGCCGCCGGGGGGCAGGGCCGCAAGCATCCGCAACACCCCCTGCCCCGCGATCGGCGGATGCCGCAGGGCCGCCGTGCTATCTGCGCGCCCCATAGACCATCGCCCAATAAGGCCGCCCGTCGCGGCCAAGCGCAAGGCCGAGGCCGGCCTCGCTCATCCGGGTGTTGAGAATGTTGGAGCGGTGCCCGCTTGAGCCCATCCAGATGGCCACCACCTCGGCCGGGCCGGGCGAGCCGCGGGCGATGTTCTCGGCCCCGGTGGCGAAGGCATAGCCCTGACGGCGCAGCCGGGTTCCGAGGGTCGAGCCGTCGCCGCCCACATGCGTCATCGACGACCGGCGGGCCATGTCGCAGGCATGGGCCTGTGCCGCCGCCGAAAGCGCCGGGTCCGGCCGCAGCGGGGCCAGCCCGGCGGCGGCACGGTGCCGGTTGGTGCGGGCAAAGACATCGGCCTCGACCGCGGCCGGAGCGGCGCAGCTGCCCGCCCGGGCGGCCCCGGCCAGTTGCGCCGGTGTCGGGGCCACGGGTGCGGGGCCGGAGACAGGCGCGGTCACGGGCGCGAAGGCCCGCGTGGAGGGGGGTGCCGCCATGCAGCCTGCAAGCACAAGCGGCAAAAGCGCGGCCACGCCGACCGATACGAATCTCATGCGGTCTTCCCCTTCTCTGTCCGGTCCAGGTCGTGAGGTGCTGGCCCGGTCAGGCCAGCCCCGGTCAGGCCAGCCCCGGTCAGGCCAGCATCGTCAGCGGGTTTTCCAGATACTCGACCACGACCTTCAGGAACTCCGCCCCCAGCGCGCCGTCGATCACCCGGTGATCCACCGAGAGCGTCACCGACATCATGGTGGCCACCGCCACCGCGCCGTCGGCATCCACGACCGGCCGCTTCACCCCCGCGCCCACGGCGAGGATCGCGCCATGCGGCGGGTTGATCACCGCGTCGAAACTGTCGATCCCGAACATGCCGAGGTTCGAGATCGCCATCGAGCCGCCGACATATTCATGCGGCGCCAGCTTCTTGCCCCGCGCCCGCGCGGCAAGATCCTTCATCTCGGCCGAAAGCGCCGAAAGCGACTTGCGGTCGGCATCCTTGAGCACCGGCGTGAACAGCCCGCCCTCGACCGCCACCGCCACCGCCACGTCCGAGGGTTTCAGACGCAGCACCCGGTCGCCTGCCCAGACGGCATTCGCGTCGGGCACCGCCTGAAGCGCCATGGCGCAAGCCTTGATGATGAAATCATTGACCGAAAGCTTCACGCCCCGGGCCTCGACCTGCCTGTTCAGCGTGGCCCGGAACGTCAGGAGCGGATCGAGCCGCACCTCGCGGCGCAGGTAGAAATGCGGGATGGTCTGCTTGGCCTCGGTCAGCCGCGCGGCGATGGTGCGGCGCATCCCGTCCAGCGCGATTTCCTCGTACTCCCGGCCCTCATACATCCGCAGCACCTGATCGGGCGAGGGGCCGGAGGCCATGGCAGCAGCCGGGGCGGCTGCCGGGGCCGGAGCGGCTGCCGCAGGCGCGGCAGCGGCGGGCGCGGTCGAGGCGCCCTCGACATCCGCCTTGACGATCCGCCCGCCGGGGCCGGAACCCTTGAGCGCGGCCAGATCGACCCCCTTCGCGGCCGCCAGCCTGCGGGCCAGCGGCGAGGCGAGGATACGTTTCCCGTCCGCCTTCGGCGCGGCGGGGGCCGGGGGCGCGGGGGTCGAAGGCGCGGCAGCGGCGGGAGCAGGTGCCGGTGCGGCTTCGGCCTTGGGCGCGGGCGCACTGGCGGGCGCCGTGTCCGCGCTTTCGCCTTCCTCGACCAGCACGGCGATGGGGGTGTTCACCTTGACCCCCGAAGTGCCCTCGGCAATCAGGATTTTCCCCACCGTCCCCTCATCGACCGCCTCGAATTCCATCGTGGCCTTGTCGGTCTCGATCTCGGCGATCACATCGCCCGCGCGCACCTCGTCGCCCTCCTTCACCAGCCATTTCGCCAGCGTGCCCTCTTCCATCGTCGGCGACAGCGCGGGCATCAGAATTTCGGTGGCCATGTGGTGCCCTCCTCAGCGGTAGCAGACGGATTTCACGGCCTCGACCACCTCGGCAGAGGTGACGAGCGCGAGCTTTTCAAGGTTCGCCGCATAGGGCATCGGCACATCCTTGCCGGTCAGGTTCAGCACCGGCGCGTCGAGATGGTCGAAGGCGCGCTCCATGATCACCGCCGACAGGTGGTTGCCGATGGAACCCACCGGGAAGCCCTCCTCGACCGTGACACAGCGGTTGGTCTTCTGCACCGAAGCCAGCACGGTGTCGTAGTCCAAAGGCCGCAGGCTGCGCAGGTCGATCACCTCGGCCTCGATCCCCTCGGCGGCCAGCTTGTCGGCAGCCTCCAGCGCATGGGCCATGCCGATACCGAAACTGACGATGGTCACGTCCTTGCCTTCACGCCAGACCTTGGCCTTGCCGAAGGGCACGGTGAAGTCGTCGAGCTGCGGCACCTCGAAGCTGCGGCCGTAGAGGATTTCGTTCTCAAGGAAGATCACCGGGTTCGGATCGCGGATCGCGGTCTTGAGCAACCCCTTGGCGTCGGCGGCCGACCAAGGCATCACCACCTTGAGCCCCGGAATATGCGCATACCACGCGGCATAGTCCTGACTGTGCTGGGCCGCGACCCGTGCCGCCGCACCGTTCGGGCCACGGAACACGATCGAGCAGCCAAGCTGCCCGCCCGACATGTAGTTGGTCTTGGCGGCGGAGTTCACGATCTGGTCGATGGCCTGCATGGCGAAGTTGAAGGTCATGAACTCGACGATCGGCCGCAGCCCGCCCCATGCGGCGCCGACCGCGAGGCCGGTGAAACCGTGCTCGGTAATGGGCGTGTCGATCACCCGGCGGGCGCCGAATTCGTCAAGCAACCCCTGGCTGATCTTGTAGGCGCCCTGGTATTCGCCGACTTCCTCGCCCATCAGGAACACGGTCTCGTCGGCGCGCATTTCCTCGGCCATGGCCTCGCGCAGCGCCTCGCGCACGGTCATCGCCTTCATCGGCGTGCCCTCGGGCCAGTCGGGCTCGGTATTGGCGACCGGCGCGGGGGCCGGGGCGGCAGCGGCGGCAGGTACGGGTTCGGGTTCGGCGGCGGCGGCCGGAGCCGCAGGCGCAGCGGCGGCGGGCAGGCTATCCGCGCTCTCGCCCTCCTCGACCAGCACGGCGATGGGGGTGTTCACCTTGACCCCCGAAGTGCCCTCGGCGATCAGGATTTTCCCCATGATCCCCTCATCGACCGCCTCGAATTCCATCGTGGCCTTGTCGGTCTCGATCTCGGCGATGATCTGGCCGGAGGCGACGGTATCGCCTTCCTTGACCAGCCATTTCGCCAGCGTGCCTTCCTCCATGGTGGGCGACAGCGCGGGCATCAGAATCTCGGTGGCCATGTGCTGTCTCCCTTATACGTAGATATCGGTCCAGAGTTCCTCCAGCGGAGGCTCCGGGCTTTCCTTGGAGAATTCGGCGGCCTCGTTCACCACGGCCTTGATGTCGCGGTCGATGGCCTTGAGATCGTCGTCCGAGGCGTGGCCGCCCGAGATCAGCAACTCGCGGACATGCTCGATGGCATCCTTTTCCTCGCGCATCTTCTGCACTTCCTCGCGGGTGCGGTATTTCGCCGGGTCCGACATGGAATGGCCGCGATAACGGTAGGTCATCATTTCAAGGATATACGGGCCTTCGCCCGCGCGGCAGGCGGCGACGGCCTTCTGCCCGGCGGCCTTGACGGCAAGCACGTCCATCCCGTCCACCGCCTCGCCCTTGATGCCGTAGGCGGCGCCGCGCTCCCACAGGCTGGGGGATTTGGTGGACCGCTTGACCGAGGTGCCCATGGCATACTGGTTGTTCTCGATCACGAAGACCACCGGCAGGTTCCAGAGCTGCGCCATGTTGTAGGTCTCGTAGACCTGGCCCTGGTTCGCGGCGCCGTCACCGAAATAGGTGAAGGTCACGTTGTCGTTGCCCAGATAGCGGTCGGCGAAGGCCAGCCCCGCGCCGATCGGCACCTGCGCGCCGACGATCCCGTGCCCGCCGTAGAAATGCCGCTCGCGCGAGAACATGTGCATCGAGCCGCCCTTCCCCTTGGAATAGCCGCCGACCCGCCCGGTCAGTTCCGCCATCACCCCCTTGGGGTCCATGCCGCAGGCCAGCATATGGCCGTGGTCGCGGTAGGAGGTGACGCGCTTGTCGCCTTCCTTCGCGGCGGCCTCCAGCCCGATCACCACGGCCTCCTGCCCGATGTAGAGGTGACAGAAGCCGCCGATCAGCCCCATGCCGTAAAGCTGGCCCGCCTTTTCCTCGAATCGGCGGATCAGCAGCATCTCGCGGTAGAAATGCAGCAGTTCTTCTTTGGACGTGTTTGGTTTCACGGCTGTCCTTCGCGCGGCCACGGCCTGCTCCTCCCAGCTTCCGAAGATAGTTTAGCGTTAAACTAATCGAAGCAAGACCTTGGGGCAAGTGATTGTGGACACCGGCCGCGAATGTCCGCGATCTCAGCGGATCACCGCCTCGTCGGCGCGCATCACCCCCAGCACGTCGCGGGCGCGTTCGTCCAGCAGATCGAGGTCGAGCCAGTGGTCCGAAAGCCGCGCGGTCAGGTTTTCAAGCCGGGCAAGCTCCGCTGCCAGCCGGTCGCGCTCGGCCTCCAGCGCGCGGATTTCGGCGTCGATCTGCACCCGGCGGAACAACCCGTGGTCACCCTGCACCGCCGCGAAGGTGAAATACCCCCCCAGCATCAGCACGATCGCAAGCGCGACCGCACTGCCGAGTCCGGGGCGGAAATACTGTCCGGTCATGGGCGTTCCGTGCTCTGCTGCCTTCGGTCCGGGGTCTCGAACGCCCCGATTGCAGGCAGGATGCCACAGCCCGCCGCCGATGGGAAGCCCCGGCCCGGCGGGTGGCGGGCGATACCGCCCTGCCCCCGGTTGCCCCTGCGCAACAAACGGCAGCGGCCGCCGCCATGCCTCCGGCGTGACGGGCGGCCGCCGCTTCGACAGGCGGATCGGTCAGAACCGCATGCGCGCGCCCAGGTAGAAGGCCCGCCCCGCGCCGGGGATGAAGGCCGCCTGCTGCGGCGAACCCTGATCGACCACCAGCGTCGAGGCCGCGTAGCGTTTGTCGAACAGGTTGGTGACCCGGGCGAAGACCGCTGCCCGGTCGTTCACCGCATATTCCGCGCCCAGATGCACCAGCGCATAGGGATCGTTGAACACCGTGTTCATGTTGTCGACCGGGGTCTTGCCCGGCACCCAGTGCAGAACCCCGTTCAGCGACAGCCGCTCGGCGGGCCGCCAGTCCAGCGCCAGCGTCACCACATGGCGCGGCGCGCCCGCGATGCGGTTGTCGCCGCGGATCGGGTCGTCGTCGAAGCGGAACTCCTGCCAGGTCCAGGCGAGCCGCGCGGCCAGGGTCTCGGTCAGTTCGCCCGAGAGACCCAGCTCCAGCCCCGAATGCACCGTGCGGTCGGCGTTCATCGAGGCGATGGTGGCCCCGCTCACATCGCGCAGCGACAGAAGCTCGTTGCGGAGCCGGGAATGATAGGCGGTCGCGTCCCAGGCGAGGCCGCGCCATTCGCCGCGCCAGCCGACTTCCAGCGTGTTCGCCGTCTGCGCTTTCAGCGCCGGGGTGGAGAACATCGCCGCCGGGGCCATGGGATCGGCCGGGTTCGGCCGACCGGGGCCGGTGTTCGGGGTGCCGTTCACGGCGCCGAGCAGATCGTCATGGGTCGGCGGCTCGAACCCGCGCGACAGCGAGATCCAGGCGAACTGATCCGGCGCGGGCCGCCACGACAGCGCCAGCGCCGGGGTGACGCCGGAATAGCTGCGGTCATAGTCCGTCGCCACCGCGGGCACCGCGCCGTCGGGCAGCCGCATGTCGGGGTTCATCGGGTTGTAGGCCACTGTCGGGCGCGTGGCCGCATCCCAGCGGTCGGCATTGCGCCGCTTGGCATGGCCGTAACCGATGGAAGGCGAAAGCGTGACCGGCCCCAGTTCCAGATTCGCCCCGGCGTAAAGCGAGAGCGTGCCCGACTTCAGCCGGTTCGCACCGAACGCCGGACCACGGCTGCCGCCGGTATTGTGGAAATGATCGCGGTCGGCATGGCCGAAGGAATAGCTCAGCCCCGCCTCGAACAGCGGCAATTCACCCTCGCCCGTCAGCGAATAGCGTGCCATCACCGTGGCGTCGGTGCTGTCGGTGTCGCGGAACCCGCCCGAGATCGGGAAGGCGAAACTGTCGTCGGTGCGCGACAGGCTGAAGCCGAGGTCATAGATGTGGCGGCCGTCCTCGAAGGTGCTGCGCACCCCGGCCAGCGTCTGCACGGTCTCGCGGTGCGGCCGGTCGCGCAGCACGTTGGGGCCGGGGTTGGTGGGCATGCCGCCGACGATCACCGGCCCGGTATGGTGGCCGCGCGGGTTGGTCCGGAGCGCGTCCCGGGTCAGCGGTCCGGCCACGTCGAAGCGCAGGTCGGTATGGCTGAAGAACAGCCGCGTCGTCGCCGGGCCGGTGCGCAGCGTGACGTTGCCGCCGACCGAGCTGCGGCGCGACGAATTGTAGTCGCGCCAGCCGTCCGCCTGCGAATGTTCGAACCGCAGCAGCGTGTCGATGGTCTCGCCGTCGATCCCGTAGCTGCCGGCCAGATCGGCCCGCCCCGAACTGCCCGCGCCGAAGGACAGCCGCAGCCCCGGCGCGCTCGCCCCCGAGGGCGAGGCGAAGTTGATCGCGCCGCCCAGCACGCTTGCCCCCAGCCGGTTGGCGCTGGCGCCGCGGAACACCTCGATGAACTCGGCCTGTCCGGGCAGCGCGAGGCCGACCACATAGGCCCCGTCGGCACGGTTCACCGGCATCCCGTCCTGCAACACCAGCAGCCCGCGCTCGGACGGGTTCTGTTGCAGGCCCGAGCCGCGGATCTGCACCCGCGGCTGGTCATTGCCGCCGAAGAACTCCTGCACCACCACGCCGGGGGTGCCCGACAGTTCCTCGCGCAGCGTAGGCGCGGCGGCCCCGGCCACCGGGGCCTCGCCGCGGTCGATCCGGGCGGCACCGCCCGGCGTCTCGGCGAAGCGCTGCGCCAGCGGATCGCCCAGCACGGTGTACGGATCGAGCACGATCACCGCACCGGGGCTGGCGGACTGCGCAAGTGCCGCCGCGCCGCCCAGCGCCGTTCCGGCGGCGATCACCGCGCCGGTCAGGCGGTTTCGGAATCTCGGACAGGTCATAATCGCCACTTCCCTCGTTCGGTCCGCACGAGGGGACCGGTTGTAATGCTTCAGCCCAAGGCTGGCCCGGGCGTCCGGGTCAGGGATCTGGCTGGCGTCGAGGCTGGCTATATCCGTGGCCACCGCAGCGAGGGCGACCTGCCCCCTGCCGGGGGGCGGCGCCTGTCGCGGAGGAAGGTTCCACTGGCCGGGACGATAGTATGGAACCGCAAACGGCACAACCACGCGGGATGCCGCCGGTCAATATGACGCGGCCCCGGATACAGGGCTGTCGCATCCGGAACCCGCGCCACCGGAACGCGGAACCTCGCAAGAACCTCTCCCCCCTCATCGCCTTCAAGGCTGCTTGGATGAGGATCCGCGACGCATCTGGACGAGAGCGCGCCAGATACGATTCCCCTGGCCGCGCATCCGCCCTGACCCGGGGCGATCCGGCCCGGCCATGGAAAAACGGCACCCGCCTGACCGGGATCATCTGCGGATCGCCGGCGGGGCCGCCCGCCGGGCATGACAGATGCCGAACAGAAGAATGCGGGGCTTGAATGCGGGGGGAAGTGGTAGGCCCGGAGGGATTCGAACCCCCAACCAAGGCGTTATGAGCGCCCTGCTCTGACCGTTGAGCTACGGGCCCGGCCGGGTTCTAGGTCGCAGATCGGTTCCGCCCGGTCAAGCGTCTGGATCCCGTCCGGCACGGCGCTGCGGATTTTCAGATGCGACGCGGCCCCGCCCGGGCGGCGCGGTCATCCCCCGATCCGGCGCGGGCTTTCGCGGCCGAGGTGGCAGATCGCCTCGCCCGGGGCGGCAGCCGGGTTCGGAAAGACGATGAAGCCGCCCTCCGCGACCGCAACCGGGGCGCCGTCGGCGCGGCGGGCCACCACCGCGCCCGGCGGGACCGGATCGGCGTTGCGCCAGTCGCCGTCCAGCCGGTCGCCCGCCGCTTCGCAGATCACCGGGCGGGTGAGTTCGATCACCCGTTTCGCCGGGGCGGCGGGGGCGGGGCCGGGTGCGATCCCCATATGCGCCAGAACCGCCCGGATCGCCCGCGATGCGACGCCCACCGCCGCCGGGTCGTCGTGGCGGCCGCATTCCAGCGTCGCGCCGTAGCCGCCCGCGAAACGCATGAATTCGGTGGTGCCGAAGCCCTCGGTCGGCGACAGGGGCGGCAGGCCGAGCCGGGTGCGCGCCGCGATCAGCTGCGCGTGAATCCCGAGCCAGCCATGGATCAGCACCCCGACCCCGAGGCAGGCGGCGAAAGCGGCCTCGGCCCCTGCATGGGCGAAGGGTTCCAGCGGTCCGGCGTTGTCTTCGGGACCGAAGAAGGCGAAGGGCGGGCCCTCGCCCTTGAAGGAATGGATGTCCAGGAGCGCGTCATGGGCCCGGATCAGCGGGATCAGCCGGTTGCCGATCCGGTCCTCGAAATCGCGCGGCAGGGGTTTCTCGTGCAGGTCGCGGTTGAGGTTGCGATCCCCCTCGCGGCTGTTCCGGTTGAAGGCCAGCGGGTTGGCGACGGGAACGAAGGTCACCGAACCGCGTTCGATCAGGGTATCGCCCGACCGGATCGCCGCCACCGCCGCGTGGATCGCCTGCGGCCCGCAGGTCTCGTTGCCATGGACCGCGCCGAGGATCAAAAGTCGCGGCCCCGGCATGAGCCCGTCGAAACGCAGGCTTTCGAGATGTTCCGGTATCGGGTCATTCGGCATGGGCGCCTCCCGTGGATGTGGTTGGGCCGTGTTGATCGGCCTTGCAACAAAGGGCAGCGGCCGACCGCGGGTGGCCGCTGCAACGCCTGTGGTCTGGCAGTTTATGGTGCCGGATACCCCGACGTATGTGCATGTCGGAACGTTGCAATAGGGGCCGGGCGAAGGGGGAAGGTGCGGTTTGTTGCACTTCGGTCTTCTCCAGGGCGCATTTGGGGCTCACTCCGCTTCAGACACCCCCGCCGCAGGCCGGGCCAGTTCCCCGGCCCGCAGGCAGCGCACCAGATGCCCGCCCGCCACCGGCTCCAGTTCCGGCGCCGGCTCCACCTTGCAGAAGTCGCGCGCCTCGGGGCAGCGGGGGTGAAAGCGGCAACCTGGGGGCGGCGACAGCGGGTTGGGGATCTCGCCCGAGATCCGCATTCCCAGCCCCTTGCCGAACGGGTCCGGAATCGCGTCGATCAGCGCGCGGGTATAGGGGTGGCGCGGCGCGGTGAAGATGCGCTCCCACGGGCCGGTCTCGACGATACGGCCCAGATACATCACCGCCACCCGGTCGGACATGTGCTCGACCACGCCGAGGTCGTGGCTGATCATGATGTAGGACAGCCCCATGGTTTCCTTGAGTTCCAGCAGCAGGTTGATGATCTGCGCCCGGATCGACACGTCCAGCGCCGAGACGGGTTCATCGAGCACGATGATCCGGGGTTCGAGGATCAGCGCGCGGGCGATGCCGATCCGCTGGCGCTGGCCGCCGGAAAACTCATGCGGGTAGCGCGCCGCCTGCTCGGGGCGCAGGCCTACGTGGCGCATCACCGCGGCGATGCGGTCGTCGATCTCGGATTTCGCCGTGATCCCGTGCAGCTTCAAGGGCGCTTCCAGCGTGCGGCGCACCGACTGGCGCGGGTTGAGCGAGGAGTAAGGATCCTGGAACACCATCTGCGCGGCGCGGGCGCGTTCGCGCCGGTCGGTGCCGCGGGCCGAGACGTCGCGGCCGTCGAGCAGGATGCGCCCCCGGGTCGGCGCCTGGAGCCCGAGGATCGCGAGCGCCAGCGTGGACTTGCCGCAGCCCGATTCGCCCACCAGTCCGAGGCACTCGCCCGCGCGCAGTTCCATATCGACGCCATCGACGGCATGGACGGTCTGGACCCCGAAGGACAGGAAGCCGCCGATGGGGAAGTGAACCGCAAGGTCTTCGATCTTCAGGACCGGCTCGGCGGTGGCGGCGGCGGTGGGGGGGGCAAGATCAAGCATGGTGGTGGCACCTCACGCGGCCGCCCTGCGGCAGGGATGTCTCGGGCGGGTCTTCGGCGATGCAGATATCGGTCCGCGCGGCGCAGCGCGGGTTGAAGCGGCAGCCGGTGGGGAAATCGGTGACGGCGGGCACCACCCCCTCGATCTCCTGCAACCGCTGGCGGCCGTGGCGGGCGCGGGCACCGAGCAGCGGCAGCGAGGCCACCAGCCCGGCGGTATAGGGATGCGAGGGGGCGCGGAAGATCTCGTCCGCCGCGCGTTCCTCGACCAGCCGCCCGGCATACATCACCCCCACCCGGCCGCACATGTTGGCGATCAGACCGAGGTCGTGGCTGATCATCAGCACCGCGGTGCCGATGTCGGCGGAAAGGTCGCGGATCAGTTCGAGGATCTCGGCCTGCACCGTCACGTCGAGCGCGGTGGTGGGCTCGTCCGCCAGCAGAAGGTCCGGCCCGCAGGCCAGCGCGATGGCAATCATCACCCGCTGGCGCATGCCGCCCGAAAGCTGGTGCGGATAGTCCTTCACCCGGCGGTCGGGTGCGGGGACGCGGACCTTGGCCAGCGCCTCGATGGCGTGCTTTTCGGCCTCTTTCCATGTCGCGCCCTTGTGCAGGACGAACATCTCGGCGATCTGGCGGCCCACCGGCGACAGCGGGTTGAGCGCGGTCATCGGTTCCTGAAAGATCATCGAGATCGAGTTGCCGCGCAGCCTGCGGATCACCCCGGCCCGTGCCGCCTGGATCTCCTGCCCCTTGAAGCGGATCGTGCCGCCGCCGATGTAGAGCGGCGGGCGCAGCAGCCCGATCAGCGCCAGCGCCGTGATGCTCTTGCCGCAGCCGGATTCGCCCACCAGCCCGTAGGTCTCGCCCCGGCGGATCGCGAAGGAGACCTCCTTGACCGCGGGGTAGCGGCGGTCCTCGACCTTGAGGTCGATGCCGAGGTTCTCGACCTCCAGAAGGGACTCGCCGCTCATGCCGTGCGCGCCTTCGACTGCGGGTCGAGGATGTCGCGCAGCCCGTCGCCCAGGAGGTTGAGCGCCAGCACGGTGATGAAGATCGCGAGGCCGGGGAAGATCGAGATCCAGGGCGCGGTGGTGATCTGGTCGCGCGCGTCCGAGAGCATGCTGCCCCAGCTCGGATAGGGCGGGCGGATGCCGAGACCGAGGAACGACAGCGCGGCCTCGGCCAGAACCGCGCCGCCCATGCCCAGCGTGCCGATGACGATGATCGGCCCGAGGATGTTGGGCAATATCTGGGTGAACATGATCCGCGCATCGCCGTAGCCGAGGATCTTCGCGGCCTGCACATAGCCCTGCGACTTGAGCGAAAGCGTCGAGGCCCGCGACAGGCGGCAGGTATAGGACCAGTTGGTAAGGCCCAGCGCGATCAAGAGGCTGGTGATGCCGGGGCTGAGGATCGCCATGATCGCCAGCGCGAAGATCAGCGACGGGATCGCCAGCATCATGTTGGTCAGGCCGTTCACGAAATCGTCCCACCAGCCGCCCCAGTATCCGGCCGAAACCCCCAGCGCCACGCCGATCACCGTGTTGATGAGCTGCGAGACGATGCCGACGGTCAGCGAGATGCGCGCGCCGTAAAGCACCCGGCTGTAGATGTCGCGGCCCTGCGCATCGGTGCCGAACCAGAATTCTTCCCCCGGCGGCAGTTCGGCGTTCATCAGGTTGGCGTCCAGCACCGGGTCGGTATGCGCGAGCCAGGGCGCGAACACCCCGGCGATCACCACGGCCACGAACAGCACGCCGCCAAGCCAGAGATTGACACGAAGCCCCATCCCGCCCCCTTCAGGTATATTTGATCCGCGGGTCGATGATGGCGCAAAGCACATCGACCAGCAGGTTGACGACAAGGAAGAACAGCACGATCGCCAGGATGCAGCCCTGCACCACCGGAATGTCGCGCAGGCTGACGCTATCGACCAGAAGCGAGCCGAGGCCGGGCCAGGCGAACAGCTTTTCCACCACCACGGCCTGGCCGATCACCGAACCGAATTGCAGGCCCACCGTGGTCAGCACGATCACCATGGCGTTGCGGGTCAGGTGCCAGCGGATCACCCTGGCCTCGCTCATGCCCTTGGAGCGCGCGGTGCGGACGAAATCGGCATTCATGATATCCAGCACGGCGGCGCGGGTGGTCCGCGCCAAGAGCGCCAGCGGCGAGACCCCGAGCGCGACTGCGGGCAATATCAAATGCCGCAAGCCCCCGTCGCCATAGCCGAAACTGGGCAGCCAGCCGAGGTGCAGCGCAAAAAGATACATCAGCAGAAGGCCGAGCCAGAACTTCGGCAGCGACAGGCCCGAGACCGCAAGCACCATCGAACCCATGTCGATGATGCTGCCGGGCTTCATCGCCGCGACGAAGCCGAGCGGCACGCCGACCACGATGGCAAACAACATCGCGGCAAAGGAAAGTTGCAGGCTGGGCCACATGCGTTCGTAGATCACCTGCGACACCGGCTGGCGCGAACGGAAGGAATGGCCCAGATCGAACTGCACCAGTTGCCAGACATATTTGGCGAAACGGATATGCACCGGATCGTCGAGGCCGAATTCGCGGTTCATCCGCTCGATCACCTCGGCGTCGAGCAGCCCCCGGCCGTCGTCGCCCATGCTGGAGGCGAAGGTGCCGGGAATGACGCTGAACATCACGAAGATGAGCAGCGCGACCGCAAGCAGGATGGGAATCGTCTGAAGCAGACGGCGGATGATATAGGAAAGCATGGGCGGCCCCCTCGCACCCTCCCCGCGCGCGCTGGCGCGGGAAGGGATCGGTCAAGGGTTTCGGTCAGGGCGTCAGTTGGCCGCCGGCGAGGTCTCGTCGATCCAGATGTCCTCGTAATACTGGATCGCCAGTTCGGTGGCGTTGGGCTGAATCCCGTGGACCCAGGGCTGATAGGCCATCACCGCCTTGTTGTAGTTGAAGAACCACACCACGGCGTCATCGTAAAGCATCCGGTTGGCCTGTTTCAGCAGGTCGATCCGCTCGTCGGTGTCGGCGGTGGCGCCGGCGGCGTCGAGCAGGGCGTCGAACTCGGGGTTGTTGTACTGCACGTAGTTGCAGGCGCTTTGCGGCGTGCTGGAGTGATAGCATTTCAGCGTCTGGAGCGGGTCCGGGCCGCTGGTGTTCGACCAGATATAGGCCTGGAAGTCACCCGCGCGCACCACTTCGGACAGCACCGCGCCCTCGACCGGGACGATGTTCACCTCGATGCCGACCTGTGCCAGCATCGGCAGCACGGCCTCGACGATGGCGATGCCCCAGCTTTCGTTCGCGGTCGCCGTCCATTCGAAGCTGAACCCGTCCGGGTAGCCCGCCTCGGCCAGCAGTTCCCGCGCCCGGTCCTGATCGAAGGCATAGGGTTCCAGATCGTCGTCATAGGCGGGCGAGCCGATCGGCAGCCAGCTTGTGGCCCGGAACGCCTTGTTGCGGACCAGCCGTTCGATGATCAGGTCGGAATTGATGGCGTGGTTGATCGCCTGCCGCACCCGCGGGTCCGAGAAGGGCTCGAAATTCGGGTTCATGCCCATGTTGCGGGTGAAGATCTCGGCGACCTCCAGCAGGTTGTCGGCCAGCGCCGCCTCGTTCTGATAGGCGACATACTGCACCGGACCCAGCACCGAGACGTCGATCTCCCCGTTGCGGAAGGCCACGTCACGGGCCGCGGCTTCGCCCATGATCAGGATCTCGATCCGGTCGGTATAGGGCTTGCCCTCCTTGTAGAACTGTTCCCACCGTTCACCCACAAGGCGCGAGCCGGGGATGTATTCCACGAACCTGTATGGCCCGAGGCCCACCGGCGCGGTGTCGAAATTCGGGATCTCCGCCATGTCGGCGGGATAGATCGAGGTATTGCCGTGATAGAACGAGAAACCGGGGTCGAGCCGGTCAACCAGCACCATCTCGATGGTGAAGTCGTCGATCTTGCGCAGGCCGGAGATTTCCTCGGCCTCGCCCCGTTCCACCGCGACGGCGCCTTCGATCAGCCGCACATGCCGTGCGGGCGGGTATGCCTGCGCGCCGTCCATGATCCGGGTGAAGGTGAAGATCACGTCATCGGCGGTCATCTGGCGGCCGTGGTGGAAGTATGCGTCCTGTCGCAGTTTCATCGTATAGGTCACGCCGTCATCCGCGACGGTGACTTCCTCGATCAGTTCGGGCACGGGTTCGTTCGCGGCGGAATCCCAGTTGTAAAGCGTGCGGTGCAGCGCCTTCGACCAGATGTCGTCCTGGATACGGTTCGTGCTGTGGACATCGAGACTGGCAAAGCTCGACCCGTAGGGGGCGGTGAAGCGCAGCGTGCCGCCCTGGCGCGGCTCCTGCGCCGCCACGGCGAAGGCCGCGAGCGACATGGCCGCGGCGAGTGTCAGCTTTCTGATCATGTGATCCCTCTCCTGTTGATCTGCCGGGGGTATTTCCCCCGTGTCGGTCGATTTTATTCGAGCCTAGCCGATTCGTTTCGTTACGTCCTGTTTTTCCAGTAACTGTCTTGCGTGCTGGCTGGTCTGATTGCCCGGGGCCGAATCCATTGCGGGACAGAGGGCAGCGGTTGACTGCCGGGGGCCGCTGCAACGGTGCTGCCTGGCAGTTCATGGTGCAGGTGACTCCTCGCTCAGTGCATGTCGAAACATCGCCATAGCGGCCGCCGTCGTGCCGCAGGCACGCTTTTGGCGTGACGCGGGCGGTCGACCGCTGCCCGGCGGCGCTGACGCGCCTTTATTCCGGGCGAAGGTGGTGCGGCAAACTCCCCGCCCCTTGCCGACCGGCACACAAGGCAGACACCGCCCCTGCTTTTCCGGCAGCTTCCGGGCGGCGGCGCGTCTCAGTCTGCGTATCCCTCAGCCCTCCCCGGTTGCATCGTGACGGTCGAACACCACCCGACCGCCCAGAATGGTCAGGTCGCAGCGCGTGTCGTTCAGGATCTCCGCCGGGCTCGCGCCCAGCAGGTCGCGCGAGAACACCGCCACATCGGCCAGCATCCCCGGCACGAGCCGACCCTTGATATGCTCCTGCTTCTGCGAAAACGCGCCGTATTCGGTATAGGCTTGCAACGCCTCCCCGATGCCCACCCGCTGGCCTTCGTCCATCACCGTGCCGCGCCATGTCTCGCGCGTCAGCATGTTGTGGAGGTTGGGGAACGGGTCGGGGTCGCAGACCGGCGCGTCCGAGCCGGTCGAGGGCTTGAGCCCGAGGTCGAACCATGTCCGCAGCGGATAGGCGGGCAGCGCGCGGCGCTCGCCCAGCACCTCGATATAGGCGTCGCCGAAGTCGTGGACGAAGACCTGCTGCGGGCAGGGGTAGATGCCCGCCTTGACCATGCGTTCGTGCTGCTCCGGGGTGGAAAAGCCGCAATGCTCGATCCGGTGGCGGCGGTCGGGGTCGGGGTCCGCCGCCAGCGCCTTTTCGTATGCGGTGATCAGCTGGCCGATGGCGGCATCGCCGATGGCGTGGCAGATCAGCTGATAGCCCTGCGCATGGGCCTCCATCACCAGTCGTTCCAGTTCCTCGTCGGGCAGGATGCGCACGCCGTAGTTCTGGCTCTCGCCCTCGTAGGGCTCGGACATCCATGCGGTCCGCCCCCCGGCCGAGCCGTCGAGGAAGATCTTGACCCCGCCCACGGTCAGCATGTCGTCGCCCGCCCCGGCGATCATCCCGGCCTTGTAGCACTCGGGCACGATGCTGCGTTCGGGGTCGCCCAGCAGCGCAAGGTAGGTGCGCACCGGCAACCGCCCGTCGCGTTTCGCCCGCTGATAGGCGGCCAGTTCGCGGAAGCCCGCGCGCATCCCCAGCGCCGCCTCCATGCAGCTTGTGATGCCGTAGGACAAAAGATACTCGCCGCCGCGCTCGATGGCGTCCACCAGTTCGGCGTCGCTCGGCTCGGGGATCGCCGCGACCACCGGCGCACGGGCGTTTTCCGCGAGCATCCCGGTCAACCGGCCATCCTTCACCTCGATGAAGCCGCCGGGCGGCGTGGGCGAGTTCCCGGTGATCCCGCCCAGCGCCAGCGCCCGCGTGTTGCACACCGAGACATGGCCGCAGGTGCGCACCAGCATCACCGGGTTGTCGGGCACCGCGGCGTCGATCTCGTCCCGCGTCGGGTGGCGGCCCACGTCCAGCTTGGTCTGGTCGTAGCCCCGCGCCAGCACCCAGTCGCCGGGCTTCACGGCGCGGGCGCGGGCGGCCAGCGCCGAAAGCAGCGCGTCGAGCGTCGGCGCCGCGGCGGGGCGCGCATCCACCCAGTCGATGTTGAGGCCGAGCGGCAGCAGATGCAGGTGCGAATCGTTCAGCCCCGGCGTGGCCAGCCTGCCCTCGAGCTCGATCACCCGCGTGCCGGGGCCGATCAGCGCCGCGATCTCGGCGGTGGTGCCGGTCGCCAGCACCCTGCCCTGCCAGATCGCCAGCGCCTCGGCCACGCCCTCGGCCCGGCCGCACCAGACCGGCCCGCCGCGCAACACGATATCGGCCTGGACAAGGGGTGGGGTCGTGGTCATGGGCAGGCTCCGGTTTCAGATGTCGTCGAGCGGCCAGATCGGTCGGCGTACCTTGCGATAGGGGCGTTCGGTGAAGTTGCGGGTGGAAAGCGCGCCGGTGTCGACCTCGATCACCTCGCGGGCGATGGGCTGGAAGGCGGCGCGGAAATGCTGCATCGACTTGACGATGATCGTCGATTTGCGCGTCGGGTCGAGCCCGAGCGAGGTGAACTGGCCAAGGTCGGTCGCCTGCCCGTTATGGGTAATGACGACGATCTCAACGCCCCCCACCCGCAACAGCACCGACAGCCCGTAGTTGCGCCACGCCCCGCCGCCCATCGGCCCGTGGGCGATGAAACGGCCGTCGGTCAGCGCCACCACATGCGCGGTGAGCGCAAGCGGCCCGCCCCCCGTGGCCGGGTCGGTCTTGCCGCCGAGTTGCAGGGTCACCGTATTGCCCACCCCGGCCGCCTGCGCCGCCAGCACCGCCTCGGGGTCGTGGATCGCGTGGAACCCCACGTTCTTCAGGTCGGCGGCGATTGCCGCTTCGAGCAGCCGGGTGGCGTCGCCGTAAGCTCCCGAGCCGGGATTGTCGGAATAGTCCGAGATCACCAGCGGCCTGTCGTGCCTGCCCTCGCCCTCCTTGGCCCGCTGGATCGCCTCGTCCAAAGGCGTGAAGCGGATCGAGGAAAATTTGCGGTTCTCCCAGATGAACGCCGACAGTTCGTCGGCGATCGCCTGCGCCCTGTCAGGGTCGTCCGCCGTGACCGCCACCGAAGGCCCGATGTCGTGGACATCGGCCGAGGAAAACCCGGCCTGAAGGCTGACCACCAGCGCCTCGCCCGCCGCCTCCAGCGC